>Ga0210403_10000223_pt1 | contig 62848 bp, 70 predicted proteins | sample IncBWC19MmetaG_FD_150863 | JGI IMG/M metagenome (GOLD analysis project Ga0210403, IMG submission 150863) | Forest soil microbial communities from Barre Woods Harvard Forest LTER site, Petersham, Massachusetts, United States - Inc-BW-C-19-M | ecosystem: Environmental > Terrestrial > Soil >...
AGACCTGCATGAGGTCCGAGAAATTTGACACCTCGTAGCCCCCGCCCGCGTCCAATAGGATTGACCTTAGAGGGACCGAGGCTCGGGAATCTAGCATCCTGCCGAGGCACGCGCAACAGAATCGCTGTTCCGCGCACGGTGTTCGGTTTGCTAGACTCTTAGCATCGTAAAAAACCTTAAGGTACATCGCCTAGCGCCGTTGAGGAGCAACACGAGAAAAGCGCTCGTAACGATATGAAGATTGGGATCACTTGCTACCCGACGTACGGCGGCTCGGGCGTCGTTGCAACCGAGTTGGGAATGGAGCTCGCCGCGCGCGGCCACCAAATCCATTTTATCAGCTATGCTCCGCCCATCCGCCTGACCGATACCAACGAGCGAATTCAATTCCACGAAGTGGAGATTTCGAGCTACCCCCTGTTCGACCATGCGCCATATGCGCTTTCCCTTGCGGTGAAGATGATGCAGGTGGCCGAAGCGGAGGATCTGGACTTGCTGCATGTCCGCTATGCCATACCGCATTCGGTCAGCGCGTTGTTGGCTCGCTCCATGGCGGCGCCCCGGCGGCTGCCGTTCATTACGACTCTTCACGGAACGGATATCACGCTGGTCGGTAACGACCGAAGTTTTTTGCCGATCACGAAATTCTCAATCGAGCAATCCGACGGCGTGACGGCGATTTCCCATTACTTGAAACAACGCACGCTCGAGGAATTTGACATCCAGCACCCGATCGAAGTCATCCCCAATTTCGTGAATTGCGATCTCTACACGCGCAAGCCTCAGCCCGGCCTCCGCGAGCAATGGGCTCCCAATGGCGAGCCCATCCTCATGCACCTCTCCAATTTCCGCCCTGTCAAACGCCTCACCGATGTCGTCGAAATCTTCGCCATCGTCCGCGCCAAAATGCCCGCCAAACTCGTCCTCATCGGCGACGGCCCGGACCGCGGCGCCGCGGAATACCTCGTCCGCAAAAAACGCCTGCAAAAAGACGTAATTTTTCTTGGGAAGCAAAACGGTGTCTACGAAAAGCTCGCCGTAGCCGATCTTTTCCTGATGCCCTCGCAACTCGAATCCTTCGGCCTTGCCGCTCTCGAAGCCATGGCCTGCGAAGTCCCTGTCATCGCCACTAACGTCGGCGGCGTCCCCGAAGTCGTCGAACATGGCGTCGATGGCTATTTAGTCGAACCCGGCGACGTCAAATCCGCCGCGGCCCACGCCATCGAAATCCTCTCCCGCTCCGACCGTGGCCGCGAAATGGGCCATATCGCCCGCATCAACGCCAAGAAAAAATTCTGCGCCAACGACGTCATCCCCGCCTACGAAGCCTACTACCGCCACGTCCTCGAACAATCCTCTGCCGCCAGAGCCTAGCATCACCTTCTGGCCCCATTCCAACTCGCGTCACCATTTGGAAATTGTCATTCCGAGCGAAGCGAGGAATCCGCTTTATCTTCTCTGCGTCCTCTGTGCGCTCCGTGCCCTCTGTGTAAAAATCTTTTCCATTTTGTCCATACCTGCCCATCATCCATCACCACCAACGCAACATCGCACCGAACAAGGTCCTCCCGGAGACACAGATGGCGGTATACTCCGTACTGGAGACTCGATGAAAAAGTTCAGCCTCTTGACGCTTATGCTGTTGGTTTTGACCGCTCCCCCGGCGAACTCCCGTCAGTGGAAAATGGCCAAGGTCGAACTCACTTCAGAAACCGATGTTTCCTCGAAATTATTGGGCGAGAAAAACACCGTCCACTTCACCATCGAAACCGAGGATATGATTTATTTCGCCGAGTACACTTTCAAACCGGGCCACAGCAATAGCCACGTTCCGGATGTTACAGCCAACACGTTTTCGAAAGTCGCCATCGAGGGAAGACACGCCTACATACTCGACGCCACCGGCAAGGAAGTGAAGCTGCATATCTCCCGGAAGCTTTCCAAGCAGTAGTCCGCGGTTTTGTTTTGGCGCTGATTCGCCCTCCGCCGCCGGAGTCAGTTTCCGAAACCCGATCCTGCAATAGGGTACTTTTTTGAGCCTTGAAATTCCCACGTAATCCGCGACCATGACTATAGGTAGCACTAGGGCCCCTCAGCCCCGCGACCATCTCGCAAGCGCTTCCTATGATCCCAGAGACGGACCTCCAAGTCGCCGCCGAGCAGGCCGAGCGTCGACGCCATGCCCTTTCCCGGCTCGTGCAAGCTCTGGTGATTAGCTGCTCCGATAAACTTCAGTCTTCCAAGGCCACAACTTCCGATATCAGCATCAGCGGCCTCTCCGCAAGTTCGTCCGAAGAGTTTCGCCTCGGCGAAAACGTCCATCTATTCCCCGTCGTAGGCCAGCGCGTTGCCGCCGTGGTCCGGCGCAAAACCGGAACGACGTACGGATTTGAATTCACAGACCCTCCGGACCGCGTCGTCGCAGACATTCATACTTTGTGCCGTGGCTTATTCCCGTTCCGCGGAATCGCCGAATACTCCGACTCCAAGTAAGCGGTCTGCCAACGCTCGCCCTTCATTGCTTCGATGGAGAAGCCTATTTTTAATGGCTTCCAAACCCTCAAGAGCATCAATCAAGCGTTATCGGCAGACCAGCAAATCAAGTAGCCATTCCTTCAGCACCTCGTTTTTGGCTGTCAGCTGTTGGCTGTCGGCTGTAAGCTCTCGTTCTCCCGTTAATTCTCTTGCCGCCCTATCTGCGCCAGTCATTTACATGCATAATGATGGCCCGCTAAGAAGCTTGGACTCGATGCCCCCGCGTCCAATAGGAAAGGTGACATGCAATGCGTACTCCCCAGAAAGGCTTCTCTCTCATTGAACTGTTGATCGTCGTGGCCATCATTCTCGTCATCGCGGCCATCGCCATCCCGAACCTCCTGCGTTCGCGCATGGCCGCCAACGAAGCTTCCGCCGTTGGCTCCATCCGCACCATCAATGCCTCCGCCTTGGAATACTCCTTCACCTACCCAAACCTCGGTTATCCGGTTTCCCTCTCGTCGTTGGGCGGTGCCTCTCCTTGCACGGCCAAATCAACCGCTGCCTGTTTGCTTGATCAAGTTCTCGCCGCGGGCACCAAGAGCGGCTACACCTTCGTTTGGACCGGTGATGGCAATACCCCTTCGGTCGGCTACTCCATCACTGGCACTCCGGTCAGCGTTGGCAGCACCGGCCAGCGCATGTTCTTCTCAGACCAGTCCGGCGTCATCCGTTATGACACTTCCGGTGCGGGCGCCACCGTTGCCAGCGCAGCCCTTCAGTAAAATTAGGTTTCCCTTCACACTTATCGCGAGGTCAGGGGCGCGCCTGCCTCAGTGCTTTGTGAACGTGCGCATGAGGTTCACGAGCTGCCAGCGCTGCGTCTCGGATCCGCGGACTCATGCTAATCCATACACTACCGACGGTTCGCAACAGGAACTGGACAGGCCTGGTCAGTGAAGCCCTAAGGCCCGATTGATGCGGACATGGAGTCCCGTACGGCCCAACTTGGCAAGAGACCCAACTCAGCAAGAGTTGACTTTGCGAGCGCAACTGCACCACAACTGAACCTAAGGACAGTTATAGTCCAAAACCTGAACTGCTAGTCTGACCTTACGCCGCGCAGAATAAGCGGCCCGGCCGCACATAAGGCGCGCCAAAGACTCAGTGATCAGGCATAGGTGATCGTGTTCCGTCTGGATTATATCTCGTGCGTTCTTACCGTCCTTTCCACCATTCTCATTGGAAGGAAATTCTGGCAAGGGTGGATGATCGCCGGTGCAAATAGCCTGGTCGTCTGCGTCATTGCTTCACGAACCGCGCAATTTGGATTCATACCCGCGAATCTCTTCTGCATTGCCCTCTATTCCTACAATGTGTGGAACTGGCGCAGCCCTCGAGTGCGCGCTCCCAAGTAGGTAACCGCACTTCAATCAGAAGCTAGCAATTGCTTGTCTTCGCGTCTTGTTCGGATATTCCTTAAACATTAAAAAAAACTAATAGATGGCGCGATGTCGTCCGCCGCCGGGAACGTTTCCGCCTATTGCCAGGTTCCGGCAATGCATTAAGACTAAGCCGTCCATCTCCTTCTGGTATGTACAAATCCTACTCTTGATATGTTGACGGATTATGGCGCATGTGTAATACTAGCGTGCATGAGTACAACTGAAAAACCAGAGACAGTGTGGTTTACGACAAAGGGGCAAGTCGTCATCCCGCTTCGCCTACGCAAACAATTTGACATCGAGGACGGGACCAAGGCAGTGGTTCAAGCCACACCGGAGGGCATCCTTCTCAAACCTGTTACGGCGGCGCTTATCAAGCGCGGGCGCGGCATCTTGAAGCGTACTCAAGGGCGGAAGCCGTTGATTGAGGACTGGGCCGAGCACCAGGAACAAGAACGGGCACTTGAGGAGCGCCATGCCCGCTAGGGTGCTGGACAGCTTCGCACTTATTGCCTATTTCCGTGACGAACCCGGCGCGGAGATGATGGAAACCCTGCTCGTTTCCGCAGGTAGAAAAGACCAGCCAGTCTTTATGACCGATGTGAACTACGCTGAGGTGAAGTACTCGATCTTGAAAAAAGACGGCGCGGATGCGTGGGCGGAAGCCGCGAAAATTCTTCCTGGCCTTCCAATCGATTTTCATTCCACCACACGCGCATTGGCGGACACCGCAGCTGATTTTAAGGCGCGTTTCAAGATGAGCTTGGCCGACGCTTTCGCCGCGGCGCTAGCCAAGGAAAAAAAAGCTGAACTCGTCACCGGCGACACTGAATTCAAACCGTTGGAAAGGGAAATCAAAATCCTCTGGCTAAAATAACACTATGGCATACGAAGAGCTATTTACCGACCTATTAAAGGCCGAGTCCGGTGGCCCGCGCGTCAGAAAATTAAGAATTTGGACTTGCGAATCGTGGGGGGAGCATCACCATGCTAATGCAAGTCAAACTGCGAGAGACGGAGGGTGCCCCAGGTTCGTTGTTTGAACCTGGGTCTTGGGGTTGAAGTTCCTCTACTAGCCGGGTTGCCGACCCGCATTCACTGTTAGTCATAAGCTGCCAACCGTCGTCCCAAAACTCTCGTTGTCCTAGCAACCCACTCCCAACGCCGTCCCTTCGAGCACAGCAGGCCGACGCCTTTTCTTTCACGCTCGCTTCCTGCGAACGTGTCGGCCTGTCTACCCTGAGCATCCAAGGGCGCAGGAGAAATCTCTCTCCGTTTTTGCAACAAGCACCAAGAAACCATTCCCCGATCGCCCACACTGCCCCAAGGGTGAGAAGGGATGATTTTCGGCCACAAGTGATGGACAGCCGATACGTTAACTGCCGGTCGTCTTGTGGGCCTTTGGATTCAATGGCTTAGGTTGCGCGTTGCAATTCCGTTGCACAGTGGCGATCAGCGCTGCCTAGCCGTGCATACCGTCCCGAGTGGAACGCTTGTGCCACCTAACGCAAGAGGCAAGTATCTATCCTTGACTGACGAAACCCATAAAGGCTAACCTCCACCTGCATCCGCTCAAGACGAGGACAAGAATTGTGCCTGCTTTCGCCCTCACCAATCTGCTACTCGACGTGACCAATCCGAGATTTGAAACGGAACAACAAAACCAGAGGGACGCCATCAACAGAATGGCCGTGGAGCAAGGCGACAAGATTCTCAACCTGGCAGAAGACATCGTCCAATTTGGAACCGATCCGTCTTCACTGCCGCTTGTAATCCCAGCCCAAGACGGAGTAAAGCAGGTTGTCGTCGAGGGAAATCGCAGAATTGTAGCCCTTAAACTTCTTCACAACCCTCAGCTCGCCCCGGAAGTGTGGAACACGAGTCAAGAAAAAAGACTCAAAGAACTCAGCCAACAATTCAACAAAGCACCTATCTCCAGCGTGCAGTGTGTAGCGCTCCCCGATAGGGAAGCAGCCGACCATTGGATTCAGTTGAGGCACCGTGGGGAGCAGAACGGCCGCGGCATTGTTAGCTGGGACGGTCACGCTATTGCGCGATATGAACAGCGACGAGGCGGCGGGCGGACGCGCGCCGCCCTTCAGGCAATAGACCTCGTGAGAGAGAAGGGCAAACTCGACCAAGCCACGCTTGAGCGACTGAACAACGTGCCGGTGACCACAGTGCAGAGACTCCTGAACGACCCAGAAGTACGGAAGTCGCTTGGAGTGACTCTCAATGACGGCAATCTAGAATCGTCGCTTCCGGAGCGCGAGGTTATCAAGGGCCTAACGAAAATCGTACGAGACGCTGCTCATGGTCAACTGCCGGTCAGCACAGTTGAGAAGAAGAAGGACCGCGCGGAGTACATTAGCAGTTTCACTGCGAACGACCTCCCCTCCTCGGCCGCCCCACAGACCTCCTCCGTCCCTCTTGGAGTCGGTGCGAGCGCCCCTTTGCCGGTCGGTAAATCCCCAAAGTCCATCCCTCCTTCTGCGAATCGAAATACTCTTATCCCTCGCGCTCGACCGATTGTGATCAAGGAAACAAAGTCGAACAACATCTACCACGAACTTCGGCGAATCCAGCTAGACCAATACCCATTCGCGATCTCAGTCCTCTTTCGCGTTTTCCTCGAGCTCAGTATTGACCACTACATCAGCCAACAGAAACTCAAGACAAATCAGGAACTCGATCAAATGAAGTTGCGCGCTAAGCTAGAGCTGGCAGCAACAAATCTCGAAACCAAAGGCGGCATGACTAAGAGACAGGCAAACACGCTGCGAAGTTTTGCAAATCCTCAGAAATTTCTTGCCGCTTCGGTTGACAGCTTTCACGCATACGTCCACGATTCACACTTTTCCGCTGGCCGTTCTGATCTCGTCGCAGCGTGGGATTCGCTCGAACCCTTTTTTGTGAAGTTCTGGGAGTAACACCAGAAGACGCGGATGCACACTCTCAGCCCACTCCGCTATCCAGGCGGAAAAGCAAAACTCGCCTCCCTTGCCGGGTCGCTGATCCTCACGAATCGCCTAGGCGATGGCCACTACGTGGAGCCGTATGCAGGTGGAGCAAGTGTCGGCCTTTCGCTGCTTGTTAACGAATATGTTTCTCATGTTCACCTCAATGACCTCGACCGGTCCATTTTCGCGTTTTGGCATTGCGTCCTCAACGATACAGACCGGCTATGTCGCCGAATCGAAACTGCCACACTCTCAACAATCGCGTGGAGGCGCCAGCGCGCACATCAACGCAACCAAAAAAATCTAAGCCTCGACCGGCTAGGTTTTTCGACCCTGTACCTGAACAGAACCAATCGCTCGGGCATCATAAACAGTGGCGGAATTATCGGTGGTGTATCCCAACGAGGAAAGTGGAAGCTCGACGCACGCTTCTATAGGGACACTCTCATCCGTCGTGTCCGAACAATTGCAGCCTATCGCGACCGGATAACGCTCTCCAATCTCGACGCCATGACCTTCCTCAAACGCATGATTCCTCGGCTCCCCTCACAGACGCTTCTGTACCTCGACCCGCCTTACTACGTGAAGGGGAAGCGTCGCCTTTACGCGAACTTCTATGAGCATTCTGACCACGCGAAGATCGCAGCGCTGCTCGCGAAGTGCAAACTCCCTTGGATTGTCTCGTACGACAACGTTAATGAGATACGCAGCCTGTACAGTGGATACCGTCACCTAAAGTACCGTCTCGCGTACACCGCGCAGCAACGATATGAGGGCCCAGAAATCATGTTCTTCAGTCACAACCTTGCACTCCCTCAATTCAAGAACGTCCTGACTTGCCGATAGTTTCGTGGCTGGTCAATCCAGTTGCATGAATTACCTTAGGCCCCTGGGTTTGAGTTTAAGTTTTACTTGCCAGCCCCTCCCCGATGATGCTATTCTTTTCTCGGGTAAAACCGCGCCTCGCTTCCCGCGAGGCTTTTTTATTTCAACTCAACATTTAGGAGATTTCTCATGACCTTTGATACCACACTGGTCCGCGCCAACGTGTGTCTTTACACCTTTGCCGACGGACGCCGCTGCCGTACACCTCGTTCCCCCAACCATGCTTACTTCTGCGTCCATCATGCCCGTAGAGAAGCCCTAGCCCAGGCCGCCGACAACTTCGGCCAGGATTTGTCTTATTTCTTCTCCGGAAACTATCTGTCCGCCAGTGATCTGACCACCGCCCTCGGTCGCACCATTCAGGCCGTCGCCAAGGGTCACATCGACACCAAAACCGCCACCGCCATTAACCAACTTTCCCAGACCCTCCGCCAAACCATCCCTCTCGCCCAGCACGAATACCTTAAAACCTTCGGCGAAAACAGTTGGACCAAGGCCGTACAAGGTTCCGTCAACGAAAACCACAATTACCTCCACCCTCCCGCTCCATCCGAACAAACTCCCAGCCAGCTCCAATCACCGGCTCCGTCGCCAAACCCTCCCCAACTCCAGGACGCCCCTGCTGCCGACGCCGAAGAACCCGAAACCGCTTCTGCGTCCAAATCTTGATCCAAGTGGGAAGTCGTCCCGCCAATTGTAGGGGAGTGGCTCTGCCCCTCCCTCTGCTCTGGCCAAAGTAAGACGCTTCAATCAAGAAATGAGAGGAAGGAACCCATGGGAATCCTGGAAAATGCCAAGCCCGCCATCGTAATCTGCACCCGAGACCGTGTCCGCTCCACCGCCTTCTATCGCGACACCCTCGGCCTCACCCTCGCCCATGAAGACAACCTCGCCGCCGTCTTCCATACCGGCGGCATAACCCTCCGCGTCTCGACTGTCCCGGATTTCATCCCGCACGAACACACCGTCCTCGGCTTCCAAGTCCCCGACGTCCGAGCCACAGTCAAAGCCCTGGCCGATCGCGGCGTCACCTTCAACCGCTACCCGCACTTCCACCAGGACGAGCTCGGCATCCTAACGGTCCCCGGCACCTCCATCCAGGTAGCCTGGCTAACCGACCCCGACGGCAACGTCCTAAGCATCACCAACGCCTGAATCGCGTCCGCGTAGGAATACTCAGAATTCACCAACACCTATGCCAAACAGAGACGACCTGGCCGAAGTGGCGTATGATTAGTTTGATTGGCAAATTCGACGATTCAGTCCTGTGCCGCAAGGCTTTGGAATCGGCCGCAAGATCAAAATCGCGCAGCGATGGTTTAGTTGCATTCTCAAAAGGAGCTGACCATGCTGGAAGTAAAAGACATCTCCAAGCTACTCGCCAATATTCCAAAGGGCGCGTGGGTCGCGCTCTCCCGGGATCAAGACCGGGTCATCGCCTACGCCCCTGACCTGCAACAGGTATTGCAAAAATCCAAAGATGCCGGCGAAAACGATCCCATCGTCACGCGCGTGCCCGAAGCCGGCACTCCAACCTTATTTCTCTGAAGAGCGACTTTGGCAATCTACAAAGTGGCTTACGCAGAAATTCAAGTAGCGGCCACACCCGCTTTTCCGAACGGCCGCTCAATCAGGAGGCCCGTCCTCTCCTTGGCTCTTCAAAACGGGGCGCGTCGGCTGTCTTGCTACTCCGTGGTGGATTCCGGCGCGGATTACTGTCTTTTTCCACTGTCCTTCATGCAACCACTCGGACTTAACCCTCTAATCTCTCCCGTTGATACGACCTCGGGCGTCGGCAGCAGCAGTATTCCGACTCATTTCTCGAACGTCACCCTGGATTTGGGGCTGCTCCAATTCACTGTCTATGCGGGCTTCTCGCCTGGAATGGAGCACTTGGGAATTGGCCTCTTGGGCCAAGTTGGCTTTTTTGAGCGTTTCAGAATCACCTTCGACTACGCCAACAAGTTATTCGTCTTGGAGACTCACTGATCCTGGACAATCCTCTCCGCGACCTGGCTCCGGGTCCCGGAGCCGCGTTCGGGACGGGGAGGAACGTAAGCACGCACAGGTCTCAGCCACTTCGCGTAACTCTTTTAGAATGAACACTTGCGTAAGTGTATCAAAACAAATGACTTTATATGTCTTTAGAATGAACACTTACGCAAAACCCCCGGGGGGGCTCCAATTATGGTTAACCACAAGAGTGGCACAGACTTCAGTCTGTGCAGGCTTCAGCTCGCGACGCTCTGCCCTGCTTTCAGGAGGCGCCACCCCACAAACCCGCACCCCACAAACCCAACACCATTCAAGACCCCATGAAACTCCGCCATCTGCCGAATGTTCACAAACGCTTGCAGCGGATACTCCCCGACAGCCCACACCGCCACCAGGATCATCCCGACCGCCACGGACCCGCCCGACGCAAACAGCAGCCAGCGTCCCCGACCGTTCTTAGCCTCTAAACCCACACGAATCATGGCGCTGGCTAAACCAAGCAGCCCCAGCGCAAACACCAGCGCCCCGGCCAGCTTCGCCTTGGGCCCAGCGAAGAACGCCAAGCCCAAAACCCCTGGGCCCAAGACAACAATCGTCAGAGCCCAGCGGAGCAATCGTAGTCCGCTGCGTCCAACGAAAGCTTGATGCACTAGCCCAGCGAGCACCGCCGACGCAAACCCCGCAAAATGAAAATGCACCGCCGTAAGCAAAACGATCGGCTCATGAAAACCGAAAAGAGAAATTCCCGCTCGCGAAGCCACCAGCCAAATTCCCGCGACAAGCAGATATCCCTCGCCGGCCGCGAAGCAAGACTGTGCGAAGGACTTTGTCCCTGAAGTTACGAACCTGCGCAATCCATCGCCGGCAAACGCCGCGCAAATCAAAAGCCAGGAACTCGCAAGCCAAGCGGCCGCGACACGGTTGCCGACGAAGAACGAAACGGTAGTCAACGAAGCGGCGGTAAAGAGCGCCCAATCGCGAACGCGACTGCTCGAGGATGAAATTGCCGCGCCGTGAATCAAATCCGCACCGAGCGGCACCACCATCCACGGCCCAAGCGAAAACAGCACTTCAATGATTCCGATGTGGATATGAGAGGAAAAACTCGCCAGCGCGAGAGCGATCCAAAAAGATCCGCCAAGCAGAAAGGGGAGACGAAATACACCACGAACGCTGGATCCTTGGCTCATGGCGGTTACCTTAAGCGTGCGGCAGAAACGCCGCCGCTCCGTAGGCCACTGTCAGAAATATCGCTGCGGCCGTAAACGCAATGTCGCCAAGCCGGTTGGTGCGCCGCAACGAAGCATCGTAGTAAAGCAATTGCACTGGCGCACGGAACAGCCAGAACACACAGATTCCCGCAGCCAAAAATCGGCCGAGCCCGTGCCCGCTCGCAAGCTCAGCAGCAAAGCCAAACGTCAGCGCCGCAAACAGCACCAACACGCCGACGATGTAAACGGAATGCACGACAAAAATCTGCCGGATGATCGGCGCCACGCGTTCCAGGTTTTCCTGGTATTTCAGTTTCTTCGGCAGGTAAAAGTTCGAAGCCGCAATCAGGATTTGCACCAGCGCGGCCAACCACAGGATCGCAAGCAGGGCGTTCATGTTGGTCTCCTATCGAGCGGCTAGCTCGATTCAGATATCGAGCGGCTCGTTTTGGGAATCAAACGTTACGCTCGTTTCGTGACTTCAGGAACTGGACAGCTGACCGCGACACAACTCCTGTGCATCGCAATCGACTGATACCAGGCCCTCATCGCCCCCATTCCTCCAGGCACTTTGCTGAACCACACCAGCGGCCGTGCCCACCAGATTTCGTGAGCCAAAGCGACCGCCGCGTCCGCTCCCCCAAATTGCCGCCCATCTGAAAGCAACAGCCGAATCTCGCGCAACAATTCTTCGCGCGTCATTCCCAGCAAAGCGCCAACGCGCGGATCCTGCAACGGCGCTACCGCCAACCCGCGCCTTTCCAAAATCGGCGCCAGCCACCGCGCAAGCCGCGTGCAAAACGCGCACTCCGCATCAAAAAACAACCAACCTCGGGCGTGCCGCCCTTTTCCGTCCGTAAATTCCGATGTCAGCGAAATCATGGCGATTTTCTTTCTTTGCTTCGCTACGTCGTTACACGACTACTTCTCAACTGGCCTTCTTTCCCAGCAAAGTGAACACCTTGCCTCGTAGCTTCACGACGCCCTTCAGCGCGCCTGTCGGCATCCGCAGGATCTCTTCGAACAATCCCGTCATCGCGGTCAGAAATTCAAGCATGCTTTCGAGCCGCTCCCGCGTGTACGCTTCTCCCTCGCCGTTCGGGTGAGCTTTCGCATCTGCCACGCACTCGGCCAGCACCCGCAGCGTCGGATCGATCTCGCGCCGCTTCCGTTCTTCCGACACAATCCGGAAAATCTCCCAGACGTCCTTGATGGATTCGAAGTGGTCCCGCCGGTCGCCCAGGACGTGCACGACGCGGACAATTCCCCAGCCTTGCAGCTCGCGCAAACAGGTGCTGACGTTCGAACGAGCGACGGCAAGCGTCGTGGAAATCTCGTCGGCGGGCAGCGGCAGCGGCGAAAGAAAGAGCAGAGCGTGGACCTGCGCCACGGTGCGATTAATGCCCCAGCGGGTGCCCATCTCGCCCCAGTGGAGGATGAATTTCTGAGCTACAGGCGAAAGCGTGTGTTTTGTATGGTCTGTCATTTCTGTTGTTTCTCTCTGTACTGAAACTACCGTAAGGACAGCTATTTGTCAAGCTCTTTTTTGTCCCTCACGGGGCACGTTCCCCAGGCGAGGACAGACCTCTTGTATTCCCGCAACGCTTCGCTTCGGCAAGCGCTAGCCTGCGTTTCCTCACACCTGTCCTTTTTTCGGACTGCGGTGCCATTTACTTGTGCGGAGGCCTTTGCCAGAGTGGTAGAAGTGAGGACGTTGTGTTTGCGAGCTTAAACAAAATACGCGGCGGCAAATCGGCGGCCATTGGCACGCTTACGCCGTTCGCACTGCTGGCGACGATCGCCGCGTTTGCCACGCTCGCTTGCGCGTACAGTTCGCTGCCTGAGGGCCAATCGCAGAACCAGGCCGCGTCTGCCGAGGAAGCAGCGACCGCGGCGCTATGCCCGGTTGTTTATCCGGATGATCAGGAGCCGGCATCGCGCGGCTACCACTACACATTTTTCGGGAACGCCTTCTTCATCAACGAGCAAGGCTATCTGCTGACGGTGGCGCACGTGGTCGAGACGTTCCGCGATGGCGGGCAAGCCTACATTCTGGTGAACCGGCAAAACGCGCCGCCGGGGCTAGTGAAGGTGACGGTAGTGGCGAAAGACACGCAGCACGACGTAGCCATCCTTCGTGCAACAACAAATCCCTTTGCGGGCAAATACAGCGTCAAGTACGTTTCGTTGTCCACCGATGCGGCGGTTCGTGGACAGTCCGTGTTGGCCCTATCGCTACATCCGCAGAAGTTGCAGGATGCGCACAGCTTCGATTCGTCGCGCGAAGACTCCTCGCCCGGAATAGTGCTGAGCTTTGAGTCCACGCAGCTCGAAAAGTCCGGGCCTGCCGCAAACGTGTTTCTTCTCAGCCATCCGGTGGTAAAGGGCCAGAGCGGCTCCCCGGTTCTCGCCACGGATTCGCACGCGGTCGTCGGGCTCATCGAGGGCTTGTGGTTGCGCGGCACACCGCTGGCGCTAGCAAAGTCCTCGGCTCAGAGTAGCTCCACGCCAGGGGCGGCCATCCCCATTCAATACGCGATCGCCCTCCTCAAGCAGCACAACGTCTCCTGGCACTCGGCCACGTCTGGGCTCTCGACACCTGCATCGCCGAGCGCGGCGAAACCGGGCTCAACTCTGGCGAAATCGAGCGCGGAGAAGCCGAACCAATAGTCCTGGACTGAATTCCTCGAAGACTTTTGATCCTCAGGTGATAATCACTAACCGGCGGCCGCGTTCCGCGCGCTGCCAGGCTTGCTCGATATCGGCGAGCGGCACGGATTCGGTTTCGATTTGGAGGGTGCGTTTCGCGGCGGCGTCCAGGACGTGGCGCATTGCGGCGACGAGAATATCGCGCGAGGGGATACCGGCGGTGCCGGTGATTGTGAGAGCGGTGCTGCGCAACACGGCTGCGGGAAGTGAGATGGCGGGCCCGGCGCTTTCACCGACTTGTACGAGACGCGTCTCCGAATTTATGACGGCAAATTCCGGGCGAGTGATAGCCGAGAGCAGAATCTCCGTAGGGCGTCCCCAAACATAATCAATCACGACGTTGAAGCCAGCCTCGCCGGCTTCCAGCGCGAAAGCTTTTCGCAAGTCGTCTTCAGGCTGGTTGAGCGGAATCGTTGCATCGGCTCCGAGGTCGCGCAGTTTCTGAAGAGCTTGGAGATTGCGGCCGGTGGCAATCACGCGTCCAGCGCCTAGTTGCCTGGCGATTTGCACGGCGAGTTTTCCGGTCACACCGGTGGCGCCTTGTATCAGGATCTTTTCGCCTTTAACGAGTTTGGCGCGCTGGGTTAGCGAGAGAAAAGCGGAGACGCCGGGGTTGGGGATCGCGGCAGCGGTGGCGTCATCGAGCGCATCTGGGACGGGGAAGCAAAACGCAGCGGGAACAACAGTTTGCTGCGACATAGCGCCGTACGGACGGCGAGCGCCGCCGAAGAACACGCGGCTGCCGTCGGAGAGGTTGCCGACACCATCAGTTCCGCAAATCGCCGGCAGTTCTCGCGGACTGGCGAAATGAGTGCCAGCGGCAAGCTGCTTGTCGACGGGTTTTAGCGACGCGGCACGTACCTGGACAAGGGCTTCTTCGGCGGAGGGGGAAGGCGCAGAAAAGTCCTGATAGCGGGGAGGCTTGCCTAACTCGAGCAAGACAGCGGCTTTCATGTGTCCTCGCGATTCTCTGTGAGAGGCCCGGTTTGATAGCGTGATCAGACCTTCGACCGGCAGGGATTATGCCACTGTTCGCCCTGGGCGGCGAACGGTTAGGATGTCGATTTAGGGAAGAGTGTTCGTCTAACGGGTAGGAGGCAACAACCATGCAATATCTGATGCTGATTTATCATGCGGAAGCGGAAACGAGCAAACGGTCGGCCGCGGAAATGAACGCCCTGCACAAGGACTACTTCAAGTTCACGCAGGAGATCACAGACAGCGGGCACTACATTGGAGGGAATCCGCTGCAGCCGACACCAACTGCGACTACCGTTCGGGTACGTGACTCGAAGCCAGTGGTTACGGACGGGCCGTTCGCTGAAACGAAGGAGCAACTGGGCGGGTACTACCTGGTGGAAGCCAAGGACCTGGATGAGGCTCTCGGGATCGCAGCGCGGATACCCGGGGCACGGTTCGGATCGATCGAAGTGCGGCCCGTCGCCGCGATTAACCGGGCCGCACTGGCTTAGGGAATCGGCTTTCTGGCTGAATCTCCGGCGCGCCATTTAACTCACGTTGACAATCTCTCGTTTGCGGGGTGAGATAAAACTCACCCCGATGGATTTAGAGAAACTTCACCGCGAAGAGTCCGGACGCATTCTATCGACGCTGATTGGTCTCCTCGGCGATTTTGATCTCGCTGAGGAGATGCTGCAGGAAGCGTATGCGACGGCACTGCAAAAATGGCCCACTGATGGCGTGCCGGCGAATCCGCGCGCGTGGTTGATTAGTACGGCGCGGAATAGGGCGATTGACCGGTTGCGGCGCGAGCGGCGATTCGATACGAAGCGCGAGGAGATTGCGCGGCACGCGGAGCTCATATCACCAGCCGTGGCGGATTCCGACTACTCGGCGCTTTCGGCTAGCGCGGCTGACTCGGCAGAGGAAATGTTTCCTGATGATCGTTTGCGGCTGATTTTCACGTGTTGCCATCCGGCACTTCCTACCGAGGCGCAAGTGGCGTTGACGCTGCAGACGGTGTGCGGCGTGACGACGGAGGAAATTTCGCGAGCGTTCCTGGTGCCGCTGGCTACGATGGCGCAGCGGCTAGTGCGTGCGAAACGGAAAATTCGTGATGCGGGAATTCCCTATCGTGTTCCTTCGCAAGAAGATTTGCGCGACCGGCTTGAGGTGGTGCTGCTGGTCGTTTATCTCATTTTCAATGAAGGCTATTTGGCGAGCAGCGGCGATGCGCTGATTCGGCGAGAGCTTTGCGCGGAGGCGATTCGGCTGGGGCGAGTGTTGTGCCAGCTATTGCCGCGACAGCCTGAGGCGCAAGCGTTGCTGGGCTTGATGCTGCTGCACGATTCGCGTCGCGACGCGCGCGTGAGCAGCGATGGTGAGCTGATTCTGCTGGAAGAACAGGATCGCGGTTTGTGGCACCGGGAGCAGATTGAGGAAGGGACGCGGCTTACGGAATCGGCGCTGCGCAGTGGAGCGGCCGGAGCTTATGCGGTGCAGGCGTCCATTGCCGCGCTGCACGCCAACGCCAAGACGCCACAAGAAACGGATTGGCGGCAAATTGCGGGTCTGTACGACATTTTGTTGCGGGACAATCCTTCGCCGATCATCGAGGTGAATCGCGCCGTTGCGGTGGGAATGGGGCGCTCTCTCGAAGAGGGGCTGGCGCTGCTGGACGACCTGGAAAAACGCGGCGTGCTTTCGGATTTTCATTTGCTGCCGGTCGCGCGGGCTGATTTGCTGCGGCGACTGGGAAGGAACGCCGAAGCGGCTGAGGCGTATCGGCAAGCGCTGGGGCTAGCGACCAACGATGTGGAACGCCGCTTCCTGCGGCGGATGCTTGCCACACTTGCATCCTAAGGAGTGGTGAGAGGTCCATTTTTACTTAGATTTTTTTGTCCTGTAACATCTCCCTCGTGAAGCCTTTCGAGTTGCTAGGCCAGACATTTTCGACGGACGGCACCGTTCTGAAGCTCGTTCGTCGCGGCGACGAATACCTCATACTTGCCGACGGCGCCATCCTTATGTCCAGCCGGATGCACGGGTCGGAGGAGGCGTTGGCCGCGTTCGCGTGCCAAGGGATGCGGAAGTTGAAGCGGCCGAGCGTGCTGATTGGCGGACTCGGCATGGGCTTCACGCTGCGCGCAACGCTCGATTTGGTTTCAGCGGATGCGACGGTTGTTGTGGCCGAGCTGGCGCCCGCAGTCGTGGAGTGGAATCGCGGCCCGCTTGGGCCATTGGCGGGAGACCCGCTGAAGGATAAGCGTGTGCGGGTGGAAACAGGCGACGTCGGGGTGATACTTCGTTCGAGCCTCGGCCAATTCGATGCCGTGCTACTCGACGTGGACAACGGTCCGGCCGCATTTACCGCCTCGAAGAACGCGGGACTCTATGACAAGCGCGGAATTGCCGATGTCCACGCGGCTCTCAAGATGGAGGGTGTGCTGGCGATCTGGGCGACACGGGAGGATCGAAAGTTCGAGCAGCGTTTGCGCGAGGGGGGTTTCGAGGTGCAGGTGCGGCGGGTGCGCGGGAGGCTGAAGGAGGGCGGGCCGCACCACACAATTTTTCTCGGGCACAAATCAACGTAGCGTAGCGTCGCGGCTTGGATTGACGGGCATGGTTGGCGACTGCTCTGCGGAAACTTCGGAGTTCGCGCGAACATTGCCACGGTACAATGATCATGTGGCCTGTGGAGTTTGGAATGAAGAGGATCACTGCTGAATTTCTTAGGAAGAATTGTGCCGCCGTCATTCGCGATGTTTATATGAAGCGCGAGACGATTGTAGTCACGAAGCGCGGCAAGCCAGTCGCGAAGCTTGTCCCCATGGAAGAAGTACAGGACGATATTTTCGGTTTCCTAAAGGGAAAGGCGAGGATTGTCGGGGACGTTGTTTCACCGGCACTTACCCTCGAAGAGTGGGGCGATCTCGCTTAGTTCGAGTTAAGCTGACTCTAAACTCGGACCCTTAAAACCGGAGGGTTCGGCACCCGCGCACTATGATCTGTCTGTTTCGAGGCGGCGCGCGGAAGAGAAGATCAATCGCGATGTTCGGCCGATGGCGGAAATGAAGTAGGTGCTGATGGCTAAGAGGCTGCAATTCATTTTACAAGATTCGGAGTACCGCGAAATCAAGCGGATGGCGGGGTCGCGCCAAATGTCGATCGCTGAGTGGGTCCGCCGGGCGCTTGATTTGGCGCGCCGGCGTGAAACTATCATTGACCCCGAAAAAAACTGGAAGCAATCCGCCATGCTGTACGATACGACTTTCCCTCCGGCGATATTGAAGGCATGTTAGCCGAAGTAGAAAGCGGATATGGCATTTCAAAAGACTTCGGGAGTCGCGGTGATTGAGGGATGAGGAGAAGAATTGTGATGAACGTGCGGACTTTGCGTTTTGCGGCGGCGCTGGGAAGCGTGCTGTGTTTGGCGATGGGGGCGGCGAGGGTTTTTGGGCAGCAGGGCGCTGCAAATGGGCCCGCGAACATCGATATGACCGTGGTGAAGCCGGAGACGGTGGGATTTTCTTCGGAACGGTTGGAGCGGCTGCATGCGTTGATGCAGGGAGTGGTGGATGCGAAGCAGTTGCCGGGGGCGGTAACGCTGCTGGCGCGGCACGGGAAGGTCGTGGACTACCGGACGTATGGAATGCGTGATGCGGCTAGCGGCGCGCCGATGACGCGCGACACGATCTTTCGGGCGTTTTCGATGACGAAGCCGGTGACGGGTGTGGCCATGATGCTGCTTTATGAGCAGGGCAAGTGGCTGCCGTCGGATCCGATCGCGAAATTCATTCCGGAGTTTGCGCATTTGAAAGTGTGCAAAGGCTTGGACGCGGCGGGAAACATGATTCTGGAGGAGCCGATTCATCCGCCGACGATGCAGGAGTTGATGACGCATACCGCCGGATTTGTGTACGGATTTTTTGGCGAGACGCCGGTGGACAAGGAATACCGAAGAGTGGGCGTGTTTCAGTCAAAGACGCTGCGGGAGTTTATCGAGAAGCTGGCGAAGATTCCGCTGGCGTACCAGCCGGGGACGAAGTGGGTGTACAGCGCGTCGATGGACATTCAGGGATACATCATTGAGAAACTGTCGGGGCAAACGCTGCCGGATTTTATGCAGGAACATATTTTTAAGCCGCTGGGAATGAAGGACAGCGGATTTTTTGTGCCGGCGGAAAAGCGCGGGCGGCTCGTGACGATTTATCGCAGCAATGAAAAAGGCGAAGTGGTACTGGCGCCGGGATTTGGCGGGGACTACGCGGAGCAGCCGGGGATGCCGTCGGGAGGCGGCGGTTCGGTGACGACGGCGGAGGATTATTTTCGGTTCGCCGAGATGCTGGCGAATGGAGGCGAGCTCAACGGTGTACGGATTATATCGCCAGCGTCGGTGCAATTGATGAGCACTAACCATCTGGCGGCGAATCTTTTGACGGGTGAGTTTGGGATTGGGGCGCAGGTGATGCGGCCTGGCCTGGGCTATGGCTACGACTGCGCGGTGGAGTACGACCCAGCGGAGGCGAATTTGCCCGATGGGCGCGGGACGTTTTTTTGGGATGGAGCGGCGGGGACGTGGTTCTGGATCGATCCGACGAATGATGTTGTGTTTATAGGGATGGTGCAGCGGGTATTGGGGCCGGACAGCCCCCAGGTGGAATATCAGAGCCGGCCTGCGGTGTACCAGGCGCTGGTGAATTTGAAGAAATGAAGAAGTAATGAATAAAGACGCAGCGAAGCAGCGAGAAAACGACAAACGTAAAATTCCGGTGCGAACAACGAAAGAGAATCCAAGCGGAAATTTAGCGGAAGAGAAGCCATTGGCAAATATCGGATGTTCGAGGTAGAAGTTCGTACTGATTACGTACCTATCTCTGCCATGCACGTAACCCACTGGGTAAATCCCGGGTTATAATTACCATAGGCCTCGGGAGATGGTTCAAACATGACCTCTGACTTTGACTTCGACCCGATAAACAAAGTTGTCTGTTGGCGCCTAGGAGGAGAGGTTACAAATGATTCGTTCGCCGAGAGCTTGCGACTTTGCGCCGATATTTTCGGCGATACCAAACCGACGAGTGGGATTATCGATTTCAGGCAAGTGACCTCGTTTCGAGTTTCGATTGATTTCATTAAACGAATAGCGGACAGCGCACCCATCGTTCCCTCCTTGCTTATTCGCGTTATCGTGGCACCCGCCGACCATGTCTTCGGTATCGGGCGAATGTTTTCTGTACTGAGCGAAAATACACGCTCGAATACTCATGTCGTACGGACAATGGACGATGCGTACGAATTGCTGAAAATCAAAGAGCCGGAATTTAAGGCGCTAGGGCTGAGGAGAAAAGTCGGAAGCTGAGCGGCTCCGTCGATTGGGCTTCCTAATTGTGGCCAAGTTTAAAGTGGCGCGCCCGGAGAGACTCGAACTCCCGACCCTCTGGTTCGAAGCCAGATGCTCTGATCCAACTGAGCTACGGGCGCGTAAGCCTCAGTATAACCCTCAGAATCGCAGTTGTGCACACAATGGGAAGATTGACCTCATCCTACCGTTTGCATGGCAGAGACTAATTCTGGAATGTCGATTTTGATGAGGGTGCCCTGGCCGGGGCGGCTTTCGATTTGGAGGTGGAAGTCGGCGCCGTAGAGGACGCGGAGGCGTTCGCGGACGTTGCTGAGGCCGATGCCTTCGACGTAGACGTGCGGCATTTTTTCTTCCGAGATGCCGACACCGTTGTCTTCGATTTCGATGTGGAGGCGGCCGTCGCGGTTGGTGGTGCGGAGCTGGATTTTTCCGCCGTCGAGCTTGGGCGCGAGGCCGTGCTTAAGGCAATTTTCGACCATCGGTTGCAGGAGCATGCTGGGGACAAAGGCTTCGAGTGTTTCGTCGTCAATGTGTTTGATGATGTCGAGGTTGTCGCGGCCGAAGCGGGCGACTTCGATATCGAGATAGTCGTCGATGAATTCGAGCTCTTCGCGCAGGGGCACGAAGGTTTCGTGCTTGCGCAGGAGGCGGCGAAGAATGTTGCTGAGCTTGAGGACGACCTCGCGGGCGTTATCGGGGTCGAAGCGGATGAGCGCGGAGACGGTGTTGAGCGTGTTGAAAAGGAAATGCGGATTGATTTGGCGGGAGAGGGCGTCCATGCGGGCTTTCAGAAGGAGTTGCTGGTGCCGCTCGAGATTCATCTCGATGCGCGTGTTGTTCCAGATTTTGAGTGGAGCGGCGACGGACATGAGCGTGGCGATGACGGTCAAAACGAGCCACCAGTCCCATTGTGGGTGAATGGCGAAGAGCCACTTGGGCTTGGTGGCTTGCACGAGGGCGACGCGGCCGAGCTCGAGGCCGACGCAGACGCCGAGAGGCGCCATTTCCCAGGAGAGTTGCGCTTTTTTCATGAGGCGGACGACGGCTTTGGGAATGTTGAGAAAAGTGAAGGGACCGAAGTTCCAGAGATCTTCCTTGTTGGGGATGGCTTGGCGGATTAGTCCGCCAAGCAGGCCGGCGGTGGAGGCAGCAGGCATGGCGAGCCACTCGTGGTTGATAAGGGCGGGGATGGTGATGATCGCGCCACCGATGGGACCGACGACGCGGCCTCCGAGCAAGCCCATGAGGAAGGCGCCTTCGAGAGAAAGATCGGCGAACTGGTAGCGATAGCCGACGAGACGAAGCGTCACGCCAAGGAAGAGCGGCGGAGTCATGAAAAGCATGAGCTTCAGTTTTTGGTCGGGGTCGCGCTCTTCGGTGAAGAGGACGCGGCGGAAAGTGTTCCAGCGGGCGAGGAGGGCGGCGATAGAGGAGGCTACGCCGACCTTGAGGAGCAAGGTGAAGAGGAGGTCGCGAACGGCGGTGGCGGAGTCCATGGCGGCTTGCGCGAGCATCTTTGGTAACGCTAGCCAATCGCGGCGGGGATGTAAAGGCTCTCGTTGCGTACCTGTTATACTTGTCGTTTGCCATGGCGAAAAAAGTGAAAACAGACAAACGGACCCAGAAAAGAGGCGCGGGCGTTGCATTGATTGCGCAGGCCGCCCTTCCAACGCGGTACGGGCGGTTTACGATTTACGGATTCAAAGGACACGGACCTTTGGATGAGGCGATCGCGCTGGTGCGCGGGAAACTCAATGGAAAGTCGGCGCCGCTGGTGCGCGTGCATTCGCAATGCCTGACGGGGGATGTACTTGCGTCGCTTCGATGCGATTGCCGCGCGCAGCTGGAGCTTTCACTCAAGAAAATTGGTCAAGCGGGCTCGGGAATCCTGCTGTATTTGCCGCAAGAGGGGCGCGGCATCGGGTTGATGAACAAGCTGCGTGCATATCAGCTTCAGGACGGCGGGATGGATACCGTCGAAGCGAACGAGACGCTGGGGTTTGCGGCCGACGCGCGAGACTACGATTTTTCAGCGCAAATTTTGAAAAAGCTTGGGGCAAAGAAAATCCGGCTTCTCTCAAACAATCCAGAGAAAGTTCGGCAACTGGAACAGTCGGGGATTCGAGTGGTGAAGCGAGTTCCCTGCCAGCCGCGCATATCGAAGATTTCGCGGGCGTATCTGCAAACGAAAAAAAGCAAGATGGGGCATCTGCTCGACGGGCTCACATAGATTTGAAGGAAATCGAGGGACCAATCCTTATCGCCCGGTGAAATGGCAGGAGTGTTTGAGAGCTAGCCGCCGCCGACGAATTGCACGATTTCGTAGCGGTCGCCGGGTTCGACGGGCGTTTGGGTCCAGGCGGGACGAGGAAGAATTTCGAGGTTGCGTTCGATGGCGACGCGGCCGGAGTCGAGGCCAAGTGTGACGAGTAAATCGGCGACCATCGCGCCTTTTTGCGCTTCGCGTTTTTCGCCATTCACTACAATTGAAATCGCTGTTTCCATGACAAGGTTCAGTCCCTAGCGCGAATCAAATCGCTACTTAAGCCGTCGGCACACGCGGGCGGGTCTTCAAGTGAAATCTCAACTGCGCCCTCGCATCCGCTTGCGTAGCTTCTATCACCAGAGCGGGCTCGGCTCCGGCGAGGCGGGGCATATCAAATTCGAGCCGTGCCTGGCCATCCGCGCCTGTCTGCGCGGTGTACTCAGTGACGTCGGCCGCCCCATCTATATGCGAGGTAACGCGGGCGCCGGGAACCGGCTCTCCATTTTCCTTTTTTCTTACGGAAACATGCAAATTCGCGCGCTTGCCCGTTAACCAGTTTTTCGCATTGATGAGCTCGAGCGCGAGCCCCGGCGCCGGTGCGGCCTTTGCGGGAGTAACAGGTTGAGACTGCTGGGATGCTGGTTTTTCCTGAGAGGGCAGCGGCGGCACAAGATGCAGCGCGCCACTACGAATTTCTTCGGTCACGGCACGATGCTGTTCATCGATACGTTTTCTAAGAGAATTCTCACGATCGGGATCGAGTGGCAACAGATCAAGATAATTGTTCGTGCGGCGATGCAGAACACGGCCGCGGCAATAAACGGTGGTGTCGATCAAGCCGTTGGCGGTGCCGCGATCCTCGGTCTGGACGTGATAGACCGTGTCACCCACTTTCACATCCGTGTTATGCCCAAAGAGCATATAATGTGGTTCCACTTCCCCCGCGGCACACCGACACTGTTTTCCGCCGCGCGCGCCACAGGATTTTTTTCAGTCCATTTGACCGACTGGCGGTTGAATGGATATTATAGCGCTTCGCCTATGACTGATTCAGGCTTACAAGCGTACACTCCGCTTCTCATACACCTCCTGGTGGCTTCAGCTCTGGCTGGGGCGCTGACGGCTGCGTCGGTGCTGGTGGGCTGGCGCAAACCAAGCCGCGCCAAGCAGCAGCCTTACGAATGCGGCATGGAGCCGACGGGCGATGCGCGAGCGCCGATTTCCGTAAGATTTTACCTGGTGGCAATGGTGTTCATTCTTTTCGACGTGGAAGCCATCTTTTTGTATCCATGGGCCTACATCTACCGGGATTTTATAAAGATGTCTCCCAGTATTGGCATGTATGGATTCCTGGAAATGATGGTATACATCGCCATACTTTTGGTGGGTTACTTCTATCTTTGGAAAAAAGGCGCGCTGGACTGGCATAAGTATTAGCCTGCGCCTGAGGGCTTGCAAACGGTGACCGAGAATACCAGCCAACGCGCTAGTGTTGTGGCCGAGCACCTGCGTGCGTGGAACCCCAACGCGATTGAGGAAGTGATCGAATTCCGCGGCGAGACCACTGTGGTGCTGCCGCGTAAAGTATTGCGGGCCGTTGCGGAGCGCTGCCGCGATCACGCGGAGCTGCAGTTTAACCTGATTACGGATGCCGTGTGCGTTGACAGGTTCCCTCATGAGCCGCGCTTCGAAGTGAATTACCACCTGGTTTCCATTCCCCGGAAAGACAAAATTCGTTTGAAGGTCCGGTTGGCTGCGTCGGACCCTGTCGTGGACACGCTTGTTCCAGTGTGGCCGGGAGCGAACTGGCTGGAGCGCGAGGTTTTTGACCTGTTCGGGATACGGTTCACGGGGCACCCCGACTTGCGGCGCATACTCCTGCCGGAAGACTGGGAAGGACATCCCTTGCGGAAGGATTATCCAGTCGAGGGATTCCGCGATGTTCCGATGATGACGGGATTCAGAAAGAGCTCCGTATGACCACTGTCGAAACCGCGGTTGGCGCAACAAAAACGATGGTTCTGAACATGGGTCCGCAGCATCCCTCGACCCATGGCGTGCTTCGCGTGCTCCTGGAACTGGACGGCGAGACGGTGGTTCGGGCGGTCCCTGATCTGGGATATCTGCACACGGGAATTGAAAAGAGCTGCGAGGACAAGACGTATTCGCAGGCCATCACGCTGACCGACCGAATGGATTACCTCAATCCGCTCGGCAACAATCTGGTGTACTGCCTGGCGGTAGAAAAGTTGCTGGGGCTCGAAATTCCGAAGCGCGCGCAATACGTTCGCGTAATGATGGTCGAGTTGCAGCGCATATCTTCACATTTGGTTTGGCTGGGAACGCACGCCATCGATATGGGCGCGATGTCCGTTTTTCTTTATTGCTTCCGCGAGCGCGAAGAGATTCTGAAGATTTTCGAGTTGTTCGCCGGGCAGCGGATGATGACGAGCTACATTCGCATTGGCGGCCTTGCGCTGGAGCCTCCGGCGGGCTGGCGAGGGGCAGTCGAGAAATTTTTGAAGATGATGCCCAGCCGCATCGACGACTACGAATCGCTGCTTACGGGCAACCGCATATGGATGGGACGGCTCAAAGGCGTCGGTTACATTTCGCCGGAAGATGCAGTGGCGCTCAGCATGACTGGTCCGACTTTGCGCGCCGCCGGCATACCATACGACAACCGCAAAATGTTCCCGTATTCGAGCTATGAAGAGTTCGAATTTGACGTTCCGACCCGCACGGAGTCCGATTGTTTCGCGCGCTACATGGTCCGCGTGTTGGAAATGCGGGAAAGTTTGAAGATTGTCCGACAGGCGATGGCCAAGATTACCGATAGCGGGCCGATCCGCACCGAAGCTCCGGGGATCGTGCCGCCGTCACGCGAAAAGATGAAGACAGAGATGGAAGCGCTCATCTATCACTTCAAGATTTTCACGGAAGGGTTCTCACCCGCGCCGGGCGAGGCATTTGTGACCGTGGAATCGCCGCGCGGCGAATTGGGTTGCTTTATCGCCAGTGATGGCTCGCCGAAACCTTTGCGTGCCCACTTCCGCTCGCCGTCGTACATCAATTTGCAGGCTTTGCCGAAGTTGGTGACCGGACAGCTGATTTCCGACGTGGTGGCTTGCATCGGGACCATCGACATTGTTTTGGGAGAGGTCGACCGCTAACCTCATGGAACTGTCCACACAACTTGCCGCGCGCTTTGAAAAACTGCAGAACGCGTACCCGTTCAAGCGCAGCGCTCTGATTCCCATGCTGATGTATGCGCAGGACGAGTACGGCTGCGTAAGCGACGAAATGATCGCGGAAATCGCGAGCCGTCTTGACCTGAACAATGTGCAGGTCGAGGAAACGCTGGCGTATTACTCGATGTTGCACCGCAAACCGATGGGCAAGTTTCACGTGCAGGTTTGCACCAACGTGGCCTGCATGCTGAAGGGCGGAAACGAAATTCTGGACCGCGCCAAGAAGCGTCTGGAAATCGGCCATAAAGAAGTGAGCGAGGACGGCGTCTTTTCGCTGGAAGAAGTCGAGTGCATCGGCGCTTGCACCGGCGCGCCGGCCATGCAGGTCAATTACGACTTCTACGAGAACCTCACTCCCCTCAAGTTCGATCGCATCATCAAGGATTTGGACGGCGGGAAAGTTCCGCCGCCCGAGCCCGTGACGGCAGGCGCGCTGCATGAGCGCGAGCCCGGCGAAACCCCGCTCATCAGCAGGCGCTGGGGCATCAAAGATTCACGCAAGATCGACGTGTACCTGCAACACGACGGCTACAAGGCGCTCGTGAAGGCGCTGAAAGAGATGACGCCGGAATCGATCATCGACGAAGTGAAGAAATCCAGCTTGCGTGGACGAGGCGGCGCGGGATTTCCTACGGGCATGAAGTGGTCCTTCGTGCCGAAAGATTCGCCAAAGCCAAAGTATTTGATCTGCAACGCCGATGAATCGGAGCCGGGCACTTGCAAAGATCGCCCGTTGATGGAGATGGATCCCCACCAACTGATCGAGGGCATGGTGATCGCCGGCCGCTCGTTTGGGGCTCACAAAGGCTTCATCTATGTGCGCGGGGAATATCGCTACGTTCTGGACATCGTGCAGACCGCAGTCGATGAAGCGTATGCGCACGGTTACCTCGGGAAAGACATTCTTGGCTCGGGTTTCGATTTTGACTTGATCACGCATACCGGCGCGGGCGCGTATGAATGCGGCGAAGAATCCGCGCTGATGGAATCGCTCGAAGGCAAGCGCGGCTATCCGCGCATCAAGCCGCCCTTCCCTGCTGTTGTTGGACTCTACGGCTGCCCGACGATCATTAATAATGTTGAGACGCTCAGTTCCGTTCCCGCCATCATTTTGGAAGGCGGCGAAACGTACCTTAGGCGCGGCACGCCGAAAAATGGCGGCACGCGGCTGCTCTGCGTCGCTGGCCACATCGCTAAGCCCGGGATTTACGAAATCCCGCTCGGTATGAACATGAAGAAGTTCATTTACGAGATGGCTGGCGGCATTCCCGGCGGCAAAAAATTGAAAGCCGTCATTCCTGGCGGAAGCTCATGCCCAATTATGAGCGAGAGCGAAATCGACATCCCGATGGATTACGACTCCGTAGCCAAAGCGGGCTCGATGCTCGGCTCGGGCGGCATGGTCGTGATGGACGAAACCACCTGCATGGTGGACATGGCGCGCCGCATCATGCATTTTTACGCGCACGAATCCTGCGGCTGGTGCATTCCCTGCCGCGAAGGCACTTCCTGGCTCAAGAAAATGCTGGATCGCTTCCATGCCGGCTACGGGCGGCCTGAAGACATCGACATCGTGGGCGAACTGGCGAAAAACATGCTGGGCCGCACGTTCTGCCCGCTCGGCGACGCGGCCGCGCTGCCGACCATCAGCATCGTGCAAAAATGGCGCAACGAATTTGAAGATCACTTGAACGGACGCTGTGCGTATAAATCCGCGGAAGCGCTCGTAGGCTCGCGTTAGGAATCCATGGCAGATACGAAGCTAGTTACGCTGAAGATTAACGACCGCGATGTGCAGGTCCCTCCCGGCACGCTGGTGATTGAAGCGACGCGGCGCATTGGGACGGAAGTGCCATCGTTCTGCTACTACCCGGGGCTTTCGCTGCAGGCGGCTTGCCGCATGTGTCTCGTCGAAGTGGAAAAAATGCCGAAGCTGCAGACGGCCTGCACGCTTGTAGCGACCGAAGGCATGGTCGTTCGCACGAACACGGACCAGGTTCGCGGCGCGCGCAAAGCGATGCTCGAGTTTTTGCTGACGAATCATCCTCTCGATTGCCCGGTATGCGACAAGGGCGGCGAGTGCGAATTGCAAGACATGGTGTTCCGCTACGGCGCGGATACCAGCCGCTTCGTCGAGGAAAAAATTCACCGCCCGGAAGAAAAGTGGTCGGAACTGGTCTATTACGATGCTCCACGCTGTATTTTGTGCTTCCGCTGTGTGCGCGTTTGCGACGAAGGCATGGACGTGAAAGCGCTGGGCGTGGGCATGCGCGGCGCGAACAGCATCATCATTCCGAATCGCGAAGATCATCTGGAGTGTGAAGAGTGCGGCATGTGCATCGATATATGCCCGGTCGGCGCGCTGACGAGCGGCACGTACCGCTACAAAACGCGGCCGTGGGAAATGACCTACGTTTCGACAGTTTGCACCCACTGTTCGAATGGTTGCAAAACGACCCTGAGCGTGCGCAACCACGAGATCATGCGCGCGAATAACCGCGACCTCTCCGGCATCAACGAAGATTTTCTCTGCATCAAGGGGCGTTTCGGCTTTGATTTCACGAAGCACCCGGAGCGCGTGAAGCAGCCGATGGTGCGCAAAGGCGACAAGCTCTATCCCGTCTCATGGGAAGAGGCCGCGCAAACGGCCGCGACGCGCCTCAAGCAGGTCTACGACGCGGGCGGCAGCGACTCGATTGGTTTTATCGGTTCGAACCGCACTTCGAACGAAGAAAACTATTTGTTCCAGCGGATGGCACGCGCGACGTTTGGCACGAACAACGTCGACCATCACCGCACAGCGGATTATACGGGCCTTGTCACGGCACTTGGCGACCGTGCCGGCGATTCCCTTCTGACCATGACGCAGTTGGCCGAGGCCAAGGCAGTTCTGCTGGTCGGAAACGATCCCACGGAACAAAATCCGCTGGTCGCCTGGCAGATTCGCAAAGGCATACGCCACATTGGGTCGAAGCTATTTATTTTGAATTCGCGCGAGATCAAGCTGAAGCGCAAGGCCACGCAATTCGTGAAGCTTGTGGCGAATCAGGAAGCAGCAGCGATTCGCTTCATGGCCCACGAAGAGGGGCAACTGCCCAGCGCTCTGGTAGAACAGTTGGTGCAACTGAAAGCGGCGCTGGATGCCGAGCCCGAAGTAGCCATCGTTTTCGGCGCAGAAATAAGCGGCGCGGCGATCGCGCAACTTGCGGCCTTCGGCTCCAAACTGCACGGCAAAGTGCGTTACATGGCTCTCGGCGACTACGCGAATTCGCGCGGTGCCGCCGACATGGGTTTGCTGCCGGACCGGTTCCCCGGTTACGCGCACACGGACGACTCGGCGGCTCGCGAAGCGCTAGAACGGCTCTGGGGTGGAGTGCTGCCAGCGAAGCCAGGGCAAACAGCGCCCGCCATGGTGGATGCGGCGCAAAAAGGCAAGCTCAAAGCGCTCTACGTGATGGGCGCGAACCCGTTTTCGCATTTTGGCACGCTGGGATTTGGCCGCGGCAAGCTCGAGCTGCTCATCGTTCACGAAATGTTTTTGACGGAGACCGCGAAGCTCGCCGATATCGTTTTCCCGGCGGCCTCGGCTTACGAAAAAGAGGGCAGCGTCACCAACACTTCCGGCGAGGTTCAGCTTCTGCACAAAGCCGCCGAAGTGATGGGCCCGCGCAGCGATTTCGATCTTCTCCGCATTCTGTCGCATCAACTCGAGCGGCTAGGCCTCGGCAAAGCCTTCCACTACAAGTCGCCTGCAAACGTGTTCGAAGAAATTCGCAAAGCGGTGCCTGGCTATGACGTGCAGGCAGCGGGATTGCTGACCGGCAGCGCGGAACCCACGCAAGTACACGTTGCGAAGAATGGCCACGCGCCTTACGACGTGCCCGTCGGCCTCATTCGCTCCGCGCAAGACACGCTTTTCACCAGCGGCACGCTTGGCCGCTTCTGCACCATGATGGAATCTCTGCCGGAGGCGGAAGCCAAGCCGTGATCTCCTCCTTACTCGCCTTCTTAGCCGCGCACGCCGTAGTGGTCATAGCGATCATAAAGATAGCTCTCCTGCTTTTCATCGTTCTGACCGTCAACGCCTATTTGACATGGTTCGAACGCAAAGTCGTGGCGCACATGCAATCGCGTTGGGGGCCGCATCGCGTCGGGCCGCACGGTTTGCTGCAGCCTCTGGCCGATGGCGCAAAATTTTTGCTGAAAGAAGATCCCACGCCGGCTGGTGTGGACAAGTTCACATATTTTCTCGCGCCGCTAATGGCGCTGGCTCTCGCGCTTACATCCATCGCGATCATCCCGTTTGGGCCTGACCCGCTGCCGTGGACCATCTGGGGGCAGAAAGTTTATCTCGGGATTGCTGACTTGAACATCGGCATCCTCGCGCTTTTTGCAATTACAGCGCTCAGCGTTTACGGCGTTGCTCTCGCTGGCTGGTCTTCCAACAGCAAATATCCGCTGCTCGGCGGACTGCGCAGCTCGGCTCAAATGGTTAGCTACGAGCTTGCGCTTACGATGTCTGTCGTAGGCGTTCTGCTCCTTGCGGGCAGTTTCAATTTGCGCGACATCATCGGCGCGCAGGCGCAGCATCCGGAGCGCGGCATCTTTGGCTGGAATGTCTGGCCGCAAATCCTGGGATTCTTCTGCTTCTTTGTCGCCGCCGTCGCGGAAACCAACCGCGTCCCGTTCGATCTTCCCGAAGCCGAATCTGAACTCGTCGCTGGTTTCCACACCGAGTACGCCAGCTTCAAGTTTGCGATGTTCTTCATCGCGGAATATACCAGCATGATCACCGTCTCGTGCCTCTGCACGATCATGTTCTTCGGCGGTTGGCTCTCTCCCTTCCCTGCTAGCTGGACGTTTACTCACTATCTGCCGTCATTGATTCTCATACCGTTTGGCTTGTGGGTGATTTGGGACGGCATTCGTTACGAGACCATCTTCGGTCGCATCATTCTTCCCGGCGTGGGCACGGCCATCACGGCCATCGGTGCGGTGCTCGTCGCATTCCCGCCTGTAAACGAATTCGTCCAAGGCCCCTTCTGGCTGCTCTCAAAAATTTTCGTTTTTCTCTTCGTCTACGTCTGGATGCGCGGCACGCTTCCCCGCTTCCGGTATGACCAGCTTATGTCCTTCGGCTGGAAACTGCTTTTGCCAGTTTCGATTGCCAACGTCGTGATCACAGCTTTCGCCATGCTGGCGAAGTCGATGTGGGGTGCGAAGTGACGCCCCAACTCGCCATCTTCTTCGTACTTGCGGCGCTCGCCGTGATCGGCGCGCTGAATCTCATCATTCAGCGCCATCCCATTCACAGCGCACTTTCGCTGATCGTGGTGATGATCGCGCTCGCTGGGCTTTACCTCCTAATGGGCTCGGAATTCGTTGCTGCAGTCCAAATCATCGTCTACGGCGGCGCCATCATGGTGCTCTTCGTCTTCGTCATCATGCTGCTGAACGCTGGCGTCGAGGAACGCACGAATATTTCTAAACTTGCGGGTGTCGCGGGCATTCCGTTGGCGGTCGCGCTGATGGGGTTTCTCGCGGCGGCCATTGCGCGTTCGAATGAAAGCGCCCAAGCAGGATTGCAGACCGGCGCCCTGGCCAATACAAAAGAAATCTCGACCATGCTCTTCAAGGATTTCGTTTATCCCTTCGAGCTGACTTCGTTCCTCATCCTCGTGGCGATTCTTGGCGCGATTGTCCTCGCGCAGCGGGAGAAAAGCTGAAGATGGTCCCGACCAGCTACTACCTCATTCTCAGCGCCGTTCTCTTCGGCCTCGGCGTCGTCGCCTTCGTCTTCAAGCGCAACGTCATCACCATTTTCATGTCCATCGAGCTGATGCTCAACGCCGTCAATCTCGCGTTTGTCGCCTTTAGCCAGGCGCGGCACCAATCGGACGGTCAGGTTTTCGTCCTGTTCGTAATCGTCGTTGCCGCGGCGGAAGCGGCCGTCGGCCTGGGCATCATCATTCTCACGGCGCGCAACCGGCAATCGCTGAACGTCGAGCGCGTGGATTTGCTCAAACTCTAATGCCCACACAGCCCATACTCGACCATCTGTGGATCATTCCGCTGCTGCCCCTGCTCGGCTCGGCCATCAACGGCCTGCTCGGCGGCAAGTGGACAAAGACGATCGTCAACTGGGTAGCTCTGGGCGCTACGGGGCTGTCCTTCGTCTCCGCGCTTGAAGCCGTGCGCGAATATTTCGCGAGCGGCCAAGTGCCTGTTCACAACCATTACTTCGATTGGATCTCCGCCGGGAAATTCACCGCGGGCTTTGATTTACAGCTCGATCAGCTCACCGTCGTCATGCTGCTGGTCGTCACCGGCGTCGGTTTCCTCATCCACATCTATTCCACCGGTTACATGGCGCATGAAGGCGGCTACTACCGCTTTTTCTCCTACCTCAACCTCTTCATGTTCTTCATGCTCATCCTCGTGCTCGCGGCGAATTACGTCCTGCTCTTCGTCGGGTGGGAAGGTGTCGGCCTCTGCAGCTACTTGCTCATCAGCTTCTATTTCCTGAAAAAATCAGCCTCTGACGCGGGCAAAAAAGCGTTCATCGTCAACCGCATCGGCGATTTCGGCTTCATGCTCGGCATGTTCCTGCTCTTCCGCACCTTTGGCACGCTGGACTTCAATGGTGTGTTTGCAGCGGCAGCTGGACCTGGTTGGGGCACGACGCGTGAGCCTTGGGGACAGTTCGGCACGTTCACGATTGCGTGCTTGCTCCTCTTCATGGGCGCGACCGGCAAATCCGCTCAGCTTCCTTTATATGTCTGGCTGCCCGACGCCATGGAAGGCCCCACGCCCGTCAGCGCGTTGATCCACGCCGCGACAATGGTCACAGCGGGCGTTTACGTCGTCGCTCGCTCGCATAGTCTCTTCGCGCACTCGGAGACCGCGCTCGTCGTCGTCGCCGTCATCGGCTGCGCCACGGCTTTCTTCGCCGCCACCATCGGCCTCGTGCAAACCGATATCAAGCGCGTCCTCGCCTACTCCACCGTCAGCCAGCTCGGCTACATGTTCCTGGCCTGCGGCGTAGGCGCTTTTTCGGCGGGCATTTTCCATCTGATGACGCACGCCTTCTTCAAGGCGCTTCTCTTCCTCGCCGCCGGCTCCGTCATTCACGCCATGGGCGGCGAGCAAGACATGCGCAAGATGGGCGGCCTCAGCAAAAAAATCAAATACACCTACTGGACCATGCTCATCGCCACGCTAGCCATCGCTGGCATTCCCCCGCTCGCCGGTTTCTTCAGCAAGGACGCCATTCTGCTCAGCGCGTTTCAAATCCCGGGCGGCCATCCACTTTACGCCATCGGCTTGCTTACCGCGCTCCTCACTTCGTTCTACATGTTCCGCCTGATTTTTCTGACCTTTCATGGCAAGCAGCGCTACGACGAGCATCACGTCCATGTCCACGAATCGCCCTGGAGCATGCTCGGCCCGCTGGTCATTCTCGCCGTGCTCTCCATCATCGGCGGTTGGTTGGCCGCGCCCGCGCTGTGGGGCGGCCCGGATTACTTCACCAGCTTCCTCGCGCCCGTTTTCGCATCGCCACAAGCCGCCGAAGCCGTGAACGAAGCCGCCGCCCACCAACTCGAACTTATTCTCGCCGTTGTCGCCGTCGCTTCCGCGCTCATCGGCCTCGGCGTAGCCTTCTGGCTCTATCTCCGCCAACCCGGCAAGCCGGAGAAAATCGCAAAATCGTTGCAGCCCATCTACAACACGTTGCTGAACAAATATTACGTCGATGAACTCTACAACGCGGTGGTCATCCAACCACTAATGTGGATTTCGACGAACGTGCTCTGGAAAATCGTCGACGTCGCTGGCATCGATGGCACCGTCAACGGCATCGCCACCGGCGCCACCAGCATCGGCGACACCGTGCGCCGCACGCAATCCGGCAACACACGCAGCTACGCCGTCTGGGTCGTTATCGGCGCTCTCGTCGTGATCGCGGTCATCTTCTTCTGGCCCGCCGCAAAGCCAGTCCTCGGGATGGTGCGCTGATGCCCGCCGGTCCGTTGCTCACGATCCTGATCTTCCTGCCAGCAGTCGGCGCACTGGCGTTGCTCTTCCTACGCAGCGACGACCACGAATGGATTCGCCGCCTCGCCTTCGCCGTTTCGCTCGCCGAATTCATTCTTTCGCTCTGGTGGCTTCTCCGCGGCGTCCCCCTCGGCAGCGCTGGCTACCAACTCCAGGAATTTCATCAGTGGATCGATCTCGGAGCCCACGGCTCTCAATCGCACACCTTCATCAACTATCACCTCGGCGCGGACGGCATCAGCCTCTTCCTCGTCATCCTGACCACATTTCTCACGGTCATCTCCATCCTCTGCTCGTGGAGCAGCATTCAGAAGCGCGTCAAAGAATTTTTCATCGCCATTCTGATGCTCGAAGTTGGCGTCGTCGGCGTCTTCCTCTCCCTCGACCTTTTCCTCTTCTTCCTCTTCTGGGAAGTCATGCTCATCCCCATGTATCTCCTCATCGGCATCTGGGGCCACGACCGCCGCATTTACGCCGCCATCAAATTCATTCTTTACACTATGGCTGGTTCGATCTTCATGCTGGTCGGCATTCTGTGGCTCTACAACGCAACTGGTAGTTTCGACCTGCCATTCATCCAACAGGTGCTTCGGAGCGGAGAACTTGTTCTACCTCGCGGAACGGAAACACTTCTCTTTCTTGCTTTCTTTGTAGCTTTCGCGATCAAAGTGCCGCTCTTTCCCTTCCACACCTGGCTGCCTGACGCCCACGTCGAAGCGCCCACCGCTGGTTCCGTCATGCTTGCCGGCGTCCTCCTCAAAATGGGCACCTACGGCATGATTCGCTTCTGCCTGCCGCTATTCCCCGACGCTTCTCACCGTTTCGCCTCGGCCATCGCCGTCCTTGCTATCATCGGCATCATTTACGGCGCGCTCGTCGCGCTCGTTCAGCCCAACCTCAAAAAACTCGTCGCGTACTCCAGCGTCAGCCACCTCGGCTTCGTGGTCTTGGGCATCTTCGCGTTCCACCAAATTTCCATGCAGGGCGCCGTCTTCCAGATGCTCGCTCACGGCATCTCCACCGGCGGCCTCTTCCTCCTCGTCGGCATGTTGTACGACCGCCGCCACACCTTCGAAATGTCTCAGTTTGGCGGACTCGCCACTCCCATACCGCGCCTCGCCGCCTTCTTCCTCTTCGTTGCGCTCTCTTCGCTCGGCTTGCCCATGCTCAACGGCTTCGTCGGCGAATTCCTGATCTTGCTCGGCACCTATCAAGTGCACTGGAACTGGGCCGCCTGGGCCGCCACCGGCGTCATTCTCTCCGCCTGCTATCTCCTCTGGTCCTACCAGAAAGTTTTCTACGGCGACGTCACCGTCGAGAAAAACCGCGATCTGTCCGACATCTCCGCCCGCGAGCGCGCCATTCTTGTCACCATGGCTGTCATCACTCTCTGGATGGGCATCGGCTCCGTCTTCATCACCGGCCGCACGGCGAGCGCCAGCCAGTCCGTGATCGAGCAAATGACCCGCCCGCAGCGCGCCGAAGAAGCCGTAGGGGCACGGCACGCCGTGCCCGCTGCTTCAATCGTGCCCGCTGCTCCAAGCGCCGCGCAAAAACCAACTTCCTTGGAAAGGCTCGGAACCCGCTAAATGTCCGCGTTCCCCAACTACTCCGACATGCTCCGCGTCTTGCCGGAACTCATCTGGTGCGGCTTCGGCGCGCTGCTCATGCTGCTCCAGCCCGTCGTCAAAAGCCGCAAAGTTCTGACGACCGTCGCCGTTGCCGGAGCGCTCCTCGGCATCATGGGCAATTTCTACGCGGTCCACAATCCCGGCTCAGCCTTCTCCGGCCTCGTCGCCGCCGACCCGTTCAGCATCTTCTTCAGTCATCTCGTGGGCCTCGTCGCCGTCCTCGTCATTCTCGCCGCCGCACCCTATCTCGACCGCGAACGCCTCGCCGACGCCGAATTCTACGCGCTCGTCCTCTTTGCCACTGCCGGCATGGGCGTCCTCGCCTCCGCGCAGGAACTCCTCACCGCTTTCATCGGTCTCGAGCTCAGCTCCATCTCCAGCTACATTCTCGCCGGCTATCGCCGCGACACTCTGAAATCCGGCGAATCCTCGATGAAGTATTTCCTCCTCGGCTCCTTCGCCACCGCCTTTTTTCTCTACGGCATCGCCCTCGTCTACGGCGTCACCGGCACCACCAATCTTCTTCGCATGGACGCCGCCGATCCCACCAGCACCATGCTGAAGCTCGGCCTCGCGCTCATCCTCATCGGCCTCGGCTTCAAAGTCGCCGCCGCTCCTTTCCAGATCTGGACGCCCGACGTTTACGAAGGCGCTCCCACTCCCGTCACCGCGCTCTTTTCCGCGGGGCCGAAAGCCGCCGCGTTCGCCCTCCTCCTCCGCATCTTTGCCGACGTGCACGCCGCCACGCAATTCTGGTCCTGGGCTTTCTGGATTCTTGCAGTCCTCACGATGTTCGCGGGAAATCTCGGCGCGCTGCTGCAAACAAACGTCAAGCGCCTCCTGGCGTACAGCTCGATCGCCCACGCCGGCTACATCCTTGTCGCCTTCGCTGCAGTCACGAATCTCTCCGCGGACCCCGAAATCGGCGCCAGCCCCGCCTACGCCGCCGTTCTCTTTTACTTGCTCACCTACGCCCTCGTAAAAGTCGGCGCGTTTACCATCGTTTCTCAATTCGGTGGCGCCGGTGAAAAGCACCTCCAGCTCGACGACTTCGCCGGCCTCGGCGAACGCCAGCCCGTAGTCGCCGCCGTCCTCTCGCTCTTCCTGCTTTCGCTTCTCGGCCTGCCCGTTACCGCCGGTTTCCTCGGCAAGTTCTACATTTTCAAAGCCGCCGTCGATTCGCATCTCATCTGGCTCGCCGTCCTCATGGCCATCAACAGCGTCATCGGCGCCTACTACTACATCCGCCTCATCGTCATCATGTACATGCGCGAACCCAGCGCCGAAATCGCCGCCACTGCCCCCGCCCGCTTCCCCCTCTCCGTCAACGTCGTCCTGGCCATCGCCGCCTTCGGCACCATCTTCCTCGGCGTCCTCCCCAGCAAAACGCTCACCTACCTCCTCCGAGCCGACCTCCTCAACCACTAGTGTGCTGCAACCTCCCCACACACGCCATAACGCCCTTCAATGCCCGGCAAGTTCGGGTGTATACTGAGACCGTTATGGACGACAGAACAACTAACCAACTCCGTTCCGCCCGGAAGCAGGACAATCGAGAGTATAAAAAGGCCCACATTCAGGTGCTGGGTAACGCGGAGCGCATGCAAGAACTCACAGAATGGCAAAACCAGAAGCGCGTGCGGATGACGACTTACAGCAAAGCATGGGGTTGCGAAGTCGGGCCTTCGGCTTTTGCAACGCTGTATGCTTTCTTCCACAACCCGGATGATGCCAACCACGTTCGCGTCGAACCACTCGTAGATTTTTAGCCTTTCATCCCCACGCGAGTTTCTTTCCTGTTGACTTCTATCGTAAGTGAGGCATAGCGTATGGTTGCGTGTGGATATGACGCCTGACCAAATACGCGCCCTTTATATCCTTGCCGGTCTCATGGCGTTCGCTTTCCTGTTCCGACGAAGGGAAGCTATAGCGCACGCGATACGCGGCACAATTATCGCGGCGGTCTGCGCTGGCGTGGCCTTCCTTCTTTTGTGGAAAGCGGGGCTATCCCCGTTGGCCGCGTACATCTCCGCGCTAGTCGTCGGCGTGCTGATTCGGCGGGCTGAACCACGGCGCTCTCGATACATTTCGACGCGGGCAAAGCGCCAAGCTATTGCTAAGTTTGAGAAGGAGACTGGCAAAAGCTTCAACAGGCGCATCCATGAACTAGACCACGTGCTCCCACATTCGCGTGGTGGGGGAAATGCGGAAGACAACATCCAAGTGCTTACCAAAAAGCAGAACCGCTCGAAGGGTGCGAAGCGCCGCTGGAAAGACGAAGAGGATTAAATTGCTTTACGGAATCAGCGAAACCGCCTTGACCACCTTAGCCCTTGCCGACGTTGCCCAAGGACGATTTCCCTTGCTTTTTTTTCATTTTGTGGTATACTTGGCTCTGTACAGATTTGCGTCTTGAGCGCGGCAGACCCTGCCGCCTTTTTCATTTTAGGGCGTCCTTCTCACCCTTTCAGCTAAGTCTTTTAAAATCAATCGAATCGAGAAATACCGCGTTTTGCCGTGTTTTACCGGTTTTTCTGGCCCCGCAACCCCTTTGGAATGAACACATCCAGGAAATCTCCACAAGTGTTCATTCCAAATGACTTACGGGAAACGTTAAGTCCTTTAGAATCCGTGTTTACAAAAAAAGGGGGAGGGGGTGAGGCCAATCACCGCCTGCCGTTTAGTCGGCTTCGACCGGCTCGACCTGCCGTTCGATCTGCAATGCCTTACCTGCACGCCTCTCGCACTCCAGGTCGTAGAAATTCTGCAGGTTCAGCCAGAACTCCGCATTCGTTTTGAAGAACCGGGCCAGCCGCAGGGCCGTCTCCGCGGTAATCCGTCGGCGCTCGTGCACGATCTCTCCGATGCGCGTGGCCGGCACATGAAGTTCCAGCGCCAGCTTGTTCACCGAAAGCTCCAGCGGCTTCATGAAATCCTCCCGGAGAATCTCTCCTGGATGTACCGGCGCCATCAGTTTTTCTCTCTTCGTCATCGTTGCCCTCTTCCATCAGTGGTAGTCCGTGATTTCGACGTCGTGGCAATGCCCGTCTCGCCAGACGAAACAAATCCTCCACTGGTCATTGATCCGGATCGAGTGCTGTCCCATCCGATTGCCGTGGAGCGCCTCCAACCTGTTTCCCGGAGGCGACGCAAGCACTCGCAATTCGCTCGCAGCATGCAGTTGGAGCAGCTTCCGAAGCGCGACCCGCTCGAAAGCCCGGAATCGCCGCGAGTGCTGGTAGTGAAACAGTTCTTCGGTTTCTTTCGATGCGAAGCTCTGGATCACCTGTCAAGCATAGAACGCATTGCGTTATACGTCAAGCAGGGCACTTCCAGTCTCGGAGGCCTGCCATTCCAAGACAAAAAGGCCTGGAGGCTCCCGCCGCCAGGCCTTCTGCAATCCGCGAATTATCTCGGAAAAACTAAAGCTTCGAGTAGAGGAGGAAACCCAACGCAAAGGTGAAGAGCGTCAGCGTCTCGACGAACACCAGACCGAGGATCATCGCTGCCCGAACTCCTCCAGCAGCTCCAGGGTTGCGTGCGATGCCTTCGCAGGCCGCTGCCGCAATCCGGCCCTGGCCCAAACCGCCGCCAAACGCCGCAACGGCTACGCCGAAGCCCACCGCGATCACCAGAGTGGTCGGATTGATCGGTGGCTTGGCCGCTTCTGCGGCGGTCTGCGCGAACGCCCCCGGTGCCAATAGCAACACCGCGACGATTGCGACGAACAATACAACTGCTAGCTTCTTCATAACTTCCTCCTCATGAATTGCCGCCAGGAGGTGGTTCCCGGACACCGTGCAGCCGGGCTCACGCTGGAGCGGCTAACAAATCCGCACCGCAAAAAATTTTAGTGCTCGTCCGCCGTAGCCAAGCCGATGTAGACGGCGGGCAAAATGGCGAACACATACGTCTGCACGACAGACACGAAGACGTGCAGGATGATAAAAGCAATGGGAGCCAGCGCAGGAAACACGCCTAGTGCGATGCCGGCGATTACGGACTTCGTTCCTGCCCAAACCGCAAGGCCGGTAAACAGGCCCAAAAATAATCCATAAATCAGGTCGCTCGCAAAAATGTTGGCCCAGAGACGGACTGTGAGCGAAAGCAGACGCGCTGTGGTGCTGATGATTTCCACCGGAAACATCAGCGGAGAAAGCCACCATACAGGCCCCGCGAACTGTTTGGCGTAGCCCCCCGCGCCGTGATGCTTCAAACCCTGCCAGTTAAAGTAGATGAAAGTGATGATCGCGCACGCCAGCGGAACGGTTACGTTCGCCGTCGGCGCGCTCAAGAAAGGAAACGCGCCAAAAAGATTCGCCAGCAAAATGAACAGCGCAATACTGCCGACCATCGGCACGTATTTTTGCCAGTCATGCCCGGCGTTTTCTTCCAGCACGTCCTTGATGCCGAAGCCCATCGGGTTCGTCAGCAGTAGCTCGGCGATCTGCTGGGAGGCTCCCGGCCGCTCGACCGACAGCCGCGCCCTCAGCAAAAGCGCCAGTATGGTGCCCACAACGAGCACCGTCAGCGCCATCACCACGTGTTCAGGGATCGGCGTATCGGGAAAGTCCGGCTTAATGTGCAGCGCCTTGAGCAGCGCCAAAGCCGGCCCTCCCAGGATTTGGTTTACAAGATGTGTCAGCCAGCTTACGTGTTGTTCCATTCCCTATTCCACAGGACGCAGGATTTCGTACACACTTGCCGTGATTGTCGCGACTCCTAAAGCACACAAGCCCACTACCATGCTCGCAAGGGGAACTTTCAGAACTTCAAAAATAACATACACGTAGAACGCTATCAAGCCGTAGCGGAACATCAGCCGGAACCACGTTCCAAACGGGATGCGCGGCTTCGCGGCCCCTTCTTGCGCCGTTGCCACGGCAACGAGAGCGTCTAAACCTCGCTTCAGCCAGCGGAAATTCAGCCACGCTAGCACGGTACCGATCGCCAGGCCTTCGGCCCAAGACCAATGTCGGAGGATTGCCACCACGCCAGCAGCCGCGCCTCCCAGTGCAAGAGTCAACCATGCGATCCGTCGCTCCGTCCGCGCAAAAGCAGCCGCATCTTTCTCGCCGACAATCGCGCTGGCTGGCTGTTCAGGACTTTCCATCTCTATCAGCCGGGCAGCCGCCGCAAAATCTCTCGCAGTCCCGCGAAAAATCCTAGCCCGCCAAACACCAGCAGGAAAATCACTTTGGTATGCAGCCAGTGGTCGAGAAAATATCCGACCGCGCCGCCGAGTCCGACCGCTGCCACAAACACGAAAGGCAGCTCCAGCGCCAGGCCAAACTGCGTGCTGGAGCCCTTCCCTTTTTCCGGGGTTTGAGACGGCGAGTCCGTTCTGTTTGGATCGTTATCCAAAATTATTGTCCAAAGGCGTAGCGCGCCAGGCGCAGGAACGGTTCAGGATACAACCCCGCCGCGAGCGATACAAACACCGCCGCCGTCAACGCCACGGTCTGCCCGCTGCTGATCGTCAAGGCCGGTAGCTCGATGGCCGATGCGTCGCCGCTCGGCTTCCTAAAGGCATGCGCCGCGACACGGCCGTAGGAATAAAGCGAGAGCAGTGCGCAAACGACTGCAAACGCTGCGAGTTCAGGATGCGGATGTGCAAGCAGTGCTTTCACAAGGTAATACTTCGCCAGGAATCCCGCCGTTGGCGGTATTCCCGCGAGCGACATCATAAAAACGAGCAGCAGCAAAGCTGCCGCCGGATTGCGCCGGTACAAGCCGTTCACGTCAGAAAGGCTGATTGACCCCGTGCCGGGCTGCTGAAGCAAAACTAAAATTCCAAACGCTCCAATCGTCATAAAAAGATTCACGCCGAGGTAGTACATGATTCCGGTAAAGCCAGGCTCATTTCCAGCCACCAGTCCGAGTAAGATAAATCCCGTCTGTGCGATCGATCCGTAGGCAAGCAATCGCTTGACATTGGTCTGCCGCACCGCCGCAATGTTCCCCCACAGCAACGACACAATCGCTGCGCCGCCCCAGACGTGAATCCATTTCTGGTGCGCAAAAATAAACAAAAAAGCAAAAAATCTCACGAGCACGGCGAATCCCGCAGCCGTTACGGCCGCGCTTAAATACGCCGCAATCGGCGTTGGCGCCGATTCGCTAATTCCCGGCGCAAACCAGTGAAACAATCCGGCATCGATCAAAAAGAAACTTCCGATTGCAAGCAAGGCGAGCGCCAGCACCGAAGGCCAGGCCGTGAGTCCTCCAAACGCCACGCCATCATTCAAGCGCGTCTCAAGAATCGCGCCGATTCTCCCGAGATTTGATGTTCCATAGACCCTGTAAAGTGTTAGAAAGCCGCCTGCTAGCACGAATGAGCTGCACGCCCAAAGTAATGCGTAACTTCGCGAAGCCCCTGTCGTCGCCGACCCACTTCGCGCAAATCCAGTCAGCAGAAAGCAGCTCAACGACATCATCTCCAGCCCCAGTAACACACCGGCCAGATCGACGCTCGATACCATCAGCATCATCCCAACGCAAGCGAACAAAAGCAGCGCGTAGTACGCACCGCGCGGCTCCCCTACGATTTCGAGATAGCGCACGGAAAGCAAAACCGTGAGAGCTGTACCCGCAAGAAATAGCGCGGCGAAAAAAAGAAAGTACGGATCAACCAGCACGCTCTGGTGCAATCCCAGAAGTCCCGGCGAATCGGGATTCGTCGCCAGCTGTGCTTGCAACTTCCCGTGCTGCACGTGCAACGTAAACCCGCTGAACGCCGTTCCCGCCAGCGCCAGCAATGCGTTCCAATACTTTTCATTTGCGGAAAGCCAGCGGTCAATCACCAAAATCCCGCAGCCAAACAGCACCAGCTCCATCTCCGGCAGAATGAGCGCTCCGTCTCCGCTCAGAAATCCGCGCACCACGTTGAGAATGGTAGGAATCATCAGGAAGGATTTTCTCGACCAGGGAATCCGCAACGCGGATCTTGTAGGGGCGCAGCAAGCTGCGCCCCAGCTTGCTCAGCCGGATAAGTGAACGCCTCTTTCAGATTTATTTCTCGAACAGCAGTTCTCCCGCGCGATGCGTGGCCTTCACCACCGCCTTGATCAGCGTCACGCGCAGCTTGCCTTCTTCCAGCTCGAGGATTCCGTCAATCGTGCAGCCCGCCGGTGTCGTCACCGCGTCTTTCAACAGCGCTGGGTGGTCACCCGTCTCCAGCACCACGCTCGCCGCGCCCTTCATCATCTGCGCCGCCAGCAGAGTCGAAACATCGCGCGGCAATCCCACTTTCACGCCAGCTTCCGCGAACGACTCCAAAATGATGTACGCAAACGCCGGCCCGCTTGCAGAAAGACCAGTCACCGCATCCATATGCTTCTCGTCAACCACAACTGTGCGCCCCACCGCGTCAAACATCGCCCGCGCCGTCTCCAAATCCTCCGCGCTCGCGTGAGCCCCACCGCAAATTCCCGTCATCCCGATGCCCACTCTCGAGCACGTATTCGGCATCGCCCGCACCACCAGCACCTTCGCGCCAACATGCTGCTCGATGTAACTCGTCGGCACCGACGCCGCCACCGAAATGACCAGCGTTTTGTCACTCAGCTCCGGCGCAATCTCTTTCAACACCTCGCCCACCACTTGCGGCTTCACACCGAGCAGCACAATGTCCGCGCCGCGCACCGCTTTGCGGTTCTCCGTGACCGCGTTGACGCCAAGCTCTTTCCCCAGTGCAACCGCCTTCTCCGGATGCTTCACGGTTGCCGTAACGCGCTTCGCAGAAAACAACCCTTGCTTCAGGTAAGCCCGAAGCAAAATCCCGCCCAGCTTCCCCGTCCCCAATACCGCCAGTTTCTTGTCCGCCATTTTTTTCGCCATAGCCCAAACATTGTTGACGACACGCCCACCCGCGTCAACCATTCCCTACAAACGCCAACCATCTGTAGGGGCCGGGCTTGCCCGGCCCGCGCCGGCCAAACGCAGGCGTCGCTTTCTGTCGGCTGTTAGCTGTGAGCTGCAGGCTGGGAACTATGGATTTCAGAGGCTGCTCATTCCATCAATCGTGCCGCGCTCCATGCAGCACATGCACCGCATGCGGCAAAAGATGCGCCACCGCATCCAGAGACTCCGCTGCTCCTTTGGGACTTCCCGGCAAATTCACGATCAACGTCTTCGTCCTAACTGCCGCCATCCCGCGCGAGAGCACGGCGGTCGGCGTCAACTGCGAGCCCTTGCGCCGCATCTCTTCGCCGATCCCGGGAACAATGCGGTCCGCCACGGCTGCCGTCGATTCCGGCGTGTTGTCGCGCGGCCCGATGCCCGTGCCGCCCGTCGTCAGAATCACGTCCACGCGCCCCGAGTCCGCCAACTCGCGCAACTGCTCTCGAATATTCGCGGGATCATCCGACACGCGCAGCACCGAAGTTACTTCCCAGTTCAATCCCCGGCACACCGCGACCACCGCCGGCCCGGAAAGATCTTCCCGTTCCCCTCTCGAAACTGTATCGCTGATGGTGAGCACCGCGACGCGCATCAGGCAGGCTACTTCGTTCCCACAGTGTCGCGATTCGCTTCGTCCATCAACCGCATTGCTTCCATCAAAAGGCCAGTGGTGTTCTTCGTCGTAGTTGTGCGTGACGAAGCATTCGCCGCGTTGAAATCAATCTCAAATTCCCCAGCGGTCCATAGCAGCACCCGATAAACCGCGTCGTCGCCTTCAATTTTTCCGCTCTTCGCGTCGCGGCACTGCCCGTTTGCAAAATAGAGCTCGCCCTGTTCGCCGTCGTGATTGACCACCAGGCGGCAGGACTTCGCGCCCATTTCGAGCGACTGCATCAAATCAATCATGCTCATCTCTTCGAGCCGGCCCTGAATCACGCCCGGCCGCGAAGCGCGCTTCTGCAATTTCTCGAGGTGCAACCGGTCCACCACTTTTTTCGCGATCCGCACCAAATCCTTTACCAAAAATGGCTTGGTAACGAAATCTTCGACGCCATCTACCAGCGGCCTCAACCGTTCTTCTATATCCGCCCGGCTCGCCATAAACAAAAACGGAATATGCCGCGTCGCCTCGCGTCCATGCAGCTTTTCAAAAAGCTGACGACCATCCAGACCGGGCATTTTGTAATCACAGAGAATGACGTCGGGAGGAGTATCGATGACCTTCAACAGCGCATCCGCGCCGTCCGAGGCCGTTTCTACCTCGCAATACGGCTCCATACCCTTAATAATTAAGTCGCGCACCAGCGGATTGTCATCCGCCACGAGCAATTTAACGGATTTTCCGCCAGCGGCACTCATCGAGCCAGGCTCCGAGCCTTTTTTTTGTGCGAATTCTTGCGCTCATCCGCCGCCGCAAAACGAGCCTCGCGAAAAAAGTCTCCGCTCTTCCCGCCCGTCTTCTTGACGAGAACTATCCCGTTGATTTCCATCCCTTTATCGAGCGCTTTGCACATGTCGTAGATCGTGAGGGCTGCGGCAGTCACAGCGACAAGGGCTTCCATTTCCACCCCGGTTTGGGCAGTCGCCGTAACTTCGGAGCGAACTTCAACGCCATTTTGGCACAGCCGCGCAGTCACATCAATGTGCGTGAGCGGCAGTGGATGACAAAGAGGTATCCACTCCGCGGTCCTCTTTGCCGCCGCAATCCCCGCTATCCGCGCCACTTCCAGCGGATTGCCCTTGGGGTTCTTGAGACCCTTTACCGCCCGAACGACCCGGGCACTCATCTTCACAAATCCCTGCGCCACCGCCGTCCGTGTCGTCACCGCTTTCTCCGACACGTCCACCATCCTCACTTCGCCGCGCGTCCCGTAGTGTGACAACTTCCCCATTCTTCTCTTCTCTGTGCCCTCTGCGTTCTCCGCGCCCTCTGTGTAAAATCTTTTTCTTTGTCTTTTCCTTACTTCCTTACTTCTTCTCTTGCTTACATCAAATCTCGCCTCACCATCACCTCGACCCGCTCTCCGACCTCAATCTTTTCCCGCTCGCTCGGCACCACAACAAAACAATTGGCCTTTCCTAGCGCCGCCACATCGCCCGAGCCCTGCCATTTCAAAGCTTTCACTTCCCGCGCCGCGCCTTGCCCCTCCATCCGCGCCGGCAAAAAGTGCGTTACTCCGGGCTTCTCGTTCAACTCCTCGGCGAGGCGCGCCTCCACCATCGGCAATTCCCGCGTCTCCGCGCCACTCAACAAATCCACCGCCGGCGCCACAAACAACTCAAACGTGACCATCGTGGACACCGGATTCCCTGGCAGCCCGAACACAAATTTCTCTCCGCATTTTCCGAACACCGCCGGCTTCCCCGGACGAATCGCCACGGCATCAAAATAAAATTCCGTCTCCATCCCCCGCAAAACTTTCTCCACCAAATCGTACTTCCCCATCGAAACGCCGCCTGACAGAACGAGCAAATCTTCCTGCAACCCGCGCCGGATCTTCGACGACAAGTCGTCTTCGCGGTCCATCGCGTTCCCGAGCAAAATCGGCTTCCCTCCCGCCAAACGCACCTGCGCCGCCAGCGACACGCTGTTACTGTTGCGAATCTGAAATCGCCCCGGGATGCTGTCCACTGGCACGATCTCATCTCCGGTAGAAAGAATCGCCACGCGCGGCTTCGATGCGCACTTCAACTCCGCAGCCCCCACCTGCGCTGCCGATGCCAATTCCGCGTAGCCAAGCCGCATCCCCGGAGTCAGAAGCGTCTGCCCCGCACGCGCCTCGCTCCCGCGCGGAACGATGTTTTGCCCCGCCACGGCGTCGCGTTCGAAACGCACTTCATTTCCATCGCGCTTTGTATGCTCGATCATTACCACTGCGTCCGCACCGGACGGTACCGCCGCGCCGGTCATAATCTGGACGCACGCCTCCGCCCACAATTCTTTGGTGACGCGATCCCCGGCTTTAATCTCTCCCGTACACTTCAGAGTCGCGCCGGCTTTCGCATCCGACGCAAACACGGCATACCCATCGCGGGTAGCACGATTAAACGGCGGATACTCTCGATCCGTCTTCACCTCTTGCGCCAACACAAATCCCAGCGCATCGCCAACGCGAACCTGCTCCGTGGCGCGCGGACCTTTGTTCTTCGTTAGCTGTTCGATGACTTTCTGGCGCGCTTGCTCGTAGGTGAGCATAGGTGAGTATTTCTCTTAACTCTTCTCCGTGCCCTCTGCGTCCTCTGCGACCTCTGTGTTAAAAAAACGTTGGCCCGCTCTCGTCTCGATCCTTAGAGCCACCTTGCCAACAACGTTCCGGCCGGCACTATCGTCGCATCGCGCTCCGGCCCGGTCGAAATCATGCCAATCTCGACCTGCAGAAAGTCACCGATGAACCGCAAATAGTCCAACGCCGCTTTCGGCAATTTCGCGCCATCCTTCACACCATAGGTCGTTTCATTCCATCCTGGCAGCGTCTTGTATTCTGGCACAACGTGCTCGTACTCCTCCGCCAGGGCCGGCATTTCTTTCAGTTTTTTGCCTTTGTAGGTATAACCCACGCAAACCTGAATTTCTCGCTGGGTATCGAACACATCGAGCTTTGTTACCACCAGTGAATCGATGCCGTTGATCATCTTCGCGTATTTTAAGACCATCAAATCCAGCCAACCGCAGCGCCGCGCCCGCCCGGTTACTGCACCGAACTCTTTTCCGCGCTCGCGCACTTCCTTCGCTTCGAGCTCGGGCATCTCCGTGGGGAATGGCCCGCCACCTACGCGCGTCGTGTAAGCCTTCGAAATTCCCAAGACGTTCTTGATTTTCGTCGGGGGTACGCCGACGCCGGTCGTCGCCCCTCCGGAAATCGCGCTGGACGAGGTCACATAGGGATACGTCCCATGGTCGATGTCCAGCATGGTGCCCTGCGCGCCCTCGAACAGCACCGACTTACCTTCGTCCAGCGCGCGATTCACGAGCTCCGCCGTGTCGCAAATGTATCCGCGAATCTTCTCGCCCAGCTTCAGCGTCGCTTCGACCTCATGCGAAAAATCAACGTCCGCGCCATAGGCGCCTTTCGCCAGGCGGTTCTTCTCCGCGACAACGCGCGCCGCTTTCTTCCTGAATAATTCCGGTTCCAGCAAATCGCACATTCGCAAACCACGCCGTGCCATCTTGTCTTCGTACGCTGGCCCGATTCCGCGCGACGTCGTTCCAATCTTGTCCGCGCCTCTCGCGCCTTCGGCAGCCTTGTCCAACTCGCGATGGTACGGAAAAATGAGATGCGCGCGATTGCTGATGTGCAAACGCCCTTTCACATCAATCCCGGCCTTCGCTAAAGTCTCAATCTCAGCCACCAGCGCTGCCGGATCGACTACCACGCCCGTTCCAATCACGGCCTGCTGCTTGGGCCGCAAAATCCCGCACGGAATCAACTGCAGCACATACCTGTCCTTCCCGATGATTACGGTATGCCCGGCGTTGTGTCCGCCGGCCACGCGCGCAATAAAATCAAACGAACCGGCAAGGTAATCCACCACCTTGCCTTTGCCTTCATCGCCCCACTGCGCGCCCACCACTACCACCGATTTCATTCCGGCTTTCTCCTAAGTAGAACAGGCACACTCGTCTGTTCTTTTCCACCTTTTCTCAGCAACAGCAAATGGGAAAGCACCAAGCTACGGCAGGTTGCTATCGTAAGCTCGCCTAGCTCTCAACGCAAGCAGGCGTCCGCCGCTAGCACTGCTGCGGTTTCATTGAATTGGGGGCAAAGCACGTTTATGCTGTGGGAACACCAGAGGAGCATTCTCTCTATGCGAACACTTTCTCTTGTTTTCTTAGTCGCGTATCTGCTGACAGCTACCGCGGCACTGGGCCAGGACCCGGTCTCCGTCGATCCTGGCGACGTGAAAGTCAGTTTCGAAAACGAGCAGATTCGTGTGTTGCATGCGCGCTACGCGCCACACCAGAAGCTCGCCATGCATTCTCATCCGTCCCGTGTAGTCGTGTGCATTACGGGCATGCATGTGCTGACAACTCTGGCCAACGGCCAAACGCAGGAACTGCGCTGCAAACCAGGAGATTCCCGCTGGTCAGAGCCTGTGGCTCATTCCGTGGAAAACCTCGAGGACAAACCGTTTGAAGTGGTGGAAGTCGAGTTGAAAAACGCTGCCGCTGCAGCGGTCCCTGTTCTCTCGCCTGGCGGTTCAGCCGCCTTGACGGAGCCAGTTCCTGTCGAGAAGGAGCCGCATCACCACTTCGTTTTTCAAAACCAGTACGTTCGCGTTCTCGACGTGTTATTCCCTGCCGGCGAAGCTTCTCTGTTTCATACTCACAGCAACGACAACATCGGCATTCCCATCAGCGGAGACAAAACGCAATCGCAGCCTGAGGGCGGCGAGTGGAGCGAAGTGCAGGACGTCAAGCCGGGCGCGGCCGGTTTCCGCAAGGCTCGTGGACAGGTGTATACCCATCGCGTGCGCAGCGCTGGGAAGCTGCCATTTCACGTCATTGACGTCGAAATTTTTCCTTGAATCTAGACAGCTACACTTAACGAACTTCCCGGCGCCGAGCGTGACGGAGCAAAACCTCGGATTCAAGGGTGCTAGAGATAAAAAATCCGCTCGACTTAAGTAGGGTAAGTATTCCTCGAAGGTCAGGTAAAAGCCCCAAAGTATCCGCTCGTTCCAGGAGGCCGATAGTCCCCAATACGGGAAGATTTCTCTTCAGCGCAACTGCTCGCCCCGCCTGATCAATCGATCAAGATAAAATCGGGTTTCAGATCTTCCGCGAGAAGAATGGCTTCTCGCTCACCGCGATGAAGCGTCGCAGGTAGCGGATGCGTCGGTGCACTTCGTAGTTCGCGAACCTCGTACCAACCGGGCAGGGATCGTACTAAGCGGCTGACACTTTCCGGCGTCTCAGTCTTAGTCAATTCTTCGTGGACCGCTCGAGGAACGAGCACTTTTTCGAAGATGCCAGGAAAAAGCTGTTCTTGTGCTATGGCAATCAAGTAGCGAAGAGGAGTGGTATTGGAGACAGCAATCATACTACAAAAAAATCAGCGCGAATGACGACGCGCAGCCGATTCAAACAGAGCCGCTTCCCGATCCAGATCTGCGGCTGTAAGATCCGCGAGAGGCACCTGGTTGTGCCCCAAGAAGTCTTCCGTTTCGGTCCGCGTCAATCCCAGCATCTGAGACACCTGATAAACGCCAAGGATTTGCTTCCGATAGCCATCAATCGCCAGAGCTTCCAGGGCCCGGCGGGACAGATCTCCGCCCTGAGGGTCGAGTTGCTTTGCTACTTCATCTGGGATGTGGAGAGTGACTTCCATAGCGCTTAGTCTAGCACGCACTGTCTTGCGGCTTCACCCCACTATTTCCTTACTTTCGTATACCGGAAGCACGAAACCAGATGATCGTTCACCATGCCCGAGGCCTGCATGAAGGCATAGCAGATCGTCGAGCCCACAAACCGAAACCCGCGCTTTTGCAAATCCTTGCTCATCGCGTCTGATTCTGACGTTTTCGCTGGCAAGTGCTTATGGGTCTTCCAAGAGTTTTGTTTGGGTGAACCGCCGACAAATCGCCAGATATACGCGTCAAAAGAGCCAAACTCCTCTTGCACTTTCAAAAAGGCTTGCGCGTTCGAAATCGTCGCCGCGATTTTCAACTTGTTCCGGATAATCCCCGCGTCCTTCAAAAGCTCCCGGACTTTTTTCTTGTCGTAGCGCGCCACTTTCTCCACATCGAATCCGTCAAACACTTCGCGATAGCGCGGGCGCTTCTTCAAAACCGTGTCCCAACTCAAGCCCGCCTGCGCTCCCTCCAAAATCAAAAGCTCGAACAACGCGCGGTCATCATGCAACGGCACGCCCCATTCCTCATCGTGATAAGGAATGTTTAACTCCTTTGTCGCCCAATGGCACCGCACTATTTTCGAAGTCGCTGAGGCCGCCATTCGCCGCTCCCTCATTCCAATTGTAGAGTCACACTCACGAAATGGCGCTGACTGGCCGGGCTATTTGAGTATGGAATGAATGATGATGGTGTTGCCGCCGAGGAGGACGGGATCGGAAGCTAACTCTTCTGTCCAGCGGTCCTTACGACGCTTTTCCGGCGTTAGCTTCGCGAGCAGGCGGATAAATGCGACCAGCGGCCAGTAGAGCCATTGATTGCCTTTTTTCCGGTCGCGGTAGACGCCCTGAATCGCAAAACCGTTCTTCTCGAGGTAGTAGCGTAGCTCATTGTAGCCAATGGGGTTTGCATGGACCGCGATCTCGTCCATGCCCGCACAATCGTAATGAATCTTGGCCTTGGACTGCTCGGAAAGCGGCTTGAAATGCGAGGTATAGCCGAAGAGCAGCCACTTTAGCCGCTCTTCGACGTTCATGATGTTGGGGACGCTGATGACCAAGTGGCCGCCCGGTTTCAGCAACCGACGGTATTCCCGGAAGGCTTGTGGCGGCGAATCGATATGTTCCAATCCGTCCAGCGAGGTGATGTAGTCAAAGGATTGCGACGTATAGGGGAGAGTGCCCGCCAAGTCGCCGCGCTTGATCTCCACGCCATCCAGGCGGAACAGCTCCGAATACAGATCGCAGCAGCGAACATCAAATCCTTCGGCGATCAAACCCTGCGCCAGGGCGCCTTCTCCGGCGGGACAATCGAGAATCACTCCGCGTGGCAGCGGCTTTAAAATTTTAAGGACCGTTTCGTGCAGCCCGGGACGCGACAGAGCGATTGGGCCGCGGTCGCCCGCCAGAAGCGGCGGGTGGTCTGCCGGCTTCACGGTCCGCGAGGTCGTGGTTGCTCCTGTTTCTGCTGTAGTCAATCTCTGCTCCTAAAATTTCAGACAGGCACAAAAAACAAAAGGCATGCCGCACTTAACTCTACGACATGCCCCGCGAAACTTCCTATAATTTTAGTGCTTTTTTCGGGCAACGAATCCATCGACCTGTCACGCCGCGAATTACGCGAGGTGGCGGTCCAGCGCCTTGGTAATCTGATCCTTCGGCACCGCGCCAACGATCTGCTCCACAACTTGCCCGTTCTTGAATACGAGCAACGTGGGGATGCCGCGAATGTTGTACCGGCCCGCCGAGTTCATCGCTTCGTCGACGTTCAGTTTCATCACTTTCAGCTTGCCCGCGTAGTCGTGCGCGATCTCGGCCACGGTGGGCGCCAGCATGTGGCACGGACGGCACCACTCTGCCCAGAAATCCACCAGCACGGGCTGCGCGCTGCTTGCGGTCAGCACCTCTGCTTCAAAATTGCCATCCGTCACTGCCTGGATCTTTTCCGTTTGGGTATTGTCAGCCATGTTGTTTGTCCTCAACAGCATGCCGCTAGGCCGCTGTCTGGGTCTCCTTCGTCAGTCTAATTAGATGTTGTAACAGACATTTGGTTTCGCGCTGCTTGCCCTGCACCCCGGAGCTCCAGCGCCGCTTTGTACACTTTCGCGTACTCCGCGGCCGGGCCTTTCCAGGAAAAATCCTTAGCCATGCCATTCAATTGGATGCGCCGCCAGATGCGCTCGTCAGTGCAATGATGCAAAGCCTGGCGAATCGCGTACATCATCGCAGCGCCGGAATATTCGGCGAATTTGAAGCCCGTTCCGGTGCCGTGTTCCAAATCGAAGGGCTCGACCGTATCGTCCAAGCCGCCTGTCGCTCGCACAATCGGCACCGTACCATACTTCAAGCTGTAGATCTGATTCAACCCACAAGGCTCGTAGCGCGACGGCATCAAGAACATATCCGCGCCAGCTTCGATTTTATGCGCAATTTCGTTATCGTAGGCAACTTTTACGCCGACTCTTCCGGGGAAGGTGTTGGCCATGGCCTGGAACAGTTCTTCGTATTTGCGTTCGCCGGAACCGAGGACAACCAGAGTGAGATCCTCTTTCATTAATTCGTAGGCTTTCTCGGCGATTAAATCAAAACCCTTTTGATCCGCGAAGCGGGACACAATGCCAATCACCGGGCGAGACGCGTGCTCGGGAGCGATGCCGAACAATTCCAGCAGCGCCTGCTTGCAGACTTGCTTTCCGCTCATGTCTTTCGCGGAATATTTCATGGGAATCAGCTTGTCTTTATCCGGGCTCCAAGCCGAATAATCGACCCCGTTCAAGATGCCAACAAGCCGGTCGGCGCGGCCGCGTACAACACCGTCCAATCCGTATCCATATTCGGGGGTTTGAATCTCCTGCGCGTACCTTTTGCTGACAGTCGTCAGAAAATCGGAATAGACGAGTCCGCCCTTGAGAAAATTTACGCTGCCATAAAATTCCAGAGCGCCCGGGTTGAACAAAGGTAGCGGAATCCCTGCGCGATCGAGAGCTTCCTTTGGGAAAAGCCCGTGATATCCCATGTTGTGTATGGTGAATACCACAGGGATATCTCTCACCGCCGGATCGTCGCCGTAGGAACTGCGGAGCAGGACCGGCACAAGCGCTGTCTGCCAATCGTGGCAATGAATCACGTCAGCCGGCCAAACATTCTTGGCAATCTCGATCGCCGCCCGGCAGAATTCGCTATAGCGTTCCGCGTTATCGGGATAATCTCCCGCGCTGTTGCCGTAGAAACCGTCGCGATCGAAATAGGCCGGATCATCGACAAAAAAATACCGCACACCGGCAATCACCGTACCATCCAAAACGGCGGGGAAACGCAAGCGGTTCGCGATCGGAATCGTGAGGCTGGGCAGCACCACGGCTCCCGCTTTGATGCCACGGTAAAGCGGCAGCACGATAGCCACTTCGTGGCCTTGCGCCACGAGCGCTTTCGGCAACGCCTCGACCACGTCCGCGAGGCCGCCAGTCTTTGAGAACGGCAGCCCTTCCGATGCTACGAAAAGAATTCTCACTTTAGGCTCTTTGCTTGAGTCCTTGGACGGCTTACGCGTCCTTTTCTTTTTTGGCGCGTTCACGGCATTGATCGCGTGGTGCGCATTCATTTTACGCTACTGGACCCGATTCCCGGCGTCAAGACAGAACCGCCCGGCCGGAACTACGCATCGCTTCCTGCTACACTTTCGGCGCATGGCTCGTCAACGGCTTGGGCAACATTTTCTAGAGGATATCGACTGGCGCGAACAAATCGCGCGCGCTATTGGCGTTTCACCGCATTCGACGCTGCGGCCCGCTCCAGTGGCATCGGAGTCCATAGGGGCGCAATCGCATTGCTGGATTGAAGTCGGGGCCGGCCACGGGGAGATGACCGAACACCTGCTCTCGAGTGGAGACTCGGTCTATGCCGTCGAACTGGATGCGCTTCTCGCAGCGCGGCTCCAAAAGCTCGCGAAGAAATTCCCGAATCTCACGGTGGTCCAAGCTGACGTTCTGGAAACCGATCTGGCAGCGATCGCTGCCGGCCGGCGCATCCGCCTTTACGGCAATCTGCCGTACTACATCACTTCGCCGATTCTTCATCATTTTTTTATGTTCGCGGATTTGATCGATGAAATTCACATTGTGATTCAGGAGGAAGTTGCGGAGCGCCTGGCTGCCAAGCCGGAGACGAAGCAATACGGTTATCTCTCCGTAGTGACGCAGCTTTATACTCGCCCGGAATTGGTGCTGAGCATTCCGCGAACCGCCTTTAGCCCGCCGCCGGAAGTCGGTTCCGCACTGGTAACTCTGCGACTTCCCGGCGAAAGAGCGAAGCTCGGATTACGTGACGAGGTAGCATTTCTGGATTTTGTGAAAATGTGTTTCGCACATAAGCGCAAAACGCTTGTGAACAATTTGCGAGCGCTCGCCAAACCAAATGAAGTCCGCGAAGCACTTGCCGAGCAGGGCCTGCGGCCTGACGCGCGCGCGGAGCAACTCACGGTTTCGCAGTTTGCTGCGCTGCACGCCAAATTGACTGCGGATGGGAGCTAGAAGGCGGGGCAAGCCCCGCCCCTACAAAATTTTGCAAGGTGCGCGGGGGATTGGCTTATTCCTTCTGGGAAAATCGGGCTAGCTTTTCTCGCCGTCTTTTTTCAGAGCCGCGATCAATCGATCGGGATAATCGCTCATGATGCCGTCCACTCCCGCGGCTACCAGCATACGGATATGCGCGGGATGATTCACCGTCCAACAGACGACTTGCAAATCGCGTTTGCGAGCTTGCTCGATCATCGCGGGCGTGACCAAGTCGCCGCGGACCACAATCTGTCGAGCGCCCACATCGGTGGCGGATTTCTGTGGGTCGGGAAGCTGGCCGTCATACAAGACACCTGTCATGAGAGTGGGTTCGATCTTGCGCAAGCTGGCCAGAATTCCCGGATCGAAGGAAATGACCAACACGCGCGCTACTTCTCCGGACTCCCGCAGAGCGCCGATCAAAGCGTGCTCGCCGCCCCAGGAGCCGCTGGGTTTCAGCTCCAAATAAAAGACGACGTCATTCTTTTTGGAAAACTCCAGGATCTCTTCGAGAGTCGGAATGCGCTCGCCGGAATATTCGCTGCCGAACCAGGAACCGGCGTCGAGGCGGCGAAGCGCAACAAGCGTCTGATCGTGGACTTTTCCCTGGCCATTGGTGGTACGTTCCAGGGTTTCATCATGAATGGCGACAAACCGCGCATCGCGCGAGAGCTGCAAATCCGTCTCGATAAACGTTGCGCCTAACGACACCGCTTTCTTAAACGCCGCCAAGGTATTCTCTGGGGCGTGGCCCGAGGCGCCGCGATGTCCGATGATGAACACTCCGATGCTCTCCTTCTCGCAGAACCCTACGGCTCGCAGATCAACGTGGCGAATTCCAGATGTTATGGCCCACTCTCCATGCTAACACTGGCATACAGCAAAATCGGCACGTGCCCATGACCATGCATCGTGAATCTAACAAGCAGAGGCTGCCATTTCCTCCGGAGGAGCAGACAATGAGAAACGAACGGTGGCAAGTAAGTGTTTGAGGGCACGACCAGAGGGGTAAGCGCCGACAGTTCCTTATCTACTTTTCAAACGACGGTCGCTAACAGTAAATGTCGCTTCTATGGGCGGGACGGCCAGTTACGGCCGAATGCTGCCGCCGTATTTCCCATCGGTTGTAAATTCCTGTCGCTTAGCGGAAGCGGGGGCTCGACGTGGTTTAGCACATCCCTCCCATTCTCTTCATCTAATTGAAAACACATAAGTTACAGTAAGTCGCGAAACAGTCGATGGCCTCCGAATTGCACATCTCTGCGACCGGCCCCCGTAATACCCTAGTTTCCGCTCGGGAGAAACGAGAAACATGGCGACAGCAACCGCAAAACTAAACCCAGCCACGGCGCCCCTGCCCTTCGCGAATCGCGTCGTGTCCGTTAACGATGTGCCCGAGGAGTTCGATCTGGCGAGCGGTCTGCCAGCAGGGTTTCTCGAGTTTCTGGCACCGCTGCACGCGGCGCTAACGCTTCGGCAGCGTGCTCTAGTTGCGCGGCGCGAAAGCGCTCTCGATGATGCGCACGCCGGAAAGTTGCCGAACTACTTGCCGCCGTCCGTGGCCACGACAAATTCCTGGAAGATTGAACTGCCCGCGTGGTGCACCGACCAGCGCAACCAGATGACAGGGCCTGCCGATGAGGCCGAACTCGTGGTGAAGATGCTGAATTCCGGTGCGCCAGGCGTGATGCTGGACTTGGAAGACTCGAACGCGAACACCTGGGAGCACACGATCTGCGGCATCGAAAATATTCTCGATGCGCTGGAAGGGCGGCTGACGTATTACGACCGGAAGCGCGAAAAGACGATTGGCATTGCGGCGAGCAACACGGTGATTTTCACGCGACCGCGCGGATTGCACCTTCACCAGGAGGGCATTTTGCCCGGCGAGCTGCTGCCGGCGCCGCTCTTCGACGTGGCGATGATCGCGTATCAGGTGGACTTCAGCGCGCTCAAACATCCCCTTTGTTTCTACATTCCGAAATCGGAGTCCGCGGATGAGGCACTGTGGTGGCGCGATCTTTTCCAAATGATTGCGCGGATAAAGGGGCAACCCGCGAACGCGATCAAGTGCATGGCGCTGGTGGAATCGCATCCGCTGGCTTACCAGATGGAAGAGTTTGCCTGGAATCTTCGGGAACATATTTTGGGTTTGAATCTAGGCCGCTGGGACTACATGGCCAGCTTGATTCATTTCAATCTGGAAAATCCGGAATGGGTGCTGCCGGACCGCAATACCATTCCGCACAACGTGGCCTTTTTTCAAAATTTGCGCGACCTGATGCCGGAGATTTGCCACAAGCACGGACTGCTGGCCATTGGCGGCATGACCGCGTTATTTCCGAGCCGTGAAGACGCGGAATTGAATGCGCGCGCCTTGAAAGTGCTGGCGGAAGACAAAAAAAACGAATCGATGTCTTTAATGGATGGCGCATGGACCGGCCATCCTGACCAGAATGCCATCGCGGTTGCGCAATTCCCTGCCCCGAATCAGCTCAGCGTACGGCCGGCAAGTCGCGACTCGCATCCCAATCTGCGGCCGCTGCCGACGGGCGTAGGCAAGCGAACGCTGGCAGGGACACGCGCGGCAATCCGGACAGTGATTCGCTACCGAAACGGTGTGCTCAATGGAAAAGGTGCGAGCCTGCTGGACGGCTACATGGAGGATCTGGCGACGGATCGCATTTATCGCCTGATGATCGCTCAGCGATTGAATCATTCAAGCAGCGTAGAGATTCTGGGCGAAAATGGCGCGGCGGTGCGGCACACGCCGGAATTGATCAGCCGGCTTTTTGATGAAGAACTCGAGCGTTTGCTTGGCGAGCCCGCAAACGCAAATGATGCGAAAGCGGCGGAGACTCTTCGCGAAGCCCGCAACATGAGCGAAGAAATGATCCGGCGACACGAATTCAATCCAGCCTGAAGAAAGTGCGAATTGTTTTTTGTTGACGAGGACTCGGATTGGGGCCAATGCGTTTTAGCAAGGAGATGGAAATGTCATCCAACGGAACGAACGGGACCAACGGCAAGAGCAATCCTTCGCGCGCAGACTGGAATACAAATCCACGTTGGGCGGGGATCACGCGTCCGTATTCGTACGATGACGTGCTGCGATTGCGCGGAACGATCCAGATTGAGCACACGCTGGCGCGGCTGGGCGCGGAGCGGCTGTGGAATTTGATGCATAGCGACGCGTACGTTCCGGCGCTCGGAGCGATCACCGGAAACCAGGCGATTGAAATGGTGCAAGCGGGCCTGAAAGCGATCTACGGCTCGGGCTGGCAAGTGGCGGCGGACGGAAATACGGCGGGAGATGTGTATCCCGACCAAAGTCTGTATCCGTGCGATTCCGCGCCGAATCTGGTGAAGAGAATCAATCGGGCGCTGATGCGCGCGGACCAGATCGAATCGGCGGAGCGGAAGTCGAGCGGAACGTATTGGTTCGCGCCGATCGTAGCGGATGCGGAAGCGGGATTTGGCGGCTCGCTGAATGCCTACGAGTTGATGAAATCGATGATTGAAGCAGGTGCAGCGGGCGTGCACTTTGAAGACCAGCTGTCTTCCGCGAAGAAATGCGGACACCTGGGCGGGAAAGTGGTTGTGCCGACGCGGGAATTCATCGAAAAGCTTACGGCGGCTCGGTTGGCGGCGGACGTTTGCGGCGTGCCGACGATATTGATTGCGCGCACGGATGCGAACTCGGCGGGCTTGCTGCTATCGGATGCAGATCCGCGCGACCGCGAATTCATTTATGGCGAGCGGACACCGGAAGGCTTTTACCAATTCCGCGGCGGGATCGACGCAGCGATCGCGCGCGGCCTTGCGTATGCGCCGTATGCCGATGTGCTGTGGTGCGAAACCTCGACGCCGGATTTGGGCGAAGCGAGGAAATTCGCGGACGCGATTCACGCGAAATTCCCAGGCAAGCTGCTGGCATACAACTGCTCACCGTCATTCAATTGGAAGAAGAAGCTGAATGACGTGACGATCGCGAATTTCCAGCAAGAGCTAGGCAAAATGGGATACAAATTCCAGTTTGTGACGCTGGCTGGATTCCATTCGCTGAACATGTCGATGTTCCATCTAGCGCGTGGTTACGCGCAGGCTGGCATGACGGCTTATTCCAAATTGCAACAAGAGGAATTCGCCGCACAGGAACTTGGCTATCGCGCCGTGACGCACCAGCGATTTGTGGGCACTGGCTATTTTGACGAAATCGCGCAAGTGGTTTCTGGTGGCGCGTCGTCAACGACAGCGCTGGCCGGATCGACGGAAGCCGCGCAATTCCATGGTGGCAACCACACGCATGAAGCGCACGCACCGTTGGCGGCGAGGCCGCCAGCTTAGACTTCGCTCTTCAATAACAATTTCAAACAGAATGCGCAGGGGCCTGGAAAGGCCCCTTTCGCATTTTCAGACGCAATAAGTGTGCCGAAAGGACGAAATCGTCAGTTCGGGCTGGTGGCCGCAGCGGCCGGCGCAGTGCTTGCGCTCGTTCCCTGACCGATTTCGAGATCGAATTTGTCTCCGGTGAAGAAGACCGCGGTAACGGCGTGGCTGCCATCCTGCGCAGCTGTCGTTGAATAGCCATCCTGCTTGTTCGCAAGTGGCACAGTGACAATGCGCGCCTGAACGGAGGCGACCGTTTCCTTGCCCTTGACGATGTCCAGCTTTACGTCATTGCCAGTGCCGGTCCAGGAGAATTTGTAGTCACCCGCCGCCAATTGCTTTCCCTCGATGGTGACGGCCGTATCGAAATGAATGGACTTCTTGCCGCCGTTGCCTGCAAAAGCGCTTGCGGAGAGCAACAACGAACTGCCTGCCAATAGAGTGAAAAGTTTTGTCGCTTTCATGTACAACTCCTTTTTTTCTCCGGATCCTTGATCGCGTTCGGCGATACGGTCCTGCGGAGGACTTTGACTTCGTGTTTCGTTTAGTTAGATGGCTCTCGTTGGGAGTGGTTAGAATTTGTAGCGCCGCAAAATTTGCCTTGACCGCAGAAAATAATTTCATGCACAAAAACGGATAGCGTTAGCTTGTGGAATTGCAATAAGTTGGCGAGCGTTGATGAGAGAGATCGCAATACCAAAGAGAGTTGATATGGCAACTTTGTTTTCGACGAAGAAAAGCACGACTGCAATGGAGCAGAAAGTCGACGCATTGAATTGGGCGGAGGCGGAAGAATCGCTCTGCGCGCGAGGCTATGGGGTTACGGATGTAATTCTTACACAGGAAGAGTGTGCGGACCTGATTGCGATATACGGCGAGGAAAAACTATTTCGCAGCCATGTTGTGATGGAGCGGTACCGATTTGGAATTGGAGACTACAAGTATTTCCAGAATCCGCTGCCGGAGGTGGTTGCAGAACTAAGGACGGCGGCATATCCGCACTTGGCGAAAATCGCGAATCGCTGGGCGGAGGCGCTGGGTGCGAAGGCGCTGGGCCTCGACGGCGGGCCAGAGCAATACCCACAGGAGCACAGCGAGTTTTTGAAGCTCTGCCATAAGGCGGGGCAAAAAAAGCCGACGCCGTTGATGCTGCACTATGAAGCGGGTGGCTACAATTGCTTGCACCAGGATCTTTATGGCGAAGTGAGTTTTCCTTTGCAGATGGTGATCCTGCTGGGGCAAGCGGGGCGGGATTGGGAAGGCGGCGAGTTTATTTTGGTGGAGCAGCAGCCGCGCGCGCAATCGAAAGCGGAGGTGGTGAGCGCGAAGCAGGGGCAGGCGATTATTTTCACCACGCGATACCGTCCGGTGAAAGGGGTGCACGGACACTATCGAGTGAATTTGCGCCACGGTGTCAGCCGCGTGCATCGCGGAACGCGTTACACTCTGGGGATCATTTTTCATGACGCGAAATAACCTTCTTGGATTCGCATCAGAAAAGATCACGAAAATTATTATGGAACCATTCAAGACACTGCGGGGGTGGACACATCCACCAGCCGCGATATAATTTTCCGCATGCCTATTCATCGAGTTTCTCAATGCTTACGTTTGATTGCGATTTTAATCGTGTTGCTGGCCGCGCCCGTGCTTGCGCAAGAGGCGAACTGGGCGCACGAACTTGCAGCCTGGCGCACGCAGCACGTCAATGATCTTTTGAAGCCCGCGGGATGGCTATCGCTCACTGGACTCGAATGGCTACAGCCCGGCGACAATACGTTCGGGACGGCGAGCGACAATAAGATTCATCTAGGGGGAAGCGGCGCAGGGCACATCGGCATTCTGCGTCTTGAGGGCAACAGCGTGAAGCTGTTGCCCCCGTCTGGCGGATTCCCGCCGGACTTGCAAGTGGCCGGCGCTCCCGCCAAGGAGCAGCTTCTGCTTGTGGAGGCGGACAATGACAAAAATGCTCCGCACATCACCATTGGAACGCTAAATATGTACGTCATACGGCGCGAAGACAAATATGCGCTGCGGGTAAAAGACTCGAAGTCGCCGACCCTGGTCGGATTTCACGGATTGAGCTGGTACGGCCCAAACGAAAAATATCATGTGAAAGCGAAATGGATTCCTTACAATCCGCCGAAGTCCGTCACTCTGGCAACGCTGGCGGGGACAACTTATTCGCAGCCCGTGCCCGGCGCAGCCGAATTTGTACTGGACGGAAAGACATACCGGCTGGAACCAGTGCTCGAAGATCCCGCGGCGGTGCAGCTGTTTTTCATACTTCGAGATACGACGAGCGCTACCACGACATACAAAGCTTACCGGTTTCTGTACACCGTTTTGCCGACGCACGGCGTCGACAAGCCGGGCGAGCTGTGGCTGGATCTAAACCGGCTGGAAAACCCGCCTTGTGCCTACACGCCGTTTGCGACTTGCCCGTTGCCGCCGCCGCAGAACCGGTTGCCAATCCCGCTTCCTGTCGGGGAGAAGAGGTACCACGAGTGAGATTGGAATTTAGCGGCAAACTGTCGGACAATAAATCGTACACGCGAAACATGATCCCTCCCGACGCCAGAGCTCAGGCACGAAAAGATGACGACGCAACCGCGCGCGAGAAGCTCATCACGCTGCGCCTGGCGCTGCTGAAACTTCACAAAACCCTGCTGGACATGGAACGGCGCGAATATGAACGCGCCAACGGCAAGGTCACCGTGGGCGAGCTTTTCCGCCTGGTGATTGACCACCAGCAGTTCGGCTGGCTTCACAATATTTCCGAGTTTGTAGTGCGCCTCGATGAAACGCTAGCGGGGGAAAATCCTGTCACTCCGGAAGATGTGCGCACCGCCATTTCGCTGGCCCGCAAAATGTTTGCGCCCTCGGAAGCGGGCGACGCGTTTCAAAAGAAGTATTTCGATGCGATTCAGTCGGACCCTTCCGTTGTGATTGACCATGCGGAACTCGCGCGGCTGTTCAACAACGAGCCGCCTGACGTCAGCTCGCCATAAGCCGTGGAACGCCCCACGTTCAAGCTTCGCCGCCTCTCTCGCAAAGAGCTTCCCGTTGACACATTGGAACTCGCTCGATTTCTGATCGGTAAAGTTATAATTCACGATCTGCCGGAAGGGCGTCTGAGTGGGCGCATCGTGGAAGCGGAAGGCTATCCGCCGGGCGATCCCGCGGGACACCATTTTCGCGGCCCCACGCCGCGCAATCACTCGCTTTTTCTCCGCCACGGTCACGTCTACGTTTATTTCAACTACGGCATGCATTTTATGTTGAATATTTCGAGCGAGCGTGCCGGCGTGGGCGGCGGCGTTTTGATTCGGGCGCTGGAACCGCTGGAAGGAATCGATCTGATGCAGCGCCACCGAAAGAACACAGAGCTGCGCGATTTGACGCGTGGCCCAGGACGGTTGGCTGCGGCATTGCGGATCGACCGCAGCCTCGACGGGCTGGATCTTTTTTCGCGTGGGCCGCTGTGGCTGGCCGAAATGGTCCGTGCCGAGTCCTCCGGACGGGCCGGCGCCCAGGAAACCGTGGTTGCGGCTACCATTCGTATAGGAATCACGCACGCGGCCGACAAATTGTTCCGGTTCTACGAGCGCGGCAGTCCTTTCGTCAGCGGACCAAAGCGGCTGCTCGAATCATCGCCCGCTGCAACGAAGCCAAAGGAGTGACGTCACGGAATCAGCTGACGCAGCCTTTTAGAATTTTGGGGAAATGCGGAAGGAACTAGTCAGCTAATCGCCGCAAGCAAATTCGGCGTGCGCGTTTATCGTCAGGAACTCTTGGCCCCGGTTCCGCTTCGTGGGCTTGGACGTCTGCAGCCGCACCACCTGGGAACCCGCGCGACGCTGCTTCTTCCGCAGGCTATCGCGCAGAATGTCACGAAGCCTTCTGTGAGCGCGGAAGAGCCGCAAGCGGACAGCTACCGTGGAAATTCCCAGTCGCTCGGCCACTTCGTGAGTCGAATATTGCAAAACATCGCGTAGCAGACACATTTGGCGCAAGTCGGGCGCAAGCCGGGCAATCGCGCCAGCCATCAGGACGCGCTGCTCGCGGCGCGCGTAGCGCTCCTCGGGATTATCGCTGTGCGCAGGAAGCCGGTTTCCGAGAGTTTCTTCCGGAGTGATCCCAGGCTCTTCGAGAGAGACGTACTTCCCCTCGCGACGCTGCCGGATTAGGTCGATCGAAGCGTTTGTTGTGATGCGCGAAACCCAGGCGTGGAGATCGTCTTTGCCGTCATCCTGCTGTCCGGCAAACTGGTTTAGCCGCGAAAAGGCTTTGAGCAAGGCTTCCTGGCGGGCGTCTTCGGCGTCGGCAGGGTTGCCGGTCAGGCGCAGCGCGCGACGGTAAAGCCCAGGACCGTAGGGAAGAACCATTTCGGCAAAGGCCTCGCCATCGCCCAGGCGGGCGTCGGCCAGAACTTTGCGCTTGGCC
>Ga0210403_10000224_pt1 | contig 62830 bp, 53 predicted proteins | sample IncBWC19MmetaG_FD_150863 | JGI IMG/M metagenome (GOLD analysis project Ga0210403, IMG submission 150863) | Forest soil microbial communities from Barre Woods Harvard Forest LTER site, Petersham, Massachusetts, United States - Inc-BW-C-19-M | ecosystem: Environmental > Terrestrial > Soil >...
AAACCTGGCCGGCGCCGACTTGCGAGGAGCCGTTGGAGTAACGCCCGCGCAGATCTGCTCCGCCCGCTGGCGCGGCGCCGAACTAGACGCCGACATGCAAGCCGCCGTTCAGACGCAGTGCCCCCTACAGTAGGGCGGACGATGGCGTGCCGTCGTTTGGCCGCAAAATCCCAAGGCCACTTTCTTCGGGAACTCTGACGCCTCCTAATCCTGATGATGGGATGTTGGTATTGACAAGAATCCGCGATCTTTGTAGGATAAATCCCAGTGTCAAATATATTTGAGATTATATGAGGTAGGGTATGAGGTTAGCCAAGAGTTTCATGGTCGACCCAGAAATCAGCGAATACGTAGACACGACCAAAGGCAATCGTTCCGCGAGCGAACGGGTCAATGAACTGTTGAGGCGTGCCATGCTGGAAGAGCAGTACGAAAGACTCGAGGCGGAAGCCGCAGCTTTTTTTGCCCATTCCACTGCCGATCGCCGTGAAGCGGAGGCTTTCCAAGGTGGGGCCTTGCGCACTTTTGACCGAGACTGATGGGGACGAACTCACCACCAGCAGGCTGGTACCCCAGCCGGGGAGAAGTCTATCTAGTGCAACTCGATAAGCCGCGTCCTGCTATCGTGCTCTCGATCGACCAGCTCAATCGCCATGCATTGGATGTTTGCGTCGTGGGAATTACCAGCAAAGAGCATTTGAAATTTAGTATGCGCATTGCGCTTAAAGCCAAGGAAGGGGGCTTGGATCTGGAATCTTGGGCGAAGTGCGATCAAGTCACGACCCTCGAAAAGAGACTTCTGCGATACCCTGCGCTGGGCGCGCTGCCCGCACCAACGATCGCGAGAATCGAGCAACAGGTCAAGATCGCGCTCGGCCTGCCCTAGCTTCTCGGACCTCCTTTTTCGTCTCAGGCGAAAGGTACACGCGGTGAAACTTTGCGTTTTTTGTTGGGGCCCGCGGTATGCTTCTGGAGCGGCGAAGGGCGATCGAAGGCTGCGGTGGTGAACGCGCCGCTGCTCCAGCCGGCCGAACCGGCCGAACACAACCGTTTGACACCGGCGCAGAGTCCGTCGCGTCCAATCTCTAGAGAGACAATTTAGAACGCTTGTCGCTCTATGCAGCAAGGGAAATGACCAACCACCGATGAGGCCCGGCACCTCAAGTATTCTGCAGATCCTCAGCTTGACCCTTCTTTTTTTTTCCTCGGCGTCCGCATGGGCGGGCGCCGGAGGAAGCATTTCCGGCACGATAAAGGATCGCAGTGGCGCGATCATCCCGGACGTCGCCGTTATCGTTCGCAACCTGGACACCGGCCTGGAACGCACTTCCAGCACCAACGGAGATGGCTTCTTTGCGTTTACCGCGATTCCCGTGGGCCACTATGAAATGGAAATTAGCCGCGCCGGATTCAAGCCGTACAAGCGCACCGGCTTGGTGATCGATGTGGACACGGCGCTGAAAATTGACGTGCCCCTGGATATCGGCGAGCAGTCCGACCAGGTCACTGTTTTGGACACCGCGGTACACATCGAAATCGCCAGCGCGGAGATGGGTGAGGTGGTTGCGGGCAAGGTGATCACCGCGGTGGCGCTCAACGGCCGCAGCTTCACGGACCTTTTGGCGCTGCAGCCAGGGATCGTGCCGATGTCGACGCAGGAACCCGACTCGATCGTGATGGCGGGCGCTTCCGTGGCCATTGCGCCCTCTGGCGGTCTGAATCCCGGCAACCAATCCATCAGCGGCCAGCGGGAAGACGCCAATGGCTTCTTGATCAACGGCGGCGACGTCAAGGAAGAGATGAACGGCGGCACCTCGATCGTGCCCAACCTGGATTCCATCGCCGAGTTCCGAATCCTGACCAACAACTTCGACGCAGAGTACGGCAACTACAGCGGCGGCATCGTGAACGTGGTCACCAAGTCCGGGGCCAACCAGTTTCACGGCACGGCGTTTGAGTTTCTGCGCAACACCGCTCTGGACGCGAAAAATTTCTTTTCCCCCGAGCGCGGCTTCTACCGGCAAAACCAGTTCGGGGGCACCATCGGTGGACCCATCCAGAAGAGCAAAGTATTTTTCTTCACCGACTATCAGGGAACTCGGACGAACCAGGGCCTCGACACCGGACTCATCTCCGTTCCTTCGCTTGCCGACCGCACCGGAAATCTTGGCGACCTTGCGGGATCTCTTTCGGGCTCCGTGGCCGGCCCGTATCTTGCCAATCTTCTGTCGCAGAAGCTCGGCTATCCGGTTTCCGCCAACGAGCGGTACTACACGCCGGGTTGCACCGCGAGCACGCAATGCGTTTTTCCCAATGCGGTGATTCCACAGAATGCCTGGTCGGCGCCGGCGAAGAATCTCCTGCAGTACATCCCCGCGCCGAATCTGGGGAACGCCAGCTTTTCCACCGGCTCGTTTGGAGAGAAAGTGCGCGACGACAAGGCCAGTTTCCGCGCCGACGCCAACACCGCGCGTTGGGGCCAGCTCTCCGCCTACTATTTCTTCGACGATTATTTCGTGAACAATCCCTACCCCACGGGGCAGGGCGGCGCCAGCGTTCCCGGCTTCAATGGGTTGAATCTGGGGCGCGCGCAACTCATCAATCTAGGCCAGACAAAAACATTCGGCGCTGCTGCGGTAAACGAGTTGCACCTGAGCTATATGCGCAATGCCAACAACGTGGGGCAGCCCGCCGGCGGCGTTGGCCCGAGCCTCGCTTCGCAAGGTTTTGTGACCGGCCTAGGATCGGCGGGGATTGTTCCGCTGGCACCGCAGATCGAGGGCGTCGAAAACGTTCGGCTCAATTCCTTTGTGATCGGAACTCCGATCACCAACTTGGCGCAGGCCAATAATACTTTTTCGGCGAGCGACAATTTCTCCAGGGTTTTCGGCAGCCACAGCATTAAGGTAGGACTGGGGCTCAGCTTGGAACAAGTCAACGTCAATCCTGATGCCACCTTTAACGGATCGTTTCTTTTTGCCGGTTCGGAAACCGGTTTGGACTTCGCGGATTTTCTGATCGGCGTGGCCAGCAACTACAATCAGGCGGATTCCCAAACTTACTATGGGCGCCACAAGTACGCCGGGGCTTTCGCGCAGGATAGCTGGCGGGTGAAATCCAATTTCACGCTGAACTACGGACTGCGCTGGGATTTGTTGCAGTATTGGTCGGAAAAATACAATCAGGTTCCAACTTTTATTTTAGGCGAGCAATCCAAGGTGTACCCAACGGCTCCGACGAGCCTTGTTTATCCGGGTGATCCCGGAGTTCCCAATACGCTGGTGCCGCAGCGCAGCCGTTTTTCTCCGCGGCTGGGCTTGGCGTATTCGCCCAACAAGGCGGACGGAGTTCTAGGGAAGATTATCGGTGGGCCTGGAAAGACGAGCATTCGCGCAGGCTACGGAACGTTCTATTCAGTGATTGAAGGCAATACCATCGCGATCGACGAGCCGCAACCACCTTACGGCCTGAGTTACACCAGTCCGGGGCCGCCGCTCTTTGCTACGCCTTTCATTAGCGCGGCGACTGGCGCGGTACACGTCCAGCCGTTTCCGTTGACGTTCCCGCCGCTCAATGCTTCCGCGAGCCATCCGAACCCGAACATCGATTTCTCTCCATTCTTGCCGCAAGCCGGAATGACCGCGCCGCCGCCTGGAAACACTTATCCGTACAACGAGAATTATTTTGTTTCGGTCGAGCGCCAGTTGAGCGGAGGTACGGTGCTGAGCTTGAGTTATGTCGGTTCGCAGGCGCATCACCTGCTGGTGGTGTACTCCGCTAACCCCGGCAAGCCGGCTCTGTGTTTGGCATTGAGTCAGCCTAGCGCGGTGGCTCCGGGATCGCCCACTTGCGGGCCGTTCGGAGAAGACACGACGTATGTAACGGCCGCCGGTCAGACGGTGCAAGGTACCCGCGGACCTCTCGGGCCAGCTTTCGCGAACGACGATTACGACGCCAGCCTCGGCAATTCCAACTACAATTCGTTTCAAGCCAACCTCCGGCATTCCGGCAGCCAGCTCAATTTCGCAATTGGCTACACTTTCAGCAAATCGATCGATCAGGCCTCCAGCATTTCCGATCCGGTGAATCCCTACAATTTCAGCGCCACCCGCGCGCTTTCTGCGTTCGATCTGACCCACAGCGTGGTGGCCACGTACGACTACCAGTTTCCACTGGAACGTCTCTTTGCCAATTGGTCGAAACTCTTGACGGAAGGCTGGGCTCTTTCCGGAATAACTCGCGCCAGCTCCGGTTTTCCGGTGACCATTTCCAGTGATACCGACCGCTCTCTAATGGGTAGCTTGCCCAACGGTGTGAATAACAGGAGTCTGGACTTGCCGGATTTCGTTCCCGGTTCGTTGAATCTCAACGGCGATCCGCGGAATGGGCTGGCCTATTTCAATACTTCGCTGTTTAGTCCCAACGCTCTGGGCACGCCGGGCAACGCGTCGCGCCGCTCCTTCTACGGCCCGGGCATGTTCAATACCGATCTGGCGCTGCGGAAATCCTTCCGCTTTTCCGAATCCCGGGCGCTGGAGTTTCGTCTGGAGACCTTCAACATCTTTAACCACACGCAGTTTTTTGGTCCCGCCGCGGTCAATGGCGATATTTCCAGCGCGCAATTCGGCCAAGTGGTGAAAGCCGCCCCGCCTCGCCTCCTGCAGTTGGCTCTCAAGTTCGCGTTTTAGCAGGTCGCCGAGGGCTGGTTGACTGTCAGCTCGGGAGCACGTAAAATGGTGCTGCACGCGAAAATGTGCAGCACGTAAAGGAGTGCCCCTCGCATGAAAGCTAACATTACCCTGAAGTTGGACAAGGAACTCCTGCGCGAAGCACGGATTCTGGCTGCTGAACAGGGCACCTCGATCAGCGCGTTGCTGGCCGCAAAACTGGAAGAGGCGGTTCGCAAGCGCCATGACTATGAGGCCGTTAAGAAGCGAGCGCTGGCCATCCTGCACAAAGGCTTGAACCTGGGCGGCAAGCCGTTGACACGCGAACAAATGCATGAGCGATAAGTTCTTCGTCGATACGAACGTCCTGTTTTACGCCTATGACCTGGAATCCGGGCTGAAGCATGAGCGTGCGCTTGCCTTGGTGGACAACCTATGGATCTCCGGTTCTGGCGTATTGAGCACGCAAGTGCTTCAAGAATTTTGTTCCAGCCTCAGGCGTAAGGCGCGTCCGCCGCTCAGTGTCGAGGAAACGCGACGACGTGTCGAAAGCTACTTGATTTGGGAGATTGTGGTGAATACGGCTCAGTCTGCTCTTGAGGCGCTGCAGATTGAAGCACGCTACAAGATCTCGTTTTGGGATGCGTTGATCGTTCATGCGGCGCAAGCTTCGGGAGCGGATATCTTGTATTCCGAGGATTTGAATGATGGCCAGGTCTATGGCTCTGTTCGGGTAGTGAATCCGCTGCGCGGGTAGCTAGAGTCTGCGGTTTCCGCTCCTCCTTTCATGCATCGTAGTGTCGCGCCGCTTTCGACTGGGCTAGAAACGTTGGGTCTCTTTTCGCGTCTAGCAGTATGGAATGGTGGAAGCACTATGAACGCCCTTTTCAACGACATTCGATACGCGCTGCGCTTGCTGGCCAAGACGCCAGGCTTTACGCTGGTGGCGATTGTGACGCTGGCACTGGGTATAGGGGCCAACACGGCGATGTTTTCGGTGATTCATTCGGTGTTGCTGCGGCCGCTCCCTTATCCTCAGGCGGACCGGCTGACTACTATCTGGAATGATTACGGGTCGGGCGGGCAATCGTTGCCGGCGGTTTCGCCTCCGGATTTTCGCGACTTTCAGCAACGCTGCCGGTTGTTTGAGCAACTGGCCGCGGCGACCGGCGGGGGCGGAGCTGCCGTGGATTTCGGCACGACGGAGGGTGACGAACGGCCCCAACAGGTCACAGTCGGGTTCGTTACGCCGAATCTGTTTCCTTTGTTTGGAGTGCAGCCGATCCTGGGACGCAACTTCTTGCCCGAGGAAACGGCGGTGAACGGCCCTGCGGTGGTGATGCTGAGTTATGGATTCTGGCAGCGGCGGTTCGGCGGAGATGTGGGTATCGTCGGGAAGAGCCTGCGTGCCAATCAGCAGAACGTGACCATCGTCGGCGTGTTGCCACGCGATTTTCATCTGCTGCTTCCTCCTGAGGCGCTTTTGCTGCGTGACTCCGAGTTGTGGCGCCCCACCCAGATTTCTTACGACACTTTCCCTCGCAACCTGACTACCTTGGCGGTTTTCGGCAAGTTGAAGCCGGGCGTGACCCTGGCGCAGGCGCAGAGTGAGATGGACGGTATCGCGACGCAACTGCGCAGCGAGCATGAGGTCCATCGGACCAGCGGGTTGCGGATTCGCGTGGTGCCGATGCAGTACGACATCGTCAAGAACGCCCGCACTTCGTTGCTGATTTTGCTGGGCGCCGTGGGCTTGGTGCTGCTCATCGCCTGCGCCAACGTGGCGAATCTTTTGCTGGCGCGGGCCAGCGCGCGGGAACGCGAAGTGGCGCTGCGGGCGGCACTGGGGGCGGGCCGGGGGCGGTTGGTGCGGCAGGTGTTGACGGAAGCGCTGGTTTTGGCGCTGCTGGGCGGGTTGGCGGGAATATTTGTCGGCTCATCCGCTTTGCAAATGCTGCTAAGCCTGCACCCCAGCAATGTGCCGCGGCTTGCGGAAGTGCACCTCGACGGCACGGTTTTAGCGTTCTCGTTTGCGGCGTGCGCCTTGACCGGGGTGCTGTTTGGGATTTTACCCGCGCTGCAGCTTGGGAAGCCAAATCTGTCCGATGTTTTGAAGGAGGGAAGCAAGTCGAGTGCGGGGATTGGGCGCGGGCAGATCCGGCGTTTGCTGGTGATCACGGAAATCGCGCTGTCGCTGATGCTGCTGTTGGGGGCCGGTTTGCTGATTCGCAGCTTCTTCCGGCTGGAAAATGCGCGACCGGGTTTCGAGACCGCAAACATTCTGACGATGCGAATGAACGTCCCTATAAATCGCTATCCCAAGTTCGAGGACGTGATTGGATTCAAGAAGAAGCTTCAGGAAAGCGTGCGAAACATCCCTGGTGTCGAATCCGTGGGCAGTATCAATCGGCTGCCGCTGAGCGGCAGCGGTCCGCAAACGCCTTACGCTTATGACGCCGCGAGCGAGCAGGCGTGGGAGAGCATCTCCGCCGACTGGCGGGTGGTGACGCCCGGTTATTTCGAAACCATGGGGATACAACTCGCGCACGGAAGGTTCTTTGTCGAACAAGATGACTTGGCGCATCCTTTTGTGGTGGTAGTGGACGAACTTCTGGCGAACCGTGCGTGGCCCAATCAGAATCCCATCGGGAAGCGGCTGCAGGTTATGCACTTTGCCGCCTTTGCCGCTCCCGGGCTGGACCGCGGTTATGCGGAGGTGATCGGCGTAGTGAAGCATCCGCGAATTCACGACCTGACGCGAGAAGTCCGCGAGCAGGTGTACCTTTCCGAATATCAGCAGCCCGGCGGGCAGATCGGTCTGGTGGTTCGCACCCGGAACGATGCCGGGACTTTGTCCAAGCAGGTGGAGAGCGTGGTGCGCTCATTGGACCGCGGAATCCCCGTGTATGACGTGCACAGCATGGGAGAGTCGGTTGCAGATGTTCTGGCGCCGCGGCGTTTTAGCCTGCTGTTGTTGATGATTTTCGGCGGGGTGGCGACTGGGTTGGCCATGGTGGGGTTGTACGGAACGATCGCCTATTCCGTGACGCAGAGAACGCAGGAGATCGGCATACGCATGGCCATGGGTGCGACATCGTATGAGGTTTCGCGAATGGTCTTGCGTGAGGCATTCCAACTCACCTCGATCGGAATCATCGCGGGCTTGCTGGGAACGCTGTTGCTTGGGCGCATTCTGAATTCTCTTTTGTTTGAGGTTTCGGCGAGCGATCCGCTTACGTATCTAGCAGGGGCGGCAATCATTGCCCTGGTGAGTCTGGTGGCCTGCTCGATGCCGGCACGACGAGCGACACGCGTGGATCCGATCGTGGCGCTGCGTTACGAATAGCGGTCGTCGACTGCCGGTTCGCGGCGTGATGTTTGTTGCGGTTGGCCTGGCAGGTTGCGAAAAAACTCGCGGCCGAAGTGTCGGTGCAAAGGGGCGAGTCACCTTGCCGGTGTGGCATGCTCGAAGGTGACCGTCCAGGACTTGAAACCGGGCTTCAATCCGTCGGTGCCGCTGAACTTCAACTGATGCCAGAAAACTCATATTTCCGGACCAGGTCGGTTCCGACGTCGTTCGGAACCAAAGCGACTCGAACATGATGAACCACGGTTTTCCGTCCTTCGTTTATTTCGTAAGTTCCGCAGTAGCTGTCATAGCCTTCCGCAGCGGTCGCCATCTCGGCTGGTGTGCCGTTAGATTGGTCAGCCCACTTGTTTCGATCGGCATTCATTACTCCAAAACACATGTAGCCGGTAGCCTCATAGATTAGGAGCCCGCTTGGATGCGGGCCCAGATACAAATCGGGAATCTCGGTGCCGTCGGGTCGGGTGTCAGTTACAGACAGGATCCGCCAGGCTCCCACAAAATGATGAGCGTCCGCTCCTAGGTTCGGAGGTTTGGCCGTTCGAGCCGTCTGACTCACTGTCAATACCGACAGAAGTACGATAGCGATGGGAGTGGTCCTTCGCATGCGAATATCTCCTCTGGGTCGAACAGCATAAAGGAAAACGGGCGCGAGTGCAGGAACATGCGGAACGTGATCCGCAGCGCAGGTCCGACGTAGTCAGTCCATGCCGTAGTGTCTCCTAACGGCGTTTGAAATGCTTTTTTCGGGCGCTCGGTAGCACGAATTAGGCCTGCGACGACCGAAGACGCGCGAATGACGCAAAGCAGCCTAGAATTGTCGGCTCGGGGCAGGCCGTAGTAGTTCCTTTGACCTCGAGAACGGCCTGGTAGCCTTGCGCGGCGTTCCTCGGCTTCCAGGGCCTTCCCCGATTGCACGCATCGATCATCGAGGGAATTCAAGCGTTTCGGGATTTAGAAGTACAATGCGCAGATTGTCCGATCACGGACGCGCTCGAGGAGCCACTCATGCGACAGCATCAAGCTAAGACAGTCCACGTTATTTCTGTCCTGTTGGTCGCGGCGTTCGCGCTGGCCTCGGGTTTCTCCACGTTTGCTCAAGCGCCTCCAGTGGTACCCGGAGCGTCGCAGCCCACCATTCTCTACGGCGTCGCTTACTATAACGAATACGTGCCAGCGGAGCTGCAGCCCGGTCGGCTGGAGAAAGATGTCGCGCTGATGAAGGCTGCCGGCATCAGCGTCGTTAGGATGGGCGAGTCCACGTGGAGCCTGTGGGAACCCGTCGAAGGTCACTTCGAGTACGGCTGGATGGACCGCGTCGTCGAGGCCATGGGCAAAGCGGGCATCAAGGTCATCATGGGTACGCCCACGTATTCCATACCGACATGGATGGCGCACGCGCATCCTGAGATTCTGGTCCGGCCGCTCGGAGGCGCATTCGTCGGGTACGGCATGCGACAGAACATGGATTTCGACAATCCGAAGTTTCGCGTCTACGCGGAGCGTGTGGTCAGCAATCTTGTGAGCCACTACAAAGACAACCCCGCTGTGATTGGCTGGCAGATCGATAACGAAACGGCAGCTTACGGGGCCTCTAACCCCGACGTTTTCGCGGGATTCGTGGAGCACCTCAAACAAAAGTTCGGCACCACGGAGGCTCTTAACAAAGCTTGGTTCCTCAACTACTGGGGCCAGGATGTCAACGACTGGGCCGATATGCCCACTCGCGACAACGCTACCAGCACCAGTTATAAACTGGAGTGGACTCGGTGGCAGCAGATTCGTGTTACGAATTACCTGGCGTGGCAAGCCGCACTGGTACGCAAATACCGGCGCCCCGACCAATTCGTCACGCAGGATTTCGGCAGCATGATGAAGTCCGACGTCGATGAACCCGGCGTGGCGGCGGCTCTCGACGTGGTGGCGAACAACCCGTATCACGGCACTCAAGAGCACCTCGACGGAGCCTGGCAAGCTCTGCAAGGTGACTTTTCGCGTTCTCTGAAACACTCCAATTTCCTGGTCACCGAAACGAATGCGCAAACTCTGGGCTGGGACTCTGCCGGCCAGTTTCCGCCTTACGACGGGCAGTTACGCCTGGACGTTTATACCGACGTCTCCAGCGGGGCCAACATGGTGGAGTACTGGCATTGGCACTCTATTCATGCGGGGCAGGAAACCTATTGGAAGGGGGTGCTCAGCCACGACCTCCAACCCAATCGCGCTTACGCCGAGGTCACGCGCATCGCGCATGAACTCCAGAAGGTCGGCCCCGAACTGGCCAACATGACCATCCAGAATCGCGTCGCCATTCTGTACAGCGTGGATTCGTCCAATGGCATCAGTTTCATGCCCTACGAAGGGCCGGCGAGTGCCTCGTGGGTGCCGGGCAAAGCGTCCGGAAGTTACAATGCCGTTCTCAGCCAACTCCACCGCTCCCTTTACAGGGCGAACGTGGGAGCAGATTTCGTTTTCCCCAACGTCACTGCCGCGGAGCTCTCGCAATACAAACTGCTCATCGTTCCCTGCCTTTACGTTGCGGACGGCTCCCTTTTAAAAAGAATCGCCGATTACGTCCACGGCGGCGGCCACGTCTTGATGACCTTCAAGAGCGGCTTTACGAATGAGAACTCGGCCGTTCGCTGGGAGCTCGCTCCCGGACCGCTGCGATCGGCTGCCGGCTTTACCTACCAGGAGTTCTCCAATCTGGAGCAACCCCTGGTCCTGAAGGGCGACCCGTTTCACGTTGGCGAGGAAAACAAGGTCGGCACTTGGGCTGAGTTCCTCCAGCTGGAGACGGCGAAGCCACTGGCAGTTTACGATCATCCCTTCTTCGGGCGCTGGCCCGCGGTCACGTCCAACGGCTTCGGCTCCGGAACTCTCATCTATGAGGGCACCGTGCTCTCCGATAAGCTCCAGCAAGCAATCGTATTGGACGCGCTCCGTGGAGTGGGTCTCACTGGCCCTGACCAGCAGGTTCCTTCCAGCGTCCGCGTCAAACACGGGATCGGCCATGACGGCCGGAATCTCCATTACTATCTCAACTATTCCAGTTCGCCCGCTGCGGTGAGCTATTCGTACACGGCCGGTACCGATCTGCTTTCGGGCCAATCGCTCGCGCAAGGGCAGCAGATCACGCTTGCACCTTGGGATCTGGTCATAGCGAAAGAGAAAGCTTCCACTCACTGAACAGCGACGACGCAGCGAGAGTCCGGCAGATTTTGCGATCAGGCAATGCGAGCCGCAGTGGGAGTGAATCGGCACCCCATCTAGCGTCGTAATTCCCGAGAAGTGAAGGTCTGGGCGGTTTTGCTAGGGCTTGGCGATGACTATGGGATCCGGATCTGCTTCTCTGCGATAAAAAACGCGGGGACGTTGCAGGCCGCGATTCGCACCGCCGCGGGTGTCAGAGTCTTCTGCCGCGAAAGAAATCGAGCGGCCCTGCTTTTGTGCTATATCGATCTGGGCTTCTTGCAGCTCCGGTACGCGGACTGTGGCGTAATCCATCCATTCGCGTGCGACGATTTTTCCATCCTTGGGGGCCGTGTCGGCCGCCGGCGTCTTCAGGCCCTCTTCGACCAGGGCAAAAGTCAGCAGGCCGTGGCCTAGCTCTTTGACCTCGAGTGCGGCTTGATACCCTTGTGCGGCAGTCAGGACGTACATGCCCTTTTCGTAGGCTAACTGCGCGAGGCCTGGGGAGTTCATCGGACCGCGGCGGCGTTCTTCGGCTTCCAGCGCTTGGCCCGAATTGCAAGCATCGATCACCAGGATCAGGTCGCGCGCGTCCACTTTCTCCAAGGCATCTTGCAACTCGAGATCGGAGATGCTGTGATCCATAATGGACATAAAACCGGCTTGATCGAGTCCGGTGCGGCTGTCACCGTAGCCCAAATCATAGGGAATGAGGTAGAAACGCTGATCGGCCGCGGCGCCATGACCGGCGAAATAAATAAACACTTCGTCTTCGGGCTGCGCCGGATGCAGAGTGTCCAACACGGCGGGAGCGCCAGTAGGTAAAGGCTCGGTGTCAGTGCCCGCCAGGCGCCGCAACGCCAGGAGAATGTTCTTCTTGGTGGCGTCGGAGTTCAGCAAGGGCACTACTTCTACTCTTCCCGCGACGCCGACTTTGCGCTGCTGCGTTTTCAATTCGGAGGAAACGTCTTCGGCATCGGCTACCGCAAACTTCAGATTGTATTCGGAGTTGCTGTATTCGTTGATTCCGATACTCAGGATGTAGGCCACGCCGGAGCGCTTGAGAGCGGGGCCGCCGGTTACCAGCAGGGAGGCATCGGGACTCTTGATGTTGTCCTGATTGAAGGCATAGGCGGTCAAACGGTTGGGGCCGGCAACGAGGGGAATGGTGGTCTCAAGCAGGGCTTTGCCCTCGGCGTTTAGCTCCGCTTCTCCACGCCAAGTGTTCACTAGCGATCCGTTGCGGAAGAGGCGCACGTCGCGGACTGTCGAACCTTGGGGATGGTACTGGTCGGGCTTCGCTTCGGCTACTTTGACTTGGACTTTGATGGTTCTGTTATTCACGGGCGCGGCGGAAATTCCATCCACCGCGATCTCCAGCGATGGCTGCCGGCGGTCGAGTTGCGCAAAGTCGCGGGTGGCGCGCAGTTTTTTGCCCGCGAGGATCTCCGAAAGCAAGCCCGGATAGTAAAACTCATTGAAGAACGTCTCCACCGGAGAGACGTTGAAGGTTTCACCTGCGAACCTCCAGAGGATTTGGTTCCAGCCGCCGGGAGAGCCGTCAAATTTTCCGTCGGGCGCTACGACCAGCCACTCGCCGTTGTCCGCGCTAATCAGGGTGGCCAGGAGTTGCCCGGTATGCGCGTCGAAGAGATAGGCGTCGCCGTCCTTGCCGAGCAACGCCAGCAAGCGGCCGTCGGGATTGAAACTCAAGGCCGCTGCTCCGCCGAGGTGGGGAATCTTCACGAGAGATTTTCCATTTGCGGCGTCCACCAACTCGACGCCTTTATCGCGAAATCCCGCGGCCAGGGTGGTGGCGTCACGACTGATGGCGAGAGCTTCCACGGGTCCCTTTTCGTCGTCCTCGGGACTGGCGAATTGCGCGATCCTCTTGCCGTTGGCGGTATCGAAAACATAAATCTCGTGGGCGTACTTGCGGCCTTTGTATCCGGTAACGGCGATACGCGAGCTGTCCAGGCTGAATCCCGCGGCGGGCACCTCTCCGACTTCCTTGTCGTAGCCAACGCCAAGGGTGTGCAATTTGTGTCCGTTGCGCGCGTCCACCAGCTTGATGCCCTGGGCGTATGGATTGGTGTATTTGGAGAATTGCATGGCGCTCATGAACGCAGACTTGTTCTCGGTCGCATATTCGGGGACGACTCGGAAGCGGCCGTCCGGGCTTTCGTCGGGATTTCCAATGGCATCGAGTTGCGCGTTCTTCGAGTTTTGCACTTCCGTGCCGGTGGAGGTGTCCCACACTGCCGCGGAGACATCCTTCAAGCGGCCGCGCTTGGTTAAAAGCCAGCGGCCATCGAGAGCAAAAGTAATGGCTTCTCCGGCGCGATACTTGGAGAAGTCGCTCACGTCTTCCTCGGCTTCGCTGAGTTCCGCCTCTTGCGTGAGGCCGAGTCCGTTGAGGCGCTTGCGAAGCTCGGGGTCGACGGGTTGCGACTGGCTGGGGTCGGCATCGACCCTGCCGAAGTTACGCACGAGCTGGGCGGTGGTGATATCGCGCAGCTCCAAAGAGTGGCTGCCGCGGGCCACTGTGGCCAGGAATCGTCCACTGGGGCTGAACGCCATCAAACTGCTGGTGTGGCTGTCGGCGATGCTGACCTGCCCGAGAGGTTTGCCAGTGAAGGCCGCCCAGCGATGCAAGACGCGTGTGTTGCCGTCGAGGGACTCCGCGGCAAGTTCTCGTCCGTCGGGAGTGAAGCACAGGAAAACATTGTGCCCTGAGGAAGGAAACGAGGCGTGCCAGAGGGGCTTGTTCCTATTGGCGCTCTGCACCACGATTTCTTTTTCGTCCTTAATGTAGGCCAGCAGCTGGCCATCGCGACTGAAAGCTAAAGAGCCTGGGGATTCCGGCGCAACCGTGAGACCTATTTCTTGCAGTTTTTTCATGTGGACGGCGTCGAAGAGGCGGAATTTCTTGCCGGGCTGGGCTGCCGCCACGACTTCTCCCCCGCCGCTGACGGACATCTGGCTGGCCAGGTCTTTGAATGTTTTTTGCCACTTCTCCAGAGTTCTGTTCTTCGCCGTAGCAGACAAGGAAGGCTTGAAGTTGCTGGCGAAAGAGGCCGACTTAGGCAGGGGAAAAACACTCATGGAGCGGACTTGGTTGCCAGAGCGAACATCCCAGACCTTGATGAAATCGCTGCTGGCCGAGGTGACGGTGTGCCCGTCGGAGCTGAAGGCGACGCCCATGACGGAGAGGGTATGACCCTTCAGCATGTGGATCTGGCGACCGGTGGCAACGTCCCAAACTCTTACCGTGGTGTCCTCGGCCACGCCGCCGATTTGGCCGCCTTCAAAGAATAATTTGGCATAGCGGATGTCGTAGGCTTTTCCGCTGCCGGAGGCCAGGAGTTTTCCGTCGGGGCTTGCGGCGAGAGCGTTCACCGGGCTGCCGTGGCCATAGAGAGTTCGGAGCAGGCGGCCGGAGGCTACGTCCCAGATCTTGATGGTGTTGTCTTTGGCGCCGGAGGCTAGCCAGCGGCCGTCGGGGCTGAAAACCATCGAGCGCACGACGCGGCGATGGCCGACTTGGAGGACCGCTTCTGGCTTTTGTGAGTCGTCCGAGGCGGTCTGGGCTTTTGTGTGAACGCTGAAAGTCGAGAGGGAGAGGAACCAGAGTAAGAGGCAGGCTCGGAGAGATTTCGCTGAGACCATTTTCGCACCCGTCGGAAAAAATGAATGAATGTCAGCCCAGGGGACCTTGCATACCCAGTTCGTCGGAAGGCGTTGGAGCATAGTAGATGAGTGAGGCCGGAGCGTCAATGCAGGCGCGCGCGTAATCGCGGTCTAGGTTCCGCGCCAAGATGGCTTAGCTTTCAGGGACTAACCGCTCCGTGGGATCGATCCTCAGCCACAATAAGGCCGCTGAGCACGAGCATTAACACCATGGGGATGAGCGGAAGATCATAGCTGCTTTGTAAGCGCTTAAACGGTGCGAATCTGGCGTGACGCGAGGCTGCATCTTGCGCCAGGTGGAAAGCGAGGAAGAGAATTTAGGTATGGAAGACGGGAACTGCGGAGTGCTTGCCGCCGCGGCTTGAAAGAAGGGAGTGGGCGGCGTGGGTGCCGTGCGGATGATTTTATCGTGCTGGCGCAGTTGTGAAAGCGGCGCCTAAACGCCGCACTCCAAAGCTAGCGTTCCTCGTCGCCGAAGAGCTTGATGTCGGCTGGGCCTTCTTTTAGAGGAACGTGGGCGCGGCCTTGGACTTGTTCGCGGATTTGCTCGACGATGTCGGGATTGGCGAGGGTGGTGATGTCGCCGGTGTCCATGTGATTAGAAATGGCGGCTAGGACGCGGCGCATGATTTTGCCGGAGCGCGTTTTGGGCATGTCGGGGACGATGTGAATGGTTTTTGGGCGAGCGATCTTGCCGATCATGATTTCGATGGTGGAGATGACCTTTTCCTGGATTTGCTTTTTCGGTAGGACGCCGGGTTTTAGGGAAATGTAGATTTCCGGCACGCGGCCTTTCACTTCGTCGACGACGGGGACGACGGCGGCTTCGGCAATTTCTGGGATGGTGAGGCACGCGGACTCCAGTTCCTTAGTGCCTAGGCGGTGGCCAGCGACGTTGATGACGTCGTCGACGCGGCCGAGGATGCGGTAGTAGCCGTCGGCGGGCAGGACGGCGCCGTCGGCGGCGTAGTAGGGCCAGTCGCGCCAGTCTTTGCTGTGCGGATTCTTGCAGTATTTTTTGTAGTACTGGTTTACGAAGCGATCGGGGCTGCCCCAAATCGTTTGCATAATCCCGGGCCAGGGATTGCGAATGCAGATGTTGCCGGCCGATCCGGAGCCCGCGGGCAATTCTTTTCCTTTTTCGTCCCAGATCACGGGATAAATTCCGAGAGCGGCGGGGCCCGCGCTGCCGGGCTTCATGGCATCGAGCGCGGGCTTGGTGGAGCACAGGAATCCGCCGGTTTCGGTTTGCCACCAGGTGTCCACGATGGCGGCTTCGCCTTTGCCGACGACTTCGTGATACCAGCGCCAGACTTCCGGCTCGATGGGCTCGCCTACCGTGGTCATATGCTTGAAATGGTAGTTGTACTTTTTGGGTTCGTCGCCGCCGGCTTTGCGCAACATGCGGATGGCGGTGGGCGAGGTGTGAAAAATATTTACGTCGAGACGCTCGGCGATGCGCCAGGGGCGGCCGGCGTCGGGGAATTGCGGCACGCCTTCGTAGAGCACGCTGGTGGCGGCGAGAGCGAGCGGCCCGTAAACAATGTAGGAGTGGCCGGTGATCCAGCCGATGTCGGCCATGCACCAGTAGACGTCTTCGGGATGAATGTCCTGGTAATACTTGGAAGTGCCCGCGACGTAAGCGAGATATCCGCCGGTGCGATGCTGGCAGCCCTTGGGCTTTCCAGTGGTGCCGCTGGTGTACATCAAGAAGAGCGGAGCTTCGGAGTCTAGAGAAACGGGATCGACGAGGTGATTGCGGTAGTCGTGCAGGACATCGTCGATGAAGAAATCGCGGCCCATGATCATCGGGGCTTCGGAGCGGAACTGGCTGGTGTAGCGCTTCCAGATGAGCACCTTGTCGATGGTCTGGCCTTCTTTTTTTGCGGTTTCCACGGCGATGTCGGCGTTTCCTTTGTGATCGATCCACTTGCCGTTGCGGTGGTAGCCGTCCGCGTAGATCAGGACGCGGCTTCCGGAGTCGGCGGCGCGCATCCCGCAGGCTTCTCCGCTGAATCCGCCGAAGACGACAGAGTGGACGACGCCGAGACGGGCGCAGGCCAGCATGGTGATGGGCAGCTCGGGGATCATGGGCATGTGGATGGTGACGCGGTCGCCGGTTTTTAGGCCGGCGAAATCGCGGAGTAGAGCAGCGACTTCGTTGACGCGGCGGTACAGCTCCTGATAGGTGATGACGGTGGCGGCTTCGCCTTCGGGTTCGGGGACGAAGATGAACGCGGCTTTGTTTTTGTGCTGGACGAGATGACGATCGACGCAGTTATAGCAGGCGTTTAGTTTGCCGCCGACAAACCATTTCCAGAACGGCGGGTCGTTGGTGTCCAGCGTGGTGTGCCAGTAGTGGTCCCAGTGGAGCAGCTCGGCGTACTCGCGGAAGCATTCGGGGAAATGTTGTTCGTCGAAGCGGGCGACGGTGGCGGGATCGTTGAGGTTGGCCTGGCCGACGAACTTGGGAGATGGTTGGAAGTATTCTTCTTCTTTCCAGTGCACTTGGATCTGTGCTTCATTCTTGTGCCGCGAAGAGCTGCCCTTGGCCGGGCGCGGCTGGTGATTGGAAGATTTTGCCTTGGGCTTGGGCGTTTGCTTTGGCTTGGATTTTTTATCGCGTGTTTTGGCCACGGCGATGCTCCTATCGGGAAAAAGGAAACTGTTCGGAAACCAGATGCCAGCTGATGACGGGTGAAAATGAAGCCCGCCGGGACATTATTACGCGAAATGCGACGGAGAATGATGCTACTGCGGAAGCGAGAGAGTCAATCGTTGCGAACCAGGTGGATAACCCCTCTAGCATCACGTGAAAAAAACAGGCCGAGTGGAGAGCCGTAGGGGATTCGTGATAAAAGACTTGCTTGGACATTCGACAGGCCATCTTCTTGTTCGCCGCCGGTGCGCTGGGCGGCGCCATCAATGCAGTTGCCGGCGGGGGGAGTTTTGTGACGTTCCCGGCGCTGCTGTTCACCGGGGTGGGGCCGGTCGCGGCCAACGCTACCAACACCCTGGCGTTGTGGATTGGGGTTACGGCCAGCGGCGGCGCTTACCGGAAACACTTGAACATTTCGCGGCGGGTGATGATTCCGCTGATCTTGACCAGTATCGTGGGCGGGCTAGCCGGCGCGATTCTGTTGGTTAAGACGCCCGCGCAAACGTTTTTACGGGTTTTGCCTTGGCTTTTGCTGGGAGCGACGCTGCTCTTTGCCTTTGGGAAGCATTTGACCGGCCGCATCGCCGCGGGCGTTTCGCATGAGTCCAGCAACGCGGCAGTGGCCGGAGCTTCCGTGTTCGAATTGGGCGTGGCCATCTACGGGGGCTACTTTGGCGGTGGCATGGGCATCATGAATCTAGCGATGCTATCGGCTTTGGGCATGACGGACATTCATGCCATGAACGCGCTGAAGGTAGTACTTGCCGGCGTCACGAACGGCGTTGCCACGTTCACGTTCATCGCCGCGGGCGCCATTCTGTGGCCTCAGGCTGTGGTGATGACTTTGGGCGCCAGCTTGGGAGGCTATTCCGCAGCGCACTACGCGCAGAGGTTGCCGCAGTCCTGGATTCGATCGTTCGTGCTGGTGGTGGCCGTTGCGATGACCATCTATTTCTTCCTGCGCGCGTACCGATAGATCGTTTCGGAAAGCGTCGCGTTGCGCCACTTTCTAGCGGTTTCTGATATAGTCCCGGCAGTCCGCAGGTGGCCAGAATTCCGCCCGCGTGGATTTTTTTCCGCCAGGATCGCGCAAGAACCATCGCAAGCCGATATGCCAGATCTGGTCACGACATTTGAACAAAATGCAATCGCCGCCGCTGCCGTTGTGTGGCGCTGCGAGCGCAGCCCGCTCGCAGTGCGCCAGGCTGTAGAGCGAGCCGCCGGGGACGCGCGGGGCATCGTCCTCAGCGACGCGGAGTTTCTGCCGCCTCCCCTGTTTGCCGGACTTCGCGGATTGGCGGGCGTGATCCCACGGCCGGAGGACGAGCAACTCGCCACGGCGGACGTCGGCGTAAGCGAGGCATTTGCGGGCGTGGCCAGCACCGGCTCGGTTTGTATAGCCATGGGCCGGCCGCTGGCGGCGGCCACCAGCCTGCTGATGCCGCTGCATATCGCCTTGCTGGCTGTGGAACGCATCGTGGAGCGTCCGCGCGACCTGTTCGATCCCGAGTGTTTGAAAGGGGAGGGTCTGCGGCGCAACCTGGTGTTCATCACCGGCCCCAGCGCCACCGCGGACATGGGGCCGCTGGTTCTCGGGGTGCATGGTCCGCACCGGCTGCAAATCCTTTTGCTAGAGTGAACGCGATGGCGGACTCCAACCTCAAGACGGCTCCGATGGACACGCCTCGCGCGGTCGCCAACAAAAGCGATCGCGAGCACCTCTTGCGCGCAATTCGAATGGCGCTGGCGGTTCAGAGCCCCGCCGTGCGGCTCAACACACAGACCTTCAACACCAATCGCTATCGCGCAACCGCTCTTCTTCCGGACTACGAAAATCTCAAGGACGAGGCGCGCCGGATCAAAGAGAAGTCCATTGCCAACCTGCCGGAGCTGGTGCAGACACTGAAAAGTTCTGTTCGCGCGCGCGGCGGCCACGTTTGCGTCGCCAACACCGCCGAGGATGCCTGTAGGTACATTCTGGATGTGTGCCGCTGGCGTGGCGCGAAGCTGGTCGTAAAAGGGAAGAGCATCACCTCGGAGGAAATTCACCTCAATCCGGTTCTGGAAGCGGACGGAATCGAAGTGGTGGAAAGCGACCTTGCGGAATTCATCCTGCAAGTCGCGGACGAGCAGCCGTCTCATATCATCGCGCCCGCGGTGCACTATAGCCGCGAACGAATCACCGCGCTCTTCCAGCGCAAGTTTCGCACCAAAGCTCCCCTCGATAGCGGCGAGGCGCTCACGAAATTCGCTCGCGACCTGCTGCGGGAAAAATTTCTATACGCCGACGTGGGCATCACCGGCGCAAACCTGCTGGCCGCCGATACCGGCACGCTGATGCAAGTCGAAAGTGAAGGCAACATTCGCCTGGCCAGCTTTCTTCCTCCGGTGCACATCGCCATCGCCGGTGTGGAGAAAATCGTTGGGACGCGGCACGAGATGGCTCCATTCCTGGAATTGCTCGCGGCCAGCGGCACCGGACAAGGCCTGGCGGCCTACACCAGTTTTCTGAGCCCGCCGCTGGACGATCCGCCGTTTGCTCTTCCCCTGAAGGCGCTCAAGCCGCGTGAGTTCCATCTGGTCCTGGTCGACAACGGGCGAATGACCATGCGCGAGGATTCCGTGTTTCGCGAGACGCTGTATTGTATTCGCTGCAGCGCGTGCCTGAATTCCTGCGCCAATTTTCAGACCGTGGGCGGACACGCGTTTGGTGGAGAGACGTATTCAGGCGGCATCGGAGGCGCCTGGGAAGCGGGCACCGGGAAGCTCGAAAACGCGCGGTTCTCCGAGCTTTGCACGGGGTGCTCGCGCTGCGTGAACCAATGCCCGGTGCGCATTGATATTCCCTGGCTGAATGAAAATTTGGCCGACCGCTTGAACAAGAAGGCGGAACCTTCGCAACTCAGCAGCCTGTTGGGCGCAGCCAGTGGAACTGCTCCCTACGACCGGAGCGGATCTGCGTCCAAGATTTTCTTCGCCAACTATCACTACTTCGCAAAATGGGGCTCGCGTTTCGCCGGCGCCTCCAACGCCGTCATGGGTACGACGCAGGGGCGGCACTTGATGGAGCGCTGGCTCGGCGTGGACCAACGGCGCACGCTGGCGCCTTTTCCCAAGGAGACGCTTGTTCAAGCGGCCGCAAAGCTCGAGGCTAAAGCAGGGAAATCACCAGCGGCGAAAGTGATCTTGTTCGCCGATGTGTTTACGAACTATGGCTTCGTCGCTCGGGGCTTGGCGACGCTGAAGATTCTGCGCGCACTTGGCGCGGACGTGATCGTCAGTGAAGTGCTGCCGGAAGGCCGAGCGGCGCTGTCTCAGGGCATGATCGCCACGGCCAAGAATCACGCGCGGCGCGCGGCCGCGGAGCTGGAACCCTACGTCCAAGGCGGACGGGACGTGGTCGTCGTCGAGCCCAGTTCCCTGGCAATGTTCCGGCGGGAATTCGAACATCTTCTGGACAAGAAGATGTTGTTTCAAATCCTCCGCGCCAGCACGTTCGAGGCCGTCGAATACATCGTCAAGCTGCTGGCCAAGTCCGGACGCGAGCCGCGAAAAGTCTTTGATGCGGCCAGTTCGCCGGTGGGGCAGAACTTGTTTTTTCATGCGCACTGCCAGCAGAAGACCATTGGTTGCGCTTCGCCCACGGAGGCGCTGCTGCGCGAGGTGGGCTTCGATGTGACCACTTCGAATGTCGAATGCTGCGGAATGGCCGGCAGCTTCGGCTACAAGAAGGATTTCTACGAATTGAGCATGGCGGTCGGCGCGGATCTTTTTTCGCAGGCTGCCAAGAGGGAAAAGGACGTCGGTCCTCGGGCGCTGATCGCCAGCGGTACTTCCTGCACCGAGCAGCTGCAGGCCGGTTTGAAGCGTCCGGTGATGCATCCCGTGGAATTGCTTGCGGCGATTCTGAAGATTTAGCGATCATGGGAGGCAAGCGAGAGCCAGCCGCGCTCATCCCGTCAGAGAATCGATCGATTGTCCGAGAAGAGATGCATCCAGAATCTGAATCGTGTGCACCACGGAAGTTTTGTGCCCGCTCCGCGCCAGCGCCGATTGCAGCTGCAGTAGACAGCCGGGATTTCCCGTCGCGACCAGGTCTACATTCAAGGGCACGATGAGTTGCGCCTTGCGATCTCCAAGCTCATTCGCCGCATCGGGTTGCACCAGGTTGTAAATGCCTGCGGACCCGCAACACACCGGTGCCTCAGGAATCTCGGCCAGCGTCAGCCCGGGAATCTGCGCCAGCAGCGACCTTGGCTGCAGCCGCACGCCTTGCGCGTGCTGCAGGTGGCAGGCGTCGTGATAGGCCACGCGCACTGGCAAAGGATTTCGCCGCGCGCGAGGTTCTAATTCCGCCAAAAGTTCGGAGACGTCTTTGCATTTGGCGGCAAAGTTTTTCGCGCGCCCGGCATACTCCGAATCATCGCGCAACAAGTGACCGTACTCCTTCACGTTCGATCCGCAGCCGGCGGCGTTGATGACGATGGTGTCCACGTTCGCACGTTCGAATGCGTCGATGGTGCGTCGGGCAAGCGTGATGGCGGCCGCTTCTTCTCCGGCATGCACCAGGAGCGCGCCGCAGCACGGCTGCTCCGGGGGCGCCACGACCTCGCAGCCCTCCGCAGCGAGCACTCGGATGGTCGCAGTGTTCAGTTGGGGCAGAAATTCCCGTTGCACGCAGCCGAGCAGCAATCCGACGCGCCGCCGCTTGGTGCCCTGTGCGGGGGTAACGGCTGCAATCGATTCGCTCGGCGGCAGTTTCGGCAGCAACGCTTCCATCGTCTGGAGTTTTTTGGGCAATAGCTTCAGGACGCCAGAGCCGCGCAGCACTGCCTGCAGGCCTGATTTCTGATAGGCGAGCAGCGGCAAACGCAGCAGTCGCAGGCGGTCCGGTCTCGTAAAGGTGCTGAAGACAAATCGCCGGTACAATTTCTCGCCCACGGATCGCTGGTGCTTGCGTTCGATTTGCGCTCGCGTCGCTTCAATGAGCTTTCCGTAGTCCACGCCGGACGGGCACGCGGTCATGCACGCCATGCACCCTAGGCAAGAGTCAAAGTGGCCCACCCATTGCGGATTTATCGTGGCCGCGCCTTCACTAGCCATTTTGATCAGATAGATGCGCCCGCGCGGCGAGTCCATCTCTTCGTTCCACAGCACGTAAGTAGGGCACACCGGCAGGCAAAATCCACAATGCACGCAAGTGTCGATAATTTCCGTGGACGGCGGGTGATGCGCATCGAACGCGCTGGAGAGAGGCGATGTGGTGGTTCCGTCCGGCACTAAATGCCTCCCACGAAACGCCCGGGGTTCAGCGTGGCCGCAGGGTCGAGCTGCTGTTTGATCGCGCACATCAGCGGGAGCATGTCGCCTGGCTCACCCCAAGCGTCGAGCGGCGGCATGGTTGCAGGGCGATGAGCGATCACTAGAGAGCCACTCGAGCGCTCAAACTCGCCGCGAAGTGATTTGAGTACCGGCGCAATTGTCGCCGGCTCGCCCTCCAGGTGGATGCAGCCGATGCCCGTCCCCTGGACCACCGCGTTGCAGCGAACATTGTTTGCTGACGAGCTTGCGAGCGTCGTCAGAGCGTCCCCGATTCCCGCGGGCAGAACGGAGATCTTGGCGACAGCGCAATTGGATTCACCTCTAGCGGCGGAATAAAGCTCCCCGCGAGCTTTCCAAACTACGGGCCCCGGATCGGTGAGCAGCGCTGGGGCCAAGATCGATTTTAGCTGCTCGGCTTGAGCGTTGAGACCTGCTTCGACGCCTTCGAACAAAATGTCAACTTGCGGTGGCGCGCCAGCCACACAGCGCACTTGAAGAGCGGAGTGGGCAAGCTTGGAATCCTGAATGGCGAGCAGGAAGCGCTGGGCCTCGGCCACGTCTCGGGCCAAGCAGGAAATCGTGCGCGCCGCTTTCGGAACCGGGTGCAGCCGGAATACGGCGCGGGCGATAACGCCCAGCGTTCCCAGCGCGCCGGTAACCAGTTTGGGAAGATCGTAGCCCGCGACGTTCTTCACCACCTTGCCGCCGCTGCTCGCCAGCGTTCCGTCCGGCAACGCCACCGTCACGCCGATGATCAGATCGCGCAGCGCTCCGAAACGTAGACGCAGAGCGCCGCTATCGTTAGTAGCAAGGACGCCGCCGACCGTCGCGCGACTCGGCCAGAGAGTGTCAAGTGCCAGCCGCTGGCCGTGCTGGGCCAACGTCTCCTGCAACGTTTGCATCGTGCAGCCGGCCTCCACGCTCACGGTCATGTCGGCCCATGCGTGCTCGATGACCCGATTCAGGCGAGCGGTTGATAAAATCAGATCGGCGCGCCTCGGCCGGTTTCCCCAATCCAGCTTGGTTCCTCCGCCGCGCGGGACGACCGCTATCCCGGCCTCGTTTGCGAGCTTCAAAACGTTCGCGAGCTCTTGCTCGCTTCCGGGTTCGACGATCCATTGCGGCTGCACGCCGGCCACTGCGTCGTTCGCGGCGGTGGCATGGACGTGCTCTTCCGTCACGATCGCGCGCAAAGCCTCTTCCAACGCGCCGGTTAGCATAGTTGTTCGAGAAGGAAGCCCCACATCCATCGTCAGAATCGCTCCGCGATTCCTGCTGTTTCGAGAGGATGGGCCACGTATTCCCCAGGCTTCTCGCCGCATAAACGTGGGCGCGGGAAAACCTTGGTCGGATTCGAAAGCTGCAAGGGATCAAACGCGCAGCGCACGCGTTGCATGGTTTCCAGGTCCGGCTCCGCGAACATTTGCGACATCATGCTCTTTTTTTCTTCCCCGACACCGTGTTCGCCGGTGATCGAGCCGCCTGCTTCCAGACACAATTCCAGTATCCGGAAAGATAGCGCCAGCGCGGCAGCTTCCTGTCCGGCGATCTTGCGGTCGTACAAGATCAGCGGGTGCAAGTTTCCGTCGCCGGCATGAAAAACGTTGGCCACGCGCAAGCCAGAGTCTTTGCCCAACTTCTCGATGTCGCTCAATATTTTCGGCAACGCCGTCCGCGGAATCACGCCGTCCTGCACAATGTAATTCGGTGAGATTCGCCCCACAGAGGCGAAGGCCGCCTTGCGCCCCTTCCAGAACAGCGCCCTCTCCGCTTCGGACTGCGCCACGCGAATCTCCCAAGCGCGATTGTTCCGGCAAATCTCATCCAATTGCGTCATCAAGACTCTTACTTCCGCGTCCGGACCATCAAGTTCCACAAGCAGAAGCCCGCCGCAGTCCGGATAATTCGCGTGCACGGCGGCCTCCGCGGCTTGAATGGCGAGGTTGTCCATCATTTCGATCGCCGCCGGAAGCATGCCTGCTGCGATGATGTCGCTTACCGCCGAGCCTGCATCGTTCGTCGATGGAAATGCGGCCAACAGGGTCTGCACGCATTCGGGACGTTTTACGATGCGCAGAATGATCTTGGTGGCGATCCCCAGCGTGCCTTCGGACCCGACAAACACGCCGGCAAGATCGTACCCAGGTTTATCCAGAGTCTTGCCGCCGAGGTGCACCAGCGATCCATCGGGCAAAACCACTTCGAGTCCCAGCACGTGCGTCGTGGTGAAACCATATTTGAGGCAGTGCGCCCCGCCGGAATTTTCCGCCACGTTGCCGCCGATGCTGCAGACCGTTTGCGACGACGGATCGGGCGCGTAGAAGTACCCCTGGCCGATCACCCGCCCAGTAACATCAAGGTTGACGACTCCCGGCTCCACAACGACGCGTGCATTTGGAAAATCCACTTCCAGAATGCGATTCATGCGCGCCAGGCTGATCACGATTCCGTTCACCACCGGCAAAGCACCGCCGCTCAACCCGGTTCCCGCGCCTCGCGCCACAAAAGGCAGCCGTTCCCGGTGGCACACGCGGACGATCGCCTGCACTTCTTCCGTGGACTTGGGAAGCAGCACTCCCTGCGGCATGGCGCGAAATGCCGTCAAACCGTCGCACTCGTAGGTATGGAGTTCTTCCAGCGAAGTAATCAGGCCGCGCTCCCCAACAATCGCGCGCAGCTCCTGAAAAATGCGGCCTTCCACGATTTGCCTTTCCCGGACCGGCGGGCGGGTGCCTCAAGCTTCCGCTGGAACAAAAGCTTGCCCCATCAATGCAGGAACGTCAAACCATGAGGAATAAATTGCGGGAAGACGTACGCATACATCATCACGATCACCCCGACGATGGCCGCCAGCGAAACCGAGTGCCAGAACACATACCGGAAAATCATGCCTTCGTTCCCGACCTGGTTGGTCGCCGCCGTCGCGATGCAGATCGATTGTGCGTCAATCATCTTGCCCATCACGCCGCCCGCGCTGTTCGTGGCACACATGAGAATGGGGCTCAGATGGAGCTGCTCCGCGGTGATGCGCTGCAAGCCGCCGAACAGCGCGTTCGAGGACGTGTCACTGCCAGTGAGCGCCACGCCAAGCCATCCAATGTAGGTTCCGAAAAAGGGGAAGAGCCATCCCGTCCGCGTAAAGGCCAGGCCCAAAACCGCGTCCATGCCCGAATATCGCGTCACGTAACCCAGGCCGAGCATGCATGACATGGCCACAATCGCAAACCGCAAGCGATACAGCGTCCGCCCAAAAATCTGCGCCAATCTCTTGGGCTTCAGCCCGAGAAGTGTCCCCGCTAACAAGGCCGCCAAGAAACAACCCGTCCCGACCGCGGTGAGCTAGTTGAAATCAAACTTGGCATTTTCCGGCGTAGGCTTGGCGACTACCGGCAGCGCACGCGAGACAGCCTTGTGCAGGTACGGCACCTCCCATCCCCCGGTCTTGAATGCCGGCGTTGTAGCCTGGCCCATGGCGTTCTTGATCGACGGAAGCCCCCACATCAACACGAAGAGCGAGAGAATTGCGAACGGCATCCAAGCCTTGGCAATCTGCCCGCCAGTGTATTGCTTCGCCACTTCTTTTCTCGCGGCCTTCGCCGCGTCTTCTTCCCGCTCGTGCTCGAACCGCCATACGTTCTTCGGCTGCCACACCCGCAGGAACAGCAGCGTAGCCACCAGCGACACCACGCCCGCCGCAATGTCGACGAGATTGCTGTCCATATGATTCGCCCAAAACCACTGCGTCCCAGCAAAAGAAATGCCCACCACCAAAATCGCCGGCAGCACCTCCATCGTTTCCGACCAGCTCACCATCACGCGCACCAGCCAGAAAGGAACGATCACCGCCGTGAACGGCAGGATCCGCCCGATCATAGCGTTCAAGTCCCCTTCCGGAAGTGCCGTCACCACCGCCAACGTATGAACGGGCGTCCCAATCGATCCCCAAGCCACCGGCGCGGTATTAGCGATCAAATTGAGCGCCGCCGCGTGAAACGGCCTGAAGCCCAACCCGATCATGAACGCCCCCGCGATCGCCACCGGCGTCCCGAACCCCGCCGCCCCCTCCAGGAACGCCCCAAAACAAAACGCCACCAGCAGCACTTGCAACCGCCGGTCCGGCGTAATCGCCGCCACCGACTGCTTCATGATTTCAAACTGCCCGGCATCCTCCGAAATGTCATACAGATACACGGCCGCAACGACGATCCACACAATCTTAAGCAAGCCGAACCCCGTGCCATAAACGAAGCTGGCCAACGCCAGCGTCCCCGGCATTCCAAAGACGAAAATCGCGCAAAGCACTGCGGTCGCCGCCCCCGCGATAGCGCAAATGTGTGCCCTCACCTTGAACCCCGCCAGCAATCCCAGCAGCACCAGAATCGGCAGCGCCGCCACCATGGTCGAAAGCCACCAATGCCCCAGCGGATCATAGACTTGCGTCCAGGTCACACCCATCCTCCAGTGAACAAAAAATCGGAACACTATGACACGCAACGAACTAGCGACATTACGCTCTTGCCTGACCAGACGGCAAGCGTCGATCTGGAACTGGTGCGGCCCGGAGACTGAGCCTCGTGCTTCTTCAAATTCTATCGTCGGTTCTTATTGTTTTTAGCCTGCTCCAGCAGGCCCCCGCGCCGCGAGGGATACGTCGAGCAGGCCTGGCAACTGGGGTCGGACCTTTGGGTCCGCCTGTGTGAAAAATGTAAGGGCGCGCGTTAGCGCGTTCCTCCCATCTTTTTTCCACAACCTGCTTAACTGCTGAACGACTATTCTGTCCCCGAGCGTAGCCAAACCTGGGAACGCCAATCGCCCGATTGGCGCGTCGTCTCGTAGAGTATGAAGTGCCGAGAGCCGCCCTTAGATTCTTCACCCAGCCGATCGGCGCGATGCCTTCTGTTCGTTCTGCGCCACCCGCGCCTTTACCATTTTTTTCACCAACGCTGCCGACAACGGCTTGTCCGAAGGAAACTGCAGCGTGCCCTTGGACGTATGAAATCCCGTCAATTCGCTCTTGAACTTCTCAATCACCGACCCGCTCATCGGGAAAAAACTGCAATGATCCGAAAACGCCGCGAATGCCACCAGCGCCCCGTTATACCGGAACATAGGAATCCGGTACCCGATGGCCTCGGTAGCCTCCGCTGGCGCCGCTGCCCGAATCGCCGCCCGAACCTTCTGCAAAGTACTGCGCGCAGGCTCCGGAACGCCGGCAAGGTACTCGTCTATGTCCTTGGCAGGCGGACTACCCTTCGCGCCCGCCCTGCGAGCGCCACCTGTCGCTTTTTTCCTAGGAGCAACCTCTGGGGCATTCCGCTTTCCAGTTGCGCCCTCAAACTACCACGCGCCCCTCTTGATCTCAACGACTGCTGTTCCCGCGCGTCCGCGGTACAATGGCCGCAGGGGAATCTGTATGGAGTGCTGCGCTCAGGCGCCGCTTTCGCGGACGACGCCTGGCCCAGCTGTAACCGGCTCCGCGAGCTTTACGCCGTCAGGCAGCCTCGGGGCCGTCGAGCAGAATCGCTCTTGGCGATATAATATTCTAGAGTTACTATTACCGCATAGTTATAATGAAAACCACCCCCACCAACCCGGAAATCCTCTCCGCCCTCCAACGTTACTGGGGCTACGACTCCTTCCGCCCCCTGCAAGACCGCATCGTGACCAGCCTCCTCGGGGGCCGCGACACCTGCGTAGTCATGCCCACCGGCGGCGGCAAATCTCTCTGCTATCAGCTCCCCGCCGCTATGTTGCCCGAAAAAACGGTAATCGTTGTTTCTCCGCTTATCGCCCTCATGCAGGACCAGATGGCCCAGCTTACTCAGATGGGCATAGCTGCCACAGTGTTGAACAGCTCCACGGCCGCGGATCAACAAGCCAAGATCATGCGCCAGGCCGTAGCCGGCGAGTTCCGCCTCCTATATCTTTCGCCGGAGCGCCTGGCTCGCACCGACACGGTAGAGTGGCTCAAACGCGTCCCCATCTCCTTCTTCGCCATCGACGAAGCCCACTGCATCTCCGAATGGGGCCACGAATTCCGCCCCGAATACCGCCAGATGAGCTCCCTGCGCAATCATTTCCCCGACCGCCCCATCGCGGCCTTCACCGCCAGCGCCACCCGCCAGGTGCGCCACGACATCATCGAACAACTGCGTCTGCGCGATCCCGACAAATACATCGCCAGCTTCCACCGCCCGAACCTCCGTTACGTTGTAAAGGAATGCGAAAAGGGCACGCAGTCTGCTCTACTGCTGCGCGCTCTGAAAAACTACGCGGATAGCAACGTGATCATCTACGCCCCAACCATCAATCGGGTGGAGGAAACCGTAGATTTTCTGGAAGAACAAGGCATCCCCGCGATCGGCTACCACGGCAAGATGGATGCCGCCGCCCGCCGCCTCAATCAAGAGCGCTGGATGTCCGACGATGTGCGCGTCCTGGTGGGCACCATCGCCTTCGGCCTGGGGATCAACAAAGCCGCCGTCCGCGCGGTAATTCACCTCTCGCTGCCGAAATCCGTCGAGCAGTTTTACCAGGAAGCCGGCCGCGCCGGTCGCGACGGCCTCCCCGCCGATTGCCTGCTGCTATGGCAGAAGAAAGACGTAGGCCTACTCGCCTATTTCATCGAGCAGCTCACCGACCCCGTCGAAAAGGAGCGCTCCTGGCAGCGTTACAACATCGTCCGCCGCTTCGCCGAATCGCAAGCCTGCCGCCATCTCCAGATCTGCGCGCACTTCGGCGAGACCTCCAAATGGAAATCCTGCGGCGCATGCGACGTCTGCGGCGCAACGCCGCAATGGCTGGCAGAGCCCGTTCGCGTTCAGAAGGGGAAGCGGCGCGCAGCAGCGGCAGCCGCAGGCTCCTCAGCCTCCAGTTCCGGCAGTTCCCGCCAGACCGTATCCGTGACCCAGGTAGTAGCCCGCGGCCCGGATGACGACCTCCGCGAATATCTTCGCGAGTGGCGCCGCACCACGGCCAGAGAGCAAGGCACCGCCGCCTTTATCATCATGCACGACACTTCTCTCGACGTATTGTCCCGCGAGAAACCGGCCTCGCTCTCCGAGCTGCGCCGCATCCCCGGCTTCGGCGAACGCAAAACCGAACTGTACGGCCAGGAAATCCTGGACGCCCTGGCCCGCTTCCGCAACGGCGCCCGCGCCACCGAAGCCCCGCGCCCAAGCTCCGATCCCGCGGGAGAAACCCTCCGCCTCCTGGAGCAAGGCAAGACCCTCCAGGAAATCGCGCAAATCCGCGGCCGCCAGCTAAGCACGGTGGTCTCCATGGTCGCCGAAATGGTCGAGCGCGGCGACGTCGACTTCGAGCCCGGCTGGGTCCACCACGACAATCAGGAAAAGATCGAAGCAGCTTGCGCCCGCCTGGGCACCGACCGCTTCAAACCCATCAAGGAAGCCTTGCCCGACCAAATCACCTACGACGAAATCAAACTGGTAGTAGCACACCTCCGCCAGCAACAAGCCCAACCCTAATTTGCCGCTTCCGATTGGCGGCGTAGGGAGTGGGGTCTTTCCCAAATGTAGGGGCGCGCTTTAGCGCGTCCCCGGCCGTTGCATCTTGCCGCGGTGTCTCCAGTCGCCCACCGGGGTCGAAAGACACACTGATACCAGCGCAGCTTCCTGCCCGTGCGGGGCCTCAATCTGCGGTTCTTGATCACGATAAATTTAAGGCGATTGATCGATTGATGAACGAAAGGGGGTCAGTCCGATGGATGCTCCGCGGGAGAGGCTCCTTGTTCCATGTCACGCTTCTTCCCGTACCGAAACGCCGCCCAGACCCCCAGCGTCATGAACCCCACCGGCGGCAACAAAAGCACGACGACGCCCTTACTGATGGCCCTCTGCCCCTCCGCCGAAGTCGCCTTCGCCGTGCTGTAGCACATCGAGCAAGCCTGGCTGAAAGCCGGCGCCGACCACAGCAGCAGCGAAGCAGCCAGAAGGGCGGCCCGTAATCTCATTTCACCCCCAGCGAAATAATGCGCAGCGCATCCGGAAAGAAAATCATCATCAAAGCCAGGCAAGCCACCAGCGAACACATGGTCAGCCACTTCATCTGCGAAACTTCATACTTCATATGCATGAAGTAGCCGATAATCAGCGCCGCCTTGACCAGCGACAAGCCCATCAAAATCGTCAGCATGCGCACCGGCTGCATGTTCTGATACGTCAGATAAACTTCGACCGCGGTCATCACCAGCAGCGCGCCCCACACCCAAAAGAACTGCGACTTGCCGTGATGCCGGTGCTGTTCCGCGACGCGCCCCTCAATAGCGATCTGGGATGCTTCCATATCTCCAGGCTCCTATAAAATCTTGGCGGACATCAAATACACCAACGGGAAAATAAACATCCATACCAAATCCACGAAGTGCCAGTACAAACCCGCCACTTCGACGTCAGCCGCGTCGTACACCTTGGGCCTTAGCCACAAAATGATCGAGCACACGATGGCCACCAGCAGCAAAATATGCGCCGCGTAGTGAAACGGGCTATAAGCCGGTGTCCCCAGCCAGGCGGCCAGCCATCCCACCAGCAGGATCGGAATGAAATTCTTCCGCAGCGCCACGATGCCCAGGTAAATCACGCCCAAGGTAACGTGCAGCATGTGCATCCCGGTCAACCCAAAAAAAGTCGCGGGAAATTGCGGCACGGTCTTTGCCACATTGGCAAACTCACTCGCGGCTTCATGCCCAGGAACGGCGGGAAAGACCGGCAGCGTCAGCCCTTCCGCGATCAGCTTGCTCCACTCCCGCCCATGCAGAAGCACGAAACCCAAGCCGCACGCCATGGTCGCAAGTAACCAGAGCCTCTGCGCCTTGGCGTTGCCGTCCACCGCTGCGCGCACCGCCAGCACCATGGTCAACGAACTGGTCAGCAGAAACGCCGTCATCACCGTGGCGTTCACGATGCTCTCGGAATGGAACGGCGTAGGCCAGTTGGGTGTCGAAATCCGCCCATAACTGTAGGCGTACAGCAGCGCGCCAAACGTCAGCGAATCCGACAGCAGGAACAGCCACATCCCGATCTTCTTGGAGTAGGTCCCAAACAGCGACGGTTCGTAAAGCGCCGGAATGTCATGTGGCACTGTCGCAGCCATGCGTTGGGCCTCCTCGTTCCGCGCGATCCCGATCAACGTTGGTTTAGCGTGCAAACTCCAGCAAACACAAAATGTAAACCCACAACAGCGCCATGAAATGCCAATACCAGCCGGTCACGTCTAGAATCACCAGTCGTGAACTTACGGGCCGGCGCAAAACAGAAGCAGCGCCCGCGACCAACAGCGCTACGACGCCGCCGATCAAGTGCACGCCGTGCATCCCGGTCAACAGATAGACGAAAGAGCTGCTCGGGCTGGTGGCCACGTAGAAACCGCTGGCAGCCAATTCCCGCCACGCCATCCACTGCAAAGTTAAGAAGCTGAGACCCAGGACGACAGTCAGCGCCAGCCACGAAATTTTCTGTCCCGAGGCGGCCGAAACTTCGGACACTGATGTTGCACGAGCCACCGCCACTTCGCCCGACACTTGCCGCCTCGCCAGCGCCATCGTCAAGCTGCTGAGCAACAGCACGCAAGTGTTGACCAGCAACAACGCCGGCAAGCGCACCGGGATCCAATCGCGAACCAGCGTCCCCGTGCGCGGGTCGATCGTCGGCAACCCTTGCCGCACCACGTAAGCGCTGGTAAACGAAACAAAAATCATCACGATGCCCGCGACCGCGACTCCCATGCCCAGCCGCGCGCGCCGCAGTCGCGCGTCGAAATCGCGCGAAGCAGCGCCGCCCAGATTAGTTCTGGGATCATCCATCGCAACCGTTGGAGTGAAACTCGCCATAGTCTCTAATGTACCGACACGCTGGCAGGATCGGTCTGCATCACATAGTCGCGTGGCGCGCCCGGTACGCTGTATTCGTACGGACCGTTGTGAACCTCCGGCACCACACCGCCAAAATTGTCGTGCGGAGGCGGCGTAGCCGTCGTCCATTCCAACGTCGTGGCTTCCCAGGGATTGTCGCTGGCCTTCTTGCCGGCCTTCATGCTCCAGAACAGGTTCACAAGAAAAATGAGCTGCGCGGAGATGGTGACAAATGCCGCAAAGGTGATGAAGGTATTCAGCGGAATCAAGCGCTCCAAATAGTGCAGCGTGGTGAACTGCGAGTACCGCCGCGGCTGTCCGGCCATCCCAGCATAGTGCATGGGCATGAAGATGCAGTAAGTGCCCACGAACGTGAGATAGAAATGCCAGCGCGCCAAACTCTCATTCATCATGCGTCCGAACATCTTGGGGAACCAATAGTAGGTGGCCGCGAAGATCCCGAAGATAGACGCCACTCCCATGATGAGGTGGAAGTGCCCGGTGACGAACGCCGTATCGTGCAGCGGAATGTCCAAGGTAGGCTGCGCCAGGAAGGGCCCGCTGATGCCGCCGGAAACAAACAACGAAACAAATCCGATGGCAAACAACATCGGCGACGAAAAGCGAATCTTTCCGCCATGGAGCGTGCCCAGCCAGTTGAAGGTCTTAATGGCCGAAGGCACACCGATAGCCATGGTCATGATCGAAAAGGCGAAGGCCGTGTACGGGCTCATCCCGCTCATGAACATGTGATGGCCCCACACCATGAAGCCCAGCAAGCCGATCGACAACATCGCGTACACCATCGCCTTGTAACCAAAAATCGGCTTGCGGGAAAAAACCGAAAGCAGCTGGGAGCACAATCCCATGGCCGGCAAAATCGCGATGTACACCTCGGGATGCCCGAAAAACCAGAACAGGTGCTGCCACAAAAGCGGCGACCCGCCTTTGTGCCCGGTGAGCTGGCCGTTCACGGTGACCAGCGGCACAAAAAAGCTGGTGCCCACATTGCGGTCCAGCAGCAGCAAAATCCCCGCCGAGAACAGCACGCCAAACGCCAGCAAGCCTAGAATCGCCGTGATAAACCACGCCCAGCAAGTCAGCGGCATGCGCATCATCGACATGCCCTTCGCCCGCATGTCCAACGTCGTGGTGATGAAATTCAGCGCGCTCATCAACGCGCCGATGCAGAAAAGCGCGATGCTGGTCACCCACAGATCCGCGCCCAGCGCTTCGCCCGGTCCGGCGGACGGCAGCGCGCTCAGCGGTGGATAGCCGGTCCAGCCATGCAGCGGCGCTCCTCCGACCACGAAGAAAGCCGACAGCATCACGATGTATCCCAAAAAAGTGATCCAGAACGAAAGCATGTTCAAAACCGGAAAAGCCATGTCCGCCGCGCCGATTTGAATCGGCAGAAAATAATTGCCAAAACCCCCTTGCGGCGCGGTGGTCAGCACAAAGAACACCATGATGGTGCCGTGCATGGTCACCAAAGTGAGATACGTCTCCGGCTTGATTTCTCCGATGAACGGCACAGCGGCGGTGGGCCAGATCAAATGGATGCGCATCAGCAATGACAAAAACATGCCGACGAACACCGCGCTCAGCGCCAAAAAATAATACTGCAGGCCGATGACTTTGTGATCCAGGCTGAAAACCCACTTGCGAATAAATCCTTGAGGAGCTGCGTGTGCGTGAGACTCGTGGGCCGCGAATTCCCGGGTTGCCATTATTGTTTCTCCGCCTCCCGCGCCGCCAGCCACTTGTCGAACTCTTCCGGACTGACGACCTTGAGCATGCCGTTCATCTTGTAGTGACCCAACCCGCAAAGCTCCGCGCAAGTGACTTCGTAATTTCCCATGGTAATCGGTGTGAAGTGCATGTGGATGGCCAGGCCCGGCACCGCGTCCTGCTTGAAGCGCATGTTAGGAATGAAGAAGCTGTGAATTACATCCTGAGCCCGCAAGATCAATTCTACTTCGCGATTCACCGGGACATACATGGTTCCGCTAACGACATCATCTTTGGACGCGGGATCCGTGGTGTCGAGACCCAAAGCGCTCTCGCCGCCCGCGGAGGCGTCAATCAACTCCGGCCGGGTCGCGCCAAATTTTCCGTCCGGCCCGGCGTAACGGAAATACCATTGGAATTGCATGCCGGTAACCTCCACCTGCAGCGCTCCCGGTTCCGCGGGACGGAATCGCTCGGACGCCCAGATGGAGCTGCTCATCAGGTTTAGCCCGATGAACAGCACCGCGGTCAACACCGTCCACACGGACTCCAGCATATTGTTGCCGTGGCTGTAACTAGCGCGCGCAGCAGAGGACGACCCGCGATCCCGATATTGCCACGCGAAAAATCCCAACGCGACCTGCGCGGCGACGAAGACGACGCCCATCACCAAATAAGTGGTGGCGAAATGATGGTCGATACCCGCGGCGGCCGCAGAGGCTCCCGTGGGCAGCCACCAAGTCTTCGCGACGAAGAAATAGGTGCTGACGAAGGTGATCAGCCAGATGACGATGAGTAATACGAGGCCCATGGATCGAAACCTCCCCAAGCAAAACCCCAGGAGTCCCCATGGAAACGGCCCGCGCAATCTGGTTTGGAGGCAAGCGAAGGCCGCAAAACGGGGCGAGTCTATCACAGCTTTTTCCCAGCGCAAGCGCGTTCTTGGCCATCTTTGGATTTACGTTCGGACCTTACTAGCGGGAAACACCAAGTGCTTCCGAAAAAATATCGCAAACACGCATTGACGTGCTTTTCCATTTTGAGTACCATCCCCTCGGTTTTTCCAAGGGGGTCCCGGGGATGTTAAGGACCTCGCGATGCTTCGCCGGAACACTTTTCCAACTCGGCGGGCCCGCCGCGCTCCCAAGCGTCGAGCGATTTTTGTTTCTCGACCGCGCTGATTTTTCCTTTCTGCTCGGCATTCGTAACCTCTCGGAAAAAGTTCCTGCAACCGTGCACGCACGGAGATCGCTGTCGCGCGCGCGCCAATCGCTATTCCATGCCATCGGTAAATCGGGACCATCGGCCCATAACCTAAGGGGGGAAGTGGCGGCGTGTTGCGTCGCCGTCGGCTAATCGCGAACCCGTTCAGGGAGGTATTGCATGGCGGGCCCGGATTCTACCTCGGACAAAGCGAAACCCGACGCAGCCAAGTCTGCTGGCGTCGCCGCGGAAGCGACGAGCTATGTCGGCTCGCCTGCCGTGGGTACCTCTAGAGCTGCAGCCGCCGGTGGTATCGCCGCCATCGGTCCGGACAATAGCCAAGTCAACGAGCGCCGCCGCCGTCTGGTATGGTGCACGGTCACGGGTTTTCTTGGCGCATGGTTCATCGCCTTCCTTCGTTTCTTCCTCCCGCGTACGCTTTTTGAACCGCCTACCGTTTTCAAAATCGGCTATCCCTCCGACTATGCCTTGGGCGTCGATACCAAGTGGCAGCAGAAATACCGCATCTGGGTGGATCGCACGCCGGATCGCGTGTTCGTGATTTTCGCGCGCTGCACGCACCTGGGCTGCACGCCCGACTGGAAATCCAGCGAAAACAAGTTCAAGTGTCCCTGCCACGGCAGCGGCTACGACAGCGAGGGCGTTAACTTTGAGGGTCCCGCGCCGCGCCCGATGGACCGCGCGCACGTGGAACTGGCGCCGGACGGCCAAATCATCGTGGATACTTCGCGCTTATATCAGTGGCCCAAGGGGCAACCCAGTCGATTCAGCGAACCCGGATCGTTTTTGCAGGTGTAAGCGGGAGCACACGGCATGCCTGAAGAGAAAAACTCGAACGGCAAAAATGGCAAAACCACCGGCCTGGTCGAACGCATTGCCACCGGAGTGAAAGAAGACATCGACTCCCTCAAGATCGATCTGCCCGCCAAAGCCAAAGAGCAAGTGGAGCTGCTCAAGAATCCCACCAAAACCCAAGTCTACACTTCGATCTTCCGCCACAAGCACGACGACACGCCGCGCAACCGCGCCCTGGGCGTGCTCTCCAACGTTTTTCTGCATCTGCACCCGGCGAAGATTAATCGCGACGCGGTGCGCTACTCCTACACCTGGGGCATGGGCGGCATCACCTTTTATTTGTTCCTGGTGCTCACTTTCACCGGCGTGCTGCTGATGTTTTATTACCACCCAAGCAAGGTGCAGGCGTTCCGCGACGTGCTGTACCTCGAGCACGACGTTCCTTTCGGCAAGTTGCTGCGCAACATGCACCGCTGGGCCGCACATTTGATGGTCATCGCCGTTGAGCTGCACATGTTCCGCGTGTTTCTGACGGGCTCTTACAAAAAGCCCCGCGAGTTCAATTGGAACGTCGGCGTGATCCTGCTAGTGCTGACGCTGCTGCTCTCCTTCACCGGCTATCTGCTGCCCGACGATCAACTCGGTTTCTGGGCCGTAACCGTGGGCACCAACATGGCCCGTGCCACTCCGCTGCTCGGCCACGAAGGCCCTTTCGGCCCGCAGTTAGGTATGACTCCCTACAACGATGTGCGCTTCGGCCTGCTCGGCGGCTCGATCGTGGACGCCAACGCCTTGCTGCGCTCCTACATCTGGCATTGCATCGGAATTCCCATCGTCGCTCTGATCTTCATGGTGGTGCACTTCTGGCGCGTGCGTAAGGACGGCGGTATTTCCGGCCCGGCCCCGGTGATTCTCGATTCCGAGATTAAAGAGCCGAGGAAATAGCTATGGACTGGAATCAACTCTGGGAAATCGCCTCGGCGCCGGACAACGTGCCGATCATCGCGCTGATTCCGCTGCTCGCGTTCTATATGTATCTGGCGTGGCGGCAAGCGCACGCCAATGATCTGCTCATCGAACAGCTCGAAGGCGACGCGGCGCTGGCCAAAACCCATCACCGCAAAGCGTGGCCCTTCCAGCCTGGTTGGCAAAAAGAAATTCACGTCTGGCCCTTCCTTCTGCGCGTCGAATTTCTCGCCGCCATCATCGTCACCATCATTTTGATGATTTGGTCCATTACACTGAACGCGCCGCTGGAAGAGCCTGCAAATCCCAACCTGACAATGAATCCCGCGAAAGCGCCCTGGTATTTCCTCGGCTTGCAGGAAATGCTGGTGTACTTCGATCCGTGGATTGCGGGGGTGGTCATGCCCACCCTGATCATTGTCGGCCTGATGGTGATTCCGTATATAGATACCAATCCGCTGGGCGCCGGTTACTACACCTGGAAGCAGCGCAAATTTGCGATCGGAGTTTTTCTCTTCGGGTTCATCGTCCTGTGGGTTTCAATGATCAGCATCGGCACGTTTATTCGCGGACCCGGCTGGCAGTGGTTCTGGCCGGGGCAAACCTGGGACCACAACCGGCTCATCTATGAAGTGAATCGCGATTTGCCGGACCTCTTCGGCATCACCTCCAACTGGGCGAAAGGTATTTTCGGCGCCGCGGTGGTCGGCGGCTTTTTCGTGATCGGCGGCCTGCTGGTGCACGCCTTTTACCGGCGCTTCGATCCGAAAAACTACCAACGCAAGAGTTTGCTGCAGTACTCCATCATGATGGTCTTCCTGCTGACCATGCTCGGCTTGCCTATCAAGATGCTCTTGCGGCTGATGTTCCACATTAAATATGTGTGGATCACGCCGTGGTTTAACGTTTAGGAGGAACTGGTGCCCGAGAAGCCCGTCTCCGACAACGATCCGCTAGTCAGCAAATCTCTCGCGCCGCATTACGTCCTGGCCATGCTGGTCTTGATGGCTACGCTGTTCTGGGCTTTGTGGGACGAAGATTTTGGCCAGCGTCCCTGGAAGGCCTTTCAGCACGAATGGAAGGATCGCTACACGCTTTTCTTGAAAGGCGCCCGCTCGCAGTCCAGCGATTCGGAAAAGGGCGTGGAAGGCAGCTCGGAGTATCAGTCGCTAAAGCAGGCCTTCGACCAAGCCAACCAGAATGCCGCGCCGCGCTCGCGGGAGATCAACGAAAAGCTGCGCGACCTCAGCGCGCAAATCCTGGCGATACAGAACGTTTTCACCGACCGGCGCGCGTACGTCAACGCGCTTACCTACGAAATCGAGACGGACACCAGCGCCTCTTCAAAGCAGAGCAAGCAAAACGAGCTGGAAAAGTACAAACAGCAAGTCGCCACGGTTGAGTTTCCGGACGGCAGCAAGAAAAGCTACAACTACCCGCAACTGGAAGAAGCCTATAACGCACTGAAAGACGAGCGCACCGCGCTGGGTGCGGAACTTGGAGAAGTCATCAAGCCAGTCAACGCGCAGAAGACCAAGGTGGATGCGTACGTCTCCGAACACATGGTGAACCTCACGCCGTCACAGATCGCCGGGTTGGCGGACAAGACCGAAGCTTGGGATCCCAAAATCCTGCAGATCAACGTTCCCGAAGCCAATATCGTGGATCGCTGCGAGTCCTGCCACATGGGCATTCGCGAGCCGGTGAAATTGACCGCGGCGGCGATGTCTTTGAAAGGCAAGACGCCGGACGAGTACGCGCGCGCGTTCACCAGCCATCCCGAGCCGGACCTCTTGAAAATTCATGACGTAGAAAAATATGGCTGTTCGCCTTGCCACCAAGGCAACGGCCGTGCCACCACCAGCGTCGAGAAAGCGCACGGCACCTACGAGCATTGGCTGTGGCCTCTGTTCCCGCGCGGAAATGTGGAGGCCGGCTGCCAGACGTGCCACGCCGCGGACATGGTGGTGGTGACTAACGACGTGGGCTGGACTATCAGCGAGGGCAAGGATTTGTACCGCCAGCGCGGTTGCGTAGGCTGCCATCGCTACGAGGGCTACGACAAGGAGCCCGAGGATCTGCTTTCCGTCGCCCAGCAGATCAAACAGATCGAGCAAGAGAAAAAAGACAACCTCAAGCAAGCCGCGTACCTCATGACGCAGGCCGACGCTGCCGCGACCAACGAAGAGGCGAATCGCCTCAACGATCGCGCCGTGGCGCTGAAGGTCACCAACAGCAAGCTGGACCTGCGCGTCGTCCAGCTCGACCGCACGACCAAGAGCCTGCTGCAAGACATGAAGAAGGTTGGGCCAAACCTTAAGGAGATTCGGCTCAAGCTGAATAAAAATTGGATCCCGGTGTGGCTAAAGAAACCAAGCGACTTCCGCGCCACCACCAAGATGCCGAACTTCCGCCTGAACGATGACCAGGTCAAGGCCATCTCCGCTTACCTGTGGCAGTCCGCGCTGGCCGACCCACTGCCCAAGCGCAAGCCCGGCAACGCGGCGCACGGAAAGGAACTGTTCGAGACGCGCGGCTGCCTGGCATGCCACTCCATCGGCGAAGGCGATCAGCTGCAAGGAGGAACCTTCGCCGCGAATCTCACGCGGGTCGGCGAGAAAGACAATTACGACTATCTTGTGCGTTGGGTTCATAACGCGCGCGAACGCACGCGTCCCTATTGCCTGTACGAGAAAAAAGACATCGGTCCGGAAGACTACGCGAAGAAGGGCCTGCCCTACGTTTTTGACCTGGATCACACGCGCTGCCCGAACGACGGCCACGAACTCCAAGTGCAGAACATGACGGTGATGCCCAGCCTGCGCCTCTCCCCGGAAGATGCGCAGGACGTCGCCAGCTATCTGGTCACGTTGAAAAAGCAAGAACCCTCGGCCTACGCCGATGCGGCGTTCATGGACGATCCCAATCTGAAGGAAGAAGGGAAGAAGTGGGTGCGCCACTTCGGCTGCGCTGGCTGCCACGAAATCTCCGGCCTCGAAGACGAAGGCCGCATCGGCACGGAGCTAACCTTCGAGGGCAGCAAGCCGATCGAGCGCCTCGACTTCGCCCTGCTGACGGAAGTCGCCCAACGCGGCGGCCACGAACCCATCACCGACCCCGACGATCTTGCACGTCTGCCCGAAGGCGCCGCCAAGAAGCCCTGGTACGACGGCAAAGGCTTCTTTGAACACAAGCTCGCCGAGCCGAATATTTGGGACCAGGGCAAGATCAAGCCGGAAACCGAAAAGCTGCGCATGCCCAATCTGCACCTCACCAAGGAGCAGATCCGCGAGCTCACCACTTTCTTAATGGGCAGCCAGGAAAGCCCGCTCCCCGCCAGTTATCAGTATCGGCCGTTGGATTATCGCCGCGACGTTCAAGAAGGATGGTGGGTGGTCCGCAAGTACAACTGCATGGGCTGCCACCAGCTGATTCCCGGACAGAAAACTTCGCTGATGACCATGGCGCGCTATCAGGGCGCGGACGGCCAAGAACAACTGCCGCCCAAGCTACTCACCGAAGGCGCGCGCGTCGATCCCCAGTGGCTGCTGGGTTTTCTAACCAATCCGGCGCTCAACGACAAGGACACCAACCGCAATGGCGTCCGGCCATACTTGCAAGTGCACATGCCTACCTTCTCGTTGTCAGAAAACGAGTTGGGCAAGCTGGTGCGCTTCTTCCAGGCGTTGTCGCGCCAGCCCTTCCCGTATATACCGGAACAAGTCCCGCCGCTGACCGCCAAGGAAACCGACATGGCGCGCAGTCTTTTCAGCAGTCCGGCGGCACCCTGCCTCAAGTGTCACGCCACCGGCGACCCCACTCACGACCGCACCGCCACCGCTCCCAATTTCCTGCAAGCCAAGGGTCGCCTGAAGCCCGATTGGGTCGAGCGCTGGATCATCGATCCGCAGGCCATCAGCCCGGGCACGTCCATGCCTTCCGGCCTGTTCAAACGGCAGAACGACCGCTGGGTCTTCTCCGGTCCTACGCCACCTTCCTTCCAGGGGTATGATCGGGATCAGACTAAGCTGCTGGTGGACTATATCCTCCAGCTCACTCCGGAAGAACAGCGGCGCGTGGGTGCCTCAACGGTTCTCGCGCCGGCGGCTGGCGGCATCGCGGGGTCGCGCTTTAGTACGACCAGCGACGCGGCGGACCGTTCGCCCCGATAGAGTTATTTTTGTAAAAGTTTAAAACTTGAAGAGAGGTGCAGCGACAACATGAAAACCAAAACAAGGGCAACTATCTGGGGCCTGTCGGCTTTTCTAGGTCTCGTCCTGCTCGCCGGATGCGGCAAGAAGGAAGGCACGGAAGAGCAGCCTGCGGCTTCCGCCCCCGCGGCAGCACCTGCAGCTACGGCGATTGACCCGGCAACCGCGGCCACCGTCAGCGGCAGCGTCAAATTCGATGGCGCCGCGCCCAAGCCCGCCAAGATCGACATGAGCCAGGATTCCAATTGCCAGGGCTCGAACACCGCGGAAAACGTGATCGTCAGCGATGGCCACCTGGCCAACGTTTTCGTCTATGTGAAGGAAGGGCTGGGCGCCCGCACCTTCGATGTGCCCAAGGACCCGGTCACCCTAAGCCAAAGCGGCTGCAAATATCACCCGCACGTGATCGGCGTGATGACCGGGCAAACCATCAAGATCGTCAACGGCGACCCCACCACGCACAACATTCACCCGACGCCGAAAGACAATCGCGAATGGAACGAATCCCAAGCGCCGCAGGCCGCGCCACTCGAGAAGAGCTTCGCCCGCGAAGAAATCATGCTGCCGGTGAAGTGCAACCAGCACCCGTGGATGCGCATGTTCGTCAACGTGGTGAAAAGCCCGTTCTACGCGGTCACCGGCCCCGATGGCAAGTTTGAGATCAAGGGCCTGCCTCCGGGCGACTACACGATTGCTTTTGTGCACGAGAAGCTGGGCGAGCAGACGCAAAAGGTCACTTTGGCCGCAAAGGACAGCAAAACGGTAGACGCCACGTTCAAGCCGGGAACGTAAGACACGCCGTAGCGCATATGCAGACGCGCCTATGTAGGCGCTGGGCTTCAGCCCGGCGCGCCACTCGGAGACGTGCTGAGGCGGGAATCTTGCGTGACGGGGCGTTCCAGTGTTTCACCCTAGGTTTTTGAAAGCGGGTCTTTCCACCGAATTTGAGGAGGTGTCTTGCTTCTCTTGATGCTGCTGCTCTCGATCGTGCTCGGCATCATCCCCCTCGCGGGAATCGCGTGGATCCTCGTCGCCGGTTCGATCACCACGGTGGACGGCATGTTCATGAGCCTGATTCTCTTGACGCTTTCAGGAATCTTCTTCCTAAACGTTTTCCTGGAACTTCGCGACCACGGCATATTCGCCTTGGTGCAAAAAAGCAAATCCGTCCCGGCCAAGGAGCCTCCCGCAGCCAAGCCGGGCTAACATGGCCACGCAACTACCGCACTCGGAGCCTCTCGATCGGCTGGGAATCGCACTGGAAAATTCTTCGACGCCGCCCGTCCGCCACCGGATGTCCACCCGCAATCGCTTGCTCTTCTTCGCTACCGCCTGGCTGATCGTGCTCATGCCCTTCTTGTTTTGGTGGAGCACCTGGTTTGGGCGGCAGCTTTCCGACAGGCAGGTGACTGAATACCTGAACGACGACAAGCACCCCCGCCACATCCAGCACGCCCTCGTACAACTGGGAGAGCGCCTGGCGCACCGCGACGCCACCGCCAAGCGCTGGTATCCCGAACTAGTGCGCCTGGCCGCCCATCCCGTAGAAGAAGTCCGCAACACCGATGCCTGGGTGATGGGGCAAAACACTTCCGCGGCTGGCTTTCACGAAGCCTTGCTGAAGATGCTGGCGGACTCTTCTCCCATGGTGCGGGGCAACGCCGCACTCTCTCTAGTCCGTTTCGGCGATCCCGCCGGTCGCCCGCAAATCGTAGCGCTGCTGCAACCCGCAATGATCGCTGCTCCCATCGCGGGCCGCATCATCGACGCCGACAAAGCCGGCACGTCGATTCATCAAGGCGGCCTAATCGCAAAAATCGAAGACGCCCAACGCACCACGGAAGTGCGCTCGCCGATCAGCGGCCGCATTCAAACTCTGTCGGTATCCACGGGAGCGAACGTAAGCGCAGGCGCACAGATCGCCACAATCGAGCCCAGCGCCGAGCAAGTCTGGGAAGCCCTGCGCGCCCTGTATCTCATCGGCCAAGCAGACGACCTGTCCGCCATCCGCATCTACGAGCGCAATCTACCTGAGATTCCCGACCGCGTCCGCCAGCAAGCCGAGTTGACCGAGAAAGCCATCCAAAACCACGCAACCCGCCAACCCTGAGGCGTCGCTCCGGAGTTTGGATCTCTTGGCGGGAAAAATCTTTGGCTCAATTCATTGCATGTACTATACTGTAGCTACAGCATGGTAGCTACCGATGAACTTCGAGTGGGATGAGGCCAAGAATCGCCGCAATCTCGCGAAACACGGGTTCAGCTTTGAGAACGCGAAACTGGTCTTCGATGATCCTCACGCGTTGAGCTATCAAGACCGTGAAGTTGATGGCGAGGAACGATGGCAGACGCTAGGAGTACTGGCGCGATCAGTGCTGGTGTTGGTCGCTCATACATATCGGGAGGAAAACGGTGAAGCGGCAGTACGAATCATTTCGGCGCGGAAGGCGAGTCTATCGGAAAGGAGAGCCTATGAGAAAGGCCAATGGCCGCTTGGCTAGAGAGATCGAAACTCTAAAGCGGATGAAAGACGAGGAGATTGATTTTACCGACATTCCAGAAACTGCGGATTGGAGCAAGGCCGTCGTCGGAAAATTCTATCGGCCGATCAAGAAATCGCTGACGATTCGCGTAGACGCCGATGTTCTTGCGTGGCTCAGGGGCCAAGGGAAGGGATATCAAACGCGAATTAATGCGTTGCTAAGGAAGGCGATGCAAGCCGCGAGTTCTCGCCGGCGAGTGTCAAACTAAAACGTCATCGCCCCCACGACTTTTTCCACTTCGGCGATATCCACCATCACGATGGCATCCCATGGGCATCCATCCAGGAAGCACCCATCCGGCCCTTTGCTGACGCACTTCTTGCATCCGATGCACAAAACTGGATCCACCTGGATGCGCCCGAACGGAAAATGATCCTCATCCGGCACCCAGAACATGCAATCTTCCACCGGGCAATACTCGACGCACGCCGGCGACCCGGCGCAACCCGTGCAGCACTCGGTGATCACCGCCAGCTCTTTCGGTTTTTTCTTGCGCGGAGTGGTCAGCCCCTTGGAGCGGGGCTCGTGTTTCAGCTCGAGGGGCACCATCGCCGCGGATTTGGCGGCTTCCGATTCGGTAGCCATGGGCGGGATTATACTCTCGATCCCGTCATTGGCAAGGTTTCCATGAACCGCACCTTCCTTCGGCCGGCCTTCCTTGCATGCCACTGGATCCTGGCAGAGTTGGCTGCCATCCACGTTAGCTCGAACGCTCATCCCTTATCGTGGCGCCCGTGAGAAAGCGTGTGGCAGGCTCATGAGACAAAGGCGCGGTGCCTCCCAGCACCCCCGGCCGCGGGAGTACTTCCAGTACCGTCGCTCTATGGGTAAGGCAGGCTTTTCCCCTCAGAATAGTTGACGAAGGAGTTAGCAGCAGTTCGCCTTCTACAGAGAATTCCTTCTCCCGATAGAGGGAAGCCCGGATTCACTGCATCTCGCGTTTGGCTGACCATGTACCGGGCTGCGCGGCGTATCCGTTCCTGGTCAGGGAGTTCAAGGAAGTGAAGCGCTTATGCTCACGATACTTGGAATCGTCATGTTTGTGTTTTGGCTTTTCGACAGCGCATCGCATCGTCCTGCCGGGTCTTGGATTCACCTGTTGTCGACCATCGCCTGCATTTCGTTCGTCGCGGAATTCGTAAGAAGCCGCGTCGTGGCCGCCTGGGAGAACCGGGGTCGTCAGGGGTCCAAGGCTCTGGCTGGGGTCGACGAAGCCGCCCGCCCCCTCCCCTCAAGCTCGCGCTCGTCCGTAAGCGCTAGCTAGCCCCACAGAAGCAGCCGCCCGCAAGCGGGATCCGCCACATCGTGGAGCCCTTGGACACACCAGCTTATAAATCGCGCCATATCCGCAGACACCGGTGCTACCATTTTTTCACCTGAAAAAAGGTTCTTCTCACGATGAACATAATGGAAATCACGGAAGATGTTGTTCCCGAGCTTGCTCCGAATACTGTAGTCGCAGCCGACAACCGGCCATTTGCCGTCACGATCTTCTTGAGTGCGTTTCTCCTATTCCAAGTGCAATTAATCGTGGGCAAGCAACTGCTACCGTGGTTTGGCGGGACGCCGGCGGTCTGGAATACTTGCCTGGTATTTTTCCAACTGCTGCTGCTGGCGGGCTACGCCTATGCGCATGTGGTGACGGTGCGACTCAGCGCCCGGACTTTGACCCGCATCCATATCGCTCTGTTACTCATTTCGGTAGCGGTGCTGGGTGTTTTGGCTGCCAAGTGGCGTTCGCCCATCTTCCCCGGTGACAGTTTGCGGCCGCAGAATCCCGCCTTTCCGACTTGGGACATCCTCATACTCCTGTCGGCCAGCGTGGGACTGCCCTTCTTTCTCCTGTCTACGACCGGACCGCTGATACAGGCTTGGTTCACGCGCTCCTCTCCACAAGCCTCTCCTTACCATTTGTACGCACTCTCGAACCTGGGTTCCTTGCTGGGGCTGCTCACCTATCCATTCCTATTTGAGCCCAACTTGAGCCTACGAAACCAGGGACGAGTTTGGACTGTGGCTTACCTGCTCTTCGTATCCGCTTGTGTGGTTTGCGCCCTACGTTTCGCCCAGACCAGCACCACGACGGTCACGGACCTCGCCGAAGGGGCACATTCTGAGGCATTCGATGAGCCCCCGACTTGGGCACAGCGTCTACTATGGGTCGGGCTGGCTACCTGCGGATGCATCATGCTGCTGTCGGTAACCAACCTGATGTGCCAGGAGATAGCGGTCGTTCCATTTTTGTGGGCTCTGCCGCTGAGCATCTACCTGGTTTCGTTTGTGCTGTGTTTTCACGAGAAGCGGTTCTACCGGCGGGGGCCTTTTCACGTGCTATTTGCGGTGACGGCAGCCTGGGGAGGCGTGTTGTTCCTGCTCGGAGAACGGGTAAAGGTGCAGACGCAGATAGCCGGGTTTGGCTTGCTGCTGTTCGCTGCCTGCATGGCCTATCATGGCGAGCTGGCGGCGCTCAAACCAAATCCCCGCCAACTCACTTCGTTCTACTTGCACATTGCCTCTGGAGGCGCGCTCGGCAGTGTGTTCGTTGGCTTGGTTGCGCCGCATGTCTTCCCGGCAATCTGGGAATTCCAGCTGGGGCTCTGGGCTTCCGGGTTGCTGCTGGCTGTGGTTCTTTGGCGGGATAAGGGCTCCTGGCTGCATCACCACCCGCGCTGGCTGGCTCCCGCAGTCGCGCTTTCCGTGGCGGCCATCGCCGATTACATCGGCGCGCCCACGACCATCCTGCATATCAAACCGCTGTACTTCCACATTTTGCTCGGCGCGTTGGCAATCCTGACGGTGGTGACGATACTGACGGGACGGCGAACTCCCGCCAGGCGTCCCGGTACCCTCCAAGCGGTCGCGCTCTGCGGGTGGTGCCTGTTCGGCCTGTTGTTCTGGCTCCAGGCGCACCGGCAGAGGAGCCAGTCAGTGCTGCTGGCTCGTAATTTTTATGGCACGCTGCGGGTAGCGTACGACGAACCCATTGCCAACCGTCACGCGCTTGTTTTACGGCACGGACTCACGTTGCACGGTGCCCAGTTCCAGGCGCCGAGGCTGCGCCGGGCGCCCACGGTCTACTACGGCCCCAGCAGCGGTATCGGGTTGCTGTTAAGCAACCATCCGAACCGCAGCGCGGCCTATGCCGAAGACCGCCACTTGCGCCTGGGGGTGATTGGACTGGGAGTGGGCACGCTTTCCGCCTACGGCCAAACTGGTGATTACATCCGGTTTTACGAAATGAATCCGCAGGTCGTCCAGCTATCGCGAGGAGAGAACGCGCTATTTACCTATCTCAATGATACCCCTGCGCAAACCGACGTCGTGATCGGCGATGGTCGTATCTCGCTCGATCAGGAACTCACCGCCGGCGATCCACAGAAATTTGACGTGTTGGTAGTGGATGCGTTCAGCAGCGATTCCATCCCTCTCCATTTGCTCACCCGCGAAGCGATGAGCATCTATGTTCGGCATCTCCGCAACCCGCAGTCGGTTCTGGCCTTCCACATTTCCAATCGCTCGCTCGACCTCCGGCCGGTGCTGGTAGGCTTGGCGCAGCAGGAACAGCTACATCTAATTCGTGTGTATATCTCCCGCCCTCGTTTCGAGGGGGAAACCCCATCCGATTGGGTGCTGATGGCGTCTGACCCTGCCATTCTGGAGACCCCTGCAATCCAGCAGCAAGCCAAGGAAGTGCAACTTGCCGGTCCGGCGCCGCTGTGGACCGACGACTACACCAATCTTTTGCAGGTGCTGCGGTAGTCGAAACACGCGCGGGGCATTTCTTTTCCTCCGTCATCCTGTTGTACCATCGCCTGGATTTTGGGTGCCAGCCCCGCTAAATCGGGAGTCTTCACCATATGAGCACTGTCGAACTGCTAGCCTCCTACTGGACGATTGCGGGCGTCGCCGAGCCCCACACGGATCGCGAGTACAGCCCGTTCGACTTCCAGGATCGCGTGCAAGCCGCCGCCAAAGCCGGTTTCAAAGGCATGGGCATCTGGCACTCCGATCTCGCCCATATTCTCGAACGCCGAACTCTCCAGGAAATGAAGCAGATTCTCGACGACAACGGCATCCAACATATCGAGCTGGAGTTTCTCGCCGACTGGTTTATGGACGGCGAGCAGAAAAAAGAGTCCGACGTCCGCAAGAAAATGCTGCTGACCGCGGCCGAAGTTCTGGGAGCGCGGCACGTCAAAGTCGGCGACTTTCTTCGCCAGCAGACGCCCATGCCTCGCCTGATGGAATCCTTCGGCGCCCTCTGTGCCGACGCCGCGGATCACGGAACCAAAATAATTTTCGAGCTGATGCCTTTCGCGATGATCGATACGCTCCCGGATGCGCTGGCCATGATCTCTGGCGCGGGCGCGAAGAACGGCGGCATTGGCATCGACCTCTGGCACATGGTCAAGCTGGGCATACCCTATGAAGAAGTCGCCCGCATCCCCAAGGAGTATCTGTTCGCGATCGAAATCAACGACGGCACCTTCACCGCGCCCTGGAGCTTGCACGAAGACACCATCAACCACCGAAGGCTCTGCGGAGAAGGGGAGTTCGACGTAAAGGGTTTTGTCGCCTGTATGCTCAAAGCCGGCTATCAGGGCCCGTGGGGAATCGAGGTGCTCTCGGCGGAATTGCGCAAGAAACCCCTCGAAGAACTGGTCACCCGCGCCTTCCGCACCACCATGGCGCAATTTCCCGGCTGAAATTCTTATTTCGGCTTGGCAAGATACTTCAACATCGCCGTAATCGTCGCTCGGGGCACTTCGCGGGATTTGCCAGCGTGAAGAAGATTCGTCGCACAGTTCGCCTTCACTGGACCGCGGCGGCTTGCATCGCCAGCACGGACTTGACGCCCTGCACGATCTTTTCTTCGCTCGGCAGGACGTAGCTTTCCATCGGCTCACTATACGGCACCGAAGTGTCCATCGCCGTTACCATCTTCACCGCCGCCTTCAAATATTGGAATCCGTGCTCGGCTACTTCTCCGGCGATCACTACGGCGGCCGAGGCATGCCGCGGCGCCTGATCCACCAGCACCAGCCGCCCGGTTTTCTTGACCGATTCGACGATGGTCTTCACGTCCAGCGGCGCCAGCGTGCGTGGATCGACTACTTCTGCGCTGATGCCTTCCTTGGCCAGGAGCTCCGCCGCGGCCAGCGACTTCTTCACCATCCACCCGGTGGCCACGATCGTCACATCGGTCCCAGCGCGCTTGACGTCTGCCACGCCAAAGGGAATCAGATACTCCCCGTCCGGCACTTCGCCTTTGTCCAGCGTCAGCATGTAGTGATGCAAATAAACCACCGGATTGTCGTCGCGGATCGCCGATGCCATCAATCCCTTGGCATCCGCCGCCGTAGAAGGAACAGCGATCTTCAGCCCGGGAATGCCCATCATCGTGTGGTAGATGCAGTTGGAGTGCTGCCCGGCCCACCCGGCCGCGAATCCGAAGCCCGCCTTGAAAACCACCGGCACCTTCACTTGCCCGCCGGACATGTAGCGCAGCCGCGGCGCTTCATTGATCACCTGGTCGAAGGCCACCAGCATGAATTCGCTCATGTACAGCTCGACGATCGGGCGCAAGCCGGTCATGGCTGCCCCCACCGCGATGCCCAGTTCGGCGGTTTCCGAAATCGGTGTGATGCGCACCCGGCTCTTGCCGAACTTTTTCACAAACGGATCGCGCTCGGTCATGGCCATATTCTGGCCATAGAAGATCACGTTGGAATCGCGCTGCATTTCCTCGCCGATGGCCGCGGCGATGGCCTCAGCAAACATCATTTCGCGCGCCATGACTTGCCTCCCTCTAGTCCTGCACCGATCTCAGGCGTACACGTACTTGACCGCGTCCTCGGGCGCCGGGAATGGACTCGCCAACGCGAACTTCACCACGTCGTCCATCTCCGCGCGCGCGGCCTCTTCGATACACTTGGCGTCCGCGTCCGAAAACGTCCCATTGCCGGTCAATTTCGCGCGGAATTTCGGAATCGGATCGTTGGCCCTAGCGGCTTCGTACTCTTTCTTGTTCCCGTAAACTTCCACCGCCTCATGTTCCTGGAACTGCGTCGGCACCGGCGGCACAGTGATGGCATTCCCGTGCGGGCTCAAGCGATAAAATTTTGACTCGATCAGGCTCGGCCCCTGCCCAGCCCGCGCCCGATCCACGGCCTTGCCCACTTCGTCATACACCTGCAGCGGATCGGTGCCGTCCACGGTCACGCCGGGAATGCTGAAAGCCTTCGCCTTCTGCGACAAGGGATCGCCGGCGATGTAGTTCGCGTCCTCCAAGCCGATGTGCGTGTACGCCTGATATTCGTTGTTCTCCAGGATGAACACCACTGGCAGCTTCCACACCGCCGCCAGATTCAGCGTTTCGTAAAACGCTCCCTGCTTCGAAGAGCCGTCTCCAAAAAACGAATACACCACCTGTCCGGTCTTTTTCACTTGCGCGGTCAGCGCCGCGCCCGCCGCGTGCGCTATGCCTGCCGCCACGATCCCGGTTGTTCCTGGAAAATGGTGCTCGGGGTCCGCCAGATGCATGGACCCGCCAAAGCCCTTACAGATCCCGTCCTTGCGCGTATAAATCTCCGCCATCAATCCGCGCGGCGAAGTTCCCAGCACCAGCGGGTACCCGTGGCACCGGTAACTCGGCATCACCAGGTCATTTTCTTGCCGCGTCGCCAGCGCCCCCACGATGCTGGCCTCCGCTCCGTCGGCCAGGTGCGCGTGCCCGCGAATCACGCCCGGGTGCGCCGCAAAGGTGCCCTTCACGCGCTCCTCGAACTCGCGAATCCGCGCCATGTGCGTGTACATCCAAACCAAGCGGTCCTTGCCAAGTTCCTTGGCCAGCATGGCCACCTCCTCGTAGGGGCACGGCACGCCGTGACCGTTCTGCTCGCAGAGCTCCGTACGCCCGGCGCTATTTCTCCGATGCCGCGACGCGTTACGCTCCGGGCACCACGTCCCCCGGCTCGCCGATGTACCCGAGCACATCGCCCACGGGCACCTCCGCGGGTTCTCGCACAACGATTTTCAACAACACGCCTGCCACAGGCGAATTCAACTCGTAATTCACCTTTTCGGTCTCCAACTCCACGACCGCGTCCCCTCGCTGTAACACATCGCCTTCGCGCTTAAGCCACTGCACCACGTTCACCTTGGTGGTGTTCATTCCGCCTGTTTTGGGAACCACAAGATTTGTCAGGATGGCAGGGTCCCTTCCCTCGCTGTGAGAGCAACCCGGACGCTGCGCTGCGAAGGTTGGGTTCGATTACCGAACGTCCGTGCGCCCCGCGGCAAGCGCTTTATTAGCGCAGCCCCAAAAGAATGTCAACTCATGGCGACTCCAGACGGTGGACCGGCCGATAAACTAACCCAAGTATTCCTGGGGCGGTCTGGCAAGAGACAGCTGCACGCCGTAGCGATGCCAGAACAAACGGGTTACCCGGTTGGCTTCTGGAGACCTCGCGAAGATCGAGCGAAATCCTCGGATCATCGAGCTGGCCAGGGAGAATTCATAAAGTTTCTCAGCTTCCAGCCGATACACCTCTAGAGGATTGAGGCCCTGCAAAATGGCTGCCGCTATAACTCACGCAATCCCAAATAATCCGACCACCGCAACCCAAACCCAGGCTGTCGCAAAGCCCGCGACCTCGACTCCGAAGGCAGCTCCATCGAAATCAACCTTGCCCAGCAGTACCCCGCAGGACACCGTTCAGATCAGCAACGCTGCACAGACGGCCCTGCAGGAAGCTTCAGAGACTTCCAGTCAGACCGCCAGAGAAGCCCAAAGGGGCGACCGCCAGGCGCAGAACCTACTCGCGCGCGAGACCGCTACCAAGAAGCTCGGGTAGCCAGACTAAGCTCGACTTCCACCAGCTCCTTGCGGCCCGGCTTGTCCGCGCGCTCGCAGACCGTGAGGAGTTCGCGGAAATAGCGGCGGCTGGCATCCGGATCGCCGTTGGCCTGCGCCGCGCCCGCCGCGCCATAGAGCGCGCGGAAGCGCTTCGGCTCGCGTTGGAGCGCGGCTTCGAATTGCTCCAGCGCCGCTCCGGGCTGCTTCATTTGCAGCAGCATCTCGCCCAGTAGTTCCCGCGAGGTGGCCAGCGGTCCGGGAGTCACCGCACTCTTTTCCGTGCCGTCTTCCATCTCCGCGGCCGATTTCATCTCCCGCAGCGCCTCGTCCGAACGGCCTTCTGCCAGCGCCGTCCACGCCGAGACGCCGTGCCGCTGAATCTCAACCTGCTCGGCCCAGTAGCCTTCTTTGGATTTCGTGAGGCGCTCCTGAATCTCTGCGAGCGCCTCGATCGAAGCGCGCGCTCTCGCGGTATCTCCCAGATGCGCCGCCGCCAGACCTCGGGCGAAATACGTCATGGCCTCGGTGTAAGGGAACGCTGTCTCGCGCACCTCCAGCTTCGCGGCGGCCTTCCAATCTCGCCGCTCCAATGCATAACGCGCCGGAATAGCGGCCAGCGCAAAGTATGCGGTGGCAGGTGATGCCGCGCCGCTGATCACTTTTTTAGGATCGAAACGCGACGCGATCTCCGGCAGCGATTCCACCAGCCGCCCCACTGCATCATCTTGCGCCGTCTGCAGATACGCATAAGCCTGGTAATCCAGTGCGTGCAATTCTTCCGCGGTCTGACCCTCGCGCCTCGCCGCAGCTGCGGCGGCCACATTGCTGTCGATGGAATCCTGCCAGTAACCGACGCGGGTAAAGGTGTGCGAGGGCATGTGCAGCGCGTGCGGAGCATCCGGGGCGATCGCGGAATACCGCTGCGCCGCCGCCAACGCTCGGCCTGCCAGGGGCGGAACGTCGTAGGTATGGATGATGTAGTGCGCCAGGCCGGGATGCTCGGGTTCCTGCGCGAACAGCGCTTCCAAAATCGCGCCGGCCTTCAGCCGGCTGGCGTAGCTCTTGTCCGTGGGCTCCTCCGACGCCGCCAGCGCCAGCGCGTAGAAAATGGCGGCCTCGTGGTCTTGCGGATATTGCGCGGCCACCGCGGCCATCGCGTCGCGATAAGCCAGCAACCGCACTTGCTGCGGAGTTTTCTCGAAATCGGCGTACAGCTTCGAAACGGCGGTGAGGTATGCTCGCTCGCGGTCCGTCTTGGCGCCGATCTCTTGCCCACGTTCGGCGGCCTGCCGGCCGTCCTGCATCTGTGATGCGGACTTCAGCCCCGCGGCAAACGGATTGCTCCATTGGCTCAGCGCAATCCCCCAATACGCGATGGCGCACGAGGAGTCGGCCTTCAACGTGGAGTTGAACCCATCGATGGCGCGGCTGAACTGGAACGAATGCAGCAGCGCCACGCCGCGATCGAACTGCTTCTGAGCTGAGCTGTTACAGGAGGTCGCAAAATGCACCGTCCCGAGTTTCTCCCCTGCCGCGGCGTGCGGATGCTCCTGCGCCAGGTTGCCGCCAGCCGCCAGAATCACAAGCCAGGCGCTAAAGATAATTCGTGCGAGCAACATTATTGTTCCTCCATGATTCCGACAGGTGATCGGGGCGCCGCTCGGGGCGTCCGCCATCGACACGAGAAACAATCGTAAAGCCACAGCTTCAAGAACGCAGAGTCAGTCGACAGCATAGGCGATCACACCTGCGGGTTGGCAGCCTGCTTCGTTGCGATGTTTTGGGCGACTACCCATGCGGCAGAGGCGATGGCCCAGGAGATGAAGAACGCGGTCCACGGCAACCGGGTCTTCGGGGCGGCCAGAATCGCTGGAGCCCAAACCAGGAGCGTAAACAGGCTTAGCATTCCCGCTTCGGTCCACGCGGCTACGCGAGGAAAGATCGAGAACAACACGCCGAGACCGCAGGCCATCTGTCCCGCCCCGGTCAGGTAGGCCCAGCCGACACGATAAGGAAGCCACGCCGGTACGAACTCCGCGGTCTCTTTCACATACACCAGATGTGAGAGTCCGATCGGCAGGAGGGAAACCGCAAAGAGTATCCGCGCTGCGCGGACGCCGTTCTCGCCCATGGCAAACTTCAGTGGCGATCCCTCTGGCAGGGCGGCCAGCCTGGCAAACAAAATCCATCCTCCGGCAAGAAGCACCGCAAGCTCGCCAAAGCCGAGCCAAACCGCTTCCATGCCCGGTGCCACCACGAGCGCGGGCACCTTCAGCAGCGCCCAAACGATGAGATAGGGAAACAGCAGCCGAACCGACCATGGCGCGGTAGCGCTGAAAAGCAGTCCAATACCACCGAGCAACATGATCACGCCCGAAGCATAAGCAAGAATCGTCCGCCCCGGAATCCACGGTGCCACCGGCTGCCACACCAGCGCAAAATCGCCGTAGATCAGAGCGAGAACGCCGAGGCCAATCATACCGACGGCGAAGAGTGCGACTGCAGGTTGCTGGTTGCGGGTCATGGGAATCCAACCCTATTAAGAAGCCAGATTCCTGTCAATCCATCGCGCCCGCCAGTCTAGTTTTCAGGGCCCCGCTCCTTCTTCCGGAGAATTCAGTCACCCTCATTGCTTGGCACGGCTAGCTGCGACCTTTGCCATATACTCCGGTTGACACCGTGCGACTTGTGGACCAAAATTCGCAGTCACCAGAGCCGTTTCCTCTGATTCAATCCTCGCAGAAGGTCTAGGGAGCTTCGATGACCACAACGCGTCGCGATTTCTTGACGGCAGCGGCAGCAACTGCGGGAGCAGCGATGACCCCGGACGTCGGCCAAGCGCATCAGCATGAGCACGAACATCAGGCGGTTCCCTCGGACCCGGCGCTGCGAGTCAAGTCATTGGAATCTTTGCTTGTAGAGAAGGGGTTGGTGGATCGGGCGGCGTTGGATGCGCTTGTGGACGCTTACGAACACAAGATTGGTCCGCGAAATGGCGCACGAGTGGTGGCGCGGGCGTGGTCAGACTCTGGGTACAAGCAACGGTTGTTGAGCGATGCCGATGCCGCGATTGCAGAAATGGGGTATGGCGGGTTGCAGGGCGAACACATGGTGGTGGTAGAGAATTCGGCGAAGGTGCACAACTTGGTGGTTTGCACGTTATGCTCCTGCTATCCCTGGCCGGTGCTGGGGCTTCCGCCGGTGTGGTACAAATCCTCGCCGTACCGCTCGCGCGCAGTCATTGATCCTCGCGGCGTCCTACGCGAGTTTGGACTCCAGTTGCCGGAAGATGTGGAAGTGCGGTTATGGGACAGCACCGCAGAACTGCGTTACCTGGTGCTACCGGAGAGGCCGACGGGGACGGAGGGGATGAGCGAGGAAGCGCTGGCGGCGCTGGTGACACGCGACGCAATGGTAGGCGTGGCAAAGGTTTCCGTATCGAAGCTGGGGAATGTGAGATGAACGGCATACACGACATGGGCGGTATGCACGGCATGGGCCCGATCGTAGAGGAAAAGAATGAGCCGGTGTTTCACCATGAATGGGAAGGACGCATCTTCGTGATGAATCGGGCAGTGGGAGCATGGGGAAAGTGGAATCTAGACGCTTCGCGTCATTCTAAGGAGCTAATTCCGCCAGCTGAATATTTGCGCATGAGCTATTACGAGAGATGGGTAGCGGGGCTCGTCGAGCTCATTGAGCAAGGTGGACTCGCGACACGCGCCGAGATCGAGAGTGGAGTACCTGCGGCGGAATCGGTGAAAGTGGCTCCGGTGTTGACAGTGGACAAGGCTATGGCTCTCGTTGCAAAGGGCGTGCCTGCAACCCGCAACGTGCCGGTGACTCCGCGCTTCAAAGTAGGCCAGCGGGTACGTGGGCGCAATATCAATCCGGTGGGGCACACGCGGCTGCCACGGTACGCTCGCGGAAAACTCGGCGTCATCGACCGCGACCATGGAGTTTTTGTGTTTCCGGACACCAACGCGCATTTTCTCGGCGAGAAGCCACAGCATGTCTACTCTGTGCGCTTCGCCGCGTGCGAATTGTGGGGCGACCAAGCCGCGCCGCAAGATTCCGTTTACGTTGATATGTGGGACGACTACCTTGAGCCAGCCTGATCCGACTCCTTCGCCGGGAACTCTCGCGGCTCTGCCGCAGCTTCTGCGCGACGAGCGCGGTCCCGTGTTCGCGGAACCCTGGCAAGCACAAGCCTTTGCCCTCGCCGTGAAACTATCCGAGTTGGGCTATTTCACTTGGAAGGAGTGGGCCGCTGCTCTCGCCGAAGAACTCAAATCCGCTGCCGATCGGGGCGAACCCGACGATGGTTCGCGCTACTACGAATATTGGCTTGCCGCGCTCGAGCGCCTCGTCACGGCGAAAGGCCTTTCCGATCCAGCGGCGATGCTCGCGCGAAAGGAAGCTTGGGCGGACGCCTATCGGCACACGCCTCATGGCAAGCCGGTCGAACTAATTTCCACAGCAGACGCAAGCACGCAAAACAATAAGAACGGATAAATCAGTCGTCACCTTTTCACGGCTGCTTCGGCAAATCCACCGCCGGATTCCGTGAGAAAAAATTGTAAGGCCGCAGCTCGAATTCGTGCCACATCGTGGGCATCACCGGGAAATCCTCGGAGTGCGGTACATGATGAAAGCCCATGGTGTACCACAGCACGATGTCCGTATTTTCAATTTTCCTGTCCGCCTTGGTCCACGCCGGCAATCCATCGCCGCCCTTGCTTTGCGTAGGATAGTCGCCCGCCGCGTAGCGCTCACCTTCTTGAAACGGCGTCACCCACAATTGGTAGTCAATGAATCCCGCGCGCCGTTGCGGGTAATCTTCCGGCAGCATCAGCGACATCGCGTTGTCTCCGGGCATAATTTCATAGCCGACCGGATGCCCCAGCGCGCTCTTCACGTTAGGATTGATGACCCGCCAGAGCTCCGGCTGCTCCATGCTCATGTGCAGCTTCGCTTGCTTTTCCGTCTTGGCGATTTCCGGCTTGGCCACCCACACGCTCTTTCTCGCGCTCCCCGCCGGCAGTTTCTCCACTTTGAGCTGATCCCTCACGAAGCTATTCGCCGTGCCGTCCACATCAAAATCCAGCCGAAAATTAAAGTAGTGATCGTGATCTGGAGCCACGGTGTTCTCCGCAATGAACCGCCCGTATGCTTCGGCGCGCCCGTCGTGGTCTTCGTCCGCGTTCTTGGGGATCACGCCTTTCATCTCGTCCAGTCCCGTGGCGCCCACGGCCACGTGAATGACCCCGTCCTGCCGGAAAACCCAATCGAAAACGTAGTCGTAATTTCCGAAAGTAGCGATGGTACGGAGCACCAAGTCGCGCTTCTTGCGGCTCTCGATCGGATCGGAATGCCCGGTGTGCCGCCATGCCATGTCCCCGCTGTAGCGTTCGAACAGACACGCCGCCCGCGGACCGAGCTGCGGCAGGCCTTTGTCGTCCGCATAAATCTGATCGAAGTACACCGCATTCTCGGGACAGTCCGCGCCCGGCTCCAGCGGCGACGAAAACCCATTCGCAAACTCGCCCGGATCGAAGTAACTCGCCCAATACCAATTCTCGGACGGGTCCATGTACGGAACAAATATTTCCGAAAGCGATCCTTCGTACAGTATCGACCGCAATTTGCCTTCGTCGGCATATCCCACGTTGGAAACGATCAGCCCCAAGCGCCGGTCGATCCGGAAATGGAAATTCCACTTCTGCCAGTTGACCTCGTGCCCTTGCACTTTAAAGCTCGGGCCCAGCGGTTGTTGCACGCTGATGGGCGTTGGCACATCGCGGAGGGCACCGACCGATCCTTCATCGAAGTCCCCGGGCGTCCGCGGCACCGGTACGACTCCGGTGTCGATGACTCGCACCACTTTTTTCTCGTTCGCATCCCACACGACCACCAGCCCCTCGATGGGGCGGCTGTCGGCCTCCCACACGTTGCGGCGATCCATGCAAACGATTCTCAACAGCCTGCGCCCTTGTTCCTCCGGCGTGCCGAAATATCCGGGAGAATTGCCGAAGCACACCACCGTCGAAAAATCCGTTATGCCGCGGCGTTTCATGCCCGCCTGCCATTCCGGAATCTCTTTCACTGCGTCGCTCACACCGATTGTTTCTTCATCGAGCAGGTTGGCCTGCACTCCCGGCACTTCTTTCCACGAAATCAATTTCTTCCCGATGACATCCACGATCGCTTCGAACGTCTTTGCACCTTGTTTCACCACCACCGACGCCTCGCGGCGCAAAGATTGCCCCGGCTTCCATTGCAGCACTTCCTCCTTCGGCGGCTCCCGCAGCGTGATGAACGGATACCGAGTGTTGGTATCCACATGCCCCGAAGCGCGCAACGTATCCACAGCCGACCAATACTCCGTCGCCGTCAGTCCATCCAAAGGATGCCGCGCAGCTTGTGCCGAAACGCAAGCCGGCCGCGCAGCAAGGAGGACCAGCAGCAAAAATCCGGCGGCAAGCGATCGTCGAAACCCGCGGACACAACGGGAGGAGCTATTCGCGGCTGACAAGTAAAAGTACCTCGCTCTGGTATGAAGGTTGAGCTACATCGAGCAGCGCCGGCGAAACACGCAGCGATGAAACTCGACGCAAGCTATTCGTGGAATGATGCTGCCGCTGTTTTCCCGGTCCGTCAAGAAAAAGCTTCGACAGTTACGCCAGCTCGGCGGAGAAAGAAATTCCGACGTGGCGCTGGGCGCGGGGAAAAAAAGACCAAGTGTTTTGCCGATGTGGCAAAACACCCGGTCTCCGGCAATTTCTATTTTTTTACGGTTTGGCTGCGGGTTGCGCCGGGGCTTGCGGCGGTTGGTTGGCGCCACCGCCCGCTGCGGAAGCGGAGCTGCTGGAGCCGGCTGGCGCTTGGCTTGCCGCTAGCGTCGCGGCCAGCGCCGGAGGAATCCGCAGCACGGAGTTGTTGTGCACCACCGCTTCAAATCGCTGGCCGGCCGCTACCGTTATCGGCTTGCCTTTGTGAAATTCCCAGGAAGGTCCCGCCGAGCCCATGAAGCCGCTGGTTGGATTGGTGGTCGTTTCCGTGGAAAAAAAGTTTACCGCAATGTGTTCGCCAGTTACCGCGGTCACGTAGTCCATGGACCAGGAGATCGAGCCGGGCGGGCGGTTCATGAATGCCGGCTGCTTGACCTCGATCACTCGGGCGTGCGCCTCGGAGCCTTTTTGGATGGCCTTCACTCCATTGATGACCACGTCTTCCGCCACGGTCATCAACACGATCTGGCCTTCGCGGGCGTCGGCTGAGGAAAAGTTCAGGTTAAGCGCCATCTCAATCTTCGTGCCGCCGGGAATCTTGACTTCGACGATTTCCGGCACCTTGGGGGCGGGCGGCGCGGAAGCCAGCGGCGCTGTCACCATGGCCAGAATCACTTTGTCGGGCAGACCCGCGGCCTTGAGCTTCTGCAAAGCCGTTGGCGAGGTGTCAAACTCGCAGGGCGAACCTTGAATCTTGGCGACAATAACGTCGGCGCCCAGCTTCATGGTGTGCATCTTTAAAATGTTGGCGTTGGTCAGCGAGGGAACCACATCCACGCGCGCTTTGCCGGAATCAGTCAGGCCGAAATTCGTCGAGCCTTGCACTTGCGGAGGAGTGTTGGAAATTTCGGCGTAATGCACCCAGCCGATTCTGCCGTCGACGGTGCGAATCTGGAAATATTCCACCCAGCGAGTGAGGATTTCGACCTTTTCGCCGCAGCGCAATTTGCCGAGCTCCTCGTAGCCGTCGGCGTCCTTGTAGAACAGCACGTAGGAAGTGTAGGTGCCGCAGGCAGCGTAGCCGGTGGTGGCCGCGTGAGCCGAGCCGCCGGCCAGCAGCGAAAGAAACAAGATGCAATTTCGTAGCTTCATGAAGCTCCCCAGGCTCCAGGCGTGTCGCGGGATCTGCTCCGCGGCCCAAAGTTTTCTTGGATTCACAACGCTCCCATTCTTGCCGACGCGCCAACCCCGGCCAATAGTACTTGTTGCGATTTAGTTACGTAGCTCTTAGGCTCCCGTCGGCCTGTGAAGAAAGAAAAAGACTTAATGCAGAGATCACAGAGACGCAGAGGACACAGAGAAGCAGAAATCGTTCGGAACGTTCCTGAATTGCCTCCTGGCGCTCGACGCAAGAATCCATCTGAGCGTTCCGCCGCTCGACGCTGGCTTCTTCCACTCGCAAACTCTTCGCTCTTTTTTTCTCGTACATTCGCTAAACTGTGCGCAGCGAATCGTCTATGAGCATCATGCCCAATCCCCAGAGGTCGCGGCCCGGCTGCCTCGGGGGCCTGTTTCGGAGCTTGCTGGGCCTTTTTGTGCTGGCCCCGGTTCTCGTGCTGGCGATTGCCGCCGTATTCACTCCCTGGGCCTTCTACCTTGGCGGGCAATTCCACATTCTTCCCCAGTGGCAAGGCTGGGGACGCACGCATTCGCCCGCCGGGGACTACATCGTGTTCGTGCAGATGCAGCCGGCGCGGCGCGGCAGTTGGGGCATGCCCAACTCGATCAGCGGCTCCGGTGCCGTATGCACGCCCCGGGGCGAAAGCTTCAGCAACTTGCGGGTCGGTGGCGGCTTCCTCAACCGCCGCATCGGTGTGAACACCGACGGAGAGCCCTTCACCCTGTCCCTCGGGGAGCGGCTGAATTTTCTCGGCACCAACCAAGGCTCCCGGCTAGGTTTCTCTTTCTACGGCGCGTGGCACAATCCCGACCTGGTTCTGGACGATCGCGGGAGCATGGCGCGCGCCTTCAACCCCGACGGCACGGTCTACGTGGGCGACCCGCACAAACGCCCCGCCGCCGGCACGCCTCTCCAACTGACCCTGCACCCAGGTTCGCGCTCCGATTTCGACTCCGCCTGCGCCGCCGCTAAGCATCGGTAAAGACCCCAGCCCCCTTTCTGTAAGAGTTTGATTCGATGGGGTTTCTTGCGGGGCTCAGTCTGGTCGAAGGTTCGGCATGTTGGAGCCGCCCAGGTCAACCCCCTGGTGTAGAACCGACACCTAGAATATCTAGGACCATGCTTGACATTGTCTGTCAGTGTTTTACAATGCTATCATGCGTACCGCCAAAACCGTCTCGATCACTCTGCCGCCCGAGTTGCTGCTCAAAGCTCAGGAGCTGGCGACGCGCGAACATCGGACCATGAGCGAGCTGTTCCGCGAGGCCCTGCGGCGTTATATGACGCCGGATTCCCAATGGGAGGGTCTCGTTGCGCGTACCCGCGCCAGGGGCAGGGCGCTGGGGATCACGAGCGAAGCCGATGTCGAGCACCTGTCCGATGAGCACCGCCGCGACAAGCGTCGATGAGCCGGGTGGTTTTGGATACGAACGTGTATGTCTCCGCCTTGATGTTTGGCGGCCTGCCCGGTTCTCTTCTCGATCTGGCGTTTCTGCGATCCTTCACACTCCTCATCTCTCCGGTCCTGCTTGACGAACTCGACGAGAAGCTCCGGGAGAAATTCGGAGTGTCGCCGGAGGACACCGTCTTGGTGCGCGCCAGACTGGAAAATGTTGCCGAGGTTGTGGAACCCGGTGAGGCGCTGAACGTCATAACCGACGATCCGGACGATAACCGGGTGCTGGAATGCGCCGTGAAGGGAAGGGCCGACCTGATCGTCAGCGGCGACCGGCATTTGCTGAAACTCGCCGGCTATCAAGGCATCTCGATTGTCACGGTGAGGCAATTCATGGAAGCGGCGCAAGCATCCTGAAGGGAACACACCACGCGGCCCTCAGTGCCAGAGAAAATGACAACCCCAAGACCCGGGTTCCCACACCGAACCCGGGGCACCCTCCTTGTCGTTCTAACTCGTGAATGAGGGAAGGTTTGTTCGTTCGATCAAATCGGAGTGACTGAAAAATGAAAAGTCCATTGTCCCCTCGCACCAACCCCCGCCACTTGTGAGCTACTGATACAGGTCTGAAGTGGACTGGGAGGTACCGTTCTCGTTGCGGCCGCCGGTTACCAGGACGGTGGCGTTGCCGAGCAACGTGGCCGCGTGTGCGGCTCGCACGGCGGTCATGGCGCCTGTGGACGTAAAGGTTCCCGTGGTGGGATCGAAGAGTTCCGCCGCGGAAATGGTGTTCGAGTTGAGTCCCCCGGCAATGAGAACGGTGCCGTCGTCTAGCAACGTGGCGGTATGCAATTGGCGCGGGTCAGCCATGCTGCCGGTGGCCGAGAAGGTGCCGGCGATGGGGTCGAAGAGCTCAGCGGTAGCGCCGGGGTTGCCGGTGAGATCGAGCCCGCCGGCGATGAGGGCTTTTCCACCATTGAGCAAAGTTGCGGTGTGGGCAGAGTGGGCGGTGAGCATATTGGCGGTTGCCGCGAAGGTTCCGCTGGTTTCATCGAACAGCTCAGCGGTGGCCAAGCCCGATCCGTCGGAGCCGAATCCACCGGCGACGAGAACTTTGCCGCTGGCGAGCAAGGTGGCGGAGTGAAATGTCCGCGAGGTGGACATATTGCCGGTAAGCGTGAAGGTTCCGCTGGACGGGTCAAACAACTCCGCGGTGTTGGTGCCGCCACCGGTAATGAGCACTTTGCCGTCGTTGAGCAAAGTGGCGGTATGCGAGGACCGCGCGGTGTGCATGACGCCGGTGGTCGTAAACGTTCCGGTGGTTGGATCGAAGAGTTCGGCTGTTGCAGTGGGCGCGATGCCGCCACCGGTGACGAGCACTTTGCCGTTGTTGAGCAAGGTCGCGGTGTGAGCCTGGCGGGGTGTCTGCA
>Ga0210403_10000225_pt1 | contig 62752 bp, 60 predicted proteins | sample IncBWC19MmetaG_FD_150863 | JGI IMG/M metagenome (GOLD analysis project Ga0210403, IMG submission 150863) | Forest soil microbial communities from Barre Woods Harvard Forest LTER site, Petersham, Massachusetts, United States - Inc-BW-C-19-M | ecosystem: Environmental > Terrestrial > Soil >...
ACACTGACTCCTGTGAACGCCGCTCTAGCAGGTCACCTGGCTGGTTCGTCGGCAAACCGTTGAGGGTTCGTGCACCACCCTTCAGCAAATGGTGACTAATGTCGCGCATTATCGTCGGCGCTGAGGGCTGGTGCGAGGTCGGACGCGCAAAACCGACTCTTATGGCCATCATATTTGATAGGATCTATGCGGATCGGTCGTAAAGTTCATCTATGCGTCGTCGTTCCTTTGTTTGCCATTTCGGACGCCTCAGCGCAGTTTTTCCGCTGGCAGCATGGCCACAACAAATCCGGTCGTCTGGTCGAAGGCGCATCGGATTTCTTACCGGCAACGAGGCAAGCCTGATCGACGCCTTCAACCGCGAACTCCGCCGGCTCGGCTATATCGAAGGAAAAGACATCGCGCTCGAAATCCGCATCTCCCGGCCTAATTCTTCGGATAACTCGAAGTACGCGGCAGAGCTTGCCCATATGGACCTCGAGCTGGTCGTCGCCGCAGCGTTGCCGGCGGCGCTGGAATTGCGGAAAGCAAATCCGGATATACGGATGGTCATCGCGACCTGTCCGGGCATGGTCAGCAACGGTTTCGCCGCGAGTCTTGAACACCCCGGCGGCCACGTCACTGGGTTGGACGAGCTTCCTTCTGGGGTGACCGCAAAGCGCGTGGCTTTGCTGAAAACGGTCGCCCCGGCCGTATCTCGCATCGCGCTGCTCTCAACCACGCCGGGACGGGGCGGGCACGAAACCCAGTTGGCTGATGCGGAGAGGGCAGCCGCGGAGCTTGGCGTCAGCGTCAAACCGTACCGCGCCACATCATTGGAGGAACTGGACATGGCCCTGGCTGCGCTCGAGAATGACGGCATGAACGGCCTCGTGAATTTCCAGGGTGGATTGTCGCTCATCAACCGCAAGGTCATCGTTGACTTCGCGGCGAAGCACGCTCTGCCAGCAATCTACCAAGCCACGCTATTCGCGGAAGCCGGAGGTCTGATGTCTTGGGCGCCAAACCTGGAAGACCAATTCGCCATGGCGGCTCGATACGTCGATAAAATCCTCAAAGGAGCGAAGCCGGGAGATCTTCCCATTCGTTATCCCGCCCGGTACTATCTGACCATCAATGCCGGTGCCGCGAAGGGTCTGGGGCTGTTTATTCCGCCGGCACTCCTGGCACAAGCAGACCGCGTCTTACCGTGATCGGCTGACACATCCAAAGCGACACCTAATATAGCGATGCAGGTTCGTTGGTAGAAGAACCCTGCGGGAATTTCCCCAGCATCCGCCCGGTCCCGCGGGAAAACCGCAGGAGGGTGCCGTAGAAGGGAAGGGAACAGAACATCATCATCAGGAAAGGAATGGAAAAGAATGGAAGCGAACAGAACGCGCCGCCGATGAGCGCAAACCCGAGCAGTCCAGCGCCGGTAGCAGCGCTGATTTTTTCCATAGAAGCGCTGATGATGAAGCAAAACCGGGGGAGGTCTACGCTTCGCCCGAAGATGAGTTGAAGGCGATCTACCTGGCCAAAGCGGGCGAGCAGATCACCGTCGCCGTGCTCGACGCCATTCGGGTGAGCCTCGAGTTGAACCGAGTGACCATGGGCGAGTTCGTCTCGGCGGTGCGGACGCATCACCTCGCGGGCAGTTGGGACAATCCGGCCGGTTTGCTTCGGTACTTGTCGAAGAATTTTCTTGCTAAGAGTCAGCCGGCCAGTGAGCCGGTGACAGCGGCTGAAGCCGAGGAGAAGAACTATCGCTGCCAGTCGTGCGGATCGCGGGTTCGCGGCGAAGGCGCGGTTCTTGGACCGAACGGGACTGCGATACCCTGCCAGTGCGCCAGCCAGGAATACATAGCGCGCCAGCGCGCACGCAGCGTTTTCGTGGAGGAGAGACAGCAATGATCGCTCCGAACCGCCGCCGCGGATTCACGCTTGACTTCGGCGCTCGAACCACGCGACTCATGTCATGGCCTGCGAAGGAAGCGGGCGACTAGCGATGGCAGTTTACAAACGCGGCCGAGTCTGGTGGTACCGCTTCATCTGGAGAGGGGAGGCGATCCGGGAGAGCACCAAGCAAACGAACAAGCGTGTCGCCGAACAGATCGAAGCCGCGCACAAGACTTCGCTCGCAAAGGGTGAAGTTGGCCTCCGCGACCGCATGAAAGCGCCGACGCTCCAGGATTTCGTTGATCAGCAATTTCGGCCGTTCATCGAATCGCGCTGTGTGAGCAAGCCCAAGACCCTTGAATACTACAACTGCGGAATGAAGCATCTGAGCGCCTATGCTCGGATCGCGAACTCGCGGCTAGACCAGATCACCGCGCAGGACATCGCAGCGTTTATCGCTTCGCGGCGGGACGCGAAGTACGCAGTGACTTCGATCAACCGCCAGCTGGAGGTGTTGCGCCGGATTTTCAAGCTGGCCGCGGAGTGGGGCGCCGTCGAGAAGATCCTGCCGCGGGTCCAAATGCTTGGCGGGGAGCGTCGCCGGGAACGAGTTCTCACGATCGAAGAGGAGAACCGATACCTCAGTGCTGCGGAGCAAGTCGGGAATGAAATCTTGGAAGCATATGGGTGCGCACTCGAAGGCATCCGCGCGCAACTTCGTGGCGAACAGCCGATCAAGCCGGAAGATCCGTTCCTGCTGCGAGACGTGACTACGCTGCTTGTCGATTGCGGGTTGCGCCCCGAAGAATGCTTTCGACTCGAGTGGGATTTCGTTCGAGACGGAGCGCTGTACATTCCGTTCGGCAAAACTGCGAGCGCACGCCGAAGAATCCCGCTTAGCGCTCGCGTTGCGGAGCTACTCGAGATTCGGAAGTCGGCACGACGGAGCTCCTGGGTCTTCCCAGCGCCAACCCAAACCGGCCACATTGAGAAATCGTCGTTGAAGAAGCAGCACGCCAAAGCGCTTATGATGGCGAACGTTGCCGCATTCCCGCTCTACACTTTCAGGCACACATGCATCACGCGCTGGGCTGCCCACATGGACCCGTATACGCTCGGGTATCTGGCGGGCCACAGCGATTTCTCCACGACGAGGCGGTATGTTCACCCCCAGACGCACACCGTGGTGGAAGCCATGGAACGCGTGCGCGTAGCGCGAGCAGCCCAGAGTGGGCACAAAAATGGGCACAGTGGCGATTCAGGTAGCTTCGGTCAGGTTGCTTAAATCGGGTGCAGGTGTTTGAAAACGGTAAGGATAAGTGGTCGGGGCGAGTGGATTCGAACCACCGGCCTCCTGGTCCCGAACCAGGCGCTCTACCAGGCTGAGCCACGCCCCGAATCGACAAATTCAACTCATTCTAACATCACCCGGTCTGCTCGCGCTCACCAAGCCTCGTTGTTATACTCAATCCGGAGACTTTACAATGCCACGCACCATTGAAATCGTGGTAAACGCCGTACGTCATTCGATCGATCCCAAGCCGGACCGCACTCTTCTCAGCGTTCTGCGCGATGAACTGGACCTGACCGGCACAAAATATGGATGCGGGGAAGGCCAGTGCGGCGCGTGCACCGTGATGATCGACGGGCTTGCAGTGCGATCCTGCCAGACGCGCGCTGCCGCGGCGGCGGGCCGGAGCATCACTACGATTGAAGGGTTGGAGCAGCACGGCCGCCTGCATCCGCTGCAGGAGGCGTTTCTCGAAGCCGGCGCGCTGCAGTGTGGGTATTGTACGCCGGGGATGATCGTCTCGGGCGCCGCGCTTCTTGCCCGGAATCCGAATCCAAGCGAGTCTGAAATCATGCAGGCCATGCAGGGCAACGTGTGCCGCTGCGGAACCTATCCGCGCATTGTCGCCGCGGTAAAGCTCGCGGCACAGAACCGGAAAAGGAGTGCGGCATGAGTCTCGCCAAGACAACTCTGGAACCCGAACGCTACGAATTGCGCGAAGGTCCCGCCTACAATTTTTCTTTCGACCGCCGCGGATTTTTCAAGGCGCTCGGCGGCGGAATCGTCGTCGTTTCTTTCATTTCGAAAGCCAGGGGACAGGAATCCGGCGGCGGACGAGGGCGCGGCGGCCGAAACATTCCGCAGGAAATCGCCGCGTGGCTGCATATCGATCCAAACGGAGCGGTCACGGTCTACACCGGCAAAGTCGAGGTCGGCCAGAATGCGCGAACCTCGCTGACGCAAGCCGTGGCCGAGGAATTGGGCGCGCCGCTCCGCTCGATCGAGCTGGTGATGGGCGATACCGAGCGCACGCCTTACGACATGGGCACGTTCGGCAGCATGACCACCCCCCAGATGGTTCCGCAGCTCCGAAAAGCCGCGGCGGCAGCTCGCGCGATGCTGCCTGCAGGCCCCTGGGAATCGATTCATTTTGCCGAGATCGCCAAGAACGGAACGCTGGTCAAAGGCGTCACCGGTGCCGGAAAGCCGAAGCCCGCCGCCGACTGGAAGGTGATGGGGACCTCGGTTCCCAAAGTGCATGGCCGCGAAATGGTGACCGGAAAGCATCGCTACACTTCCGACGTGAAGCTTCAGGAGATGCTCTATGGCCGTGTCTTGCGGCCGGAGAAATTCGACGCCACGCTGGTCTCGCTCGATTCGAGCGCGGCAAAAAACATCGCCGGCGTCACCGTGGTCCACGACGGCGAGTTCGCAGGCGTTGCGGCCCCCACTCCGCACGCAGCGGCTGCTGCCATGGGCGCTCTCAAAGCGGAATGGAAATCGCAGCCCCAGACTTCCTCGAAGACTCTGTTCAGCGACCTTCTCCAGCCGGTCGAAGGCGACCGGAGACAGGCGAACGAAACCGGCTCAATCGAAAAAGGATTGGCTGATGCGGCGCACAAGCTCGAATCGACCTACACCGTCGCCTACATCGCGCACGCTCCTCTTGAACCCCGGGCCGCGGTGGCAGAGTGGATTGGCGACAAGCTGACCGTCTGGACCGGCACACAGCGTCCGTTCGGAGTGCAGAGCGAACTAGCGCAGGCGTTTCACATCCCGGAGCAGAACATTCGCGTGTTCATGCCCGATACGGGATCAGGCTACGGCGGCAAGCACACGGGCGAGGCGGCCATCGAAGCGGCGCGGCTCGCGAAGGCTGCGGGAAAGCCCGTGAAACTGGTCTGGACGCGCGAAGAGGAATTCACCTGGGCCTATTTCCGGCCCGCCGGAGTGATCCGGGTCCGCAGCGGCGTCGATAGAAATGGTCGCGTCACCGCGTGGGAATTTCACAACTATAATTCCGGCACGTCCGGGATCAACACGCTGTACGACATCCCCAATCGGAAAATCGGATTCCATGCGTCGAAGTATCCGCTGCGGCAAGGATCGTATCGAGGCCTGGCGGCAACCGCGAATCATTTCGCGCGTGAAGTCCACATGGACGAGCTCGCCACCGCGGCCGGCGTCGAGCCGCTCGAATTCCGCCTGCGCAATTTAACAGACGAACGCTTCAAAGCCGTCCTGCGCGCCGCCGCGGATCGTTTCGAGTGGGGCAAGCGCAAAGCGGAAGCTGGGACGGGATTCGGCATTGCAGGCGGATTCGAGAAGGGCAGTTACGTCGCCGCATGCGCCGAAATTCGATGCGAATCCGGCAAGCCGCCCCGCGTGGTGCGCATGGTCGAGTCGTTTGAATGCGGCGCCGTGGTCAATCCGGATCATCTGAAAAACCAGGTGGAAGGATCCATTGTGCAAGGCTTGGGTGGCGCGCTGTTTGAAGCCGTCGATTTTGAAGACGGAAAAATTCTCAACCCGCGTTTTTCGAAGTATCGTGTCCCGCGCTTCCACGACACGCCGGAAATCGACGTGGTGCTGGTGGACCGCAAGGATCTGCCGTCGGCGGGAGCGGGAGAAACGCCCATCGTCACGGTTGCTCCTGCAATTGCCAACGCGATCTTCGCAGCCACGGGCGAGCGCCTTCGCTCTTTGCCGTTGATGGGAACGAGTCCCACGCGGCCAGCGGCCAGCGGCGCGGCCATCTAGTAAATGTTGTAGCGCACACACTCGTGTGTGCCGCGTCGAGACTTTCTCGACGCCATTTCGCGTGAAACGGAATCGTGCCGGCAGGAGTTGGCGTCGCGAAACTAGTGGGGTTCAGTCGCCTCTATGGAACAGTTTGCGCTTGATGTCAGGCCAGAACTCTTTCAACACCTGAGACACGGCATCGGTAGCGACTTGCTCCAGTAGTTTGGTCGCGTTATCGGAAAAATTCCGGTTATCGGGATAGTAAGCGTTTGAAATGGCCACAGCGCTTGCGTTGCCCAACCATTCGGAATAGTTGAAGCGGTTCCCGCCCGAATCTTTGTGCGTGACGACCACGCGGCTTAGTGCGTAACCAGTTCGATGCCATTTCGTGCCGGTGCCGCGGCGGAAGTAGCGCGGATCCTCATGTAGAAGCGCCGGGAACAGACCTTCCGTAAACATGTTGCCCATCGCCTGATCGGCGTAATTCGTCACCAGCCGGTGCCCGAAGCCTTTGACGCCCTGGCCGAAGGACGGCTGCTCATCCGTCAATTGGCTGAGGCCTGCCAGCGCCCCCGCCAGCCCTACCAATGGATAATCGAACGAATCTTTTCGAGCAATGTTGAGCTTCTGGCGGGCAGTCAGGACCGTGCCTTCCTGCGAAGCGTCCGCGGTCCGATAGTTCGGCAGCACTCCGAATACGCGATTGCCGCCCGGGGGCTCCTGTTCTTGCGCCGGCGCCGCGCTGGCAGGCGAGGACGAACTCGATTCAGCGGGTGCTTGAACCGGTTTCGACTCCTCCTGCGCAAAACAACACACCGTCAGCGCGGACGCGAGGATCAAACGCATGGTTTAAGTGATGCTCCCAAAAGCAATTCGGTTACTTTAATTTTAAAACGTTACAATCTGAAGACGCAACTCAAGTCGATATTATTCCTGAAGATAGCGCTTCAAATCCTCTGGCCGGAAACAGTGCGCCACGGCGGTGTCACGAGTAATCTTGCCTGACCGGACCATCTCCGCCAGCGACTGTTCCATAGTGACCATGCCCGCGCTGCGGCCGGTCGCGATGGCCGTATAAAGCTGATGATCGTCACCCTTGCGGATCAGGCTGCGGACGCCGCTGGTCGCGACTAGGATCTCAACGGCTGGATAGCGTCCCGCGCCATCCGCTGCAGGAACCAGCTGCTGCGCCACGATTGCCAACAGCGAAAGCGAAAGTTGTTGGCGAATCTGGGTCTGATTGCCCGCGGGGAACGAATCGAGAATGCGCGATACGGCTTGGGACGTGTCGTTGGTATGCAGCGCCGAAAGCGCCAGGTGCCCCGTTTCGGCGACCGTCAAGACCGTCGCGATGGTCTCCTGATCGCGCATCTCGCCCACCAGAATCACGTCCGGCGTCTGCCGCAGAATGCTGCGAACCGATCTCGCGAAATCCGGCGTATCCCGGCCCACTTCGATTTGCTCGACAATCGAGCTGCGATTCACGTGGATGTATTCGACCGGGTCCTCGATGGTCAGGATATGATCGTGCCGCTGAGTATTGACCAGGTCGATGAGGGCCGCCAGCGTGGAACTTTTTCCGCATCCGGTGGGCCCGGTCACCAGAATCAGCCCTTGGCGTGCTTCCGCAAAGCGGCCCAGCGCGGACGGAAGATGCAGTGATTCCAGCGTCGGGATTTTTTCGGGCAGCAGCCGGATGCTCCCGGCGATGGTTCCGCGCTGGTAGTGCACGTTGGCGCGAAAGCGGCCGATCGACGGGCGAGTGAAGCACAAGTCGGCGTAACGGTTCTGTTGCAGATCCTGCGCTTGCGCCGCGGAAAGCAGGGGGAGCAGAAAGCTGCGCGTATCCTCCGGAGTCAATGGCTGAGAAAATGTCACGCCCGCAAACGGAGCGAGCGCTCCATTCACTCGGAATGCAGGTGGCGCGCCGGCGATGAGCAGAACGTCGGAGGCTCCCCGCCGCGCGGCCTGTACCAGAAGATGATCGAGCGTCGCCTGTCCGGCGCCATCCTGCACGGACTCGCGCGAAGCCTGCGCCACCCGATTTAGATCGGCGACAATCTGCGCCAGTTCGTCTTCGTAAGGAGACATCGGTGTCTAGCCGCAGATTAACGCAGATCCGCGTTCATCCGCGTTCATCTGCGGCCATCACTTTTTTTCGCGAGCTGAAGTACTGAATCACGATCGGCAGAACGCTCACCAGTACAATCCCAATCACTACTTTCTCGAAATTGCGGCGGATGATGGGCACTTCGCCGAGCCAGTAACCCGCCAGCGTCATCGAAAGCACCCAGCCGATCCCGCCAAAAACATTGAACGAAAGAAACCGCGCATAGCTCATCCGCCCCACGCCCGCCATGAACGGCGCGAAAGTTCGCACGATGGGGACGAACTTCGCATAGATCAGCGTCTTTCCACCATGCTTTTCGTAGAACGCCTGCGTGCGCTTCACATATTCCTGTTTGAAGACCAACGAGTCGGGACGGGAGAAAATCCGTGGACCGGTGCGGTACCCCAGGAAATAGCCGCTCTGGTCGCCCAGCACGGACATGAATGTCAGCAACGCGCAGATGCTGACGATGTCGAGCTGCCCCGCGCCCGCCACGACGCCCACGGTGAACAGCAGGGAATCACCCGGCAGGAACAAGCCGACCAGCAAACCGGTCTCCGAAAAAACGATCGCGGCAAGAAGCGCGTAACCAGCCCAGCCCGTCAGGACTTGCGACAGAAGATGGATGAGTTTGTCCGGATCGGTAAGACTCCGCCAGACGTCCAGGGCAAAATGGATCACTGGTGGAAGGAAGATACCAGCCGTTTGATCGCGTCGTGATAAATCTTGACTTTGCCTTCAGCCGCGAGCTTGGTGACCACGGAATCCTCAAATAAAGCGAACTCCATCTGTCCTCTGCGCCGCTTGATGTCCGCGAGGATCGCGGCGCGCTCCGCGGCGTGCCCGCTGATATCTGCTTCCTTGCGGTCCAGAATCTTGTAGACGATCGGACGCCCAATGGTCGGATTATTCACCGGCCCGACCACGGTTCCCACGGGCATCGAAAACGCATCCGGAATCAGCGCCGAGTGACCCAGACCCTCCACGGAATCGTTTCGCCCGAACTCCGCCGATTCCGTCACATCGAGCTTCATCGACTTGGCGACGGCTTTCATGTCCGCGCCCGCCTTGACCTTTTCCGCGGCTTCCTTGGCTTTGTCCTGGGCCAGCGTGATGATCTTCGCCTGCAGCACCGCGTCACGAACCTTGCCTTCGACTTCCTTCAACTCCGAAGGGCGCGGCGCGGTTTTCTCGATCAGGACCGCGACCGCCATACGGTTCGCCGGCAGCACCAACACCGGGGTAACGCCGTTTTTCTGCAATCCATTGAGCGCTCCGTCGACTTCCGGACTGACGCCGAGCGTGGGAATCGCTTCACCCGCCTGCGTCTTGTTCACGGTCACCACTTCGACTCCGAACTGGCTCGCGATCTGTGGCGCGGAACCCGGCGCTTTCTCGAGCGCGGCATGCACCTGATCGGCCACCGACTGCATTTTGTCGGTCACACCCTGCTTCTTGAGATCGTCGGCCAGGCTCGCTTTGACTTCCTCGAAAGGCTTTACACGCGCCGGTTCTCGCTCCAGTACCTGGATGATGTGATAGCCCACCGTGGTGGTCACAATCTCGCTGATTTCCTTCGGTTTCAAAGTGAATACTGCTTTTTCAAATTCCGGAAGCATCTGGCCGCGAACCACCCAGCCCAGATCGCCGCCCTTCGCCGCAGAACCGGGATCCTCGGAATTCTTCGTCGCGATCTCTTCGAAATTGGCGCCGCCCTTTACCTGTTTCAACAGGCCCTGCGCCTTGGTCAGGAGCTGTTTCTTTTCGGAATCCGATTTGTCGACGGTCTTCACCAGAATGTGGCGGACGTGCACACGCTCCGGAGTCCGGAAGTTGTCCATGTTCGCCGAATAGGCCGCCCGCAGCTGTGCGTCGGTCAGACTGATCGACTTTTCCACCTTGTCCTGATCGATCACGATCACCTGGAAGGAACGTTTTTCGGATTCCTGGTATTGGTAGGTGTGCGTGTCGTAGAAGGCCTTGATTTCCTCCGGTGTGGCTTTGGCCTGGTCCTTGAACTTGGCCGGCGGGAACGCGATGTACTCGATCTTGGATTTTTCGAAGCGGCGTTTCAATTCCTCGTCCACTTCCTTGGGAGAAACCACGGCGGTATTAAATTCGAGATCCTGGATCTTCGAAAACAGTACTCCCCTTCGGCTCAAATCAATGGCGTCCTGAAGCGTTAGCCCCTGTTGCGCCAGCATCGCTTCCATCTGCGCTTTCCCCGTGAACTGCCCGTTGGGGAAGAACTGCTGGTACTCGACCTTCATGCTGTCGAAGACTTCATCATCGGTCGCGGTTAGCCCCATCCGCTCAAACTCGCACACCAGGGCGCGCTGCTGGATCATATTGTCGATGAACTGCGGCAGGTAAACCTCAATCATGTCCGGAGGAATCTGGTTCCCCCGCAGAATCCGCTGCGCCTGTTGAGCCGCTTCCTGAGCCGTAATTTTGGTCCCGCAGATGTTCGCCAAATTCGAGTTGTCGTCGATCCTGCCCGAGTTGCTCCCGAAACCGGGAATCAGCGTCACAACCATCGAAATGGCGATCAAACCCAAGATCCCAGTCAGCACATAGCGGACAGCCTTCTGGCGGCTGCGAAATAGATCAAACATAGAGGAAGCTCCTACCGGACGGGAGAGTCAAATTTAGTATACCAATCCAAGTGGAAGTGGGCACGGAGGGACCGAGTTTCGGTTACTACGTCGCTCCCAACCCCTCGGTTCAACCCCATGCGTCAGCTTGGGGCTAGCGCGGGCATAACGATAGCCCCAAGCTGACGCATGGGGCTGTGCGACGTTGAGCGGCACCAATCCGCAGCCGCTTGCTGCCGCGCGCGGTTTGTCGATCACTTTGCTATTGAAGTTTTTCACCGTTAAGCCATAATACTATCGACGCTTCCCTCCGATTTTCATCAAGCGGAAGCGGTAGAATCGACTAGGACGCGCGGATGGGCGGCTGGACTGGCTTACGAGTTTGCGGGATCGCAGCAAGCTTCTCCATCTTCTTGCCCGCTCGGCTTGGCGCCCAATCCCCTGTTCAGCAAAGCGCTGGCGCGGTACGTATCTTCAACACCGATATGGCAGTTCTGGAAACCCAGGACGTCCGCAAGGATCTGCCGTGCACGGTCACTCCCGATAAGCCGATTCTCGGTTTCGATCTGCGGTTCCATGCGGGCTATGACGTAACGGTTCCACTTAAGGATTTGTCGGGATCGGAAAATCAGCTCACCATTCTGTTTCGGGTTACTCCGGATAATCGTCCAGACGGCAGCAAAGCTGAGCCTTCCTTTTTCGTCCAGCACATCCGAGTCCCGATGCTCGAAGAAGATGCCCGTGGAGAGGCGAACCTGGGTGGTGTAATGGATTTGGGAGAAGGGTCCTACCACGTCGACTGGCTGATGCGGGACCGTGCCGAGCGCGTCTGCTCCTTCTATTGGGACATGGACGCCACGCTTGCTCCCAAGGACAAGCAGATTGAGCTGGCGATCCCCGCAAACGACGTGGAACCGTCTTCTTCCGAGCAGTTTGGCGATGAACCCCCGATCGAGCGCGTTCAAAAGGGCCCTCCGCTGAACATCAAGGTGCTGGTCAATTTCGCCCCCCAGAATTCCGATGCGGCCGCCATGCGGCCACTGGACACGTTGGCGCTGGTCTCCATCCTCCGGCGTATCGCCCGCGAGCCACAGTTCGGAAAGTTCTCGGTGGTCGCCTTCAACATGCAGGAACAGCGGGTCTTATACCGGCAGAAGAGCGGCGAGAAGATCGATTTTCCCGCCCTGGGCGACGCGATTCATTCCATCAAACTCGGCACAGTGGACCTGAAACGTCTCTCCCAGAAGCACGGCGAGACCGAATTCCTCACCGATCTGATCCGCAAGGAGATGGGGACCGAAGACCATCCCGACGCCCTGGTGTTCGCCGGCCCCAAAGTAATGCTCGACGAGGCCGTTCCTCAGGAAACCTTAAAGCCCCTGGCAGACGTCGATTATCCAGTGTTCTATATGAACTATGCACTGAACCCGCAGGCGGTGCCCTGGAGGGATTCGATCAGCCGGGCTGTAAAGGTCTTCAGAGGAACCGAGTACACCATCAGCCGCCCGCGCGATTTGTGGTTCGCCATGACTGAAATGGTCACGCGTATAGTAAAATTGAAGCACGGGCGGAACGCACCTGCTGTTCCGGCACAATAAGGGGTGTGAGTTGAAAATGCGCTGGCCGATTTGTCTCGTCGCCATGACGTCGCTTTGCGCCATGGCTCAGGATCCTCGTTACGCGAACAAGCTTTCGCCCTACGTTGCGTCTCCGGTGCGCGTGGTGGACCGCATGCTCGAACTAGCCAAGGCGAAGCCTGGTGAAACGCTCTACGACCTGGGCTGCGGCGACGGAATCATCCTGGTGGAGGCCGTTCAGAAATTCCAATTGAAGGCGATCGGTGTGGAGATTTCGCCCAAGCTGGTCGCCAAAGCCGAAGCTCGTATCGAGAAGGCCGGCGTGCAGCAGCAGGCGCGTGTGATGCAAGGCGATCTTCTGGCCGTCGATCTGACCGGCGCCGACGTGGTGGCACTTTACCTAGGCACGCAGTTGAATGCCCAGCTCCGCCCGCGCCTCGAAAAATACCTGAAGCCCGGCGCTCGCGTTGTCTCGCACGATTACGCCATCCCCGGCTGGAAGCCGAATAAGGTCGAGACCGAAGGCAAGCAGGGCCATCTCATTTATCTCTACGAGATTCCGCCGACCAAAGAATAGCCGTCATACAATTGTGATCGTGCTGAGGTTATCGGCTGTCGTTGTCTTTCCCCTGCTCTGTTTTGCGTCAGATCCTCTCGCACCTGCACACCTGGAAGCCGTCCATGCCCAGCGCGTCGAGTGGATGAAGAAGCGGGCCGTGATGCCTGCCCTAGGTGTGTATCACGACTATCGCGCGGTGAATATCCCCGATGCGATCAAACCAGAAATCATCAAAGCCGCGAAAGCCGCTGACGTTCAAATCCTGTTGACCGGAAGTCCGCCTACGGAACTCCGCGACGGGATCCTTTTCATGAACGCAGCTCTCAAGATGCCGGTCATCGACTCATCCCCTGTTGTGGATTCGTCGAAGGACACAAAACAATGGCAGAGCCGGTTTAGAGAGTATCCCGACGAAGTTTTCGATGCGGCAGGCGGGCGTTTTCCGGGCGTTCACTATGACCTTGCCTTTCGGCATTCGAGCACGCACATCCTCGCTCGCGAATTGACGGCGGCGGCGGTGGATGAATCCATCGCAACCGGCCGCGCGTACGCCGCGAGAGACTGGCTGTGCGATCCGGCAGGCTTCTCCTTCATCGCCGAAAACAATCTGGGCGTATTCGAAATCAGCGATACGATTCCACTCATGGGGCGAACGAGTCTGGTGATCAATCTTCCCATCCCAGGAAAAATCAAAATCGTGAACGACAAGGCCGTTGTCGCGGAGGCCAACGAAACGCGATTCTCTTACACCGTCAAAGAACCGGGCTCCTATCGGCTCGAAGTGTGGCTCACTATCGACGGCCAGGATCAGCCGTGGATTTCCACCAATCCGATCCACGTTGGCCCTTCTCCGAACGTCACCTTACCCGCTGGAACCATTTCCCCGGAAGTCGAAGTGCAAAAGGACATAGCATATGTCGACGACGGCATCGCCAAGCACAACCTCGATCTGTATCTTCCAAAAGGGAGAAATAATTTTCCGGTGATGGTGTTCTACCATGGCGGGGCATGGAAATCCGGCGACCGCGCTATTTATGCGGCCTTCGGGAATCGCTTCGCGAAAGCCGGTATCGGCGTGGCGGTTCCCAGTTATCGTCTGATGCCGCAGCATCCGCACCCGGCGCAGATCGAGGACGCCGCCGCGGCGTTCGCGTGGGTGGACCGCCACATCGCCCAGTTCGGCGGCGACGTTTCGCGGATCTATGTTGCCGGCCATTCCGCGGGTGGGCATCTCGCGTCGTTGCTGGGGCTCGATCCGGAGTGGTTGAAAAAGTACGATATTTCGCCCGGCGCGATTCGCGGCGTCGTGACCATGAGCGGAGTTTACGACGTCGAACCATTGGCGGATTTCAAGAATAAGAACGCCTCGCCCATGCAATATATCCATCCGCGCGTTCCGCCGCTTCTGATCACGTATTGCCAGTGGGATTATCTGGGACTTCCCAAACAAGCCCGCGAGTTCGCTGCGGCTCTCAAGAAACAATTCGCCGATGCAAAGTTGCTGTTCATTCCCGGTGAAAGTCACATCTCCGAGATAATCTCCACCTTGAAAGACGACGACCTCACGGCTCGCGCGATACTTGAGTTCATCAAGTAATGAATACGTTCGACCTTACCGGCATTGGCTTGAATGCCACCGACACCTTAGTTCTGGTTTCGCATTTCCCCGCCTACGCGGGCAAAGAGCGGATCGAGCAGGAGATCCTCAGCCCCGGCGGCCAGGTCGCGAGCGCCCTGGTTACGGTGGCGAGCCTGGGCAAGCGCGTAAAGTACATCGGGACCGTGGGCGACGACGAACGCGGACACATCCAGCTCGCGAGCCTGCGCGAAACCGGGATCAATCTCGACGCCGTGGAAGTGCGCGCGAACTGCCCCAATCAGAGCGCCTACATCGTCATCGATCAATCCACGGGCGAGCGCACCGTTTTCTGGAGCCGTCCGGACTGCCTGCGGCTTTCCCCCGAAAGCATCACGCACGAGAAGATCGCCGGAACGCGGATGCTGCACATCGACGGTCACGATACACCGGCGGTCGAAAAAGCCGCGCGCATCGCGCGCCAGTTGGAGATTCCCGTCAGCGTCGACGTCGACACCGTCTATCACGGCTTCGATCGCGTGCTGGGCTCCGTCGATTACCTGGTGGCCAGCTCCGATTTTCCAGTCCAGTGGACCAGCGAGCACGATCCCTTCCGCGCGCTTGAATTGATTCAGGAAGAGTACAAGATGCGCGTCGCGGCGATGACGCTGGGCGCCCACGGCGCTCTGGCCCGCGTCGTGGATCAAGGTGTCGGACGATTCATCTACTCACCTGCGTTCGTGGTGAATTGCGTGGATACGACCGGCGCTGGCGACGTGTTTCATGGAGCGTTTTGTTATGCTGTGCTCGAAGGGATGCCGATGCGCGACACACTCGAATTCGCCAACGCGATGGCCGCACTGAACTGTACCCGGCTGGGCGCGCGCGGCGGCATCGCCACCTTCGACGCGGCACGCGCGCTCATGGAACGCGCCGAACGCCGGTCTCAATCCGATTTCGCGTCGATTGCGCAGCGCGCATGATTCCCCTACGCTCCACCGAGCGAGTTTACTCGCCCGCCACGGTCACTGCCAGCCTGATTGCTGTCAATACCGTGATTTTTCTGTATCAGGCGACGCTGAGCCAGTTCGACCTCAACCAGTTCGTGACGAATTGGGGCATCGTCCCCGATCATCTGCGCATGGCGTCCCTGATGACGTCCATGTTCCTGCACGGAGGGTGGCTGCACCTGCTGGGAAACATGCTGTACTTGTGGGTTTTCGGCCGTAATGTCGAGGACCTGATCGGCAGCGGACGCTTCCTGGTTTTCTATCTGTTGTGCGGATTGGCGTCAGCGGTAGTGCATATCCTGTTCAATCCGTATTCGCGGGTGCCGACCATTGGCGCCAGCGGCGCGATCGCCGGCGTGATGGGCGCCTATCTGATTAAGTTTCCGCACGCCCGCATCGTTACACTGCTCACCATTTTCATTTTCATTACCACTACCGAGGTTCCCGCGGCGTTTCTGCTGTTGTTCTGGTTCGCGATTCAATTTTTCAGTGGATTCGGATCGCTGGGAGAGAACGCTTATAGCGGCGGCGGGACGGCGTGGTTCGCACATATCGGCGGCTTTATAGTGGGCATGCTGCTGATCCGGCTGTTTCCACCCAAGCGCCGCTGGCGCGCGTGGCACATGGACGAATCGTAGCCGTGTGGCCTACGCTTCAGACGCTGCAAAAAACCTCAACCTCACTGGATTCGAGGCAATGGGGGGCGGACCCCCTGGTCCGCGGCCGATCCCCCGATCGGCCTTTCCGCGTGTCTGTCGACCTGATTTTTTGGCGATGAAGCGCGATCAGGGGATCGCGCGAGACCAGGGGGGTCCGCCCCCCTGATTTGAGTCTTTCCCCAGCCTCTGAAACTTGCGCCACAAAAAGCAAATTTAGCGAGAGGACGTCAAATCGCGCTGGATCGCGAACTTGACCAGTCCGGCGACGTCGTGGATATCCAGTTTGCGCATCAAGCTCGCGCGATAGGTGTCCACGGTTTTGGGGCTGAGCGATAGCCGCGCCGCGATCTCTTTGGCTCGCACTCCATCGCACAGCAACGAAAAGACCTGGTACTCCCGGGCGCTGAGCGCCTGGAGCGGGTCGTCGGCGGCGGGCGGCTGGCCTCCGCCGAAAATCTTATGCAGCTCAAGTTCCGGCGAAACGTAGATGCCGCCGTCCAGGATCTGTCCGAACGCTTCCAGAAGTTGCTGCGAAGGCGCCGATTTCAGCAGAAATCCGCTGACCCCGCAACGCAGGGCCTCTACCACCGTCTTGCGGTCCCGCCGCGTGGAAAGCACCACGATCTTCGTCGGAATATTGGCTTCCTTGACGCGGCGCACCACCTCCAGCGTGAACAAATCCGGAAGATTGAGATCCAGCACCGCGATATCCGGCCGGTGCTCCTCGATCAGGCGCAGAGCGACCACGCCTTCCGAGCACTGGTCGACGACGCGGAAGTGGGGGCTCGCCTCGCGATTCACTTCGCACAGGGCGGCCAGCCCTTCCCGGACTAGCGTCATTTCGTCCGCCAGCAGGATCGTATACGTTTTAGGCTCTCTAACGGGGACCAACAGCCCTCCCTCACTTTAAACAGTGAGCCCGAGCCGCACTAATTCTCCAAATTCGTTACGAAAAACTTCTAACGGCCGCGGCTTCGTCGTCGAAAACCTCGAAAACGGTGTACAGCTTGGTGATCTGCAACAGATCCTTGACGCGTTTGGTCAGGTTCAACAGCTTCACCTGGCCTCCCTGATTGGTCACCGTCGTGAAACCGGATACCATCTCGCCGATTCCCGAGCTGTCGATATAAGAAACTTCGGCCAGGTTCAGCAGCAATTTCTTATGGCCGCTCGAAACCAGATCGCGAACACTGTCGCGAAACGTGCTGGCTCCCTCGCCTAACGTGATGCGGCCTACCGCATCTATAACCGTCACATCCCCCACCTGGCGGGTGGTCAGTTTCACACTCACGTGAATCCTCCTTGCCTTTCCTGAGCTTAAGCTTTCCCCACGTACTTTACCATTTTTACTTCGGTGCCCCTGGGTTCCCGAACGCGCATCTGGAATTCGTCCATAAACGCCTGGATCAGCAGCAGGCCGCGGCCCGAGTGACGCAACAGGTTTTCGTTCGCCAGCGGATCGGGAAGCGTGGTCAAATCGAAACCATCGCCTTCGTCGGCGATCACCACCGTCAGCCGGTCCGCTGTACGGGACACCGTCAAATGAACTTTTTTCCGGGCGTTATAGCGATTGCCGTGAACCACCGCATTCACCATGCACTCGCGAACAGACATCCCGATGCGATGCTGTTCGTCTTCATCGAATCCCAATTCCTGGGCCTCGCGCAGCACCGCCTCTTCGGCGACGTCCACGCTATCGAGGTTGGAGTCGAGAACCTGCTCCACTGTCCGCGCCTCTGCGGCCTCATTATTTGCCATAGAAAATGCTATCGACGACGCGGCTGGCCCCATCCGTGGCGTGACCAAGTCGAAACGTTAACTTAGAATAATGATGCTGGTCCTGTCAAGCCCGCGACCAAAGGGCCCGGCGCGCGTCGATGATGATAGCCTGAAGATCATGAGAATTCTCGCTTCTCTTGCCCTGCTATCCGGCCTGTGCTTCGCCCAGACGAAAATCACGACGGTGGAAGGTATCAACGAATACCGGCTGGAGAACGGGCTGGACGTTCTGCTGTTCCCCGATAAAACCCAGCCGAAGGTGACCGTGAATCTCACCTACCTGGTCGGATCGAGGCACGAAGGGTATGGCGAAACCGGGATGGCGCATCTGCTGGAACACATGGTGTTCAAGGGCACCAAGACCCGAGGCGATATCAAGATCGAGCTGGCGAACCACGGCGCGGAGTACAACGGATCCACTTCCTTCGACCGCACCAATTATTTCGAAACCATGCCGGCTACCGAAGCGAACCTTCGCTTCGGCCTGGAGATGGAGGCGGACCGCATGGTCAATTCCAAAATCGCCAAGAGCGACCTGGACAGCGAGATGACCGTGGTTCGCAGCGAGTTTGAGATGGGCGAGAACAATCCCACGCGAGTGCTGGAAGAGCGCGTCTTGTCGACCGCGTACCTGTGGCACGGTTACGGCCGCAGCCCGATCGGCTCCCGCAGCGACATCGAGCACGTGCCCATCGAAAAATTGCAGGCGTTTTATCGCCAGTACTATCAGCCCGACAATGCGGTGCTGGTGGTCGCGGGAAATTTCGACGAAGCGAAAACATTGGGCTGGATCAAAGAAACCTTCGGTGCGATTCCCAAGCCGTCGCGCAAGCTTTCCCCAACCTATACCGAAGAGCCGACCCAGGACGGCGAGCGCGAAGTGGTGTTGCGCCGTGTGGGCGACACGCAGGCGATCATCACCGCGTATCACATCCCGGCCGCCGCCCATCCCGACGCGGCTGCGCTCGAAGTGCTGGAGCAGATCCTCACGGCTCCACCCTCTGGCCGGCTGTACAAGGCGCTGGTGGAATCGAAGAAGGCTATCTCGGCCGGCGGCGATACGTACACGCTGCACGATGCCGGCCTGGCGATTTTCAATTCCCAGGTCCGCAAAGAGGGCTCGCTGGATGACGTCGAGAAGACCATGCTGACCGTGATCGACGGCATCGCCAAGGAGCCGCCTTCCAAGGACGAAGTGGACCGCGCGCGCACTCGCTTGCTCAAGAACATCGACTTGGCCCTGAACAGTTCCAAGGATGTCGGAATCATGCTGAGCGAAACCGCCTCCGCGGGAGACTGGCGGCTGCTGTTTCTCGATCGCGATCGTATCAAAGCTGTGACGCCGGAAGATGTCGCGCGCGTTGCAAAGACCTATCTGAAATCGTCGAACCGTACGATCGGACGCTTCATTCCCACGGCGCAGCCCGATCGATCCGAGATTCCAGCCACCCCCGATCTCACCGCAATGTTCAAGGACTACAAAGGCGGCGCCACGGCGGAGGAAGGCGAGGCATTCGACGCATCGCCGGCAAACATCGACTCGCGAACCGTGCGCGTCACGCTGCCGAATGGGATGAAGCTGGCGCTGCTGCCCAAGAAAACCCGCGGCGCCACCGTGAACGCCGTGGTCGCGCTCCACTATGGCGATGAGAAGACTCTGCAAGGCAAAGACATCACCGCTCAATTGACCGCGGCGATGCTGATGCGCGGTACCGCCAAACACACGCGCCAGCAGCTTCAGGACGCGCTCGATCAGCACAAGATCCAGATGGGGGCGTCGGGCGCCGCCCTCACCGGCGCGACTCTTTCCATTAGCACTGTCCGCGCCGGTTTCCTTGACGCGCTCCGGCTCGCCGCCGAAGTTTTGCGCGAACCAGTCTTCCCCGAATCCGAATTCGAGCCGCTGCGCCAGTCGACTATCGGACGCATCGAAGGCCAGCGCAGCGAGCCGCAAGCGCTGGTGATCAACATGATGAACCGGCATCTGAGCATGTATCCCCTGGGCGACCCGCGAACCATCCAGACGTTCGATGAGTCCGTGGGCGATTTGAAGAAGGTCACACTGGACGATCTCAAGAAGTTCCATGCCCAACTCTATGGAGCGAGCAGCGCCGAGCTCGCAGTCATTGGAGATTTCGATCCGGCGGAAGTGCAGAAGCTCGCCACGGAGCTTTTCGGAAATTGGAAAAACGCGTCGCCTTATGCCCGCGTCGGGCGAACCTGGAAAAAACTGGAAGTCGTGAACCGGAGTATCGAGACGCCGGACAAAGCCAACGCGATGTTCGGGGCGGGTATGACTTTAGAAATGAATGAAGGCGATCCGGACTATCCCGCCATGCTGTTCGCCACGACCATGATCGGCGGCGGCTCCCGTTCGCGACTGTGGCTGCGGATTCGCGAGAAGGACGGCTTGAGTTACGCGGTGCAAAGCGTCTTCGTCGCCAGCCCCGTGGACCGCTTCGGTCAATTCCTGAACATCGCCATCTGCAATCCTCAAAACATCGTGAAAGTGGAGAGCGCCTTTAAGGACGAGATTTCAAAGATCCTCAATGACGGATTCCCCGCCGACGAAGTGGAGACCGCGAAGAAAGCGCTTCTCGACGAGCGCCAGGTGGGCCGCGCCGACGATCGCGGGCTGGTGCGGCAGCTTGCACGCAATGCTCAATACGGGTGGACCATGGCGCGCGATGCCGAGCTGGAACGCAAGATTTCCGCTCTCAGCCCCGCCGATGTGAGCGCGGCCGTGAAGCGCCACGTCGATCTTTCGTCGATCTCGATTTTCAAAGGCGGCGATTTCAAAAAAGCAGGCGTGGCGCAGTAAATCCTAAATGCAGCCCGTCCGTAGACTCAGCCCCGAGGCGCTTCGATCGCTCGGATCGATGGAAGGCGCCTATGTCCTGCCGCTCGTAGAAAAAAAGAGTGCGCCGAAACCGGCTCCCGTAAAAACGTTGAACCCCTGGCCGGGATGGGCGGCCGCAGCCGCCGTAACGCTCATCGCCTATGCGATCCACTATCTTCCCTTCGCGCCATTCCGCGTCGAAGGACCATCTGGAGTGCGCAGGCCGGTGAGCGCGGCGATTCTCGCCATCTTCGCCGGTGCTTTGGCGGCTACCGTTCTCCCGCTGCGCAAACAGATACTTGAGGGCGCCAAGCATGCCGTGCGGCGAACCATTCCGCTAACCATCGTCCTGACCGGCGCGACGCTGAGTTTCGCGAACGCGACCGCAGTCGGATTCCGCGCGTGTTTGATCATCGTCGCGACCATGACTGCGGCGATGGCGTCGGCGTGGATCTTCGGCAAAATGTTCGGCGTCTGGCCGCGCACCAGCGTCCTGATTGGCGCGGGTACGGCCATCTGCGGCAACAGCGCGATTGTGGCCGTCGCGCCGCTGATCGATGCGGAGGATCAGGACGTCATGCTGTCCATGGGTGCCATCAACGTTTTGGGCCTGGTGTTGATGTTCGTCAGTCCATTCGTTGGCACAGCGATCGGGCTTGGCGATAACGGCTACGGCGTGTGGGCCGGATCGACGATCCACGCCGTCCCCCAAGCCGTCGCGGCCGGATTCGCGTTCAGCGAAAAAGCCGGCGGCGTCGCGACCCTGGTCAAGCTGGTGCGCGTGGCACTGCTCGCTCCGCTGCTGCTGGTGCTGGCGCTCGGTTATGCGCGGACCCGCAAAGATCGTGTGACCGTGCACTATGCTCGTCTGGTCCCGCCGTTCCTGTGGGGATTTTTCGGATTGTTTCTGTTGAACTCGCTACGTCTGCTGCCGGTGTTGCAATTTCAGAGCGGATATTCGGTGAACCTCGCGAATGGTCTGGCCGAGGCGGGAAACATCACGCTCGCGCTCTCGATGGCGGCCATGGGGCTGGAAATCAACTTGAAAATGTTCGTCAAAGTCGGCGGAGCGGCCGTCGCGGTGGGCGCGGCGGCTTGTGTGACGTCGTGCATCGTGAGTTGGGCGCTAATCCGCGCTCTATTGTGATGGCCGCAGATGAACGCCGATAAACGCCGATGAGGCAGGCTAGATCTGTGGAATTTCGTCTGGACGAGGCGGTCGACCATGCTTTCTTAGCCGTTCATCGCTGACGCCTTCAATGCGGAAAGAACTCCGTGCTTGGTTCAGACTTGGATGATTCGCCCCACCGCGATAATCAGGATCGGCGAATTGAACCGGATCATCCTCCCACCAACAGACCTCACAAATGAGAAAAGTGCCAGGAGGTTCTTGGTCTAAAGTGAGATAGCTGCAGCAAGGACAAGCAAAGCGGTCGTGGCTCCCAGGCGTCACTTTCTCTGATCTTCTCATTCCGATACGGCTTGCCGCCAGGCGATCGAACCAGATATCGTGTGACTATGAGCCAAATGACCATCGAAGCGATTAAGGAAGCCATCTCTGGGCTCGCCGACGATGAGAAAGTTTCGCTTGCCAGCTGGCTTAGCGTTCAGACCATGGACGTCTGGGACAAAGAAATGCAGCGCGATTTTTCTCCGGGTGGTCGTGGTCAGCACATTGTGGACAAGGCCAGGGCAGACGTTCGCGCGGGTAAGTTTCGTCCGATGAGCGAGCGGAAGTCTGGCTCCAAAGGATGACGCTGTTCGAGTCCCGTGCGTCTGCCGAGTTCTGGCGGCTGTACGATAGATTGCCGGTGCGGATTCAGCAGGCAGCGGACAAGCAGTTTGCGATTTTCGAGAAGAATCCTTTGCACCCTTCCCTGCGCTTAAAGCAAATCGGAGAATTGTGGAGTGTGCGCGTTACCGATGCCTATCGTGCCCTTGCGATAAGGGACAAGAACGTTTTCAACTGGCTTTGGATCGGCCCTCATGACCAATACGAGCGGCTTGTCAATAACTGACTACTTGACCTTCTCGTCCCGCTCCACTTTGCCATCGCGGATATGGATCACCCGATGTGCGTGCATGGCGATATCATTTTCGTGCGTCACCAGAACAATCGTGTTGCCCTGATCATGCAGCCGCTCGAACAGCGCCATGATTTCGTTGCCAGTCGCAGTGTCGAGCGCGCCCGTCGGCTCGTCGGCCAGCAGAATCGACGGATCGTTCACCAACGCGCGTGCGATCGCCACGCGTTGGCGCTGACCGCCGGATAGCTCGCTCGGTTTGTGCATCATTCGAGGCTCCAGGTCGACCGCGCGCAAGGAATGCTTGGCGCGTGCCTCGCGTTCTTTGTGCGGGAGACCGGCGTAGATCAGCGGCAATTCCACGTTGTGCAGCGCCGTCGCGCGCGCCAACAAATTGAACGTCTGGAACACGAAACCGATTTCTTTATTCCTGATTCGCGCCAGCTCGTCGTCGTCCATATCGCTGACCAGGTTGCCCGCCAGAAAATATTGGCCGGAGGTCGGCGTATCAAGGCAGCCGATCAGGTTCATCAGCGTCGATTTTCCGGACCCCGAAGGGCCCATGATCGCGACGTATTCGCCTTTTTTGATCTCGATGTCGATGCCGGAAACCGCGTTGATCTCCTGGTCACCCATGATGTAGGTCTTGCGCAGGTCCCAGGTGCGAATGATGATTCCGTCGCGCTTGAGTTGCGCCCCACGCTCGACTTTATCGAGAACCGCTGCCTGTGCCATTGATTTTTGTAAGGTGACCCTATTGTAACTTGACGATGTTCGACGCCCCGCCGTTTATGGTTTTGCGTCGGCCAGTACCGGCGGACGATTGTCGACTTTGACGCGCGCCTGGTTGCGGATGGTGCGGATCACTTTATAGCTGCCGGTGAGAATCTGGTCGCCGTCGCTCAATCCACTGAGGACTTCGATGTCGGTTGCGCCGGTGATTCCCGTTTCGACTTTGCGATATTCCGCGTGCCCGTCGCGGATCGCGAACACGCCCTGAATCTCTTCGTTACGCGATTTGTCGGGCACCAGCTCGGTGGACGCCTGTACGCCTTCTTTGGGCGCGTCCAGGTCGCCCTTCTTGCGAACCGTCAGCGCCTGAATCGGGATCGACAACACGTTTTTACGCGTCGCAGTCACGATCTTGGCTGAACACGACAATCCCGGACGGATCTCCTGCGGCGGCGAATCGAGAGCGATCACGACTTTGAAATCCTTGGCCTCCTGGCTGGAGTTCGCGCTTTGTGATGCAGCCAATCCGGACGAGCGCAGGATCGCCGTATTTCCGATGTCGATCACTTTTCCGGTGAAAGTCCGATTCGGCATTGCATCGATGGTGATATTCGCGACCTGACCCAGATGGACGTTGACTATATCCGTCTCGTCGACCTTGACTTCGGCGGTGATCAGCGACATATCGGCAATGGTCATGATGGTGGACGCAGCGGAATTCTGCACGCCCGGCACCACAGTTTCGCCGACCCGCACCGGCAGGTCGGTCACCACGCCATCCAGCGGCGCGAGAGCGTCATATTTCGCGAGCACATCCTCGATTCGCGACAGCCCGGCTTCCACTTGCGCGACTCGGCGTTGCACGGAATTGAGCTGCGCCGAAGTCTGTTGCCGCTGAACCTTCATCTGCTGCAGCCGCGCTTCGTTCTCGCGGATCGTGGCGGTCGCCGAATCGTAGTCGGCACGTCGCTGGTCCAGGTCCTGCTTTGCGATCAGGTTGTAACCGAACATCTTCTCGGCGTTATCCAACAGCATTTTGGAACGGCGTTGCTCATTGCGCGATTTTTCGAGCGTCGCTTCCGCCGTCTTGATGCTCTCATCCGCTACGCGAATCCCTTGCTCGGCCGCGGCCGAATCGGCCTGCGAGGACGCGACCATGGCCTTTTGCGCTGTGACATCGGCCTGCGCCTGGACGTGTTCGATGCGAGCCACCACTTGATTCTTGCGGACATGGTCGCCTTCCCGGACCAGAAGGTCGACAATGCGGCCCTGAGCGTTGGCTCCTATGTTGATGTAATTACGAGGTTTAACTTCGCCGGATGCGGTCACGACCGAGGTCAGGTCGCCCCGCGTAACAGCTCCGGTCTGCACCGTCACCAAGTCGCGCTGGCTCCAGCGCATGCCGCCGAACACGCCGCCAGCGATCAGCAGCGGCACGACGATCAGTAGCGTAATCTTCCACTTACGTTTCAAGTCTGGGATTCCCCCCGCAATCAGTTAGGACGATATTTTCGTGTTGAAAGTTCCGGTTAACGCGTCTTCCTCTATTTTAAGACGGAAGAAGCGGTTGATTCTTTCGGGGCCAATGTAAATTTGTGTGGGGCACCACCAAACGCGCTCCATTACTGTCGCGCCTCAACTGACGGCCACGGCGGGTCGCAGGTGTTTGAGGCGCGACAGTTATGGAGCGCGTTGGTGAACTGAATTGTACAGCGCCGGATTATCATGGATTCTTCAGGCCTTCGAAATGAAACTCAACAGCTACACCATCACCCAGGGTCGCGACCGTGCACCGGCGCGCGCCATGCTCAAAGCGATCGGATTCTCCGATGAGGATTTGAAAAAGCCGATCATCGGCATCGCCAACACGTGGATCGAGACGATGCCGTGCAACTTCAATCTGCGCGAGCTCGCGACACATGTGAAGGCCGGAGTGCGGGCCGCCGGTGGAACACCCATGGAATTCAACACCATCGCCATCAGCGACGGCATCACCATGGGGACCGAAGGTATGAAAGCCTCGCTGGTGAGCCGCGACTTGATTGCCGATTCCATCGAGCTGGTTGCGCGCGGCCACATGTTCGACGGGATCGTCGCGCTGGTCGCCTGCGACAAGACTATTCCCGGCGGCGCGATGGCGCTACTGCGGCTGAATACTCCGGGACTTGTCCTGTATGGCGGATCGATTATGCCGGGGCATTACCATGGTCGGGATCTGACGGTACAGGATGTTTTTGAAGCCGTCGGCGCGAACGCCGCAGGCAAAATCACGGATGCGGAGCTTCTTGAGATCGAAAATGCCGCATGTCCGGGCGCGGGCGCATGCGGCGGGCAGTTCACGGCGAATACTATGGCGACCGTGATGGAGATGATCGGTCTCGCTCCCATGAATACGGCCGCGGTTCCCCAAGTCGATGCGCGAAAAGCGCTTGTGGCGTTTCGATGCGGCCAAGTCGCCGTCGATGCCGTGCGCGCCGACCGTCGTCCGCGATCCATCGCGACGCGGAAGGCCTTCGAGAATGCCATTGCATCCGTCGCGGCAAGCGGCGGATCGACCAACGCCGTGCTTCATCTGCTCGCCATGGCTCGCGAGGCCGGAGTCGAGCTTTCCCTCGACGATTTCCAGAAGATCAGCGAGCGGACGCCGCTGCTGGTGGATCTGAAACCCGCGGGCCGCTTTGTCGCCGTGGATGTGGATCGCGCCGGTGGGATGGCGGTGATCGCAAAACGGCTCGCGGATGGCGGATACGTCGACGGATCTGCCATGACCGTCACGGGACGCACCTTCGCCGAAGAAGCCGCCGATGCGCAGGAGACGCCGGGGCAGGAAGTGATTCGTCCGCTGTCGAATCCGCTGAAGACCTCGGGCGGCCTGGTCATCCTGAAAGGAAGCCTCGCGCCGGAGGGTTGCGTCATCAAAGTGACGGGGCTCGATCGGAAGAGCCAGCGCGGTCCGGCTCGCGTATTCAATTGTGAAGAAGACGCGATGCATGCGGTCACCAGCGGCAACATTCGCGAAGGCGACGTGGTCGTGATCCGTTATGAAGGCCCGCGCGGCGGTCCAGGAATGCGCGAAATGCTGGGAGTGACCGGGGCAATCGTCGGTGCGGGCCTATCGGAAAGCGTCGCGCTGATAACAGACGGCCGCTTCAGCGGAGCGACCCGCGGATTCATGGTCGGCCACGTGGCTCCGGAGGCTGCCAGCGGCGGTCCCATCGCCGCAGTTCGTGAAGGAGACTCGGTATCGATTGATATTCAAAAACGTACAATCGAGCTGGAGATTCCGGCGGAGGAACTGACGGCAAGGTTGTACTCATGGAAAACGCCTGAACCAAAATACACGTCGGGTGTTTTTCAGAAGTACGTGAAGCTGGTCGGGTCGGCGGCTCGGGGCGCGGTTACGGGATGACTGGTGTTGAACCGCTCCCTGTGGTCACGGCTCGGGTCCGCATTCTGAGCCGTGACCAAAGGGAGCGGTCCAACGGTAGATCTTGGAGATTAGCTGACGACCTTGGCGACGTGCGGTTCGAGGATCTTCAGCAGTTCCGCCTTCGGCATCGCGCCGACGCGCTGCTCGACCACTTTGCCGCCTTTGAACAGCAGCAGGGTCGGGATGCCGCGAACCTGGTAACGCATCGGCGTCGCGGGATTCTCGTCGGTATTCATCTTTCCGATCTTGATCTTACCGGCGAACTCCGTCGCGAGCGCATCCACGGTCGGCGTCATCGCCTTGCAAGGACCGCACCAGGGCGCCCAGAAGTCCACCAGAACGGGGACGTCCGAATTCAGGACTTCCTGGTCAAAAGCGCTGTCTGTAAATTGAAGGGTGTTTTCACCGGCCATATGTTTCTTGTTTAAGCTCCGCTATTTATGATGCGCGATGGGGTGGTTTGGATGCAAGTCTGCTCGGCATCCCCAGGCCTGCGTGAGTTTCGCCGCGCCCGGGCAGTACTGATGCACTCCAGCCCCAAGCGCAATGGTCACAACCAGGACCAGGCCAAGCGGAATCCAGGTGGCCCGCAGAACCGGCCGAATCCAGCCTACTTTTGAAGCTTTCGCAAGCACTGCAGGCATCAGAGCCGCGAACGCGGCTTCCGGGAGGACTTCAGGCGCCGTGTAAATAAGATAGATTCCGCTCCCGCAAATGACCGCAATGAGCGCCGCGAGAAGGATTACGATCCAAACGGCTTCGCCCGGGTCGAAGTCCACACCGACTTCGTGACTTCCCGCGCCCGCCGCTGATGAGTCTGACGATGCGAACGAATCAGATGCGCCGCCCCCGCCCGAGTCGCCACCGCCAAATGAGAAGGCATCATCAACCGGAAGATCGCAATCGGGGAGATCCAACGACTCCCAAAGACTGCGATCGCCCAACGCGATATAGCTGATCCAAAGCCGCGTGAGCGCGATGAATCCGAACACCGCGACGAGAGCCGCCGCCGGATACCGCGCCAGAACGTTCGTCAGGCCGGCCATCAGGAGAAGCTTGCTGGCGATCACACCCAGCGCCGTCGCCGTGGCGACCATGATCGCCATGTGAAAACGCAGGAAGTACCGGCGCACTAGATATCGTTTGAACCGATCCACCTGCAAGGAACCTACGCGGGGGAGCAATCCGCAGTTCCCTTAACTTCGATACAGTTCCTGATACCTTGCCGCGGCAACGTCCCATGAAAAATCCTTAGCCATTCCGCGGCGCATCCGATCGATCCAGCCGTCGCGATCCTGAAAGGCAGCCAGCGCATCCAGAATCGCCGCGAACAGGGCCTGCGGCGAGTAGCCGTGGAATTTGAAACCGGTCTCGGCATCCACCGAGTCCTCCAGCCCGCCGGTCGCACGGACAATCGGGACCGTCCCATAGCGGAGACTGTACATCTGGCTCAACCCGCTCGGTTCATAGCGGCTGGGCATCAGGAACATGTCGGAGCCGGCTTCAATGAGATGCGCGATGGCGTTGTCATATCCGATGTGGACGCCAAATTTGTCGGGACGAACGTAGGCCAAGTGGCGGAACATCTCTTCCATGGAAGCATCGCCCGAACCGAGCACGGCCAGCGCGACATCTTCGCCGGCGAACTGCCCCGCGATTTCCCCGAACAGGTCGAAGCCTTTCTGATGCGCGAATCGGGAAACGATACCGATCAAAGGGCGATCGAGGTTGGGCGGCATTCCCAGGGTCTCCAGCAGCGCCAGCTTGCAGGCGCGCTTCCCGGAAAGGTCGGCGGAAGAGTAGTGCGCGCGAATGTAGGGATCGTTTTCCGGGTTCCATTCCCCGTAGTCGACGCCGTTCAGGATGCCTGAAAGCTTGTAGGCGCGCGACCGCAGCAACCCGTCGAATCCAAACCCAAACTCGGGCGTCTGAATTTCACGAGCATAGGTCGGACTGACGGTGGTGACCGCGTCGGCCCAGACGATGCCGGCTTTGAGAAAACTGAGGCGTCCGTAAAATTCGAGGCCTTCTGGATGATACAGCGATGGATCGAGCCCCAGATCGCCCAGCGTCCAGGCAGGAAAGTTTCCTTGATAGCCCAGGTTGTGAATGGTCAGAATGCACTTCATTCCGAAAAACGTAGGGTCCCCGGAGAATTCCGCGCGCAAATACAGCGGAAGCAGGCCGGCTTGCCAATCGTGAGCATGAAAAACGTCGGGCCGGAAAATGTTGCGCGCGATTCCGAGCGCGGCCTGATTCAGCAACCCAAAACGGATATGGTTGTCCGTATAGTCGACACCGGATTGGTTATAAATCCCCGGGCGGTCGTACAGCGGAGGACAGTCGACGAATAAATAACGGACGCCATGCCACATGACCTGATCGACGGCGATGGTAAACCGGTGCGCGCCCAGACTGAGCGGCGTGGAGTACCAGATCCGATCGGAATGCGAAATCTGGGCGCTGCGGTAGCGCGGCAGGACCACCGCAACTTCGTCGCCACGCCGCACCAGCGCGGCTGGAAGCGCTCCCAAAACATCGCCCAGGCCGCCGGTTTTAACAAACGGCGACGCTTCGGAGCCGACCATTAGGATTCGAGACATGCCGCCACCTATTCCAAAAGCAGCGCGTGAAATCCTGCCTGCTGGAAATGGCGATCCATCGTCAATGCGTCGGTCAATCCGCGCTCGCGCATGATGACGAACGACGCACAGTCGGTCATTCCCCAGTTTTTGTCTTCGCGCTCCCGATAGAGAGAAAAAGAATCGTCGAACAGACGTGTGGACGCCGGCACGATTTCGACATAGTCGCTGGCGCGCAACGTTGCGATCGCTTGGACCGCGCGGTTTCGATGATGCAGAGCCGCCAGTCCATTGGCGATCTCGACCAGAACGAACTCCGAAGTGAGTAGCGTCCGCATCTCGGACACAACCCGCACCTGCCACATCACGGCTTTCTCATGCCATTCGTCGCGCGTGTTCATGAGCGCGTAGACGAAAGCGGTATCCAGGAAAATTGGTGGACTCAAGGGCTTCAATGGGTTGACGGATTGCTGTCGCGCCGCGCGTAGTCATCATGGCGTTCAGCCAGATCGGGAACACCCAGGTCCGCTGAGATGTTGACCAGCGTGGCCAATGGATGCACGTCCTGCTCAGCATCCTCGACCGTCAGAAGATACCGTCTGTTCGGCTCCAGACCCGCGGATTCCTCCGGCTGAAGCGCACGTCCGTCGAATACGGCGTGAAGAGTCCGGGCCATTACTTAAGTCTACTCCGTTCTGGCCGGTGCCAGAAGATGTTTTTGGATTTTCCCCATCGCGTTGCGCGGCAGAGTTTCGAGCGTCTCAAACCGCCGCGGAATTTTGAACGACGCGAGCTTGTCGCGGCATCGCGCTTCGAGGATGCCGAGATCGAGGGGAGTGCGCAGCACCACATACGCTACCGGAACCTCGCCGCGAACGGCATGAGCTTCGCCTACGACGGCGGCTTCGGCCACCTCTGGCTGTTCCATGAGAAATTCTTCGATCTCTCTTGGATAAATATTGAAGCCGCCGGAGATAATCAGATCGCTGCGTCGGCCGCACAGCGTGTAGTATCCGTCGTCGGATCGTGTGGCGATATCGCCGGTCCTGAACCAACCATCGACGAACGCTGCGCGCGTGGCGTCTTCACGTTTCCAATATCCGGCGAATACATTGGGGCCCTTCACCCACACTTCTCCGGTTTCGTCCAGACGCACCGAGACGCCCGGTAGCGGCAGGCCCACCGTTCCTGGTCGCCGTTCGCCCGCATACGGGTTAGAAATATTCATGAGCGTTTCGCTCATTCCATAGCGTTCGAGAATGGTGTGGCCGAAGAGCTCGCGAAAATCCTCAAGCACCTGTGCTGGAAGCGGAGCGGATCCGGAAACGAACAAGCGCATGAGACGGCCAATCTCATGCGCAGCTTCCGCCGGAGTCTCGAGCAATCGAACGTAGACCGTGGGAACTCCGAAAAACAGTGTCGGTCGGAAATCGAGGAACTGATCGACCGCGGTCTGATGATCGAATCTTTCCAGCAGCCGCATGCGGCAACCGGAAACCAGCCAGCAATGCAGGCCATTTCCGAGGGCGTGGACGTGAAACAGCGGCAAAGCGAGAAGAAAACGGTCGCGATCGGCAATCTGCCAGCACGCGATCAGGTTGGCTGCGTTGGACGCGAAATTATTATGTGTAAGGATCGCGCCTTTCGACGTTCCGGTGGTTCCCGAGGTGTACACCAGCGCGGCAGGCGCGTCGCCATCGAGTGCGGGGAAATCATGCGCCTCACCTGTTTGTGACGTTAGTTCGGGTAACTCACGCTCTGTGATCGTCAATTTCGGCTCGGCATCGGTCAAGATATGCGAGATCTCGCGCTCGCGATAAAGGATGTTGATCGGAACGAAGATCACGCCCAGCTTGACACACGCCAGGAACAGATCGATCATCTCGATCCGATTGGCAAGCTGCACACACAGCCGGTCTCCACATCCCAGCCCCCGCGCCGCCAAAGCGTGAGCCATCCGATTGCTGCGCGCGTCGATCTCGCCGAAAGTGTACTCGCGGCCTTCCCACTCGAGTCCGACTTGATCGCGACGGTTCACCAGGGAAACGTCGAACAGCTGCCGGAGATTCATGACCCCAGTGCCGCCCCGCGCTCGATCATTTTTGCGATTTCGGATTCGGCATAGCCCAGATCGCGCAACACTTCGCGGGTATGCTGGCCGATCTCCGGAGCCATGCGCGGCGTCTGCTTCTCCAGTCCTTCAACACGGATCGGATTTTGAACCGTCTTCAGGCCGGGCCGGATTTCTTCGAAAACGTGATTCGCGTGAAACTGCGGATCGTGTGCGACATCCCAGGCCGGAGGCACCGGTCCCCAGATCAGGTCGTATTCCTTCAGGATTCTGGCCCAGTGCGCCAGATCGTGCTGCGCGAAGGCGTGATCCATTCGCGCGATCAACTCCGCGCTGTTGGCACGACGGCCCGCCGGCGTGTTGAGACGCTCGTCTTTAATCAGTTCTGGAAATCCGAGCGCATTGCACAGGTTCGGCCAATCGCGCGTGGGCTCCAGCAGGCAAAAGAAAATGCGATGCCCGTCGAGCGTTACGTAGTGATTCACCAGGGGATTGATGGCGTTCTTGCGGGTCCACTTGGGCATGAACTCCGCGCCGCAAAGAGCCGCCTGAATCGAACATGCATTGGACCATGCGCCGTTGGCCATCAGCGACGTGGTGACGCGGCTGCCCTCGCCAGTGAGTTGCCGTCGATACAACGCCAGCATGATTCCCGCGAAGATCGAGACCGACGTCGGATGGTCGCCGAACCCCGCGGGGGATTGCACTGGCTCCGCATCGCCATTATGCATCGAGTACATCAAGCCGCTGCGCGCCCAGTACGCGGTCGCATCGTAACCGGGCTTTTCGGCATCGTCGCCGTTTTCGCCGTAACCGGTGACCGAAGCATAGATCAGGCGTGGATTTATGGCAGAAAGGCCGGCATATTCCAAGCAGAACTTGCGTTGGAGCTGCGGCTGATAGTTGGTGATGAAAATGTCGGCGGTACCCACCAGTTTCACCAGCGCTTCGCGCGCCTCGGGATCGCCCAGGTTCAAGGCGACGCTCTTCTTGTTGCGGCCGTCCAGAATCCAGCAATAGTTCTGATCGGAGACCGGCATGCCTGGAACTTGCACCAGGTAGCGATACGGATCGCCATACGGAGGCCGCTCGATCTTGATCACGTCCGCGCCGAAATCCGAAAGAATCACCGCGGCGGCTGGGCCGGCGATGTACGTGGAACAATCGATGACACGAAGACCGGAAAGAATTCCCTGTTGCATGATCAAAGGAATTCTACCAGCCTGGATCTTACCAACCCAACTTCGAGTCGACTCCGGCCACCGCCGCGGCATCGCGACGCCTTGAATTTCCTGATAGCGCGTCGTGTGAGATTGGCGATAATACGAGCGCGAAAAGAGAACGCCGCTACGGCTGCGGCGGTGTGGGCCCGCCAGTCGGATTCTGCGGGGTTTGTGGAGTAGCCCCCGTCCCCGGTTGCAGTGGACCCCCAGGTTGCTGCTGGCGGTTCTGCTGGCCTTGTTGGCCCGGCAGGCCCGTCTTCATGTCGAAGATGAATTCCCACTCCTGATATTTCTGGCGGTCCTTATAAACCTTGATGCTCGCGCCCTTGTAATTGCTCGCGACGCCCACCAAGCCTCCTGCCGCCCCGCTGTTGTTGGTCGACGCGCCAGGATCGGTACGTGGAGTGGTCAGCAGAGTGTTGATCGCCGTCGTCGCGGCATTCGACGTAGCCCCAGGCGTCAGTGCCCCAGGCAAGCCGGTCGGATTCATCCCCTGACCGGGGATGTTCGGGAACCCACCTGGCTGTCCGCTCTGGAGTCCGGGCGTCAGCTGATTCAAAACCTGCTGGCCGGGAAGGCCCGGTTGAAATCCTGGTTGCCCAGGAAGCTGTTGTCCGGGAAACGAAGAAAGCTGACCCTGCCCAGGAAGCTGCTGTCCGGGAAACGGAGGAGGCTGGCCCTGCTGTCCAGGAAGCTGCTGTCCGGGATACGGAAGCTGACCCTGCTGAACGGGCAACTGCTGCCCGGGAAATTGTTGGACGGGAAACTGCTGGCCAGGCAACAGAGGCTGGCCGTTTGCGCCCGTTGCACCCGAGGGCGTGAGCGTGATTGCAGGCCAGTAGCGCGGATCGTTGGGATCGATATTCTGTTGCTGCTGGGACCCCGGCCCGCCGTTGGCCGCAACCAACGCGCGATCCCGCTGCTGTTGCCGGAGGACCGCTAAATTGACCTCGGGTGGTCCGTCGGCGCCAGTCGCTCCCGACGCACCGCTGGCCCCCGTCGCGCCGCTGGCGTTCGACGCATTTGATGCATTCAGGGCACCGCCAGTGCCGGGGGCCGGTGGTTTAGTTACCAGCGAATCGGTCAACTGGCCCGCGCCATTTGCGTGGACCAGACGCCATTCGTCCTTGCCGGTCATTGGATCGATATAGCGCTTCCGCAGGTAGCGCTTGTTGTTGGTGTTCTCCAGGTCTTCGATTTTCGCGGGATACTTTTTGTACGCGACCACGTAGATTTGAATGGCGCGCTTATACTGCTCGCCCCGGCTGATCAGCAACTGCTCTTTTTCGCGTTCACTCTCGAAGGCCACGCGCGGGATCTGCGAATACAGCATGATCGCGACGGCGGCCGCCATCAGAAACACCAGCAGCAGCGCGAATCCACGCTCGCCTTTTCTTGCACCTGCTCGCGGCTCGGTTGACTCACAGGCATTAGATATCGCCGACCCAGAGCCGTGACCAGAGGGAGCGGTTAAAACGCGCAGCTGTGAAACACGCTTCATCCCGCCAGTTCCTCGACCAGCGGCAGCGTCTGCTGGCTCTTGAAGTTCATATCCTCCACTACTACCGAGTTTACGCCGATCTTGACGATCTTGTAGCGATTCTTGATGACGTCATTCTCCGTAACAACATTGATGTCTTCACCGTCGAGAAAGAACGCGCGCTTCGGTCCGCCACGCGGCGTGTTGGAATAGCCGTAAAACTTGAGCGGAATGGGCGGCGCCGTCGGAGTGGACGGCGGCGCCGGCTTCGCATCCGGAGGCGCCGGAGGATTCGCGCCGGGCATGGACCCTGGCGTAATGGTCGTCTTCGGGCCCGGCGGAGGCGGCGGTGGCGGCGGTTCCTTCCCGAACGCGAACACACTTCCGCGCGAGCCCGTCTCCATCGAAACGTTGCGAACTTTAGCCAGTAAATCCAACTTGATGGTTGGATCGATCTTGGCGACGTCCATTCCGTCGGGCGGCTTCAAACTGGGCTGAAAGTTTTCACCGCGCTTGGCCGCGGCACGGCTCTGGGGTCGCTTGGCGACCGCCGGCATTCGCGGAACCGTCGGGTCCGACACCGTTGCGGACCGTTGCGGCGAGGCCGGAGACGGTGTGGATGGACTCCGGTTCACCAGATAGGCGATCAACGCCACAACCAGCAACCCTCCTAGGGTCGCCATCTGCTTCGGACTTCCGCCGAGTTTACTGGGAGCCAGCTTCACGCGCCTGGTCCTCCCGAACGAAAGTGTTCAACTTCATGCTGACCGATAGAATGTCCGAATTTTGCTGCGGAGCCGCGGTCAGCGATTCAATGATCAGCAGCCGCTGCGACTGGTCGATCGCGTGGACGAAGCGCATCAAGTCGGCGTATTTGCCTTCGAATCCGGCCGTGATGCTCATCATGCTGAGCGTGTCCGAGCCTTCCACCGGCTCCATCGAAAACGCGTTGTCGCGCGGTTTGATCTGGCTCTGCTTGGCCGCGCTTTCCAGCTCCGAAAGCAGCGTCGAAAACGCCGTGCGATTCGCCAGGAAATACTGGCTCAGGAATTGATCGCCTTCGGCGCGTCCTTTTTCGACGGCGTCGGCGTGCTGCTTGATCAGTTCGACTCTTTCGCGCAGAGTGCGCACTTGCCCGATCAAAGTCGCGCGCTGCCGTTCGAGTTCTTCCGCCGATCCGCCTGGTGGAAACAACACCAGCCCCGCCGCGATCACGTTGGCTACGCCCAGCACCATCACCACGGTGCGCGCGATCACCTTGGGATCGCCCAGCTTCAAGCGAGGACTAAAGTTTCTGCGCATAGTTCACCGTCACGCGGTATCGATACAGCGGCTCATTATTCGAAGGCGGCAGCGAGCTGTGCCCTTCCACCGGTCCAAACCGAGGCGACTCCTCCAGCTTTCTCAGGAACCCGATCACGGGTTCCGGCGAGGCCGCGCCCACCACCATATCCAGCAGCACTTCGTTATGCGAATTGATCGCCGGCAGACGCACCTGGATCAGCTTGACGTTGTATGGCATCACGCTTTCGAGATCGGAGAAAATCTTGATCCAACTGACCGACTTCCGTTCCACCAGCGTATTCAGCAGCAGGCTGCGCTCCAGCACTTCGGCGTTCGCGGGCTGACGGAGCAGTGCGTCGTACTTGGCTTGCTCGGCTGCGATCGAACGCATTTGCGAATTGAGGCGGTCGACTGCGACGCGATTTTCTTTCGCGCGGGCTCGCTCGGAAACAATCAGCAGAATCAGTACGCACAGCGACGCTGCCAGTGCTACGCCAGCCGCGCCGAACAACACCAGGATCGGCCGGTCGCGCCGGAAAGGTTCGCTTGAAAGATTGATCGGGACGCGCATCAGTTCTGCACCAGTTCCATGTATCCCAGCAGTCCGGCATTGAACGCGCCGGGATTTCCATAGCGGCTGCGCAGCGCTTCAACTTCGCATCTGAGACCCGAGGGCGTGTGCTGGAAGCCGCACAGGATCAGTTTGCTGACGGGCGTGCTCAGCTCATCTTCCACATACGCAAACGTGGGTTGCAGCACGGCGAGAATCTCGGTTTCGCTGGGCTCGTCCAGCGTGACGCAGCGGAACAATTTGACGGTATTTCCAGCGATCACCGCCACCGTCACCACGTTACCCGAAAGTTTCGCGACGATGGCAACACCGTCACCACGATAGAGATTCAGCGCCGCGATGGTCGAAGTGGTCACCACTCCGGGATGAAATCCCGCGCCGCGGAACAGCGCTTCGTATCGCGCCATCACTTCCATGGCGACCGTCACCGCCAGCACTTCGATCCGTTTACTGGCGGACGCCGGCTGGACAAAATAGCTGACCGCGGCCGCTTCGATGTCGAAAGGAATGGTCTTCTTGACGCGAAACCTGATCAGCGAAAGCTGTTCTTCGGGTGACGACGGGAACGAATCGAAATCGAGCACCGTGACGCGGGCAGCATAATCGGGTAGGATCACTGCCGCCGGCCTCCGCTTTTTCGCGCCAGCGGCCGGAGCGAACTTTCCGATCATGGACGCGACCGCATCCGGCCGCAACACGTTGTCCTCCACCGGCGAAGCCACCAGCGTTCCCGGTTCGAAGGGCAGAAATCCGGCCTGTCCGGCTTGCGAGAACGCGATGCCCGCCTCCGACAGCTCGAACAAATGGCTCGGCGGAGGGTCCTTAACCAGTCTCGTAATTTGACTCAGGAACGACATTTCGTTTTAATTTGGACCGCCAACGCCTGCGACCCGCGCGGCCGTCAGTTGAGGCGCGACAGTTATGGAGCGCGTTGGTGTCTGTTTACTCTCAGCCTTCAATGAACGTCACCTTGTTGATCTCTTTCAGCGTCGTGATCCCAGCCCGCGCCTTCTCCAGCGCCGATTCGCGCAAGAACGTCATGCCCTCTTCGCGCGCCATCCGCCGGATTTCGGAGCTCGGCCGCTTGTTCAGAATCAATTCGCGAATCTGCTCGGAAAGATCCAGCAGCTCATGAATCGCGCTACGGCCACGGAATCCCGTGCCGCCGCACTCAAAACATCCGGCGCCTTCATAGAAGGTAACGCCGCGCCAGGTCTCCGGATTGAGTCCGCTTTCGACCAGGTACTCGTCCGGATATTCCACGGTTTTCTTGCAATGCGCGCAGATGACGCGAACCAGCCGCTGCGCCAGAATGCAGTTCAGCGCGGAGACGAAGTTGTACGGCTCCACGCCCATGTTGAGGAAGCGTCCCAGCACATCCAGCACGTTATTGGCGTGAACCGTGGTGAACACCAGGTGACCGGTGAGCGCCGCGTTGATGGCGATCTGGGCGGTCTCCTGGTCGCGAATTTCGCCGACCATGATTTTATCGGGATCGTGCCGCAGAATCGAACGCAGCCCGCGCGCGAACGTCAGCCCCTTTTTTTCGTTCACCGGAATCTGCGTGATGCCCTTGATCTGATATTCGACCGGGTCCTCAATGGTGATGATCTTGTCTTCGTCGTTCTTGATTTCGCTGAGTCCAGCGTAGAGCGTGGTGGTCTTGCCGGAACCCGTCGGACCGGTGACCAGGACCATGCCGTACGGTTCTTTGATATAGCGCCGGAACTTCAGCAGGTCGTGATCGGAAAAGCCCACCACGTCGAGCGAAAGCTTCGCGAACTTCTCGCTCATGGACTCTTTGTCGAGCACGCGCAGCACGGCGTCTTCGCCATGGATCGTCGGCATGATCGATACGCGGAAATCGATGAGGCGGTTCTTATAGCGAACCCGGAAGCGCCCGTCTTGAGGGACGCGCCGCTCGGCGATATCCAGTTCGCTCATGACTTTGATGCGCGAAATGATGGTCGAATGCCAGTCTTTCGAAATCGGCGGCATGGCGTAATGCAGCACGCCATCAATGCGGTACTTGATAGCCACTTCCTGATCGCGCGTCTCGATATGAATATCGCTCGCGCGCCGTTCCAGCGCGTTGAAGATGGTCGTATCGACCAGCTTGATTACTGGCGCAATGTCGGAATCCGTGCCCAGTTTATCGAGCGAGATGGTTTCGTCGGAGTTCTCTTCTTCACCGACTACGTCCAGCGTGAAGCCTTCGGTGACTTCTTCGAGCACGCGCTGGGACTGCTCGGTTTTCTTCAGCAGATCCGAAATCTGCGAAAGTGTCGCGACTCGGACGCGCAGTTTCTTGCTGAGCAGGACCGACAGCTCGTCGATCAGGTTGAGGTTGCGGGGATCGGCCACCGCGATCTCCAGCGACCCGTTGTGCCCCTGGATCGGCACAAAGTTGTAGCGGAACATCAAGTCGACCGGGATGGAATGGAACAGGTCGTGATCGATCCGGACCTCGCGCAGATCGACGAATTCGTGATAATAGCGCTCCGCCAGCGCCTTGGAACGCGCCGCTTCCTGGATGGGATCCAACGGGAGATGTCGATCAGTTGCCGCCATAGCTATTTAGAATCAGTCGCTTACATCGATCGACCAAGATCGACAGACTGGCCTCTAAGTCTAAGACGCAATTGAGCGCGGTCCCGTGCAGATGCTTACGACCGGATCGAATCGGCCAGAGAAAAGATGGGCAAGTACAGTGAAATGAGAACGAAAGCGACAAAGATGCCCATGAAAATCATGATGGCCGGCTCGATCAGGCTGAGTGCGGCGGTGGTGCGGTTCGCCACGTCGTCTTCGTAAAACTCGGCCACGCTGCCGAGCATTGAAGGCAGGGCGCCGGTCGATTCGCCGACTTCAATCATGTCGATCGAAAGGCCCGGGAAAACCTTGGTCTGCCGCAACGCTTGCGAGAGCGATTGCCCTTCACGGACCAGCTTCACCGCTTGCTGCAGAACTTTTTTCAACACCTGCGTGCCCAGTGAATCCGCTGCCGTGTCGAGCGCCTGCAGCAGCGGGATGCCTCCGATCAGCAGCGTTCCCAGCACGCGCGAAAATTGGGCGACTTGATATTTCAGCCACACTTCGCCCGCGTAAGGGAGCTTCAACAGGAACCGGTCGACCATCTCGCTTCCCTTGGGCGTGCGCGACCAGTAACGGAACCCGACGATTCCCGCCACCAGCAACGCGAACCCCAGCAGCACATAATTTCGCGCCGTGGTTCCGATCGCGATCAGGATCTGGGTGGGCATGGGCAGGACGGCGTTCATGCTCGAATACAACTGCGCGAAATTCGGGACCACGTAGGTCACCAGAAACACCACCAGGCAGATGACCAACGTGATCAGAACCGATGGATACATCAGCGAAACCAATAATTTCTTGCGAACCGAAAGCGCCAGCTTTTGATAAGTGATGTAACGCTCGATCACTTCCGCCAGCGATCCGCTGCGCTCGCCGGCCAGGACAGTAGTGACGTAGATGGCCGGAAAGACTCCTTGCCGTCCGAACGCGTCGGAAAGCAGCGAGCCGTTCTTGACCTCTTCCCGGACGCCTTTGATGTACTGCGAAAGCTTCGGATCGGTCAAGCGTTCGGCCAAGAGATCGAGGGCTTTCAGAATCGGCAGCCCGGCGCGAATCAGCGTGACGAACTGCTGATTGAAGATCAGGAATTTTTCGACGTTGAGTTTCTTGCGGCGCGGCCGGGAGACGATCCCTGTCAGCTCGGACCGCGGTTTGACCGAGTAGACCAGGAATCCTTGCTGTGTATACCGGTCGCGCAATTCGCGCTCGGACCCGGCTTCGGCCACTTGCTGATGAATTTCACCGCGCGCGTCCGCGTATTTGAGCGTCCATTCAGCCATTCGACACCATTCTAAGAGATAGACGGCAGACGGTGGCCGGGCGTGGAGATCTTCTGCGGCCCTCCGCGGCCTCTGCGTCTCTGCGAGATGTCTTTCGCGACTTCACGCAGAGAGCGCAGAGGGCCGCAGAGTACGCGGAAAGTTCCGTACACTGACGTTATGCGCTTGGTTTGGATCGCGATGAGCCTGTGGTTGGCTACTTTGCTCCTATTCGCGGAAGGTCCGGGGTTCCGCAATCGCCGCACCTTCGACGAGCATTACGCCAAGCACGGCCGCGAGTTCGGCAACATCTCGCAGGACGAATATCTTCGCCGCGCACAGACCCTCCGTGATACACCGTCAGGAGGTCCGATTCTCGAAGCCGATAAACCCGGCGGCATCGTCACTAAGTTCGACCGGCGAAGTGGAGCCTTTATCGCCTATAACGCCGATCGCACGATCCGGACTTTTTTTATTCCCAACGATGGTGAACGCTATTTCCGCAGACAGGCCAAGAGACCCGAATGACAGACGCGGAAATTCAAGCCTATTTACGCGATAACGGCTATCCCGAGCACATCGTTCGCGACGGTCGCGCCGGGCTGCTGCTCCGCTGGCGCAAGTTCGTCGAGCAAGTAGAGCGCGGCTATTCGCTCGGGCTGGAGGATTACCGCAACGACCTGGACGTCCGCGCCATCATCGCGCTTGCTGGTGTCGAAGATGATGAGATCCGTGCACTGGATGAACGATTCGAAAAGATGCTGACGGTTCGGACGGTTCGCGTCTGGGAAAGTGGGGCGGGCGATCCGTTCTGGGATTTCGGATACCCACAAAATGCGGGACCGGATTTGAAGGAAGATTTACGAGCCGAAGATCTTGGCCGTTAATTAACGTGAATGAACATGAATCCTTTAAGCCCCAAGCATGAACACGATGGTTGCGACCCGGTTCAGCCCCATGTGGGGAGTTGGCAAGCTGTGCAGGCAGTCATCTAGGATTTTCCAGCGTAACCGTTAACATCGGCGGAGGTTGGCGATCGGGTTGCAATTTGCCGGGCATGCTTCATCGCAAGAACCGCATTCATGAACTACGTCATCTCTGCTCGGAACTCGTATCTATCGTGTGTACGTCCGGCGATCAACCTGGAGTCATGGTCACCGCAAATCTTGAAGAGATCGGCCAGTCGAGCGCACAAGTATTGGCCGACGCGCCCATCAGGACAGGTGTCAGAGTCTGGATCGCCTGTGAAATGCATCAGTTAAAAGGACGCGTGAAATCCTGCACGTTTCTGCAGCGGCTGGGCTATTCGATCGAGGTGGTGCTCGATCCGGATTCCTGCTGGTCGCCGATGTGGTTCACGCCGAAACATCTGCTGCAGATTTTCGGGCGCATCGCGCCTGCCCCGCCTAAGTATTTACACTTAAGGAAAGCGTCAGGTACCTGAGAAAATCCTTCGTGCAAATTCTGCCGAACCAGGTAAGGGATTCTACTGCCCGAGCTCCTTCAACAGCTCCGCCACCGCGGATTCGAGCTGGCGATCCTTCCCGTTGAGATTGTCTTCGGGTGAATTTTCGACGCGAATGTCAGGCTGCACCCCGTAATTTTCCATGTTGGTGCGCTTCGAATCGGCCAGGAACACGCCGACGCCAGGAGTGCGCACGGTCGAGCCATCGATTAAGGAATAACTACCGGTTCCGATCACCGCGCCCATGGTGGGAGTGCCGATGGTCTTGCCGAGCCCTAGGGCCTTAAATCCAGCGGGGAACATTTCGGCATTCGACGCCGAGCGCCAGTTTTGCAGAACCACTTTGGGTCCGAAGAATCCGGCGAACGGGCGACCGGTCGGCTCGGTGCCGCGAGGCTGCCAGATCTGGTATTCCTTCTGGACCAGGATCGCCAGCAACTCCTGTTCGATGTTGCCGCCGCCGTTCCAGCGCTGATCGATAATCAACGCTTTCTTTTCGCGATTTTCGCGAATCTCTTTTTCGAATTTGGTGAGCGACGGTTGATCCATCGCCTGGATATGCAGGTATCCGATCTTGCCCCCTGAAAGCTTGTCCACTTCAACGCGCCGGTCCTTCACCCAGCGTTCGTAGCGAAGCTGGCTGTAAGCCATCGTCGTGATAGGTGAAATGCGCGTCTTCCATGCCCCGTCTTCGCTGGGTTTGCTGTTGAATGTCACCGTCACCCGGGGATTCAGGCGCTCATTGTTCAGCAGCTTCCAGTAGTTGGTTTCGGCGAGCACCGGTTTGCCGTCGATGGCGATCAGATAGTCGCCGACGTGAACCGTGACCCAGTCCTTATCGGATGGGCCGTTTTCGTAGATGTAGGCGACCTTGTAGCGCCCGGCCTTTTCGTCAGGCTGCAGATCGATGCCAAGGTGTTGCGTCTGGATGGCGCCTTCTCCGCGTCCGCCCGGTCCTGGAGCAGCGCCCGTGTGCGACGCGTTGAGCTCGCCGATCATTTCGTTGACGATGTTCAGCAGCTCGTACTTATCGGCGACGTACTCGACCAGCGGCTGATATTTGGCGCGAGCTGCATCCCAACTGTAGCCGTGCATGTTGGCGTCGTAGAAGCGGTATTTCATGGTGCGCCACGCGTCGTCGAACATCTCGGCCCATTCGGCGGGCTTGTTGATGCGAACCTTCGCAGTAAATGTAATCTGACGGCGCGCTGCGGTTCGATCCGCGGCCGCTGCTCCCGCGCCGCCGGCGGGGAGACCCATGGAGTAAATGGAGCCGCCTTCCATGTAGAACAGCGTGCGTCCGTCGCGCGAGACATACAGAGTGTTGATGCCCCCGAATCCGCCGCGACCGCCTCCGCGACCGCCACGGCCTCCATCATCGCCGCCCGCGGCCGGCGCGCCGCCGAGCCGGTTCAGCCGCTTGCCATCGTCCTGGATGGTGTACAGCACCGGAGTATTTCGCAGCCCGGCTGGTTCGCTGGTCACGAAGATGACGGTCTTCGAATCGGTGGAAGGCGTGTAGCTCTGCACGCCGAACGGCATGCGCGTCACCTGGCGAGTCCGGCGCTTCAAGCCATCCCAATCGATGTTGACGTCTTTGACCGGTTGCGCTGCCGCGGCATTGCCACGTCCGCCACGGCCTCCTGGCGCGGGTTGATCCTCGGAATCAGCGCTGTCCGTGTCATCCGGATCTTTATCCTGCTTTTCGAGCGATACGACGTACAACTGGGATCCGCGACCTCCGCCGAATCCGCCGCCTTCAGACAAAGTGAAGTACAGTTTCTTGCCATCGGCAGAGAAGCGCGGCTGGCGCTCGCTATAGGAATCGAACGTAACTTTGTGCTCGGTGCCTCCGGTTGGTGAGACCAAAAAGATGTCCGTGTTGCGCGTCTGATCCACCTTGGCATAGGCGATCCATTTTCCGTCGGGCGACCAGAGTCCGCCGCCGATCCCGCCGTATTTCGAAGATGCCACTACACGTGTCTGCTTGGAGCCGGTTTCATACACGTACAACTTGTCGTCGGTGGTCAGGAAAGACAGAGACTTGGAATCGGGCGACCAGTTGATGTTGTTCTTCAGTACGTCGAGATCGGTGATGCGCTGTGCATCGCCTGAGCCGTCCGAGGCCGTGATGTAAATCTCTTCGCGTCCGTTCCGATCGCTGATGAAGGCAATTTGCTTGCCGTCCGGTGAATAGGTCGGCTCCTGGTCGCGCGCGGGATTGTCGGTGATCTGGACCAGGTCGCCGCCGGCGGCCACGGGGGTGGTGAAGATTTCACCATGCGTCGAAAACGCGATGTGGCGCCCGTCGGGAGCAAGATCGTATTCGTCGGCGCGCGAGCTGAGCGTCCGCATCTCGGTCATGTTCTCCTGGGTTTCGGCGGAGATGTCGATCTTGATGGGCGCCACCTTTTTTGTAGCCACGTCGAGCTTGGTAATCCCGAAATCGTGCTCGAATACGATGGTCTTTCCGTCGCCGCTGATGGAGGGAAAGCGCACGTCGCCGGACTTGAATGTCGTCACCTGCTGGGCGTTCCCACCGCCTTCAGGCACGCGCCAGATGTTGGTCAGACCAGTGTTCGATTTTCCGTCCTCGCGATCGCTGACGAAATAGATGAAGCCGTCGTGGGCCCACATCGGCCAGGAGTCCAGACCTTCGAACGTGGTCAGATCCGTAAACTTCTTTGCCGCGAGATCCATCACCGTGACATCAGTGTTGTATGCGCCGCGATAATATTTGCGCCAGTACACTTGCCCCTTGCGATTGATCGCGATCTTTTTTCCGTCGGGCGAATACGATCCCGCGATGCCCATGTCTGGTCCGGCGTTATGCTCCATGCCGCCGTCGATCGAAACCGTATACAGCCGAGGCATAAAATCCTCGTTGCGCTGGCTCGAAAAGAGCACGCCCCGCGAATCCGGGGTCCAGCCAAGCACGTTGTCGTCGGCCGAATGCCAGGTGAGCTGTTTCGCCTCGCCGCCGCGCGCGGGGATGATAAATACGTCCAGATTCCCGTTGCGGTCGCTCGAAAATGCGATCCACTTTCCGTCCGGCGAAAAGCGCGGATAAATATCCCGCGCCGAATGCACCGTGAGGCGCTGGAGGTTCGCGCCATTTTCATCGGCGGTCCAGATATCGCCCATGAAGGAGAACGCAACGCGTCCCTGATAGTAACTGGGGTAGCGCGTCAGCTTGGCTTCGCGGCCGAACGCGGCGACACACAGCAGGGTCAATACAAGGGAGACAGTTTTCATGGTCGACACCTCAACTTAGGTTGTAAGGCGGGTAATCCTCTTGTTAGGTTACAGTACTTGAGGCTGGGACCAATGGAAGCCTGCATGGATCGGGAGCCGGTCTAATTCGCGGCCGCTCCCGGAATCAAAAGCTCAGCCCCCGCAGGAATCTGGAACGCGGCGGGCATGATTCCGATGATCGTGAAATCCAGGCCGGTGAGCTGAATCTTGCGGCCGATTGCACTCGGATCGCCACCGAGCCTGCGCTGCCAGAAGGAGTTCGCGACCACCACGACACGTGGTTCCCGCTTCCGAAACTCTTCGGGAAGAAAAACGCGTCCGATCAGCGGCCGGGCTTTGGTCTCCGCGAGGAACTTCTCAGAGATTTCGGCTGCGCGAATTGTCTCAGCGGCATCGCCCCGGCCGTACTGAAATTCGCGGAGACTGTACGTCGGAGTGGGTAGGTCGTCAGAACGCCGGCATCCTGCAAGCGCGATGCAGAACAAAAAGGCGAGCGCACATCGCATTTCTACTGAACGCTCCAGCGCGCGAGCGATTTCAGATCTTTGATTAGAAACCCGTCAGCGAGAATCACCGGATGAGCCCAGGTGGGGCTGTCGGCGACGTCGTATTGGCGGATCTCGCCGAGTCCCTTGGCGGTCGGCTTGGCGATCAGCAATTTCGCCTCCGAGGTGAGCGAATAGAGGGTCGATGCGCTGGCGAGCATGGCTGCGTTGTCGCCACCGCGCGGCGATCCGGTCCACAGGGTCGCGCCCGTCTTGGCATCGAGGGAAAAAATCTGACCTTTCTTGAGATGCGAGAATCCGATCACCATATCCCCCATGAGCACTGGCGAATTCATGTACATCGATGCATCTTTCGTTTGCCAGACCGTCTGAGGGGTGGCAGTCCCGTTGAGCCGCACGGCGAAAACTCCTTTGTCGATGCCCGAAAAGATCAGCGTGTCTTTGAAGACGACGGGTGTCACGATGTTCTGCTCGTATGCCGTGGTGAACGGGATCTTCCAGAGCAGCTTGCCGGTGGATTCCTCCAGTCCGACGATGTTCTGGCGAGCCTGCGTAATCACCTGCCGCACGCCGCCGAGCTCGACTACGATGGGCGTTGCGTAACCGGGAGAATCGCCATCCCAGGTCCACTTCACATTGCCTGTGGCCGGATCGAAGGCGGTGATCGCGCCGGTTTTTTCGCCGCCGACGTGCACGATCAGCAGGCCGCGATCGAGAATCGGAGACGTCGCGGTGCCGAAGGTCGGGGCGCGTTCCGGCTGGTCCTTCGAAAACTCCTTGCGCCAGCGCAATTTTCCGGTCTCTGCATCGAACGAAGAAAGCACCCCGCCGATCCCGAACGTGTACAGCTTCCCGTCGGCATACAGCGGAGTCGATTTGGGCCCCGGTCCATGCGAGACGGCCGCGCCATTCATTTTGTAGGGTGCCGGATACTGCTGCTGCCAGCGCACTTTTCCGTTGGCTGGATCGATCGACAGGATCGTCTCCTGCTCACCCTGGCGCGCGAAGTCGTAAATGCTTCCGGCGGCGAAGATCGGGGAGGCGTGGCCCAGGCCGACTTCAATTTTCCACTTGAGATTTAGCTTTTCCGGAAAATTCTTGGGTTCTTCGGTGACGATGGCGTCGTGCTGGGGTCCTCGCCACCCGGGCCAATCGGCGGCGAGGGCGAGGGATGCGATGAGGGTGAGAGAGACAGTGCGCATTGTATTTAGGACGGGCGGGCGGGAGAAACGATTTTCTGTACGACCAAACGAACCCACGGGTTAATAACTCCTGTCATATGTTGGTTGTACCACGGTGGTGATTAGCCAGGGCCGGGGAAAATCGCAAGAGATTGCAAACATGGATCGAAGGACGGGAGGATGACGGGGGACTGGGGGCGAACCCACTTGGTTATACTCTGACAGGAATATGAAGATGGTCGCGATCGCTGTGTTCCTCACCTGCCTGCCGGTCTTTGGATTCGTTCACCACGCGACAGCCGAATACAAGCTGATTCCAGTCCAGGGGCATGCGGTGTACTTAAGCCCTGAAGCGGTGGCGGACGGGGCGCTCCTGGAGCAAGTGGTCGCGAAGCTGGATTCGGATCTCGCGATGATCCAAGGTCTGCTGCCCAAGGCGGCGGTCGGCGAACTGGTCAATGTCGCTTTCTGGATCGAGCATGACAATCCTGAAACCCCCGGCATGACCTATCATCCGAACCCGGTCTGGCTGAAGGAGCACGGCTATAACACCGACAAAGCCAAGTCCATCGAAATCGGGAACCTGCAGAATTTTCTGGACTGGCATAGAGAGCAGCCATTTTTCGTTCTGCACGAGTTGTCGCACGCGTATCACGACCGTGTCCTCGGGAATGACAATCCTACGATCCGCCGCGCGTACGAGTTGGCGGTTGCAAGTCACAAGTACGAATCCGTTGGGTACGTCAATGGCCAAAAGCTGAAAGCGTATGCGTTGAACAATGCCGCGGAGTATTTTGCGGAGTTATCGGAAGCATATTGGGGGAAGAACGATTTTTACCCGTTCGTGCGGGGCGAGCTGGAGACGTTCGATCTTGACGGATTTCAGATGGTCGCGAAGTTGTGGCTGGGCGGGTAGACAGAGACGAAATCGCGAAGTTATGGGAAATGAATGGGGGGCGGGCTTTAATCCCGCGCGGAGCTTTAGCTCCGCAAGAGGAGGCGTGGCTGAAGCCACGCGCGGGATGAATCCCGCCCCCCTTAATCAGCCAGCTGTGCCACACTACTGCGTCCGTCTATCCACTCGGAATGCGTTCCTTCAGGACGCGAACCAAATCGTTCGCCTCCGCTTCACCGATTCCGGATCCGAAGCGATACGTTTTAGGACCATACTCGAACGCGATGGTACCTGGGGGCGTGGCGGTTGGACTCGTCACAAGAACGGGCGAGCAACGAAGGTTATGCACTTTATTGGCATCAAACCGCTTCGCACGTCCCAATGGTCCCAATTCATCACGGATGGAAAGAGTCAACCCATCAATCGCAACTCGTTCTCGGCCAACAAGCATCCACATGAGGCTGTAGAGGGCGCCGATTCCTCCGGCGCTCCAGCCGACGAACCATATATATTCTAGAAGCGTCGCCTTGCCCTGTATGATCTCGATTCCAACGTGATACTCACCGAAGGCCCATCCTGCAAGCCAGACTGGCAAGAAGAAAATTGCGACTCCGATCCATGGAGCACGGATGATGACTTCCACGCGACCGTTGGCGGAAACAACGGTCGTTCTGGGAACGCCGGACTCGAACAAATCAGATGAGCGCGGGTAGCCGGATCCATCGCAGAACTTACATGCGCCAGTGCCTGCACAGCGATCACACTTTGGCTCGAACGCATTCAGATGGAGATTTTGACCAGTCCCCTGGCACGTCGCGCATCGGCCATTCCCCGGACGGTCGCACCTGGAACACCTCAGTCTGCTGCTACCGGGCACTTACTGCTCCAGGTACGTATACCCGTTTAGCCCCTCTTCATAAAACCGCAGAAGCGAGCCTGATTCTTCGTAACCGATCCGTCCTTCGCGAACCGCGCACTCAACGTCTTTGCGGAACTGTTCGAGCAGTGTGTTGGATTTGAACTGCACGTAATCGAGCACTTCGCGCACTGTGTCGCCCTTGATTACAGCGTCGATGACCACCGCGCCCTTGTCGTCCAGACTGACGTGGACCGCATTGGTGTCGCCGAACAGGTTGTGCAGATCGCCCAGGATCTCCTGATACGCGCCGACCAGGAATGCCCCCAGGACGTACGGCTCGCCATTGAAAGTATGCAGCGGGAGCGTTTTCTTCACGTCGCGGCGATCGATGAATTGATCGACTTTACCGTCGGAATCGCACGAAATATCGCCCAGGATGCCGTGGCGGAACGGTTCCTCCTGCAGCCGGTGGATCGGCATGATCGGAAAAAGCTGCTTCACTGCCCAGCTATCCGGCAAGCTCTGGAACAGTGAAAAATTGCAGAAATAAGTGTCCGAAAGCAGGCTGTCCAGTCCTTCCAGTTCTTCCGGATAGTAGTCCAGCTCCTTGGCTAGCTTTTGAATCCGCCGGCACACTACCCAGTAGACGCTTTCCGCCACGCTGCGCTGTTGCAGCGGCAGGTAGCCCAGGCTGAACAGATTCAGCGCCGAATCGAGCGCCTGCTGCGCGTCATGAAAGCTCTCCAGAAGATTCTTGTTGGAAAGACCCCGGAGCGTTTCTTTCAAATCGATCAGCGGCTGCTCGACGTCGTCCGGAATCTCGGGCAACGTTTCCGCGTCGCCGAATCCTGTAACACCCAGTACGTTAAACACCAGCACGCTGTGGTAGGCGGCAACCGCGCGGCCGCTTTCAGAAACAATGATCGGGTGCGGAACCTCGGCTTCGTCGCACACGCTTTGAATGTGATACACGACGTCGTTAGCGTATTCCTGCAGCGTGTAGTTGACGCTCGATTCGAAGTCGGTCTGCGAGCCGTCGTAGTCGATCCCCAGCCCGCCGCCGACGTCCATGTACTGCAATCCCGCGCCGGCGCGTTTCAGCTCGACGTAAACGCGAACGGCTTCCATCACCGCGCCCTTGATCTGCCGGATATTCGTGATCTGGCTGCCCAGGTGGAAGTGCAGAAGCTCCAGGCAGTCTTCCATTCCGGCCGCTTTCAACTGGTCGAGCGCGCGCAACGCTTCGGTTATGGTGAGCCCAAATTTCGAACGGTATCCGCCGGAGGACTTCCAGCGTCCCGAGCCGCGGCTGGCCAGCTTGATCCTCAACCCGATGGTGGGCCGCACGCCGGTTCGCGCGGCGTGCTTCAGAATCAGGTCCAGCTCAGTGTATTTTTCCACCACCGGAATGATCCGCCGGCCGATTTTGGCGGCCAGCATCACCATTTCGATGTATTCGTCGTCTTTAAAGCCGTTACAGATGATAGGCGTCTCGTTATCGGCGATCGCCAGGACCGCGAGCAGCTCCGGTTTCGATCCGGCTTCGAGGCCGAATTTGAAGGGCCGCCCATATTCGAAGACTTCCTCGACCACCTGGCGCTGCTGGTTGACCTTGATCGGATAGACGCAGCAATAGCTGCCTTTGTAGTTATGCTCGGCGATGGCGTTTTGAAATGCTTGATGCATTTCACCCAGCCGGTGTTGCAGAATCTCGCCGAAGCGGATCAGGATGGGCAGCAGAATTCCGCGAAGTTGCAGGTTGTCGACCAGCTCTTTCAGATCGAGCGAGCGGGTGGCGTCCTTGTTGGGATGGACCCACAGGTGTCCGTTCGCACCGACGGAGAAGTAGCCTTTGCCCCAACTGGCAACGTCGTAGAGGTCTCCGGCCTCGGCCGTGGTCCAGCGATCGGCCGGTTCGCGCACCGGAGCTCCATTGGTGAGTACTGTTGCCATGAACCTTTAGTTTCCTTCGATTTGACGCAGAGGGCAAGAGAAAAGTTCATGAATTTTCGGGTTTGAAAGCACGCGGACTCAGTGGCGAGAATACTCGAACACCGTTTTTCCGCTCTTGTTGATGTAGGCGACGTGCTTTTCATCCAGGAGAATCGACGCCAAACCTTGCACGAACGGAGTCGCCTCGCGGAACGGTCCTTGGATCGCGACCCGACCTGAGCGGTCGATGAAGAACTGTCTTTTATCCGAGTTGACGAGAGAAAAGGACTCAGAAAACGGCTCGACCGAGTCAAACCCCGGTTCGATTACCAGCGCGCCGGAGCGATCGATGAAGCCCCACTTGCGACCAATCTTCACCGCGGCCAGCCCTTCGCTGAAAGATTGAGTCTGTTGAAAGCGAGGAGCGACAGCGAACTTCCCATCACGGTCGATGAATCCCCACCGGCCGCCAATCCTCACCGCAGCGAGCCCTTCTTGAAAATCCTGACCGGACTCAAACTCCGGCGGAATCGCGAACGCGCCGTTCCGGTAGATGAAACCTACCTTGCAAATGGTGACCGCATCGTCTGGCGCGCCACCGCAGGAGGTCGGATAACCGCTCGTAGGACTCCCCTCTTTCCCGTTGTCCCAGGTGACGAGATGACAATAGCCATCGAGGGCAGCTCTTGCGAGGCCGTCAACAAAGGGACCGACATCGGCGAACGTAGCTGGGATCGCAACATTTCCCGTTGAGTCCAGGAAACCTTGGAGTCCTGGAAAATCGCGGTAGTCGAAGTGGCCGGGCTGCCAATTCCGAATTGCCGGCTTACCCTCCGATTCGAAGGCCACGAGACCTTCAGAGAAACTACGCAAGCGAAGCCTGGGGACGCGGGCCACGATCGAGCCGTTACGATCCAGGATCAAATCGAGCTGCCAATACTCGCGGTCCGGATCGTCGATGCTCGCCCGCGCGAATCCACCCGAGAAGTCTTCGAGCCACCGGTAGTTTCCCTTGAAGGCCCATTTTCCCGTTTCATCGATAAACCCCTGAGTCCCAACTCTGGCAAGTCCATTTGAGAAATCTCCGACGTCTTCGATTGCCGCCTGAATCTCCGGAGGTATCACGACTCTTCCGGTGGGATCGATGAATCCGACGCGTCCATTCCGCTCGAAAGCAAACAGCTTGGACGTTGAGTGAGCCAGCTTTGACCTGAGCTTTCGCGGGTAAGAGACACTGCACGGCTGGATGGCGAGTGCGATCAGAAGCAATCCCGCGGCGATGCGTCCGCCGATGGTAATCGCGCGAAGAGCCATCTCGTATTCAGTTTATATTGCGAAGGGCCAGCAAAGAGGAAAGTTCATGAAAATCACGCTTCAGGCGGCACGGAACGCTGGACCATGCCGAGAAGCTGGGGGCCGCTTTCGGCTTCGAAGGCAGATCGCGCCGCTTCGCAGCGCTGCTTCGCGGTCGCGAAAACGCGCTCGAAATCGGAATTTCCGCGCAAGCCGGCGAGCCATGGATCGGACACCAAAGCGGGGAAACAGAAGTAGCCCCCGTCTACGCAGCGCGCGAGCGACTCGAGGGCGCGGCCAGTTTCACCGACGTATGCCAGTTGACGGCACAGATAATACCAGCCTTCGGGATCGCTGAATCCCGCCGCGAGAAGATCGTCGGCCGCGCGGGCGCATTCTTCGCGATTTTTTTCCAGACTGGCTCGCAGCGAGATCAGGTGCAACTGACCGAGCCGCCATGTGATGCTCGACTCCTTACTCCGCAAGAGATCGATCGCTTCATCGACGCGGCCCAGCATGGCCAGGGAAACGCCTTTGCCGTATCCAAATACATCGTCACTGGTGGCGAGAGCGTTCGGATAGTCGCCCGAAAGGAAATAGGTCTGGGTTACGGTAGTTGCGACGTGCGGATCGAAGTGCCGGGCCCGCCGGTGCGCGGCGAGGGACGCGTCGAACAACCCGCAGTAGCGGCAGGCGTGCGCGAGCGCGGCGAACAGCTCTGGATCGTTTCCGGTGGTGCGCGCTCGTCTGACCAACCGGACCATGGCGTCATGGGCGTGGCCCTGCTCCGCCTGAACCATCGCGTACAGGTTATGGGCCAGGGGCAGGTCCGGATTCAATTCCAGAGCCCGGCGCATGGCCCGATCCGCCTCCGCCTGCCTTTCCGTCGATCCGCCACTGTATTTGTCGGCGAGCCAGATCGAGCGTCCCAGACGCGCCCACGCGGGCGCATACCCCGGATCGACCTCCACGCATTTTCGAAGCATCGCCATGGCTTCGAGATACTTTCTCTGCCTGGCCAGTTCGTTCGCCTGGAGATAGAGATCGTAGGCCGACGCGTCCGCCGGAGCATCGTGTGCTAGCAGACGCCGTTCACCCGCGGTCAGAGGCAACGCCAGCGATTCGACCACGGAGCCGACCAGCGTGTCCTGTAACTGGAAAATATCGCGAAGTTCCACTTGTAGAGATCCGGACCAGATCAACGTGCCAACGGGAGCAGCGACGAGTTGCGTCGCGAGGCGGAGTTGCGTGCCCGCGCGCAAAAGCGTGCCGGTTAGAACGACGTCGACATCGGCTTCTTTCGCGATCTCCTTCAGATCGGGCGCGGCGCCGGAGAACCGGGCGGCCAGGAGCGTGGAGCGCACCACCAGCGAACTCAGGCCCGCCAGCGAAGCTGCGATGGCGTCGGGAAGGCTGAAGGCCAGAAAATCCGTCTCCGGATCGGGGCGGAGCGGTTTGAACGGGAGAATGATCAGCCGCTTCACGGGCCGAGCCTCCACGCTAGAGGTGTGTTCCAGGCCACGGGCTGCGCGCAGCTCCGTCGCCATTCCATCCGCATCGGAATAGCGTTCCTCGGGCTTCTTGGCCAGCGCACGATGAAGGACCCGGTCGATGGCGGAAGCGGCCGCGGATCCGGTCAAGGCCGGCGGCGAATCGTACAAGATCGAATGAAAAATTTCCAGCGGAGAACTGCCGGAGAAGGCCGGCTTTCCCACCAGCATCTCGAACAGCACGGTCGCGGCGGAAAAGAGATCGGAGCGTACGTCCAACGCCTTGCCTGAGATCTGCTCGGGCGACGCGTAGCGCGGCGTCCCCACAATCATTCCCGGATTCGTAAGCTCGGTCTCCGTCGGGGTTTCGTTGTGGACTTCCGCGACAGGTTTGGCGAGTCCGAAATCCAGCAGCTTGACGCCATGAGTGGAAAGAAAAACATTGGAGGGCTTGAGATCGCGATGCAGAGTCGAGCAGCGATGCAGCGCAGCCAATGCGGACAGGACGCTTAGCGTCACGTCGACGGCTTCCACCAGCGGCACGGGGCCTCGCGATAACCGGGCCGCCAGCGACTCGCCTTCGAGCAGCTCCATCACCAGGAACGGAAACCCATCCGCTTCGCCGATGTCGTAGACGCGGCAGATATTGGGATGATCGATGCTGGCCGCGGCGCGCGCTTCCCGCAGGAATCGCTTCTTGAGACTTTCGTGATCCCCGGATTCCCGGATCACTTTGAGCGCAACCGTGCGATGCAGACGCTGGTCGTCGGCTTTATACACGACGCCCATGCCTCCTTCGCCCAGCTTCGCGAGGATTTTATAAGGACCGATCTGTGCCAGCGGCTCGAACATGAACCCGTCTAGATAGTTTAGGTTTTCTGGGAGCAGAAAACGGTAGTGGGTCAGTTTCCGAGATGCGCGCTTTTCATTCATGAGCCGCTCAATGTCTCGCCGCCTTGTAAGCGTCAGATGGGCTGAGCCGAGGCGGGTTGGAAGGGACGTGATCACCGAAATTCAGTTGCTCATGCCCATTTGCATGTAAAGTCGGACCACTACCCAGAAAGCGCGTGTTATATTGGCATTTGTAGCCTCGAAAATGGGCGGCTAGCTCAGCTGGGAGAGCGCTGCGTTCGCAATGCAGAGGTCGGGGGTTCGATCCCCCCGCCGTCCACCAACCCTTCAATGTCCAAGAAGTTAAGCTCGGAAGTGACGATAGGCCAGCAACTCGAAAACATGCGCAAAGACTGGGACGCGCGGGCTCGCGAAAACGCGCGCCACTACGTCGATACCAGCCGGACCGACTGGACCGACGAAACCTTTTTCGCTTCGGGCGAACAGCAGATCGCCGAGGACATCCTGACGGACACGGTCAACATTTGCCAGGGTAAGGACCCGAAGCAGATGCGGATTCTCGAAATCGGCTGCGGCGCCGGACGCCTCACGCGCGCGTTCGCCAAGCTGTTCGGAGAAGTTCACGCGGTCGATATCAGCGGTGAAATGGTGGCGTCGGCTCAGAAAGCGCTGGCGGCTTTTCCAAACGCCCACGTTTATCAGAACAACGGCTGCGATCTCTCGGTGATCCCCAATTTAGAGTTCGACTTTGCGTACTCCGCCATCGTGTTCCAGCACATTCCGAGCCGCGAGATCATCGAAAATTACGTTCGTGAAGTGAATCGTCTGCTGCGGCCGGCAGCTTTGTTCAAATTTTGGGTGATGGGCGACCCGCGCGCGAAATCGAGTCCCGATGAGACCTGGGTCGGCGTTGCTTTTTCGGATGCCGATGCCGTAGCGATGGCCGATCGGTGCGGCTTCGAGGCGCGCTACCGGCATGGGGCGGGGGAGCAGTACTTTATTCTGTGGTTCTTCAAGAAGACCGAGGCGTTGGCGGCTCGTTAGTAGTTTGTCCACTGCCCCACGTCGCGAGCCAAGCGGCGACTTCCTCGTGACGTACTACCCTCTCGGCTTCTACATCGGCAAGTCCTTCTTCGATCTCAACAAGTTGCCACTCTCTCAGGTTCACGACCATAGAGTAACCGATCTGCTATTTCTTCGGCACAAAAAACACCTCGGTCGAACACGCCCCGGTTCGGACACTTACACGGCGCGTCCCAGCCAGCCGTTCTCTGTCCTCAGGACGATCGACGTCGAAAACCGACAGATCATATATCCCGGCCTCCACGCCGTCAAACACAAATCGGCCCTCGGCATCGGTGGAGGAACGGCGCGCTCGATCGATCGAGCGCAGCTCGACAGTCAGGTTCGCGAGAGGCTCCGATACCCTGTCCCAGTAGCGCGGCGTTTTCATGTCGCGCTCGTTACCGCTCACGAAGCCGTACAGCCGAGCCGAGGCCGTTCCGCCGTGCTCTAGCAAATAAAAATACGCCAGGTCGGAGCCGGCTTCCGACAACCGACTGGTTCGCGAGCAGGCGCCGGTCGTAAGCCGGTCCCCGACGAGGTTGGCATAAACCAGGTACGTCTCACCTTTCTGAAACCGTATGCCACAATCGCTGAAGTCTGTCCAGACTTCGATGGTGTCCTGCTGTGCTCCTCGAAAAACATCGCTGACGCGGATGCGCACCTTTTTACCTTTGTCCATAGCGGATTCAAGAGCCGCGGACATTTGCGCCTCGGTCGACGCCGCCATAATGAGACCCCTGTGTGGTTCCGGCCACACCTCCGCCCAAAATTCCTTGAACTTTCGTAGAGTCTCCGGCGGGATATCGGTGCCGTCTAGATTATCGAGTTCTTCCTTTGAAAAACGCCCCTGAAGTTGCTCATAAAAGGTTGGGTCGTACACATCTATATCGGGCTCCATCGATTCGACACGTCCGATGAAGACGTGGTCGGCTGCGGCGTAGGCTCCGCAGACGGAGGGGCCAGCCACGCATTTGCACGCGAGTAGCGGATGCGCGCTGAAAACCATCGCCGCCCACAATAGGTAACGCATGTGTTCACATTAGCCGAAAGGCGCGGAGAGAATCGATCCCGTCGGGACGTTACTTCGTCAGGAACGGCCAATGCCGGATCAGATGGAAGTGATACCGCGTGATCATCAGCCACACGATTCCAGCTCCGATCAGCAACAATACGCCGATGACACCCAGCACCTTCAGCCACGGGAATCGCTGGCCTTCGCGCCTCAGGACTAACAGGTACCCGGCGAAGACGCCGACGAAATACAACGCGCACATCGGCACGACGACCAGCATCATCGTAAACGCGTCGGTAGTCGGCGTCACAGCCGCGGCCAGAATCACGATCCCTAAAATGGCGTAGCGCGAGTTGGCCATCAGCCAGCTCGGCGTGACGATCCGCAGCAGGATCAGGAAGAAAATGACGATGGGCAATTCGAACACCAGCGCGACACCCAGAATTACGTCGACGAAAATGTCGAAATAGCTGGTGATGGTGACCATCGGTTCCACGCCGACGTCCAGCCCCACGCCCAGCAGGAAGGTCAGTCCCAGCCGGAATGCAACGAAGTAGGCGAATAGTCCGCCGAGGATGAACAAACCGGCCGTGGTCAGGACGAATGGAATTGCCCATCGCCGTTCGCGCTTGTACAAACCCGGCGCGATGAAGGCCCAGATCTGGTACAGAATCCATGGCGACCCGACGAACAGGGCGACCACGATGGGCAATTTGAACCAGATGATGGTCATTTGCTCCAACGGCTCGATCGCCACCAGGTGCGGATTCTTGATGCCTAGTTTGGTTAGCGCGTCGATCGCCGGTGTGCTGATGACGGTCCACAAGGGCTTGGAAAATCCGAACGACAGCGCGAACGCCACGGCGAGTCCGGCCAGCATCTTGATCAGACGCGAGCGCAGCTCTTCCAGATGCTCCAGGAAGGACATACGCAGCATGCCGCGTTCGTCTGCGTCTTCTTCTTCGTCGGCAGGCGGCGGGGGCGGAGGCGTACGTGTCCCGCCGCCCGCCGGAACCACTGAGGTTACCGGCGGTTTTGGAGACAGCTCTCCGCCCTTGGGTTCATCCATGTTTCAAAATGCGCCTCAAACTCGCCGATTTCAAACGCGGGGAACAGTGCCTTCCACGCCGGGCGTCGCCGCCGCGGTCTCCTGTTCGGACGGTACAGCTTCGATTTCAGGAGATTCAGGAACGGTCCCTGGTGATTCGGCGCCCGGAACTTCGGAAGCGCTTACCGTGGTTGAATTCGTTGCGGTGTCGTTATCGTACGTTTCCGGGATGTATTCCGCGAAGTCGTTGTACGAATAATATTCGGATGCTGAGGGCAGAGCCTTTGCAATGGACTCTGTGGTTTCCTTCAGCTCCGCTTCCCGCTCCAGATTGTGCATTTCACGCTCGAACGACGACTTGAGGTCGCTGGTCGCGCGACGGAACTCGGTAAGTGCTTTCCCGATTGTCCGCCCCAGTTCTGGAAGCTTCTTGGGCCCAAACAGAACAAGGGCGACGATGAAGATGACAATCATCTCCTGGACGCCAATGGGACCCATCGTCTGCCTTGCTCCTTCCGTATCAATGATACCAAGGCGCGGTTGCGCCGCCTAATTCGGGGCGATCGGGTATCGCGAAGAACACGGGATTGATAACATGGTTCGCGATGAAAACTGATTTAACGGTCGGACCCATTACCGCCAAACCGGGCGCCATGGCTTCCGGATTTCTGGACGAGACGATTCCTGTGACGATTTTCAATGGCCGCGAAGACGGACCGGTGCTCGCGCTGGTGGCGGGGAATCATGGATACGAATATCCGCCGATCCTGGCGTTGCAGATGCTTCGGCCCAGACTGAATCCGAAGAAGCTGGCGGGAGCGGTGATCCTGGTGCACGTTGCGAACATGCCGTCGTTCCTGGGCCGAACCGTGTACTTCAGTCCTATCGATCAAAAGAATCTGAATCGCGTTTATCCCGGCAAGAAAGACGGCACGATTTCCGAGCGCATCGCGTACGCCATCACCACCGAAGTGATCGCCCGCTGCGACTACCTGCTCGACCTGCACTGCGGCGACGGGAATGAATCGCTCCGGCCGTATGTGTACCAGATCGTGACGGCGAGCGAGGACATGAACGGACGAATCGCGGCGCTGGTGACGCAATGCGGGTTCGATCACATCGTGATCGATCGCGGGCGGCCGCAGGACCCCGAGAATTCGATGTACTGTTCGAATACAGCGATCACTCGCGGGAAGCCGGCGGTAACCGTCGAGGCCGGTTTTCTGGGCGTTCCCGATGAAAAGTCGGCCAAGCTGATCGTCGAAGGTATCGAGAATGCGATGCGCTATCTGCGGATCACCCCGGGGAAAGCGAAGTCCGTCAAGCGGCCCGTGTATCTGGATCCAGCCGAGGTGGTGACCAGCCCGGAAACGGGGATTCTTTATCCGCGTGTCCACAAGGACGAGAAGGTGAAAAAGGGCGCGCTGCTGGCGGTCATCACCGATTTTTTCGGGAAGAAGATCGCAGAGGTGAAGGCTCCGGTCGCGGGGATCGTATTGTACATCGTCGCGACGCCGCCGATTTCGAAAGGTCAGCCGATCGGGTGTGTGGGGGTGCCTAGAAGGTAATTATGCGCCCGGATATTCGACGCTGACCAGAAACAAGCCGCGCGCCGGCGCAGTGGGGCCCGGCGGAATCGCGCAATCCGGCGAAAAGCGCGCCAGCAGATCGGCGCTCGCGAGATTTCCCTTTCCGATTTCGAGCAGCACTCCCACGATGTTACGGACCATGTGCTTCAGAAAGCCGCTGCCGCGGACGCGATAGATCAAGCGGTCGCCGCAGCGCTCTAATCGCGACGAAAAAATGCGCCGCACTTTCGAGTGGCCCAGCTCGTCGCGCTCATCGGATGCGGCAAACGCGGAAAAATCGTGCGCGCCTTCGAGCAGCGGAGCCGCCGCGATCATGGCGTCTTCATCCAGCGGATAGGGATGATGATGGACGTAGCGGCGCTCAAACGGCGGGCAGACTTCGGCGCGCAGGATGCGGTATTCGTAGGTTTTCGCAATGGCGGCGAAGCGCGGGTGAAAGGTCTCCGGAACTTCCGCGGCGTCGAGCACACGAATATCGCGCGGCAGTACGCGATTCATGGCTTTGCAAAGATTCGCGGCCGGAATGGGATTCACCAGCGAAAACGCCGCCACCTGCGCCAGCGCGTGCACGCCCGCGTCGGTCCTTCCCGACCCTTCGACTTTCACCGGCGAGCCTTCGATTTCGCCAAGTATGGATTCGAGCGTTCCCTGAATTGTCGCGAGGCCGGGTTGCACTTGCCAGCCGTGGAAATCGGTCCCGTCATAGCTGACGGTGATCCGGATGCGCCTCATGCAGTCGGCCGTGAACCGGGTTTCTCCACCGGAACGCCTTGCTTGCACATTGGGCATTCCTCGGGCGGATACGCGACCACGTTCAAAGTCGCCAGAGCGACGCGGGGAACGCCGAGGTCGACCTTGCCGCCGCTGCGGTCGATGATCGATCCGGCGCCGAGCACGCGTACTCCGGCGGATTGAAGGAGCTCGATCACTTCGCGCGTGCTGCCGCCGGTGGTGACCACGTCTTCAATCACCACGGCCGTCTCTCCAGGCTTGACGGAAAATCCCCGGCGCAGCGTCATCTTGCCGGATGTATCGCGCTCGGTGAACAGGAACCGCGCGGCACCTAGGGCACGGGCGACTTCATGTCCGATGATGAGTCCTCCGATCGCGGGCGAGGCGACCAGGTCTACTGGTGCGAATTTCGACGCCAGTTCGCGACCTAATTGTTCCGCGATCGCGGGATGCTGAAGCACCAGCGCGCACTGCAGGTATTCTTCGGAATGCAGGCCGCTGGTTAATTTGAAATGACCTTTCAGGTAGGCGCCAGTGGCGCGGAACCGCTCCATTACGGTGTCGGACACGAATCAAATATAGCATTGAGATTTTGTGGAGCAAGCTGCAGCTTGCAGCGACGGCTTTAGCCGTCGTGACACGTCGATGCTGACGTGTCTCGAACGACGCCGGAAGCCGCCGCTGCGGAAAAACTCAAAATCAAGTAGATTTTCGAAGCTTGGGGGGCGGACCCCCTGGTCCGCGGCCGATCCCCCGATCGGCCTTTGCGCGTGTCCGTCGGCCGGAGTTTACTGGCGAGGCAGCGCGATCAGGGGATCGCGCGCGGACCAGGGGGTCCGCCCCCCATCGCCGCGAGAGTGTTTTCGGCAATCTCTGAAGCTTGCTCCACGATCTTACTTGCGGTGAGCCGAAAAATCCAAATAGGTTTTGTATTCCGATTGCCCGGGTGCGCTCAACTCGAACTTGCCGTTGACACGTTGATCAGAAGGAGTGTAGCTGAGCCTGTAATGCGGTCCTGGTTCACCCGCTTCCGATTCGAATACCAGTCCGCCTCTGGCCGGCGCGACTGTATACCGGATCGTATGGCCTTCGGAATCGAAATAGATCGCGCGCGGGCTCTTGGATCGATCGTCCAGATAAATAATCATGAGGTCTTCATGGTGCACCGCGGGCCGGCCGTCCTGGGCAGGATAGTCGGCGAAGTTCTTGCGCACCAGGACCTGGCGCTGCAGATCGAACTGCAACGAGAATCCTCCGCCGCCCTGACCCGGACCGCCGCCTCCTTCGCCGACCCACTCGCCCATCAGAAATTGGAACGGCTTCCAGGGATCGGCATTCTTAGTCTGTGCTGCCGGTGTCTGCCCTGCGGCCGTGATCGCCAGCAGCGCAACTCCCATAAGCATTTTCATCGTGTCTCTACCTTTCTCGCCGCGCGGAACATCCTGCGATTGCTCTCCTCGGGACTGACAATCTCATTCACCGAGCAGATCGCCCACAGGTATCCGAAGGGATCGCGTACCCATCCATAGCGATCGCCCCAAAACATATCCGTCAGAGGCATGGCCGGAAGAGCGCCGGATCGAACCGCGCGATGGTACACGTCGTCGGCATCGGGAACGCAGATCTGGAATACACAGGTTGTTCCGTGCAGCGTTTCGGGGGACGCCACGAAAGCCAGTTCCGGTTTTTCGGGACGCTCGACGGGCAGCTCCGCGGAAACCAGGATCACGGAGTTCCAGATCTTTAAGCTCGCCAATTGCCCGAACTCGGCGGTCGGCGGCGACCGGTACAGCTCGATCGCCCCGAATGCCGCGCAGTAGAAATCGATAGACTCATCCAGATTCCGCACGGCGAGGTGAGGAACAATCGCCCCCGGCGTCCATTCCGACCCTTGAATCGCCATTTCTCATTCCTCCTTCTTGGGAATCGGGCCGATGGCCCACTGGTGCCCTGCGGGATCGGTGAATCGATGGAATCCGTTCACCCAATTCGCGACCGCGCGGAGCGGCGTTGGATTCAGACGATAGCGGTTTTCCCGGTGCACCCTACGGGACGTGACCAGCTTGGCCGTATGCAGCTCGCTCAGATGCTGGGAGACGGCTTGTTGCGTGATGGGAAACGATGCGGTCAGTTCCTTAACCGAGCGCTCGGAGTCCGCCAGAAGGTCCAGTATGGTGCGCCGCGTGGGGTCGGCGATGGCGCGATAAACCAGATTGTGGGCTGCATTCTTCATACAAGTAATGACTTGTGAAATGTAGTCTAACCCTTTTCCGGCGATGGTGCAAGCGAAAAGGCGCAATCGCACCTCCTTAACTCCTGGATGATAGAATGAAACATTCTTTCCCCGTGGATCGCCCTTAAGGTACAACTCATGAAAAAGTCGCAATCGTTGATCTCCGTTCTATGTGTCTGGCTGGCCGCCGCGCCGTGGACCTATGCGCAGCAGGATCGCAAAGAAGACACGGCGCCGCGTCTCGACTCCGAGAGTCCGCACTGGTATTCCCGGTTCTCGAATCCATATCAGCCGCGAGTCATTCCGCCGGTGAATGTATCGAACACCACGCGCCTCGATTCGCTGCTACGGGCGGGAAATCTATATCTTTCGCTGGCGGATGCGATCGCCCTTGCGGTCGAGAATAACCTGGATGTCGAGGTTCAGCGCTACGAATTCGAATATGCCAACGCGGACCTGCTGCGCGCCAAGTCAGGTGCGTCGATTCAGGGCATTCCCACCAACGTCGGGAGCGGCATGCCGACCGGCGCCGGCGGCCTGATCGGCAATCTCAATACGGGTCTGGCTTCGAGCGGCGCGCAGAGTTCTCTGCCGGCGGGCGTCAGCTACGATCCGACGTTCACCGGGTTGGTTAACTGGGGTCATGCCAGCACACCTTTGTCGAACACGGTCGTTTCCGGATTGACCGAGCAAATCGCCACCACCAAGCTCGCCAACTTCGGCATCACGCAAGGATTCATTACCGGCGGATCCGCCACGCTGGGGTTCAACAATCAGAACCAGTTCCAAAACTCCTTCACCAACACCTTCAATCCGGCGACCACCTCCAGTTTGGACTTGTCGATCTCGCAGCCTCTGCTGCAAGGCTTCGGGCTAGGCATGAATCGCCGCACCATCCGCATCGCGACCAACAATCTGAAGGCTGCGGACCTGGTCTTTAAGCAGCAGGTGATCAACGTGGTGGCAAACGTATCCGAACTGTACTGGAACCTAGTGTATTTCAACAACGATCTGGACGTAAAGCGCCGCGCCATCGCGGTATCCACCAAGTTGTTGAACGACAACAAGGCGCAGGTGGAAGTAGGGACGCTGGCGCCGATCGCCATCGTCCAAGCCGAGGCGCAAGTCGCCAGCGACGAGCAGGCGCTGGTGCTATCGCAAACCAACGTGCTGCAACAGGAGACCATTCTCAAGAGCGCGTTGAGCCGGAACGGCCTCGCGAGCCCGGCGATCTCCAGCGCGCGCATTGTCCCCACAGATCGCATCCAGGTTCCGGATGTCGAAGCGATCGAGCCGATTCAGGACCTGGTCGAACGGGCCCTGGACCGTCGTCCGGAACTATCGCAGAGCCGCATCCAGATCGACAACACCAAGCTCAATCTGCAGGGCATCCGCAACCAGATGCTGCCGTCCATCAGCGCGGTGGCGGATGTGCGTAACAACGCGCTTTCAGGTACGGTCAACTCCCTGGTGAATCCAA
>Ga0210403_10000226_pt1 | contig 62663 bp, 67 predicted proteins | sample IncBWC19MmetaG_FD_150863 | JGI IMG/M metagenome (GOLD analysis project Ga0210403, IMG submission 150863) | Forest soil microbial communities from Barre Woods Harvard Forest LTER site, Petersham, Massachusetts, United States - Inc-BW-C-19-M | ecosystem: Environmental > Terrestrial > Soil >...
CAAGACGGCGAGCTTCGCGCTGCTCGTTCGCCTGTTCATCTGGGTCTTCGGCGGCTCGCAACCCATGTGGCAGGGTCTCGTAGCCGGCGTGGCCATCGCCTCACTCACCTGGGGCAACCTCGCGGCGCTCACGCAGACCAACATCAAGCGCCTCCTCGCTTATTCCTCCATCTCTCACGTCGGCTATATTCTCCTCGGCCTCGTCGCCGGCAATGAGACCGGCCTCACCGGAATCATGTATTATTTGATCGCCTACGCCTTCATGACCATCGGCGCATTCGCCGTCGTCATCGTTCTTCGGCAGCGCGGCATCATCGGCGACGAACTCGACGATCTCGACGGCCTCTACCAGCGCAACCCGGCCGCGGCTGTTCTTCTCCTCATCTTCATGCTTTCGCTCGCCGGCATACCTCCTACGGCGGGTTTCATGGGCAAGTACTTCATCTTCCTCGCGCTAATCGAATCCCATCATCCGGTACTTGCGATCTTCGCCGCGCTCTACATCGTTCCAGCGCTTTATTACTATTTTCGTGTGGTCGTTCATGCCTGGCTCAAAAAGCCCGGCGACGCTCCGGCGCCGGTCATGAGCAACGCCCAGGCCATAGCCCTGGGCGCGGCCCTGTTTGTAACCCTCGCCGCAGGGTTGTATCCTGAGCCGTTCACTCGGCTTACACACTATGCCCTCGGATTCCAACGATAAACCGGACCCGCAGAATTCTCCTGCTGCCAAGCAGGCGAGAAGCTTTTCGCAGCAGAACGCGATGGCGATGGAACTTCCGTTCATCTTCGTCGGCTGCATCGTAGTGGGCGGTGCAATCGGGTATTCCCTTGATGCCTGGCTGCACACAAAACCCGCGTTGATGATCGTCTTCGGCGTCCTCGGCTTCATCGCTGGCCTCCGTGACATTCTCCGCCGCCTCAGCAAAGGCTAACTTCTCCGTGAACCTCAACGGCGGATTCATGCTAGATTTCCCCTCGGCCATCCTGCGCCGATATGTCCACCATGCCTGTCAACGCCGCCCCTTATCTCCAATCCGAAAAACGGATCGCCCTCCTGACTCTCATCCTGGGTGCGCTGGCCGCCATCCCTGTCGCCTGGTTCGACGGCCCGGCCTGGGGCGCGGGCATCTTCGTCGGATCCACCCTCGCCTGGTTCAACTTCCATTGGCTGAGGCAAGGACTCGACGCGCTTACCACAGCCGCCACCGCCCAGGCCAACCGGCGCAACCCGCGAGTTCCCATCGTGACTTACTTCAAAGCCCTGTTCCGCTACGGGTTGATAGCCCTCGCTGTCTATGTTATTTTTAAGTATCTGAATGTTCCCATCTTGAGCATGATTCTTGGTTTGTGTGCCCTGGGAGCGGCCACAATGGTAGTCAGTGTGTACGAAATCCTGCATCCTCAGGAATAGCGAATGGAAGAACACGTAAGCCCAATAACCCAGTGGTTTAACCACATCTTCGCCCCGATAGCGCTCTGGCTGCTCCACGCTCTGCACATCCAGCCAAAGGACTACGACACACCCATCCCCGAATACGTCGTCATGTCCCTGCTCGTGCTGGTGATTTGCACTATCCTGGCGGTCATTGTCCGCGCCCGCCTCTCCGTTGAGCACCCCGGCGCGCTTCAGCAGGGCGCCGAACTTCTCCTCACCAACCCCCTCGGCTTCGGCATCAAGGATCTTCTGGAGGAAAACGTAGCTCACGGCGGCGATAAGTTCATCCCGTTCACCGGCTCGATCTCAATATTCATTTTGCTGTCAAATCTCCTGAGCGTTTTCCCAGCCTTCTCGGCCCCAACGGCAGTCGTATACGTTCCGCTGGCCTGCGCCTCGCTCACTTTCATTTATTTCAATTGGCAGGGCATAAGGCATCACGGTGTCGGCCACTATCTGGTGACGTTTGCTGGCTCTCCCAAAAACGCCGCGGATTATGCACTCGCTTTCCTCCTATTTCCTGTGGAGTTGATCAGCACTGCCGCAAGACTCCTCTCACTCACGGTACGTCTTTGGGCGAACATTTTTGCAAGCGACATGCTTTATACGATCTTTCTCAGCCTGCTCGTCAAGCTGACCTTCTTCGCCTGGGGTAAATTCGCCGTGCTCGGCGCCGTCCTGGCAATTCTTCCCGTTGCTGTTCCCATGGCGTTCATTGGACTTCACATTTTTGTCGCAATAATCCAGGCCTACGTGTTTACGGTGCTGCCATCCATTTACCTGGGCATCGCCAGGGCGGACGAACACTAAGAGTTTGGCTGTGCCGCTTCAGTGTGAGACCGGTTGCAGGGCGCTGATCCGGGAACCACCTCCTGGCGGCAATTTCAAGGAGGCAAGGATGAGGAAGTTAGCGGTTGTACTGATTATGTTGGCGGTGGTCGCGCTGTTGGCGCCCGCTGCGTTTGCACAAGAAGCTGGAGCAAAGGGCGGGTCGGGGCACACCGGATTACTCGCGATTGCGGCGGGCCTGGGTATGGGCCTCGCGGCTTTCGGAGGAGCATTTGGTCAGGGCAGGGTTGCAGCAGCCGCTTGCGAAGGCATGGCGCGCAATCCCGGTGCAGGGGGAGCGATTCGCGCCGCGATGATTCTCGGTCTGGTGTTCGTCGAAACCCTATCCCTTCTGACCTTCGTTATTGCGATCGTTCTCTACTTGAAGATGTAATCCGCGCATCCAGCGAGAGTTTCTATTTTTTCACCAACCGCTCCGGCCACCCCGGAGCGGTTTTTCTTTTGAGCGCGGGAGCGAAGCTCCTGCTTTTACCTACGCAACATTACCCTCCAACCTAAATTTCCACGTTGAACACAACACAGGAACGCACCGAAAGAAGTGCGCGAATCACGAAACGCGCCACTCTCAACGTGCGGAAAGTATCAGGTTTTGCGAGAGGACAATTCCAAGCACATGGTTTGGCAGCAGCCCCAGATACAGCGTCGCCAGCGCCGCAACTGCAACCACCATCGCCGCCGTCGGGCTCAGGCTGGTGGCCGCATCGGCAGGGACATCCCCCTTGTGTTCGCGCATATACATCACCACGATTACTCGCAGATAGTAGTATGCGCCAATCGCGGTGTTGATCGTCATTAGCACCACCAGCCAGATCAGCTTTGAATTGATGGCCGCCTTGAACACATAAAACTTGCCGAAGAATCCCGCCGTGATCGGCATGCCCAGCAGGGAAAGAAGGAACAGAGTCATCGCCGCGGCGGCAAACGGCTGCCGTGTGCCCAGGGCCGCGAAATCGTCCAGCGTCAGGTACCGCTCGCCCTGTCCGCCGATCTCCGAAACAATCGTGAACGCGCCCACCTTCACCAGCGAATAACCCAGCAGATAAAACAGCACGGCCGCGTACGCCGGCGCCGCCCCCGTTTCCGGGTCCAGCTTCATCGTCGTCACCGCCGCGAACGCCACCAGCGTGTAGCCCGCATGAGCGATCGAGCTGTACGCCAGCATGCGCTTCACGTTGGTCTGCACCAGCGCGCCCAGGTTGCCCACGAACATCGTGGCCACCGCCAGAATCCAGAACGCCCAGAACCAGAAATCCGTCGCGGCATGAATCGTTGTGAAAATCCGCAGCAGCAGCGCAAACGTCGCCGCCTTCGGGCCCGCGGAGAATAGCGCCGTCACGGGTGTGGGCGCGCCTTCATAAACGTCCGGCGTCCACACCTGAAACGGCGCAGCCGCCACCTTGAAGCCCAGGCCAACCAGAATCAGCGTCAGTCCAAGCCGCAGCAAGTTGCTAGCCGGATCCGCTGAAGCAATCTGCGCCAGATTCGTCGAGCCGGACGCGCCGTAAACCAGTGCGATGCCATACAGAAAAAACGCCGTCGCAAACGACCCCAGCAGGAAGTATTTCACCGCCGACTCGCTCGACTTCACCGCATCGCGCCGGTAGCCTGCAAGCACGTAGCTGGAAATCGAGGACATCTCCAGCCCGATAAACGCCGTCAGAAGTTCCTGCGCGGAAGCCAGCACACCCATCCCGGCGGTAGCAAAAAGTATCAGCGCATAAAATTCCGCCGGCGCCAGGTTTTCGCGTTCCAGGTACGAATCCGAAGCAAGTATGACCAGGAACGCCACCAAGCCCACCAGCCAGTGGAAGAAAAGACTGTATGCGTCGAACTGAATCAGCCCGAAAAATCCGCTCCCCATCTGCCCGAAGTAGGTGCTCAGCGTCCCAGCGGCCGCGCCCACCATAGCGAACAGCGTCAGGCCCTGGCGGTTCTTCAGGAACGGCTGCAGCAGCATCAGCAGCACACCAAAGCCGCACCAGATGATTTCAGGAAGGACGCGAATCAGATCTGCGGCGCTCGGAGTCATTTAGCGGGAAACCGTCCTTGTCAGAGAATCTTGCTGCGTTACGTTTGTCAGCGCCGCTGGTTGCGGCATGGTTGCGGGCCTCAAGGCCTCTTCGGCATATCTCGATTTCGTCTGCTCGATCACCCAATTCACGGGAGCGGCGACACGGCGTGTGAAATAGGGCGAGCCAATGCCCATCCACAGCGTGACCACCGCGAAAACCACAAGTCCCCACTTCTCTCTCGCATCGATATCGGTTATGTCGCGATTCTTATCGTTCGTGATTTCGCCAAAGAAAACGCGCTGGTAGGACCACAATAGGTAACAAGCGGAAAGTATCACGCCCGTGGCCGCCCAGCTTGCCCAGCCCCACCGCACCTGGTACGTTCCGAGGAGAATCAGGTATTCGCCGACGAAACCGTTCAGCATCGGCAGGCCCATCGAGCTCAACGCGACAAAAAGAAAGAACGCCGCATATTTCGGCATCGGCGTGGCCAGCCCGCCGTACTCGCTGATCTCATACGTGTGCCGCCGGTCGTACAGTACGCCCGTCAGGAAGAACAACGCCCCGGTCGAAATCCCGTGCGCCAGCATCTGGTACACCGCGCCCTGCATGGAAATTGTATGGAACGTGAAAATCCCCAGCACCACGAAGCCCAGGTGGCTCACCGAAGAATATGCCACAAGTTTCTCGAGGTTCGGCTGCACCAGCGCCACCAGCGCGCCGTAAATAATGCCGATGATCGCCAGCACCGCCACCACGGGAGCCGCTCGGTGCGACGCCTCTGGAAATAGCGGCAGGCAGAAGCGAATCATGCCGTAAGTGCCCATCTTCAGCAGCACGCCGGCAAGAATGATTGAGCCGGCCGTCGGCGCCTCCACGTGTGCATCCGGCAACCACGTATGAAGAGGGAACAGCGGCACCTTGATCGCAAACGCCACGAAGAACGACAGGAACAGCAGCATCTCCGTCCGCGGGGCCAGATGAAACGCCGCACTTTGCAAAGTCAACTGAATGGCCGGCAGGTCAAATGTGCCGGTCAGGTTGTACAGCCACAGGATGCCCACCAGCATGAACGCCGAGCCGGCCATCGTGTAGATGAAGAATTTCACTGCCGCGTAAATGCGCCGGTCGTGGCCCCAGATGCCGATCAGGAACGCCATCGGAATCAGCATCACTTCCCAGAACAGAAAGAAAACGAACAGGTCCAGCGCCAGAAACACGCCGATGATGCCCACTTCCAGCAACAGCAGCATCACGTGGAATTCCTTGATGCGGTGATGCACGCCCTTCCACGAAGCCAGCACGCAGATGGGCGTCAACAGCGTTGTCAGAATCACCAGGAACATGCTGATGCCGTCCACGCCGAGGTGGTAATTGATCGGTGGAGAAGAAATCCACGCCTTGTACTCGGTTAGCGCGTAGCCCGGCGCGCCGATGGCCACCACGCGCAGCAGGATCAGCGAGAACAGAAATTCCACTACGGAGACGACGAAGGTCAGGCGCCGGATCCAAAGGTCGTCGTCGCTGCGAAGAAAGAGCAGGGCCACCGCACCAAAGGCGGGGAAGAAGATAAGAATCGAGAGGAGGTGTCCGCTGAGTTCCATTAGCGTACCCCTCCGAAGAGCGCAGGATGCAGAATCGGCCAGAAGACGATGCCGAGGATCACAATCGCCCCGACAACCACCCACACCGCGTAACTCCGCGTGTTGCCCGACTGCGTATGGCGAACCGTATCGCCGACCGCCGCCGCCCCATCCGCCACGCCGTTCACCGCTCCGTCAATCATCCCGGCATCCACAACCTTCCAAAGCACATTCGTCGAGAGCCACACCAGCGGGCGAACAATCGTCGTCGCGTACAGTTCGTCCACGTAATATTTGTTGTACAGCAGCTTGTGCACGCCTTCCGACGTCCCGCGCTTCACCTTCTTCGAGTACATGCGCCACGCCACCAGCAAACCCGCCGTTGCGGCCACGACTGCCACGATCGAAAGTACGTGCTCAAGCGATTGCGCCGCTTCTCCGCCGCCTACTTCACCAGCCCCAAACACCGGCGAAAGAAATTCCGCGAAATAATCCTTGCCGCCAAAAAGTGCGGGCAGAGCAAACCACCCACCGGTCAGCGAAAGGAATGCCAGGATCATCAACGGCGCCGTCATGGTGCCAGGCGATTCATGCACATGCACCTTGTGCTCGTCGTAGCGCTTCTCCCCGTAAAAAGTCAGCCAGATCAACCGGAACATGTAGAAGGAGGTGAGCACAGCCGCAAGCAGACCGAAGCCATACAAAACCTTGCCGCCATTTTCGGAGTTGTAGGCTGCAAACAGTATCGAGTCCTTTGAGAAAAACGCCGCAAACGGGGGGAATCCCGCGATGGCGATCGTGCCAAAAAGCATGCACCAGTAGGTGGCCTTGATTTTCTTGCTCAGACCGCCCATGTTCCACATGTCTTGCTCGCCGCCCATCGCGTGAATCACGCTGCCGGCCGAAAGGAAGAGCAAGGCCTTGAAGAACGCATGGGTCATCAGATGGAAAATCCCGGCGCCGAATGCGCCCACGCCGCACGCCAGGAACATGTAGCCAAGCTGGCTGACCGTGGAATACGCGAGAACCTTTTTGATGTCCGACTGCACAAGGCCGATGGTGGCCGCAAAAAACGCCGTCGCGCAGCCTACAATCGCCACAACATACATTGCCGTGGGCGCGTGGGTGAATAGAACGTGGGAACGCGCCACCATGTAAACACCAGCGGTGACCATCGTCGCGGCGTGGATCAACGCGCTGACCGGCGTCGGCCCTTCCATCGCGTCCGGCAGCCAGACGTACAACGGTAGTTGGGCGGACTTGCCGATTGCTCCGACAAACAGAAGCAGGCAAGCAACGGTCAGGACGCCGAACTGCCCCATAGGTTCGACGGCAACTTCCGGCTTTGATGCCGCGTCAAACACCGTTGCGAAATCCAGTGAATGAAAGGTACGGAACAGCAGAAACATCCCTAGCATGAAGCCGAAGTCACCGATGCGGTTGACGATGAACGCCTTTTTCCCGGCGTCCGCCGCGGACTTCCGAAGGAAATAAAAGCCGATGAGCAGGTAGCTGCACAAGCCCACGCCTTCCCAGCCGACGAAAAGCAGCACGTAGTTCGCCGCCAGCACCAGGATGAGCATGAAGAACATGAACAAATTCAGGTACGAGAAGAAGCGGTAGTAACCCTCTTCGTGCGCCATGTACCCGGTTGAATAGATATGGATCAGGAAGCCGACGCCGGTAACCACTAGCACCATCACCACGGTGAGCTGGTCAAGTTGCAAGTCGAAGCCGGCTCGGAAACTCCCGGCCACGATCCAATCGAAAAACTCCTTGCGAAAGGGTTGCGAGCCGCCGGCGAGAAATTCGCGCACCGCTTCCACAGCGCAAAGAAACGAAACGCCCGTGGATCCGAGTGCGACGCTGTTCACGACGGCCTTCGACCACTTCGCGCCAAACAGCCCGTTGATCGCCGAGCCCAGCAGCGGCAGCAGCGGAATAATCCAGAGATTTTCAAGTATCGGCATTAGAGTTTGAGTAGGTCCACGCGCTCCACGTTCAGCGAACGCCGGTTGCGCGCCGTAAGGATGATGATGCCCAGCCCCACAGCCGCCTCCGCCGCCGCGACTACGATCACGAACAGAACAAAAACTTCGCCATCCGCCTTGCCCAGCGCCTGGCTGAAAGCCACAAATGCCAGATTCACGGCATTCAGCATCAGCTCGATGGCCATGAAGATGGTGATAATGTTGCGCTTGAAAACGAACGCCAGAACGCCCAAACCGAACAGGATTGCGCTCAATATCAGATAGTAGTTCGTCGGGACCAAATCAGTTCTCCCGCTGGGCCAGCACAATGGCGCCCAGGATGGCCACTAGAATCAGAAAAGACGTTAACTCAAACGGATAGACAAACGTCGAAAACAGCAGCATTGAAAGCTCCCGGGTTGAAGACATCGCCCCACTCGCTGCGGGAGGCGGCAAGTGGCCGCTAGAGCGTACGATTGCCGCGGCAATAATTCCACCCAACGCCAGCGCCAGCGGAATCCCGGCGAACGTCGCCAGCTTCGAAAAATTCGTCCGCTCTTCCACGCCAGCGTTTAGCAGCATGATCACAAAGATAAACAGCACCATCACCGCGCCGCCATAAACGATGATCTGCACCGCCGCGATGAATTCCGCGCCCATCAGGAGATAGAGTCCCGCCAGCGACACCATCACCAGGATCAGCGACAACGCGCTGTGAATCGGATGGCTTTGCAGGATAAGGCTCACCGCTCCGAGCACCGCCAGGCCCGCAAGCACAAAGAAAATCACAAGGACGCCGCTTATCACTTCATTCTCCACATAATCACCGCGCTGGTCAGCACAACGTTGGCGATCGAAACCGGCAGCAAGAATTTCCAGCCGAAGTCCATCAACTGGTCATACCGGAAGCGTGGCAAGGTGCCGCGCATCCAGATGTAAAAGAACAGCACCGCCCCGACCTTCGCGAAGAACCAGAACGGCCCCTGAATCAGCTCGTTCACGGTTGGAAAAAGGAAGAGCGCGATCCCAAGCGCGGTAAAGACCGCGCCCAATCCAGGCAGAATCACGCGCCCCAAAATCGTTTCGTAGCGGGTGCCGTCATAAAATACCCAGAGCCCCAGCGGCACCAGGATGATCGACGGCAGAAAGTGCGTCAGCGTCCAGGAAGCAGGGAAGGGAGACAGCCAGCCGCCAAAAAACAGAATCGTGAACAACGAGGACACGGCAATCATGCTCGTATATTCGCCGATGAAGAACATCGCGAATTTCATCGAAGCGTATTCCGTATGAAAGCCCGCCACCAGTTCCGATTCCGCTTCCGGCAGGTCGAACGGCACGCGGTTCGTCTCCGCGATCGCCGCGATGAAAAAACAGATGCACCCGATAATTTGTGTGAAGCCTCCGCCGCCTTTGCTCAATCCAACGATGTTCCAGCTCAACAGCCCCAGATCTCCGGCCTGCTTTTCGACAATATGTTTCAGGCTGAAATCCCCGGCGATCAGCAGCACGCCCACCACCGACAATGTGAGCGCCAACTCATAACTGATCATCTGCGCCGAACTGCGCAACCCGCCCAGCAGCGAATACTTGTTGTTGGAGCCCCACCCGGCCAGCGCAATACCATAAACGCCCAGCGCCGTGATCGCGAAGAGCACCAGCAGGCTGATGTTCACATCCGCAATTCCAAAGTTCGTTGTGTAGCCGAAAATCGTGATGTCCGGCCCGAAGGGGATCACTGCCAGCGACGTCAGCGCCAGCATTAGCGTCAGAAACGGCGCAAAAAAGTACGCCTTCTTGTCCACGCCCGACGGCATGGGGTCTTCTTTCAAAATGAACTTGATTCCGTCCGCCAGCGGCTGCAGCAAACCGTGTGGACCCACGCGGTGCGGTCCCCAGCGCGCCTGAATATGCGCAATCACTTTGCGCTCCAGCCATGTGAGATACGCATCCAGCGTCAGCACGACAAAAACTAAAATCGCGACCTTAATGATCGGAACGATCAGGAAAGCGTACTTGGCTAGAATTTCGCTCACGGCTTCGCTTCCGCCTCCGGCAGAGAATGCATCATCGTGCAAAAGCGTCCCAGCGTCCCGCTGGTGAACAGATTGTCGTTCGCCGGGCGAATCAACTGCAGCGGCACGTCGTATGGCGGGTGCCCATTCTTCGCGAACTCAATCTTTGTGGGCTCCGCGCCGCCCGTAAGGAGCCCCGCGGCCTGCACGTTATACCCGGGAACTGTTTTGCGGATTTCCTCAAATACCGCCGCGGCTGTCTTGAAGTGAAATGCCTTGCCGAGCCCGGCGCGCTCGAGTTGGTGCGAAACGATGCGCAACAGGTCAAAGTCGCTGCGCGCCCCCATCACTTCGGCGGCTTTATGGAGCAATTGAATTTCGCCGGAGGTATTCGTGACGCTGCCGTCCTTTTCGTAAGCGGAGGCCGCGGGGAAGACGATGTCGGCCATCTGCGCTGTTTCCGTCAAAAAGAGTTCGTGAACGATCAGCAGCCCAAGGCTTCCGCGCCCCGCGCCGGATTTCCCGAAATGCGCGAACGGATTTGCCCCGACCACATAAAGAGCCTTTAGTTTTCCGGATTGCGCCGCCTCGATCATCTCAGGCGCCGTCATACCAGGCTTCGCGGGAACCTGCCCGCCCCAATGCTTGGCCAGGGATTCGGCAACAGCCGTGTTGTCCAGATACGCGTAACCCGGCAACCGATCCGGAAGCACTCCCATGTCCGCGGCGCCGCGCGAATTCGCATAATCGCCCAGGGCCATGTAGCGCACTCTTCCTGGCAGCTTCGACCCGAACGCGACAACGTCTTCAATCGCCTTGCCCGTCAGCTCCGATCCGAACACGATCGCAACTTCCGGCTCTGCCTCAAGCGCGGTCTTGAGCGCCGCCAACTTCTCGGAAACTCCCGTGGCGAGTTGACCATCGCCCGTGGCCAGCCAGCGAACCGCAGCGGCTTCCTGCCCGTCGTCTATCTGAACAAATTGCGTCGCCTTGCGCTCCAGCTTGATTTGCCGCGAATTGACAAGGAAGAGTTTCGTGGCGTTGTGTCGAATCCCGGTGCGAATCTGCCATCCCACCAGCGGATTCTGATTGGATGGATCGTTGCCGATCACCAGAACCGCTTTCGACTGGTAAAGCTGCTCCATCGTCAACGATGAATCGGCCGCGCGTTCCCCCAAAGCGGTAACGAGGCCGGTGTAGTCCGCGGTACGGTGATGATCAATGTTATTGGTGCCGAAAGTTGCGCGCGCCAGCCGTTGCAACAGGTAGTTCTCTTCATTCGAAGCGCGATTCGAGCCGATGAAGCCGATAGCCTCCCCGCCGTATGCCATGTGCAGTTCTTTCAACTTGGCGGCGGCAGCCTGCGCGGCCTCTTCCCAGGAAACGGGGAGCAGCTTGTCGCCCTTGCGCAGCAGCGGCTGCTTCAGGCGTTCCGGGTGCTTCGTGAAATCAAAACCGAAGCGTCCCTTCACACACAGGAACTCTTTGTTGATGCCGGAAAGGTCGCGGTTATTCGCGCGCAAGATCTCGTGGTTGCGCACGCTCAACGTGGTCTTGCAGCCGTTCGAGCAGTGCGTGCAAACCGTCGAAACATACTGCATTTCCCACGGCCGCGTCTTGTAGCGGTAGGTCCCGCTGGTCAGCGCTCCAACAGGGCAGATGTCAATACACATGCCGCACTCTTCGCATTCCAGGTGATCTTCGCGATTCGGGATAATTATCGAATTCGCGCCGCGCATGCCCACCCCAAGCGCCTTCACATCCATCCCTTCGTCGCAAACGCGCACGCAGCGGAAGCACAGGATGCAGCGCGGGGCATCGTAATAAACCAGGTCAGACCACTTTTCCTCGGGCCGGTGAATTTTTTCTTCCACGAACCGGCTGGTATCGGCGCCGTAGCGGAAAACCATGTCCTGCAATTCGCACTCGCCGCCCTTGTCGCAGACCGGGCAATCAAGCGGGTGGTTGCTCAGCAGAAACTCCAGCATGAACTTCCGCGCGTTGCGCACCGGCTCCGTGTTGGTGCGCACCACCATGCCTTCGCCGACCACCTGCGTGCACGCGGTCTGAAGCTTGGGCGCCTTCTCCACTTCAATCAGGCACATCCGGCAAGCCGCCTGCAACGTAAGTCCCGGGTAGTAGCAGAACGACGGAACCTCAATTCCCAGGCGGCGCGTCGCTTCAATCACCAACGTTCCGGCCGGAACCTCAACGTCGCGGTCGTCAATCTTCAGATGTATAAGTTTCGTTTCGGCCATGGGTCCCTACCGCGAACCGATTAACGCTTCAGCGGATTTGTTGTACGCACAACGTCCCTGCAAATGATCCTCGAACTCGTTGCGGAATTTCTGCACGATGCTGATCGTGGGCATCGCCGCGGCGTCTCCAAGCGGACAGAACGTCCGCCCGAGCATGTTCTTCGAAAGTTCAGCAATCAGGTCAATGTCTTCTGGGCGGCCCAGGCCGGCGTGAAAGCGATCGAGCATCTTCTTCAGCCAGCTTGTGCCTTCGCGGCAGGGGATGCACCAACCGCAGGATTCGTGCGCGTAGAAATGCATGATGCGGCGCGCCATGTCCACCATGCAGGTGTCTTCGTCAATCACCACCATGCCGCCGGAGCCGAGCATCGACCCGGCCTTTGCAACGGTGTCGTAATCCATGGCGATGTCGATTTCGTCGGCCTTGAACACCGGGCAGGAACTCCCGCCGGGAATCACGGCCTTCAGTTTCTTGCCGTTGCGCATGCCGCTGGCCATTTCATCGATGAACTTTTTCATATTCATACCGAGCGGGATTTCATAGATGCCGGGTTTGTTCACATGTCCGGCAACGCACAGTAGCCGCGTGCCGCCATTCTTCGGAGTGCCGCGATTGGCGTAGGCTTCGCCACCTTCCAGAATAATTGGAGGAACGGCGCTCAGTGTTTCCACGTTGTTGATGATGGTCGGGCAGCCGTACAGGCCGACGACGGCAGGGAAGGGAGGCTTGATGCGCGGATTTCCCCGCTTGCCTTCCAACGACTCCATCAGCGCCGATTCCTCGCCGCACTCGTAAGCTCCCGCCCCGGTATGAATCAGCAGGTCAAAATCGAATCCGGAGCCGAGAATATTCTTGCCCAGGTACCCGCGCTCGTAGGCTTCGGCAATCGCCGCGTCCACAATGTCCAGCACGTAGCGATATTCGCCGCGAATATAAATGAATCCGTTGTGCGCATTGATGGCCCGGCCCGCTATGGTGATGCCTTCGATCAATTGGTGCGGATCCATTTCCATCAGTGGGCGATCTTTGCAGGTTCCCGGCTCTGATTCGTCGGCGTTGCAAATCACGTATTTGGGCTTCGGCGAATCCTTCGGCACGAAAGACCACTTCAGTCCCGTTGGGAAGCCCGCTCCCCCGCGGCCGCGCAGACTCGATTTCTTCACCTCGTCAATAATCGATTCCGGGGTCATCTGCTTCAGCGCCTTGTCCAGCGCTTGGTACGCGCCATGCTGCAGCGCCACGTCGATCTTGTGGGAATCCTTGATGCCCCAGCGCTTGCTGATCAGCGGGGTTTCCAGCTTCGCTCGGTCGTGCAGTGCGCCGCTGATGACTCCTTGCGGCTCGGGGTGCTTTCCCTTATCAAGATCTTCGATCAGCCGATCCAGATTGAGCGGCGTCACGTTCTCGTAGAAATCGTAATTCACCTGGATAGCAGGCGCGCCGGTGCATGCACCGATGCACTCCACTTCTTCCAGCGAGAAAACCCCGTCCTTGGTAACTTCCTTGTGGCCAATTTCCAACCGCTTCTTGGCATGTTCCAGAAGTTCCGTCCCACCGCGCAGCATGCACGCCACGTTGGTGCACACTTGCACGTGGTGCTTGCCGATCGGCTTGCGGTGCAGCATCGAATAAAACGCCAGCGTCTCTTCCACCTGCACGTTATTCAAGGCGAGGCGTCGCGCAATCTCCGCGATCAGCTCATCACTCACCGAGCCGAGTTCGTCCTGCCCGTACATCAGCATGGGGATCAATGCGCTGCGCTTCACCGGATAGCTGTTCTGAAGTTTGTCGAATTTCGCGGCGAGTTTTGGGCTGAGTTCCATAGGGATTATCTGTCCACTTCTCCGAGCACGATATCTATGGTTCCGATGGACGCGACAGTATCGGCGATCAACTGTCCCTTCACCATCAGCGGAAGCGCTTGCAAATTCACAAAAGACGGACCCCGAAAATGTACGCGCAGAGGTTTTGGTGAGCCGTCGCTGGCGATGAAACATCCCAGCTCGCCACGCGGCGATTCGACAGGCACATAGACTTCACCCGGAGGTGGCGAAAATCCTTCCGTGAAAATCTTGAAGTGGTAGATCAGCGCTTCCATCTCCGTCTTCATCTTTTCACGTGGCGGTGGCACGATGCCCGGCGCTTCAGACTTGATCGCCCCCTGGTCGGTAATCTTCTCCATCGCCTGCCGCACTATCTTCAGGCTTTCGCGCATTTCCTGCACCCGCACAAGGTAGCGCGCGAAGCAGTCGGACTCCGTCCGCGTCGGCACGTTGAACTCAAACTCTTCATAGGACGAATAGGGAAACGCTTTGCGATTGTCGAAGGCCACTCCGGCCGCGCGCAAACCCGGCCCCGTCGTGCTCATTGCAATCAGTGTTTCCGCGGGCAGATAGCCCACGCCCTTCAAGCGTCCATGCCATATCCGGTTGTTGGTGAGCAGTTCTTCATATTCATCAATGCGCGCCGGCATCATGTCCAGAAATCGCTTCACCAATTCGCGCCATCCCGCAGGCGGCTCCAGCGCCAGCCCGCCGATGCGGATGTAACTGGTCATCATGCGCTGCCCGGCAAAGCGCTCGAAAATCTTCAGAATCTCTTCGCGCTCGCGGAAGCAGTAGAGCATCACGGACATCGCGCCCATATCCAGCGCATGAGTTCCGAGCCACACCAAGTGCGACGAGATGCGCTGTAGCTCCACCATCATCACGCGGATGTACTGCGCCCGCTTAGGCACTTCGAGCCCCAGCAATTTTTCCACTGCCAGGCAATACACCAGGTTGTTGCCCAGCGGATTCAGATAATCCATGCGGTCGGTCAGCGTGATCGCCTGCGAGTACGTCTTGTCCTCGCAGCTTTTCTCGATGCCGGTGTGCAAGTAGCCCAGGTCGGGCACCGCGGTCACCACGTTTTCGCCGTCCAATTCCAGCAAAACACGTAACACCCCGTGCGTCGACGGGTGCTGCGGCCCCATATTGAGGACCATTGTTTTCGACGTACCGACTGCTGTTTCAACCGTTGTCATGGGTCTCTATCCGCGGCGCGGAATCTAGCGCTTGCCCTCCACCGGAAAATCCCGGCGAAGCGGCGCTCCTTCAAACTCATCCGGCAAAAGAATGCGGCGCAAATCCGTATGCCCCTCAAAACGGATGCCGAACAGGTCGAAAATCTCCCGCTCCATCCAGTTTGCTCCAGGCCACACGGGTTCCAGCGAATCAATCACCGGTTGCTGGCCGCTTACGCTCGTGCGCAGGCGAACCCGCGCCAACCGGGGAATCGAAAGGAGTTGGTAGTTCAATTCGAATCGCGGCTCGTTGGGAAACCGGTCAACGCAGGTGGCGTCGCTGAGTTGGTTGAAACTCAGTGCCGGATCCTCTTTGCACTGCTTCGCGGCGGCCAGCAGCAATCTATGGGGCACCACGATGGTCGTCTCGCCGCGATACTCAATCACCTGTGAAACGCTCTCGGACTTCCACGTACGAAGGCGGTCGATTACAACACTAGCATTTGCATTAGCGAGCTGCGGCACGTTAATGAGTTCCTTGAAGGGCGACTGGCCTTATTTCTGCGTCTTATTCCAGTCGAATGCGCCCTTCTTCAAGAGATAGAAGTACCCGACCAAAAGGATGGCGACATAGATCATCATTTCCATGAAGCCGAACCACCGTGTTGCCACATTGCGTACCAAATCCTTGAAAATGAAAGCCCAGGGATACAGGAAAATGGCCTCCACGTCGAACAGTATGAACACCATGGCGACCAGGTAAAACTTTACGGAAAACGGTTCGCGGGCATCCCCCGTGGGCGTTATGCCGCATTCGTAGGGCTGTTGCTTCGCCTTGTTGGGCCGCTTCCACCCTACCAGCGTGGATAGCAGGATCAGCACGCCGGCAAGAAATGCCGCCACCAGCAGGTGTATCACTAGGGGAACGTATGCTTGCAGGCCGGTGGGAGTCATAGTCGAAGCGTTATAATAGCGAGTGGGGAGCCACGCGGTCAAATACTCCCGCAAAAAAATTTGTGGCGCGCGTGGCAGACACTGTGGGTGTAACTCGGCGCGGCAGCAGACACAGAGGAAGATGATGGTCTTCGGGCACAATTCCAATCTCAAGTTCGGTGCGAACACCTTGCATGTGCAAACCGAAGATCGCGGCGCAACTCACGCCCTCATCGACACTACCGTGTACTACCAAGGCCGCGTGCTCCATCGCCGCACCAATAATTATCATGATCTGCTCCCCTTGGACGAAGACACCCAGCAGGCGTTGAAGCTTCGCGTCGACGAACAGCACCGCACGGTGCTCGAAGCGATCCGCAGCGGCGAATTGCAGTTGGCGATACCTGCGGCCACTGCCGCGTCAGCGATTGCGGCATCAGGAAATCCACCCGAAGCTCGTCCCAACTTGGAACAGCCGCCCGTCGCTGTGGTTCAACCGCCGAAATTGGTCCTGGAGCTTCTGAACGCCCGCTCCTGGCTGGCGGGAAAGCAGGCCACCCTTCACGTCGCGGTCAAAGAAGAAGGCGGAGCGTCCATCTCGGGCGCAAGTGTGAGCGCCGAGATTGAAGGCAGCGCTGGGCATCCACCCTTCTCCAGCCAAACCGGGCAAGATGGACAGGCTACAATACTCTTCGAGATGCCAAAACTTACGGGCTCTGAGCCGGCGCTGGTGATTCGCGCGGAAGCGAATAAGGGTTCCGCGTCCCTACGCTTTTCACTGCGTGCGAAACCCCGCGTTCCTGCAGTATGATGAGGGCCATGGCGGAAGTAATTCACATTCACGTAAACGGAGAAGCGAAGCAATTGCCGCCCGGTACCAGTGTGCGCGCCCTTCTCGACCAGCTGGGACTCAACCCCGGCCGTGTAGCCATCGAATACAACCTTGAGATTTTGCCGAAAACCAAATGGGAAGTAACCCGCGTGACCGCAGGCGATCGGCTGGAAATTGTGCAATTCGTCGGCGGAGGCTAACCCGCTTTTACGCATTCAGCCCCACGCACAAACTCCCGACCCACTACCAGAACCAAACCAGATCGCACAAACGCTCGATTACTTCAACAGAAACTTCTTCCACGGCCGCCAATAATATTTCGGCCAACCTTCCCGCACTCCCTTGTGATCGTAGACCGGCACTCCCACGTGCACCAGATCGATCTGCGCACCGCCAGCCACCTTACTAAACGTCAGGATCAGGATCGACCAGTCTTCTTTTTTCCAATGTTTCGCCCGCCAAAGCTGTACGATCTGCTTGCCCGGAACGACCAGCAGGTTCTTTCCTTCAAGCGCCCCGCCAAACGCCCGGAATCGGCCGCCCGCTTTGCGGCTGACGCGCGCCGGCAGGCCTGTGGATCGCGAATGTTTTTTGGAATCGAGGTACATCTCGAAGAGCGCTTGCGGCGCAATGCGGAAGCGCACGCTCTGTTGAATGACCGGCGTCATCGCCCCTCCTTGTCAGGAATCTCTGGCGAGCTAAACGCCCTCGAGCAGGTGCCCCATCTTACGCTTTTTGGTCTGCAGGTAGGCCCGGGAAATTTTCGACAGTCGCGGCTGGCAGGGAACCCGCTCGACCACGCGAATACCTGCCGACTCAAGTTGCCGAATCTTATCGGGGTTGTTGGAGAGGAGCCGGATGCGCGACGCACCCAATTTCTTCAAAATCTTTGCGGGGAATTCGTATTCCCGCGCATCCGCCGCGAAGCCCAGTGACTCGTTGGCTTCCACCGTGTCCATGCCACCGTCCTGCAATTCATAAGCGCGCAACTTGTTCATCAGGCCGATGCCGCGCCCTTCCTGCGGCAGGTATAGCAGAATTCCGGACGGCGCTTCGGAGATTTTCTTGAGCGAAAGTTCCAACTGTGCGCGGCAGTCACAGCGCAGAGAAGTCAGCACATCGCCCGTGAGGCACTGCGAATGCACACGCACCAGCGGCGCCACGCGGCCTTTCACATTCCCGCGCACCAGCGCCACCGCCTCTTCCTGCGGCCCGCGCCCCTCGAATCCATAGATCGCGAATCGTCCGAACCGCGTGGGAAGCACGGCTCTTGCGGCCAGGCGCGGCGAGCCCTTGGCTCCATGCTTCGGCCTGCTAGTAGTCGATTTCTTTGCCATGGCAAAAGTTCAGTATAGCAGGCAGCGCAATTCCCGCACGAAGGGCTCAGCATTCCGCGCCATATTCTTTACAATAGGATGGGGTTTGGCTAGCGTTAGCCTGCGCCTGGCACGCACCATGGATACGACGCTCTCAATCCGGGAACTTCTATTCACGCTTCTTCTGAAGGTGGGCGTCGCTTCGTCCATTGCCGCCCTCCTTGCTCGCTGGAACACCTTCCGCCGCGTGCTCTTCACCGAAGAGCGCGATGCCGACCAAAAATTGAAGCTGATGCTCTTCATGACCCCGCCACTAATCGTTGGTGTCACCTTGCGCCTGGTCAGCCCTTACTACCGCTTTGCCGATCTGTCTCTCGAAGGCGCATTCCTGATGGGCTTGTTGGGCGGCCGCGTGGTGGGTCCCATCGGCGGCGCCATCATCACCATTCCCGCGTTGATGGCCCACGAATGGCTCGGCATGCCCGCGGCCTCCACTGCGGGATTGCTCGGCGGCTTGATTCGCCAGGTGATCCCCGACAAGGAAGCGCTTTGGAATTTCGGACCTTTCACGTTTCTGAATATTCCCAAGGCGCTGATGCGCATGATCCGCGACACCGAAATCATGTGGGAGATGCTTCCCCTCCTGACCTGCGTTGGCCTTGAACTCGGCCGCGTCGCGCTTGTCGAAGCGACCAAGCCCAAGTGGCTTTTCGCCATCGATCCTCGCTGGAACTGGCAACTCGCCCTGGTGCTCATCGCCACTCTAATGTCAGTCGCCGCGCCGCTGAAAATCTGGAACAACACGCGCATCGAGATGAACCTCGAACGCCACCAGCAGCTCCTCCTGCGCGCAAGGATGGACGCGCTTTCTACCCAGATCAACCCACACTTCCTTTTCAATACCCTGAATACCGTTTCCGCGCTCATCCGTATCGATCCGGACACCGCCCGCGGCGTGGTACTGAAACTCAGCAATATCCTGCGCCGCCTGCTACGCAAGCATGAGACCTTCGTTCCTCTGCGTGAAGAACTCTCCTTTATTGACGATTATCTGGATATCGAGGTCGCCCGTTTTGGCCACGACAACCTCGACATCGTGAAAGAAATCGACGAAGTCACCCTCGAAACCTTCATCCCCAGCATGCTGCTGCAACCCATGGTCGAAAACAGCCTGAAACATGGACTCGCGCCCAAGCTCGAAGGTGGCCGCATCCTTCTTCGTACCACCAGCAGGAACGGCCGCCTGCACATCGAAATAGCCGACAACGGCGTGGGCATCTCCGAAGAAAAAATGCCTCACGTTTACGTGGAAGGCATCGGCCTCAGCAACGTCCGCGAGCGGCTGCGCGTCCTTTACGGCGAGGATTTTCAGCTGGACATCGAAAGCCGCGAAGGCCAGGGAACCACCATCCGCATCGACGTCCCCGAACTAGCCCCAGCCATCCCCGAAGTCAGCGTCTTCTAAGCCCCAAATGTCTAGCGCAGTCTATGTAGCGGCCGCCTTCTGAGGCGGGCGCCGCTTTTACGCCTCAACCCCATCTCCCAACCCCCGAAAAAATCCTCTTGACATCGACATGTCCATACAGTACGTTCAGTCGAGACTGAAATGACTGACACTACCAAAGCAACACTCACCCCTGTCGCACAGAAATTCATCCTCCACTGGGGCGAAATGGGCACCAAGTGGGGCATCAACCGCACCGTCGCCCAGGTTCACGCCCTCTTGTTTCTCTCCCCAACCCCCGTCCCCGCCGACGAGATTTCCGCCACCCTTTCCGTGGCCCGCTCGAATGTCAGCACCAGCCTCCGCGAATTGCAGGGTTGGGGCATCGTGCGCGTGGTCCACGTGCTTGGCGACCGGCGGGATCATTTTGAATCCACCAAAGACGTCTGGGAAATTTTCCGCACGGTCTCCGAAGAGCGCAAGCGGCGAGAAATCGACCCCACGCTCCGAGTGCTCGCCGAGTGCGTCCAGGAGCTGAAGTCCGCGCCCGCCGGAGACGCCTACACCCGCGAGCGACTGGAAACCATGCTCGATTTCCTGACCACCATGAGCGGCCTGTTCGAAGAAATCCTCCGCATGCCTATGGGTGCACTGAAGGGCGTAGGGAAGTTGCGCGGCAAGGTCATCACCCTGTTGGGGAGCGACAAGAAGAAGGTTGGTTGAGAAGCGAGGGGAGATAGGATTTCACCACAGAGAGCACAGAGGACACGGAGTTCCGCAGAGAAAAGGCAGACCATGATTTCGCTGGCGAATGAATACACGGATGGAAAAGGGCGGCACGCGAAAGGCTGGCTCTTTTTCGATGCCGAATGCGGATTCTGCACCCGGCTGGCCCGCTGGATCGCCCCCATTCTCGGGAGCCGCGGCATGGCCGTGGCTCCCCTCCAGGACCCCCGCGTTGGAGCCCTGCTCGGAATGAATAATGAAGTCCTGCTGAGAGAATTACGCTTCCTGTTGTCCGACGGAACGCAGTACGGCGGCGCCGATGCCGTAGTCGCGGTCGCGCGCGAAATCTGGTGGGCGCACCCGCTAGTCTGGTTCGCAAACTTTCCCGGCGCGATGAAGCTGCTGCACTCCGGCTATTGCTGGGTCGCTGCGCAACGAAGCTGCGCCGCCACGAACCACACCGAACGCTCCGTAGCCCGCAAGGGATAAAGTAATCCGCAAATTTCTATTCCGAGGAGCATCGATGGCCGTGACATTCGGTAGTTTCTGGCGATGGGACGGGAAGGTCACCCGCAGAACGTACGCGATGTTTGGGGCTTGCGGCTTGGGCATCAAATACAATCTTGATCGCGTCATTGCCGATTATTTCGGTTTCCGCTGGAACATCTGGAACTATCTAGACCCACTTGAGCACCCCGACCGCTTTCCACAGATGTCTGGCCCCGAAAAATACTATCTTGCCATTCTGTTGATTACGTCTCTCCCATTCATCTGGGTCGGGGTCACCATGACGATGAAGCGGCTGCGGGACGCGGGGCAGCCTCTTGCCCTTACCCTTTTGTTTTTTGCACCCGTCGTGAACTTGCTATTCTTGCGCTGCTCTGCCTCATGCCAAGCCAATTGGCGGGTTCCGTGACCGTGCTGAGGGAACGGGGCGCCACCTTGCCATCCCGCTACTGGCCGACCACCCGAGCGGGCAGCGCCACCCTTGCCACCGTGCTGGCCGGTCTGCTCGGGGTCGTGGTGACTTGGGGTGCCTTGCGTTTTGTAGGTGTCTATGGCCTCACCCTCTTCATCGCGCTGCCATTCGTGATGGGCTATTTGGCCGTGTGGATTTATAGCCGCACACAGAAGACACAAATAGTGGATGTTGTTGAACTAGTTTCTTACTCCGTGACTGTTGCCGGGCTGGGCATTGTAGGAATCGCGGTCGAAGGGGTGGTTTGTCTTCTTATGGCCGCGCCGCTAGCGTGGATGATCGCTCTGCTCGGTGGGCTGATGGCCCAGTTTATTCACGGACGAGCCAGCTCGCTGCAAGCTTCGCCGTCGATGTTTGCAGTCATGCTGGTTTCTCTGCCGGTCCTGCTCGGAGTCGAGCACCTCGCGCCCCCGCCGGTTCCTCGGTTTCAGGTGAACACGACCATCGAGATTGCCGCGCCACCAGAAGTAGTTTGGAAGCGCCTAATTGAATTTCCGCCCCTGCCCACAGCCAGCGAATGGCCTTTCCGATTGGGCATTGCCTATCCCATCGAAGCCCGCATCACCGGCGAAGGCCTGACCGCCGACCGCGAATGCCGCTTTTCCACCGGTAGTTTCAAAGAACCCATCCTCGCCTGGGAGCCCGGCAAGCACTTTGCCTTCGCCGTCTCCGACGAGCCGCTGCTCATGAAAGAAACTTCGCCTTACGAAAACATCCACGTCCGCCACCTGGAAGACCACGATTTCCAGCCCGAGCGCGCCGATTTTGTACTGGTCCGCTTGCCAAGCGGCGGCACACGCCTCGAAGGCACCACCACCTACCAAAATAAAATGTGGCCCGGCATGTACTGGCGCCTCTGGACCGACACCATCATCCACAGCATCCACAGCCGCGTCTTCCACCACGTGAAGGCGCTGGCCGAAGCGGATGTTCAGCGGAACTGACCGTTTTTCTGGGCCAAGGTGAGAGCTTTAGAGGAACAGGAACTAAGAACATAAACATGCCGCAGATTTCTCCAACGGAGTTCTATGCGCTACCGCTTCGCGTGCATACGCTTCTCGCGGGCGTCCCGCTGCACGACGTCTGGGCGGTTGACCTACCTGCGCACCGTGACGGCGTTACCCTTTCTGAATTTCTTAGCCGGGCGAGTCAGGGCGGAATCAATCGACTTCCACTACCGGCCCGTGTGCTTATCCGTCTTCGGCTTTTTCTGGGACGCATTTTTCGACTTGAGGCTGAACCGAAGGATGCCTTGGCAGCCTCGTTTGGAAGTCGCCTAACGCCAGACGATCGTGCTCGTTCTTTTGTCGCGCCTGGAACGCAGGAAGGAATGTTCCGCGTAGTCTATCGCTTCGAAAACGAACAGCTGCTCGAAATACAAAATCGTACCGTCCATGCTGCGGCCCTCAGTGGCCTCGCTGAAAGAGCCGATGGCTATCGATTCTACTTTGCGGTCTACGTGCGCCAGAGAACGTGGATTACGCCGTTCTACATGGGCTTAATCGATCCGTTCCGAAAGTGGATTATCTATCCTGCTATGCTGAAAACAATTCGTGCAACCTGGGACCAGAAAATTTGACCAAACTACTCACAGAGATCTTTTGCATGCTTGTTGATCTGCTTCAGAATGGTGCTCGTCAGCGGGCGGCTTTTGCGGAATAGGCGCCGGCGAGGACTTGCTCGTAATAGTTCTCGTACATGGGGATGACGTCGTTAGCGCAAAATTTCTTCTTGGCATTGACGCGCGCGAGTTGCCCCATTTCGCGGCCGCGGTCAGCGCGCGAAAGCAGCTCAATCGCATACTTGGCCGCGGTCTTCACATCGCCGGGTTCCGCAAGATATCCGTCCACGCCATGCTCGATTACTTCCGGAACGCCGCCGACATTCGTCGCGATCACCGGCACTTCGCAAGCCATCGCCTCAAGCGCCGCAAGACCAAAGGATTCCAGTTGCGAGGGCAGCAGAAATAGATCGGCTTGCCCCAGCTTTTCCTTAATCCCGTTTTGCTTGCCCAAGAACAGCACATCTTTTTCCACCCCGCGAGCGCGCGCCAGCGCCTCCGCGGGCTCGCGGTCCGGTCCATCGCCGATCATCACCAGCTTCGCCGGCATCTTCTCGCGCACCAGTGCAAAGATCTCAACCGCGTCCAGAATGCGTTTCACGGGCCGGAAATTCGAAAGGTGCATCAGAATAGGCTCGCCATCCGGCGCCCACTCCGCGCGCAGCTCTGGGTCTGGCTTCCGAACGTAGAGGTCGCAGTTCACGAAATTCGGAATCACTTCAATTGGCCGCTTGATAGCAAACTCCTCTACCGTTCGCCGCAGCAGATAGCGCGAGATCGACGTCACCCCGTCGCTCTGTTCAATCGAATACCGCGTAATCGGCAAAAAGTTCGGGTTGTTGCCCACCAGGGTAATGTCTGTCCCGTGCAGGGTGGTAATAAAGGGCAGCCGCCGCGGCGCCGCCATCTGCCGGGCCAGCAACGCGCTCACCGAATGGGGAATCGCGTAGTGGACATGCAAAATGTCCAGCGCTTCTTTCTCAAACACTTCCAGCATTTTCACGGCAAGGGAAAGCGTATAGGGCGAGTGGTCGAACAGGGGATACGAAACCACCTCCGCCTGGTGAAAATGAATCCGCGGATCATTCGGATTCATCCGAATCGGCGGGGCATACGTAATGAAATGCACCTCGTGGCCGCGCGCGGCCAGTTCCTGGCCAAGCTCCGTTGCCACCACTCCAGATCCCCCGTAGGTGGGATACCCTGTGATACCTATGCGCATAGGTAATGTGCGAGCCGAATCCTCCGCCAAACTGGCGTACCATGTTGCCTGCGGCATGGTACACCGATTAGACGTAAGGGGGAGAGAGAACGTGACACGCCTGGCAGGAAAAAGTGCAGTGATTACCGGTGGAGGAACCGGCATCGGGCAAGCCATCGCCCTTGCCTTTGCCCGCGAAGGCGCTCAGGTCGCTGTGGCTGGCCGCCGCAAGGAAAAGCTGGACGTGACGCTCCGCCTCTTGCAGCAAGCAGGATGTTCCGCATTGGCACTCGAATGCGACGTGACCAAATCGGCGGACACCTTGCGGCTCGTAAAATCCGCGGAAGACGCCTTTGGAAAAGTGAATGTGCTGGTCAACAATGCTGGGGTGCTGAGTGTCGCCAACGTGGAAAGCATTGCCGAAGAGGACTGGGACCACCTGATGGCCACCAACCTAAAAGGACCCTTTCTGATGTCTCGGGCCGCGCTTCCTGCGATGCGCCGCGCGGGAGGCGGCTCGATCATCAATCTTGGTTCTACTTTGGGGATTGTCGCCATCCGCGACCGTGCAGCCTATTGCGCCTCCAAAGGGGGCGTTTCCATGCTCACTCGGGCGATGGCCCTTGACCACGCCCACGACCACATTCGTGTGAATTGCCTTTGCCCCTGGATTGTGGAAACCGACATGACCCAAAACCTCTTCGCCGACACCGAAGCCGGCCGACACGCTCGCGAAAGCCGCCTCGCTTCGATTCCCCTGGGTCGCTTCGGAAAGCCGGCCGACATCACAGGCCTGGCCGTCTTCCTCGCGTCCGAGGAGTCCTCCTGGATGACCGGAACCGTGATCCCCGTGGATGGCGGAGTTACCGCCTACTGAAAGAGGCTGACTCGAATGTCGCGAAAAATGACCCTGGTAGAGAAGCAGGCGACCGAGCTCGTGCGCCGCCGGATGAAGGAGAGCAAATCCTCTGAACTCCTCGGATTCGACGTGGAGAGTGTGCACGATGGCCGGGCGATTTTCCGCCTAGACGTCCGGCCGCGCCACAAGCAGATCCACGGCGTGGTGCATGGAGGAATCCTGGCGGCACTTGCAGACACGACTGCGGCGATTGCGGCCTATACAGTAGTTTCCAAGGGCGTGGAGATCGCAACGCTCGAACTGAAGATTAATTATCTGGAGCCGGTGCCGGGTGGCCGCGTGAAAGCGGATGCCCGAGTGTTGCGCAAGGGGCGCAACTTCATCGTGACGGAATGCGAAATTTTCAACGAAACCGGCGCATTGGCGGCGAAAGCCCTGCTCACCTTTTCGGCGGCCGGGGGTAACACCTTGCGGAGGTAGCGGCTACTCGTCGCCGCCCTGCGCCGAATCTTCGCCGTCCTTATACACATACTTGATGAAGCGCTTGAAGATCATCAGATTCGGCGCACCGCTGCGTGTCAGCTTGATGCATTCGCGATCGTACCACTCCACCGCTCCGCGCAACTCTTCCCCTGTTTCCAGCACCACCACCATCGAGGTGCGCCCCTGCATCTGTTTGACCCAATAGAAGTTTTCCGCGTGCGTCACTTCGGGCGGCGCAGGCTTCTTGCTCGGAACGGGCCCATTGTTGTTGCTGTTGTGAGAGGCGCGGGGGGGCGCCTGTTCCTTGACGTCCGCAAAACTGGGACGGTACATGCGGCGATTCACCATGACTGCTCCTTACGAATGGATTGGTAAGTTTCCTAAACGTGTGATGCAGCTTGAGGACTTTGGGTTTCGTTTATTATGACGCGGCAGACGGAATAAAGATAGATGCCCTACCGCGGAACGCGGGCGGCGCCTGGGGTCGGCGAAAGCGACGCGGCCAGCGCATCCATGCCAAGTTGCCGGTTAAGGTTCCGCCGGGCGCCCGCAGCCAGTTCATCAATCCCGAATATGGCGCGCATCACCCAGTCGGAGTCCACGGTGCGCGAGAGCGCTTCGAGTTCCTTGACCAGATTCGGATTCCGAAGTTGCGGCGACTTCAACCCCGCGCTCAGTTCCAGCAGGTCCGAAAGCAGCCCGTAGAAATCTCCAAGCAAATCCTCGTACGGCGATTCGCGATCCTTCGCGAGCTGATTGGTGGCTGCGAAAAGCTGCGAGTATCCCTGTCCCCGCGCCGCATGCTCCAGAATCCGCATGATCGCACGCCTCCGCTCCACCACCGCCTCCACGTTCATCTCGGTCGCAAGCCCCGGGCTGCCCTCGGAGAGCTGCGCCGCCAGCTTAATGTCAGCAGGCTTCAGGCTGCCTTTCGCTTTCAGAATGCTCTCGACTTCGGCCTGCGGCAGCGGCGCAAAGTGAAATTGCATGCAGCGCGAAACGATTGTGGGCAGCAGATTGAACGGCGAAGGCGCCGTCAGAATCAGCGTCGCCGAACCCGGCGCCTCTTCCAGGATTTTCAGGAAAACATTCGAAACGTCGGCGCGCATCGTTTCGGCACCATCCAGAATAAACACGCGCCGCCGCCCCATCGGCTGAAAATACGCCGCGCGTTGGACCGCCCGAAGCTGCCCAATGCGCAGCACTGGCCGCACCACCGGGCTTTTCAGTCTCACTGGATCCGGCACCATCACCCACACGTCCGGGTGGCTCTGCACAATCAGCGGCACGCGTTCCACCGTCGCCGCATCCGCGCTTTCCCCGCGCTCAGCGAGCCCTTGCGCGATCAAGTCGCCAAGCTTGGCCAGTTGCCCGATGCGCTGGCAGGTGGGGCATTCCCCGCAGAAGTCGTCCTTGAGTCGCTCGCAATTGGCCGCCTGCGCGAACATCCGCGCGAGCGTAAATTTTCCCACTCCCCGCGGCCCGGTGAACAGCATTGCATGGGGCACGCGCTCCGCTCGCAAGGCGCCTCGCAGAGCGGCAACCATCGCTTCGTTGCCCAGAAATTCGGAGAAGCCCATCGGTCAGCCTTTTTTCCAGCTCTCCAGCAGAGGTTTCACGGCTTGCAGGGATTCCTTCGCGATATCCTCCGGCATCCGCAATCCATTGTTTCCGGAATCGTAGCATTGAATCGTGGCCCACGGCCGGCTGCGCGACAGCATGTCGTACATCTCAGCCGCGTCTTCCAGATGCCGCAGGCTTTTTTCCAGGATATCGTGTTTCGCGGAAGTGTATTTCCGCTCGCTTTTCTGCGCCACAAGTTTCTGCGCCTGGTTTGGCGGCACACGCAGGTACAGGATCATATTTTCCCGCGGCAGGCCGTAGATGGAATATTCCAGGTGCTCGATCCAGCGCAGGAACTCAGCCCGTTTTTCGGGCTTTGCCAGAGCCACCTGGTGAGCGAGGTTTGAACCAATGTAGCGGTCAACGAGCACAATTTTCCCTTCGTTGAGCGCCGACTCCAGCCGCGGCTTGGCCTCGAAACGGTCACCCGCGTACAGCATCGCAGTGAAATGCGGGTCAACGCTCTCGAGCGGCCCGAAATCCCCGTTCAGAAATTTTCCCACCATCGTCCCAAACCATGATTCGTACTGGGGAAATCCGGTGGAATAAACCTTGTAGCCGAGGCCTTGGAGTGAATGTTCGAGGAGCTTGGCCTGCGTGTGTTTTCCGCTACCGTCGATGCCTTCGATAGCGATCAGCAATCCGCGTCTTGTCATGTCTCCGGTTCTTGGTAGCGGCAGACCACCAGCGCCACACAGTGTATCGACTGATGGAGCTACCTGCAATGGCCCTCTAGCTTAATAGGCGCGCCGGGGATGCCGCAGTGAAGACCTCATTGCCGTGTTAGGATTTTACAGGTCCCACCATGGCAATCATCATATCAATCCGTGAAAATCTGCAGCTGGTCCGCCAGAAAATCGAAACTGCCGCGCGTCGAGCCTCAAGAAAGCCGGAAGAGATTCTTCTGATCGGCGTTTCCAAGACCCATCCTGCGGCCGCGATTCGCGAAGCCTATGATGCCGGGCTCCGTCACTTTGGCGAGAACCGTGTTCAGGAATGGGAAGGAAAGCTCACCGCAGTCGAGGATCTCCAGGCCACCTGGCACCTCATCGGCCACTTGCAGAGCAACAAGGCAGCTCGCGCAGCGAAGGCCTTTCACTCTATTGATTCGGTCGACGACTGGTCGCTGGTCCAGCGGTTGGATCGGGCGCACGCAGAGAAGGGAACTGGCGAGAAACTTCGTGTCCTCATCGAGGTCCACATGGGCGGCGAAGAATCGAAAAGCGGCGTCTCCGAAGCGGATCTGCCCGTATTGGCCGAACGTGTTATAACGCTCGCCCATCTCGAATTCGCGGGATTGATGTGCATCCCTCCATTCCGCGAGAATCCCGAAGAAGTGCGCCCGTTTTTCGAGACTCTGCGAAAGCTCAAGGAACAGTTGGAGACGCGCATTTCGAAACCATTGCCTGTGCTGTCTATGGGCATGTCCCACGATTTTGAAGCCGCCATTCTGGAAGGCTCCACGGAAGTTCGCATCGGCACCGCAATTTTTGGTACCCGTCAGAAGAATCTCTGAATCAAAGAATGTGAATCTGATGAACGCTTGGGAGAACCTATGACGCTTTTTGCGCCGTGGCAGATGCGAGAGTTGCAGTTAAAAAACAGGGTTGCCGTTTCGCCGATGTGCGAATACTCGGCCAAGGACGGCCATCCCGGCCGCTGGCACCTCGTGCATCTCGGCAGCCGCGCCGTGGGTGGCGCAGCTCTGGTGATGACCGAGGCGACCGCGGTTCAGGCCATCGGCCGCATCTCGCCCTGGGACACCGGCATCTATCTCGACGCTCATGTCGAATCGTGGAAGGCCATCGCCGATTTTGTCCGCGAACAGGGCGCGGTCCCCGGCATGCAACTCGCCCATGCCGGAAGAAAGGGAAGCACCGCCGCTCCCTGGCTCGGCGGAAGCAAGGTCCCGCAGAATGAAGGCGGCTGGGTGCCAGTCGCCCCGAGTGCGGTGGCATTCGATACCAACTATCCCGAGCCAAAAGAACTCACTCTCGGGGAAATCGACCAGATCGTCGAGGACTTTCGAACCGCCGCGCGCCGCGCCCTGACCGCAGGATTTCAGGTGGCAGAGATCCACGCCGCGCACGGCTACCTTGCGCATGAATTTCTTTCGCCTCTATCCAATTTCCGCACCGACGAATACGGCGGCAGTTTTGAGAATCGCGCGCGCTTTCCCTTGCGGATCGCGCAGGCCGTCCGCGAAATCTGGCCCGAAAAATGGCCGGTATTCGTTCGCATCTCTGCAACTGATTGGAAGGAAGGCGGCTGGGATTTGCCGCAGAGCATCGAACTTTGCAAACAGTTCAAGGCCCTCGGCGTCGACCTGGTGGATGTTTCAAGCGGCGGCCTGGTGCCAAACGTGAAAATTCCTCTCGGCCCCGGCTACCAGGTCAAGTTTGCCGCTGCGATCCGCCGCGAGGCGGGCATCGCCACCGGCGCGGTAGGAATGCTTACCGACCCCGCTCAAGTGGAAACGATCCTGGCGACGGAGCAGGCCGATATGGTCTTTCTCGCCAGGGAACTGCTGCGCGATCCTTATTGGCCCCGCCGCGCGGCCCAAGAACTCGGCGCGAAGCTAACTCCGCCGGTCCAATACCAACGCGCCTGGTAAAGCCATATAGCCTGACGCCTGTTAGTCTTGTGAGAGATGAGTTTCCTGGAAATTTCCGAAGACCCAGCCCGTGGCACGCTGGTGCTCAATGTCCGCGTCCAACCTCGCGCCAGCAAAGACGAGGTCGCCGGCGCGCTGGGCGGCGCCCTGAAAATTCGCCTCTGCGCCCCGGCCATCGAGAACCGCGCGAATAAAGCTCTGGTTGCTTTCCTCTCCGACCTTTTGAAAACACCAAAATCCGCTGTTAGAATCCAGAGCGGCGAACACGGGCGCAACAAACGTGTGGAGATTCGCGGCGTCACCCGGCAGCAGATTCTCGATCTCCTCCGCGAAGAAGCATAGCCATCGCTATTAAAATTCCTTGAAACCTGAGCGGACCTGAGGCCATGAGCGCAAATATCGAATCCATTCAGAAAGATTTGCGAGCCGCGAAGCTCGACGGCTGGCTCTTCTACGATTTCCGTGGCCGCGATCCTATCGCCCACCGCATCCTGGCGCTTCCCGATGGCATGCGCACGCGCCGCTGGTTTTATTTTGTCCCCGCGAAGGGCGCGCCCAAAAAGCTGGTTCACAAGATCGAATCGCAATCGCTGGCCGCGCTGCCCGGCGACACTCTCTTTTTTTCCGCGCAGGAAGAATTGCGCGGCAATCTGAAAAAACTGCTCGGCCGCGCCCAATGCGTGGCGATGCAATACTCCCCGAAGAATGCCATTCCATACGTCTCCATGGTGGATGCCGGCACGATTGAACTCGTCCGCAGCGCGGGCGTGAGAGTCGTCACCTCCGCCGACCTCGTCCAAAAATACGAAGCCTGCTGGAGCAAGGCGCAGCTTGAATCGCATCTTGCCGCCGGGTGTGCCATCGACAAAATTGTGCAGCAGGCCTTTGCCTTCGCCGCGCAATCGGTTCGCAAAAAAAAGAACCTGGCGGAATACGATCTGCAGCAATGGATTCGCAAACGCTTCGACGAAGAGGGCCTCACCACCGAAGAAGGCCCCGACGTGGCCGTGAATCAAAACGCCAGCGACCCGCACTACGGCCCTTCGCGCGAATCTTCCGCCATGATCAAGGAAGGCGACCTGCTCCTCCTCGACGTCTGGGGCAAGCAGAAAGCCCCGGACAGCGTCTACTACGACATCACCTGGGTGGGCTATCTTGGCGCAAAAGTGCCCGACAAATACGCCAAGGTTTTCAAAATTGTCCGCGAAGCTCGCGACGCCGCCGTCGAATTAATCCAGAAGTCCATCAAGTCCGGCAAGCCGCTCCAAGGCTGGCAAGTGGATCAAGCCTCCCGCCGCATCGTCGAAAAAGCCGGCTACGGAAAATATTTCTTTCACCGCACCGGCCACAACATCGGCCAGGCGGTGCACGGCAACGGCGTCAACATGGACGGCCTCGAAACCCACGATGCCCGCCACCTGATCCCCAAGACCTGCAACTCCGTTGAGCCGGGAATCTACTTGCCCGAATTCGGAATTCGCAGTGAACTGGATGTCTACATTGACGAGAAAGAGGCGCGCGTCACCGGCGCAGTTCAGCAAGAGATTCTGCCGCTGCTTGCTTAAAGTTTTCAATTTGGAGTGATATGGGAGAACTACCGCAGAACATCACCACCGGTGGAACGCCATCCGTTCCGGCCAAAAATGACGAACATTCTCCCGGCGAATCCCGCGCCCTTGCTCTCGGCGTTGCGGGCTGGCTTTTGCCCGGCCTTGGCCACGCTCTGCAACTTATGTGGGGTCGCGCCGTGGTCGTCTTTCTCGCAGTTGGTTTGCTCGTCGGCGCCGGCGCTTCCATGAAAGGAAATGTTTTCACACGCCAGGGGAACGATGCCTTTGACACTCTCGGGTACATCGCCGACCTCGGCACCGGCAGTTTCTACTTCTTCGCGCGCGCCATCGAAACCAGTGGCGCCGATGTGTCGCACGCCGACGGTGATTACGGCACGCGCCTACTCGCTACCGCGGGCGTCCTGAATCTTTTGGCGGCCCTCCATGCCTACGAAGCCGCACGCGGACACAAAGCATGACCGTCTTGCATCCTCTCGAGCTCACGCACTTTCAGGCATTTCTTCTCTTCGCCGTGGTAATTTCCGTGACCTTCGGATTCCTCGGCCGCCGTCGCTCCAAAGACCGCGTCAAATACATCCTCTGGTCGCTCTTTCTCTTTCTTCTGGTAGGCATCGGCATCGGCTGGGCGATGTTCCCCTTCTCTCGCTGAACATTATCCCGCACATTCCAATCGCATTGAATTGACACTGATTTTCACCGGGTGCTATCGTCATGAAGCAGGGCCGAGGTAGCTCAGTGGTAGAGCAGCCGATTCGTAATCGGCAGGTCGTGGGTTCAACTCCCACTCTCGGCTCCAGATTTTCTGTAACCTCCCTCCGATCAATCAGTTGATGCGTTGAGTGTTTGTGGAATCCGTGGATGTGAGTCCATTCGGGTCCACCAGGATTTCTGCTACTCGCTCGATTGCCCGACGTTGTGATTCGGGAATCGGATGCGAGTAGATGTTGAGTGTGGTGTTGAGATCGGAGTGTCCGAGGATTGCTTGCGTTGTTTTGATGGACTCGCCGACCTCGGTCAGTAGGGTTGCGTGTGTGTGCCGGAAGGAGTGCCAACTGACGACGGGCAAATTCAGTTCGCGGCACTTTGGCTGGAGGACACGGCGAGAGAGATTCTTTGGGTTGATGGGGGAACCGGTGCGACTACGGAAAACGAGTGTCTCGTCTCCCGCTGCCAAAAACGGTTTCAGCAACTTTCGAGCGCTCTCACTCACTGGCACCTCTCGACGGCTACTGCGTGTCTTCGGGGCACCGAATTGTCCCTCGTGAACGGTCTCGCGAACGCGGATGACGCCGACCATGAGATCGACGTTCTTCGTGCGGAGAGCGAGAAGTTCTCCGATGCGGAGTCCTGTCAGACAAAGCAGGAGCACGATGGAGCGGCACGGGTCGGGAAGGGAAGCACTGAGAATCCGTACCTGTTCGGGTGACAGTCTCACTCTCTCCTTCAGCGGGTGCCGATCGCCCACTACGAGTCCCCGAGCTGGGTTTGCCGGGATGAAGTCCCATTCGACGGCGGACTGCATTAGCTTGCTCAATGCCGTGCGGATGCCGTGAACGGTCGAACCCGAGAGTCCCGCTTTCCGTTTCGCTGCGAGGAACGCTTGCACCTCACCGCGTCTGAGATCGCAAAGACGGCGGTCCCCGAGACTGGGGATGATGTGACAGCGGTACTGAATGCCGTAGTAGTGCAACGATGTGGCCTTCAGCAACGATGACATGGTTGGTTCCCACTCACGACGGTAGAACTCCGCGAGGGTGAGGGTGGATTGTGGAACGTGACGCCCTTGATTGATGGGGCGTACACGGGCGTCGAGCATGGTCCGAGCATCACCTTTGGAGAGTTGCGCGACGGGACCGAGGACTTCCGCGCGGCGTACTGGCGCTAGTGATCCATCGGGCATCAGCATATTCTCCCTCCAACGAGCGATCCAAACCTTCCGACGTTTACCGCGTTTGACGAGACTTCCTGATTGATGACGGCGGCGACCCAAAGCAGTCTCCTTTCTGCTTATGGTTCGCTTGGCGTCGGTTGCGTCGGTATTGATTGTAGCCGTGGTGTCAATCATGGCTACCGCGCCCTCTGTTGTAGCCACTCGATGACATCGCGCTCTCGGAAACGCCAATACTTGCCGAGCTTGAATCCGGGGAGGCGCTGGCAGGCGCGCGCGCGAACGTGCTCGTAAATCCAACTCACCGGGACCTTGAGCTGTGCCGCGAGTTCCTCAGGAGTGAGGAGTTCAGTGTCATTGATTGTAGTCATCGTTGCTTTCAAAGTCCCGCAGCGGTGGGGAGGAGACGGACACCGAGGATCGAAAGGCAGGCAGCTACGACGCGCGTGACGTGCCTCCTCACGTTCCCGTCTGGTCGGGAGTGCAACGTGGAGAGGGTGTTGCTAGGGCGAGAGTGCGTGCCCCGAAGGTCGGCCAATCGATGAACAGGCGGTGAACGTGGTGAACATGGTGAACGTCTGGCGGGTCTCCAACCGGGAGGCCCTAAGCGACCGAAATCGGTAGTGTTCTTTCTTTTCTATACTTTACTAGTACTGCTTCACCAACGTGCATACCTACACCCCTCTCTCCCGCTCAATGTTCACACGTTCACCCGGAACGTTCACCTTTGAGAGATCAATTGTGAAACCGTGCTTTGTCTTGTGAGGGGTGATGCCCAAGGAGCGCATGATGCCACCCACCCTTTTTGGCGTCATTTCATCCACACCCAGCTCGGCGCACAGATTGCGTGCTGCCGCTGCCACTTCTCCAACAGTTGCCGATGCCTTGCCATCACGGGAGAAAAAATCCTCCGTCTTGAGTCGGGCAATAGCCTGAAGAACGATGCCCTTGGGACTGTCTCCCCGTCGGTCGGCGTCGCGACGCGCTAGAAAATCTACCAACTTACCACGCGTCTCTTCATCGGGAGCAACGGCGGCTAGACTCGCTCCAATCTGGCCAGAGCGCGGAGAGAGGTGCCGCAGTCCTTCCTCGTGTGCCCGAATCCGTTGAAAGTTCTTGAACCTCCAATGCAACAGCTTGTTCCGCAAGACTATGGACTCCTCCTCGAATGACAAAGGGAGTTGAAACGGGATGTGTGAGGGCAACAACTCCTCGCGTGTCTCGAAGGTCAGGCAGCGGGATTCAAGCGCGTCATCCGCGAATCTGGAGCGTGTACTTATGATCTTCGGCCCATAAATTTCAAATGCTTGTGGCGTGAAATCATCTCCGCCCCGCTCGCATCGAATAACTGGTGCACCCACCGTGTATCCTGTGTTGAGAATCTTTGTGATGTCTGACCATTCGTCGGAGTTCTTAAAGTCTCCTTCGTCCACGATCATGGTGCCGCGCACCAAATGAATAGTCCTGAAGAGGGATGCACCCGTGATGTTTCCGCTTAATACCGTTGCCTTATAGCTGATTGCGCCGCAAACCTGTTGCAACCGGCTCTTTCCCGTCCCCGGCTCACCGAGGAATCGCAGGTATGGAACAGCGGTGAAGCGGTCGTAAACCCAGGTCATCAAGATGTACAGCGTGACTATTTCCAGCCATTCGCGCGGCACGTTCGCATAGCGGCGGACGAAATGGTGGATGTCCTCAATCAACTGCGTATCGGAGCCGTAGTGGGCGATACCGGAGGGGAATTTCACGAGGCCGGATTCCCAGAAAGTTTTCAAATTGAAAGCAGGTACGATAGTTGTGCCGTTGTGTTTAACGGAATCCTGAAGACCCGTTTTTCCTGCCACGGCGAATTGAAAGTGTCCCGAGGAACTTACAACCGTTTCGACGGGTTTGTTGTCTTCGCTGATTAAACTGACACGCCGTTCCTTGCGTTCCTTCTCATCTGAGCCTGAATTTGGAGTGGGCGTGCTGGTATCAAGCGGGGATACAGCGGAAGTGGAGGAAACTTCCCTTGTTGCGGGATTTACTTGGGAGGGAAAATCAACGGCGGTGGGTGTGCTGCTCATTTTGTTCATTGCTCCTTGTTCGTGTTCCGTCCATCACGCGGCGAAGGTGGCGGATGCTGTCGTAGAGGGAGACAGCGGCGCACTCAGCGCCGGATTCAAAGTCGAGATGTAACTGGTTGCCTTCTTGGTTGGGGTCGGCGAAGACGAAAGCCACGCGATCCGTGCCGTTCACTTGGCAGGTGAGGAAACGGAGTTTGCGGGTGGCGTGGAGGTAGGCGGCGAAGGGGAGGTCTTCGGTGAGGAAGACTGGGGAGGTTGCTGATTGTGTGGGTGTGCTCATTAGAATTCCGTGTTTTGAGAGGGAATGGTCTCGTAACTTGCGGGATTCTCCAGAATTGCGGAGAGTTCACCCCTCCACTGCTCGACGCGTTCAGGGGCAATTTCGAACTGCGCGAACGAGCGCGAGAAATGCGCGCGGCGCTGCACGCTGCGGAAGAGGGGCTTCGAGAAACTCGCGGCCTCCCCACGCCAACGTCCCTCAAGCCGCTCGATAGCCCCCGGCGTCAGTTTCACGTCAAGCCGCGCGAGGTCGAATCCAAGTCGAACGAGTCCGTTTGGCCGGCGCGCGACATACACCCCCACGTTTGGCTCCCGCGACTCACGGGCGAATCCCGTAGCCAACCGGGCCTCATCCTCGCTTGTCAGGCGATGCCACTCCGCACCACACTGGACAAACGACTGAGAACGGCCAGCCAAGAAACGAACGCCGGGGTGGAAGAGGGGAGAGTTAATAGTTTTCATCATTTGAATGCGAACCCCGTCACCGCGCCAGCCACACCAGTGGTGCCCCAGATTGGAGCTGCACCGTTTAGAGTATTCAATAAAGCAACACCACCGGAATTTGCGGCGAAGTCGTTTCCATTCCCGGAAAAATTCCCCGCAAGCGGGTATAGAGTATTGGCGTTGCAACCACCAGGGCACCAAAAAGATTGGAATACAGCATCTGGAGCCGAACTTGTTCCTGTAAGGGTCAGGCCGACGCCATTTACAGTTTGCGTGGCCGCCGTCTGAGCCGAACCTTGCGTATCAAAAGTCCATGAACCGCTGGCCCTCGAAACCTCATAGATGACGAAGGTATACGTGCCGGTCGTACTCACTGTAGGGGTAATTGTCGTGGTGCCGCCTGCACTGGATAGCGTGTAACCACAACTGAGAACTTCGTTGGTATTCCCGGTCACGGTTACCTGACAGGAGTTTGCCCCGGTTGGAACAACCCAACTGCCTCCGCCGTTCACCGAAACAAGATGACCTGCGGAGGAATTCGAGACCAACATGGCGAGCAGGTTTCCCGCCCCCGTGCTTGGAACGGTTATAGCGCAGGTGGGGATGCAACTAATGCCATTAATGCCAGGGTCCGTTAGATGAACGAGTTGATAAAAAGTAGTCCCTGAACTGGGCGTGAACGAGCCTAATGAGGATTTGAAGGCTATGGCCGAATCCCTGAAGTCGCCGGATGGTTGCGGATAACTGGGCACGGTTGTACCACTAGTGACATTTAGCCCAGAAACGATGCCATTGGCGTCCTGGAACCATGGATTCGTGAAGATATGTACGGTTGATGCCCCAGGGGGATTGGCGACAGAGAGTGGATAATGAATGACGGCATCCGTAGCTGTGATCGTCGGAGCGGCCATCGTACATGATGTACAACCAGCACTAGAGGCGGTTGCGGCGTTGTCGAAAGACGCGGTCTGCCCGGTAGGAGGAAGCACTTCCACGAACAGCACAAAGAACTCCGCTCCCGTAGCTCCAGACATAATCACGGTAAAGCTGGTACTGGCCGTAGTTCCGCTTACGTTGTACGCCATGTTGGATGTGTGGCTCTGGGTCACATTGCAGTTGGCGCAAAGCTGCCAGTTGTCATTTCCCGCTGCGCAGGTAGTGTCATTTGTGCAGACCCGCAAAATGCTCACGTTATTTGTAGTTTGAACCATGATTACCCAAGCACTTCCAGCAGTTGTAGGGAAGGAGCTGGTCGTGCATTTGGGAGTGGCGCAAGTAGTTGAGCCGCCTTGATTCCCGCCCACAAATGTTTCCTGTAGGAATGTCCAGCCGGGGAATTGAGTGACTGCGCCTGAATTGAAGGCGCCAGCGATGTACTGCCCGTGCGCGGGAATCGCCACAAGCAAGAGCAGAAGCGAAGCTGAAAGAAGTTTGAATAGGATTTTCATTATTTTTCTCCCCTGACTGCTTCGGGGAATCTTTGAGGCTCGTCGAGTGCGTGGATAATCGGTGGGAGTTGAAGCGTACTAACTCGCGTTGCTGTGTGGAGTGTGCTTATCACAAATCCTCCGAACGCAACAAAGCGGGACGGAAGAGGAGGATCCGAGCTGCGCGAAGACGCACCAGCCACCAGCGCGCGACGCAGATGGGGCATCGGGGATCGTGATCTTGAAACAATTTGTGGTTCCGGTGAAATCCACAGACTTCGCAGTAGTGGGTCGCGTCTCGCTGCGTGAAACTAGCAGGGAAGTCTCCCCGTGTTCCGCAATTGGAGCAACGGAGCTTCGCGACGCGATTGCGTGTTACGCGACGTTCTAGGGCAACGGTGGGAGTGCTCATGCTACCCTCCGCTGCTCGCCTCGAATTCGTGCGCGAAGGAACTCAGCCGGATTTTCAATTCTCTTATCGCAACCGGCTGAACATAAATTCGCTTGCGGGGCGAGAATGCCATCTAGCGCGCAAAGAAGGTCGCTCATGCATCCGGCATCGACTTCACCAAGAGTTCGGATTTGGAAAATCCGGTCGAGGAGTTGTGAGCTTGCGCTGAGTTCCACGTCGCACTCGTACCGTCCGAGATAGGCAAGATACGCCTCGGTTCCCGCACCGCGAGTGACAGGTTGGCCGTCGAGGACGAGAACCAGCCTCTCGGCGTCGAATACCCATCTGCCCCAACGGCGTCCGTGGAACAGCGTGGGGCGCTTGTGGCTGGATTTGTTGCGAAGAGGAGTTCCGTTGTAACAATTGTCGTTGACAGGAGATGTAGAGGTTGGTAGAGTTTTCATGCAGTTGATAATCCTTAGAGGGAATTTCGGATCCGCCGGGAAAGTGGAGTCCGATTCGAGAATCTGGAGTTAAGCGAGCGGGCCGCTGATTGCGTCAGCGGCTTTTCGCTTTTCAGGGGAAGGAATCATCGCACCTCACGCGGCGATTCGCGCCTCCCCGCATTGCCGGTTTGAATCGACCGCTACTGACGAGACCTTTGTGCCGCGACGACTCCGCGCCTCATACGCCAGAATGGCCGTCTCGGGCACTTTCCACTTTCCGTCTTGCTTGAATGCCCCCGTTAGCCTCTCCGCTCGCGCAAGGTTGTAAACGTGCGTCAGCGTGCATCCCAGTCTCACTGCAACCCCCCTCACTGTCATATTCACCGTTTCAGACATCCATCACCTCCGCGCGGGCGTGTTGCCCGACAAAGCTATTATCGTTGTTTGCATACTACTAGGCCAAGGACGTTTGGTGCCATACTGTAACTACCGTGACGCCACTCAAATACCTGCCTTTGCTGATCCCGTGCTCCCCGAACGAGCTGGAGGGAAATGTCGGGGAGACTCTGGTCAGGACTCTCCCATACCGCGCGCTGGAACTGTTCGAGAAAGACCCGAGGGCATTTGAGAAGCTGTACGGGGTTCTCTCGCCTGAAAAGATCAAACGACTTGGGAATTTACTGAAGTTTGCCGAGGCGTCTCTACACGACGCTGGGCCAAATGTTGCGGAAGCCGCCGAGAAATGTTTGTTTCCAATCGAACGAGCCGCAGCGGTTAAGGATCCCGCCGCGTACGTACAGAAGCGGATTAATCCAATAGCTGGGAAGGCGCATCCTGTACTCTGGCGAGGACGAAAGAGCAACCAACTGTCTCCGGGGTTACTTTGCCAGGACATTTCAGTGGCAACCGCAGTTTTGCTTCTATTCCGGTTGACATCAAGTACGGCGGGAGCGACTGGAGAGTGTGTCATCTGTGGGAAAGTGTTTGTACGCGAGCGTGGTAGTCGGCGTAAGACGTGTTCCGATCGGTGCAGGATGCGTTTATCGCGAAAGAATCGACGAACGGCGAAGTCTCAGTAGCTCAATTCCTGTCAGCCCTCGAATCCCCTCCGCCCTCCCGAATCAACTCCTGCAATGCATCGTATGGAATCACGCGGCGTCGGCCCAGGCGCACTGTCCTTAGCCGGCCATCGTGTGCGTAGCGTCGCAGCGTACTCCTTGAAACGCTCGTAATCTCCGCAGCCTCCTTGAAGGAAACGGCGAGTGGGAATGGGGGAATCAAGGTGCACCTCCGAGGTGACGTGGGGACATCCGTGAGTCGTTCACATCTCCAGAATGCCCGTTTTTCGTCAGACAGGACAAGCCACCCTTCGCCCGAAAAAGTGTGCATCCGCGTGCGGGAATCAGACTCGCGCGAAAACGATCAAATTGCACTCCCGAACTGTGTGGGGACGTGGGAATACCAGAGACACATTGGGTACTGGAACCTAAACAGCATTCTGATAGTACTTGGATGGTACTCAATTGGCGTGGAATCTGCGCGTGCCCGCCCAAACATCTCTTGCGTGCCGTGCAGCTCACTGTGTTTGCAGTGCGTTGCGGGGAATTGGCGAATTCGACTCGGAATTCACCGGAAATGAGTCAAACGCCGGCGATTCAATGTGTTGGAGTCGGAATTGGGGAGTGAATCCAGTTCTGTTAATTCTTTTCCCTTGTTGTTGATACTACAGTAGTATGCTGGCGAATAGGATACCTGCTCGAACCCCCAGTCCGAGGTGCTTGTGAATAACCACATTCAGACACTCTATCCGGCACTTTTCCTAATCTGTTCCTTGTTGTCATTTGCCCAACCAATTAAACCCCAGAGTCCGCAGGCTAAATCTGCGCCTTCTAGGCCAAAAGTTGAAATGGCCGCGTGGAGCGAGAAAGAGTTCAACGATCTGGGGATCACAAAAGAAGCTTATCTGTCGATGGGATTGGAAAAACTAACTGCCGCAGAGTACAAGAATCTTCTTGATACTCTGGTTGTCCGCGATTTCATAGCAGAGTCCAAAGGAAAAACCGAAGGGAGGCAAGAAGCAGCGTCAGCATCATTGACCTACTCATGTGGACCACCAAAGCTCGATGAAGCATCTGTTTCAAAGGTGAGTATTTTCGTGGAGAGCAGTTCGGACACCCCCGCTGAACTAATGAGCGGAGTTCGGCAAAGGTTGCGAAATATACCCGATGTTCAGATAGTTTTCGAGAAGCATGAAGCCGACTTGGTAATTTTAGTCCTTGGTTTTCAAGACATTTTGCAAAACGGCCAATCGATGGGTTATATAGCCGCAACCACGGTGAAAATTCCTTGCCTGTCGAGGTTGGGAGGGAACGATAGTCAATTCGAAATGTATCAGGACGGCTTTCTTCAGGCCACGGCTGGAAAGAGCATCACGGAACTAGTCGAACTTATAGTGACAACCTTGGACTCCAAGGATATCGAGGTCATTCGGAAAGAAAATGCAATTTGGAAAAAGTCTCTTCAAAATCTGAAGAAATAGCGTGGGTGTAGGAGGTTGGTTATAGGGACTTAAACTATCGGGTTCGCTCCGGTGGAGTTACCGTCTGGGTTTCCTTGGAACGATTGTTACAAAATTCGAAATTCCCACAAATTTGTGTACGCATACTCACGCGGTCGAAGCCCCGCGCGCTTCCTTTCCTACCCCTAGGCTAGATCACGAACTCAGCGTAGCCGCCGGAACGTCAAGCAAGCCGGCGAAAGTCACTTGTCCGGCAATCCGACTTACCGCTCAACCAAATCCCCATGCCGCAGCGTTCACGTATTTTGAGGATGGCTACAGCGAGCTTAGACAGTATGGCCCGACCACCATCTGCGGACAGTGGTCTGTCACCGACGTAGAAACCCAGAATGATCCGTCTCGTGACTTTCAAAGCTCTTCGATTCGCATTCTATCAGCGCCAAGCGCTTCTCCATCCAAAACCAATCGCTGAATGAAAATTCTTCTGGAAATCCGCTTGTAGGAAGCCATTCGAATTTTGGTTCGAGGCGATTGAGGGTGGATGGATCGTGGGCGATGCGTTCAACTGGACTTCCGGAGACGCAGACATGGATGCTTCCGCATCGCCGCCAACAGCCACAACAACCCTACACCCGACAGGGTAAGGGCGAAGACACTCGGCTCCGGCGTGGCGGTGGTGGTTACAGTGAATGTTCCGCCTGAGATCTCCTGAGTACCGGTACCGTTAAGTACGACGTTCATTTCGATAACAGAAAATTGAAACAAGGCGAAATCGGGCCCGAGCACTGCACCCCAGGTGCCTGGGGAGCAAGAGGGCGATGTCAAAACCTGAATGAACATGCCAACCCCACCACACCCATTGGGCGCGTCGAATGAGTTTGCCACTGTTGTAAAGTCGAATCCAACGCCAGCCCAGACCACGGTAAACGAAGTGAAGGAGTCGGTGTTCGTGTCGAAAACAAAAGAACCGGTGGGCACGAGCGGGATACTATTAATGACGGTAAAATTGATTGTCCCGTCGATGGTATCCGCCATTACGGCAGGGGCGCAAATAACAAGGAACAGTATTGCGAGGAAAATATACGATGCGTTTTTCATGAGTGAACTCCCTCCTCGAAGCGCCTGAACACTTCTTTTGGGTTTTTCAGTGGGATTGCGCCTCTAAAGGAACAGCGGCAACAATTATCTTATGAGCAATTAATTTGCCACGGACGATGGATTCTGAGTTACGTATGAAGTAGCTTAATCTGGGAAACATACTGCCAAGTGACCGTCGCTTAGCGCAAAACTAAGAGGAAAAACTTTGCACAAATCAGGAACTCACATGTCACAAACAAACCAACGTCGAACCGAGGAGAAGTGGAGTCCCGGTACGCGAGTCACCGGTAGCCCCCGATAGCAGTCCCCAAAACGATCATTCGGCATAAATCCGAAATTTGGCAAAAATTGTTGGATGGATACTCTCGCGGTCGAAGGGGAGGGGTGGTCTTTCCCCTACCCCTACCCTCGTACCGGAGGCCGGGGTGTGTGCGTGCGGGAGGGAGATGGCGAATCGGATCGCGCGTGTCAGGAATTGGCGCGCGTTTCGGGAATCCCTTTTCAATTTCGCGCTTTGCACTGTCGGTTCCAATGCCGTGGATTTATTTGAATGCGAGAAGCGGATTTCCATTGACAAGCATGTATGCCTGATGTATATACGTAACATGAAGCGAGTTTCACTGTTCCTCTCTGAGTTCCAGATCGCCGCGCTGAAGAAGGCGTCGAAACGAACGGGACTCAAGGTCTCGGAACTGATTCGCCGCTTCATTGATGAGGGGTTGAAGAGAAGATAGAACAAAACGGGACGCCGCGGTGCTTGAACACCGAGACGCCCCTATCCAACGTCACCTGTATAGGAGGCAACGATGTCTGAATCCATTGTAAGTCACAGTTCCACAACTGTTGTAGGTCCTCCGTTCCAACCCGCCGTACATCCACCAAAACAACACAGTTCCGTCTATGAAATCGTCACCGCTCGCATTCTCGAACAATTAGAGCGGGGTGTCGTGCCGTGGCGTAAGCCGTGGTCTGCCCCATTGCCGTGCAATCTAGTCAGCGGCAAGGCGTATCGTGGTCTGAATACTTTCCTGCTCGGCTCTCAAGGTTACGCTTCGAAGTATTGGTTGACGTTCAATCAGGCGAATAAGCTCGGCGGCCATATCAAAAAGGGGGAGCATTCCTCGCTTGTGACCTTCTGGCACGTCGGACAAGAGAAGGTCGTTCGCAAACCGGACGGAACCGACAAGAAACAGACTCCATTTTTGTTGCGCTATTACAGCGTTTTTAACATCTGCCAGACGGAGGGGATTGCCGAGAAGTTAGGGCTAGGCGAGTCTGCCCGGCCAGTAGCGTCAATCGAGCAATGCGAAGCCATCGTCGCGGGGATGCCGAACCGCCCGAGGTTTGAGCAGTCGGATCGTGCATGGTATCGGCCATCTACGGACTCAGTGGGGATGCCAGCACGCGGCTTGTTCTCTTCCGCCGAAGAGTATTACTCCACGCTCTTCCATGAACTGACACATTCGACCGGACACTCCTCGCGCATCGGCCGCGAGGGAATCGAGCAGCTAAATACGTTCGGCAGTGAGTCGTACTCCCGCGAGGAGCTGATTGCCGAAATGGGAGCGGCCATGCTGTGCGGTATCTCCGGTATCGCACCCAGCACGCTCGAAAACTCCGCGGCCTACCTGCAATCGTGGATTAGCAAGCTACGGGGAGACTCGCGACTGCTCATCTCTGCCGCTTCTGCCGCGCAGAAGGCAGCGGACTACATCCAGGGAAATCAGGAACCGATGCAGGACGACGGAGGTGCGGTATGACTCTCCGGGTTGCAGAGCACCATTCGGCGGGTATCCACACTTTCTACGTCACCAGCGAAACGCAGCCAGGAGTTGAATACTGCGTCCAGCGCATTCGCAAGTCAGGAATGCGGCGCTGGCAGTGCAGTTGCCCACAATACTTTTTCAGATGTGCGGCGAAGAGACGGCACTGCAAGCACATTCGCGCCGCGAGACTGGCGGCGAGTCTGTCCCCGGTTGCGTGAGGAGACAGCGTCCTGTGCATCCCTTCGGGGTGTGCGGGGCGAAGTTTCCTCTCTCACGTTGGAGCGGGACTTCAGAGACAAACACGCGAAGGAGAAACGGACATGCAAACTGGAAACTCTCTCTCGACTCATCAGAAGGTTGTGAACAAGCCGGAAACTCTCACGCTTCACCAAAGAGCGGTAGGTGCCCTGCTTGAAGTGGCCGTCTTTACGCCCGAACTCTGCGCCAAGCTGCCCGAGATGGAGTCATCCGTGCCGCGAAGCCAAGTCCCCGCACTATTCCGTGCGGCTATTGAGGAGCAAAAAGGGAAGCGTGGCAGGAATGAACACGAAGAGGAAACGGCAATTCTCGAACATGCGCTAATGCTGCTGGAACAGGCACCCGATGAGGGACGGACACCGGAACAAGAAGAGTTTTTCGCCGCTCTCGCCTTTGCGTCCTTAGGCAACCTGAAATTCCGCGTTAAGTACGCGCCGGAGAATGTGACGGTCAACTAAGGAAGGGACGTGCAACGGGGGCTGGGGCTGCGAGTGTGGCTCTGGCCCCGCCCGAGGCGGGAGGAGGGACTATGCGAGCGGCAATTTACGCGAGAGTGAGCACGGTGGGGAACGGGCAATCACCGGAGATGCAACTCCGGGAGATGAGGGAGTATTGCGAGAGGCGAGGGTGGCAGGTGGCCGGGGAGTACGTGGACTCGGGCATCAGTGGCGCGAAGGATCGCCGGCCCGAACTCGACAGGTTGATGCAGGATGCCCACAAGCGGCGGTTTGATGTGGTGGCGGTGTGGAAGTTTGACCGCTTTGCTCGGAGCGTTACCCATCTCCTCCGGGCACTCGACACGTTCCGGGTGCTGGGAATCGAATTCGTCAGTCTCTCGGAGTCGCTGGACACCGCCACTCCCGCCGGACGCATGGTCTTTACCGTGCTGGGCGCTGTAGCAGAGTTGGAACGCAGCCTGATTGCCGAGAGGGTGCGGGCGGGGTTGCGGAATGCGAGGGCGAAAGGGAAGAGGTTGGGGCGGCCGCGTGCTGTCGTGGATGCCGCTGCGATTGCCACGCGGCGCGCACAGGGGTGCACGGTGAGGGAGATTGCGGATGAGATGGGATACAGCCGCAGCCTTGTCCACAAAACCCTTGCGAATTGCGAGGGAGTGCGCGTTGCAAAGGCGGGAGGTTAGCGGGGCGGGGAAATTGTCCTGAAAACAGATGTTTTGTGGACAAGCGGAGAAGCGCTCCTTGAGCGTCCTCCGGTCGCGCTCGTGCTTTTGTGGATCGAAAAGAGCGGAGCTATTCGCTTAGCATGTTCCCGTGGGCACAAAATGGGGCATAGGGAGTTGGGGTGGGGGAAGCAGCCGGCGAGACTCCCCCGGTCTTAGCAAATGCACATCCGTGCAGACAATTTTTCTAATTTTTGGAACTAGGCTGTGACTGGCGCTTTGCTTTGATGCTCTCCAAGGCGGCGGGAAAGCTCAATGGCTGTGCCTGAGGAGAATGTCGGTCGACCGTTGCTGACTAGCACCTGGCACTTGGTCACGCCGGGCGGTCAGCGATTGATCTAACGCTTGTTTGAGGTTACCCCGCAGGATTCCGACCTGGCTCGCGACGAGATGCTGTTGATCTCGATAAATGGCGACTCCGTTGACCTCCGTGATACAGTCTGGCCGACAGAGACTTGCTCGCGGGTCAAAAATCTCTGCGCCCGTTTTCCGCGCAATCGCTGCAATATCGTCCCGCACGGAAGGCAGTGTCAGCTCCTTCGCCCTAGCCGTTCTACCAAATACCGCGTTGCGAATTTGCAGGTCAGGGATCGACTTGTCGAAAAGCGGAAACGGCAGAGAGATGATGACGCGCTTTCCTCGTTCCCGAAGGGTTTGTATCTTCTCGCCCAACTCCGGCAAGAAAACATGCACCGCATCTTCTGATGAAATGCTTTGGATGCATTTGTCATTCACCGACCGGCACAAGCTTGGCCCTATGGACCACCACGTGTGAAAGGCAATAAAAACGGTGTCGATATCCTCTTTTAGCACCCGCTGCATGACCAAATTCGCAAAAGCATTACAATGCCACCCTCTGCGTAAATGGTAGTTTACGCCCCGTATTCGCGTTCCCTTCAACAATAAGGAAATGCCCGGACGCGGTTTGGGAAACACCCCCGAGATTGCTTGCTCCAGGCGAGCGAAGAGTTGTAGATGCGCATTCTTTTCCGGCATGTCCAAAAACCTCACATCGTAAATGATTCGCTTCTCGAAGGGTTGAGGTGCTGCTTTGTCTTTGGGCCTCGTGTTGTCGGCTAGGACTCTGTGGATAAATTTCTTACGAGACAAGAGCTTGGAAACCTCGGCCTCTGTGATGTCCTGTCGCTGCACGGCGGGAATTGTGACCCGTGGCAAGATGCTAAGTCAATAACCACACGTTGCAGCAAGAAACTTGAGTCCATCTAGAGTCCATTGCCCGCCGAACAAGGGCCACAATCAAGGAGAACGACGCAACACAAAGCCATGCGAACCAAGTACATGCATTTTCCCAACTAATCGGCAGGTCGTGGGTTCAACTCCCACTCTCGGCTCCAGAAATTTACGGGGGCTTAGTCCCGCACAACTCAACCACGCACTGCGGCTGGTTCCCAGCTCACAAATCGCGGGAGCAATCTGGCTAGTGCCGCTTTAAGCAGCGACGCAGGCGACGTTGCCTCTCCTGCCCACTTCACCGAGCCTCCCTGAAATTGCAACCCGACTGCAAAGTGACCGTCGGGTAGCCGCTGACAATACACAACCCGGGCAAGTCTTTGAAGGTCGCCCCTAAGCGACCTGATCATCAGCCGCTCGTCCAATTCTCGAGCCTGCTCGGTCAACACGCGGACTCCCAGCGAACAGACGTTTTCGGTCCTCGTTCGTTCCGCCATTTCCGGATCCAGGATGCTGGAGATCTGGAGCGGGACGGCGACTTCGATTCGTTTTTCAAGTCTTCCAGACCGCATTGGCATTTGTGAAATAACCTTCCCAACCGGACTCTGCCCGCTGGCACCGGGTGGGTCGGGGCCAAACAATTGCCGGGACCAACAAAAACTGATGCGACCTTCACTCTTTAATCCCCACCCCAGTTCTTAAGAATGGGAAATTGCCTGCGTCTCCGGCACAAGTCTCGGTTATCGCCGTTTATGCTCGTAGCTGGCATGATCGGCTCGCGCCATCAATTATGCATTCAACATAAGCGCTCCCTAAATTAACTCAATCCGGTGATTCCCCTATTCGGCCAGGGGATAATGGTGGAAAGCCACAAACAGCTAAACCTGACTCTTTTAAGGCTGGATCAGCCCGTTTCGAATTGCGTACCGAACTAGACTCGCTGTTTCGTGGATGTCCAGCTTCTTCATCAGGCGCGCCCGGTGCGATTCGGCAGTCTTTACGCTGATGCCAAGGTGCGTCGCGATGTCCTTCGTGGACTTGCCCTCGCCAACCAGTTGCAGCACCTGTCGCTCGCGTCCTGATAGCGGATCCTCCGCAACGTAGCTCTTGGACAGGTAGGCATCCACCACCGCGCGCGAAATTTTCGGGCTCAAGTACACCGACCCGCGGCACACTTCCTGGATGGCGTGAACCAGGTCGGAGCCTGCCTGGCTCTTCAGCACATATCCTCTCACCCCAGCTCGCAGCGCTTCCGTCGCATACTGCTCTTCGTCATGCTGCGTCAGCAGAATCACTTTGGTTTTGGGGGAACACTTTTTCATTTCGCGCGCCGCATCTACGCCATTCAACACCGGCATGCTTATGTCCACAATGGCGACATCCGGGCGCCCTTCCATCACCGAACGCAATGCTTCCTGCCCGTCCGAAGCCTCACAAACAATTTGAAACCCTTGTTTCTCCAGCAATGCCCGCAGGCCCTGGCGAATCAAGGCATGATCATCAGCAAGTAGAATGCGTATAGGCATAGTTCCCCAGCCAGACTAGGCATTCAGCGTGCGCGTCGCAATCGGGTGGTTTCTGGGGATTTTGCAGGGGTAAAGACCTGAAGTGTACTTGCCCAGTGTTCTGAAAATTGCCTGAAAAAGACAATCTCAAAGCGCTCTAGCAATACCAAAAACTCGGCTCCGGCGCCGAATGCACCCGGGCGACCTCGCGGAATCGACTCCGCGCGAAAATCGGCTTACTTGCGAGTCCACTTCGTCATTTGACACGGGAAACGTCCCCGGGAAACTCTCTCAGGGCTGGATCAATCCCCGGCGGACGGCGTAACGCACCAGGCTCGCCGTCTCGTGGATATTCAGTTTCTGCATTAGCCGCATTCGATGAGATTCGGCCGTCTTCACGCTAATCCCCAGCACCGAAGCAGTGTCTTTGGTAGACTTTCCTTCCGCAATCAACTGGAGCACCTGCCGTTCGCGAACCGTCAAGGGATCCGCCGGCCTTTCCGATTTGCTCCGGTAAGCCTCCATCACGGCGCGCGAAATTCCTGGGCTAAGGTAAAACTCCCCCCTGCAAACTTGCCGGATCGCGTGAATCAGGTCGTTTGCGACTTGATTCTTCAGCACGTATCCCTTGACGCCGGCTTCGAGCGCTTCGTGAATATATTGTTCCTCTTCATGCTGGGTCAGGAGAATTATTTTCGTCTTCGGAGCACTGCGCGCCAAACTTCGTGCGGCATCAATTCCGTTGAGGGTGGGCATGCTGATGTCCAGGATCGCAAGGTCCGGATGGTGAGCCTCAATCAGCCGCACGGCGTCCTGCCCGTCGGATGCCTCGGCCATCACCTGAAAGCGCTCACGCTCCAGCAATGATTTCAGTCCCTGGCGAACAAGCACGTGGTCATCCGCGAGAACGATTCGTATTGGCATCTTGACCCTCCAGTGGAAGTCGGACGGAAACCTCAGTCCCGTGGCCCGGGCGCGATTCGATCTGCAATGTTCCGCCGATGGCACTCACGCGCTCGCGCATGGCCACCAGACCCAGCCCTTTCCGGGGCGCCCCCAAGCCGCGTCGCATTTTGAATCCGGCGCCGTCGTCCCGGATCGAGCAGCACTGCGTGAAATCTTCTCTCCAGGCGCGAACCCATACGTTGCTGGCCTTCGCATGCTTGACGGAGTTCGTCAGCGCTTCTTGGACGATGCGATACAGGGTCGTCTCCGTTGCGGTTGGCAGGCGTCCGGAAACTGTCGCGTCGATGTGGATCGGCAGATTCGCTCGCTTCGAAATTCCGTCCGCCAAAAAACGTACCGCGGGAATCCAGCCAAGATCATCCAGAATCGTCGGCCGAAGTTCATGTGAATACCGGCGCAGATGCTTTTCAACCTCGTTCAATAGCTCCTTAATTCGTGTGAACTGCGCTTGTTGCGCTTCCGGCATTCCCATCGCAACTTCCGCCAGCGCAAGGTGTACTGCGACCAGCAATTGCCCCGCTTCGTCGTGCACCGCATAGGCGATGCGTTTAATCTCTTCCTCGAGAGTTTCGTTCAGCTGCCGTAACGCCTTTACGGCATCCTGGAAGCCGCGATGCGCCATTTCGTAAGGCGAAACACACTCCGCGAGAAATTCAGCGCTGATTCGCAGCAACTCCTCCTTTTTTTGCTCATCCTCCGTGGTGCGAACCAGATCAATCACGGCGTGGTGATGCAGGGAAGCCAGCTCCACTACGCTCAGTTGTTCCTCGAGCGCCCGGCGACCGAGTTCATATGCCTTGCCCAAAGCCAGTTCACCTCCCCCTGCCGCATACTCGTGCAGAGCAGAGCGATACTCCTCCTCGAAATTCTCCAGTTTCCCCTTCCGTCGCATCGCGGTCTTCATGGGCTTATCCCTGTCAGCCGTGCGACCAGCACGAGCGCGTCGTCACTCCGGTTGCGATACTTGTTCAGAATTCTGTCCGCAGCCCTTTGTGGATTCTCCCGCGCGCTGAGGCTCGTCGAAAAATCATTTTGGATTCCGTCCGTTGTAAACACAAGAGTGTCTCCTTGCGAAACGGGGAGCACGCTTGCCTGCAGGGAAGGCAACTTGGATCCCACCACGCCTGCGCGCAGCAGAAGCGGCTCCTGCATATTTCCTTTGTTTGCGTCCGCGCGAACCAACACTCCCTGTACGTTGCCGACGCCAAGCCACGTCATCATTTTTTGTTCGGGAGCGATAAAAGCCAGGCTCAGCACCGCTCCGCGCGTCCCCTTCAATTTTTCGTGGCAACGCTCCACCAGTGAAATCACCGGCTCGTCAGCCGAAGTTCGCAGAAGTGCAGCGGCAGTCTTGGCGGCCTCGGCGGCTTCTTCGCCATGTCCGATGCCGTCAATCACTGCAATCAATACTCCGTTTTGATTGCAGCAGACCATGTGCACGTCTCCGGACTCGCCCTGGCCAACATGCGCGTGTTTTGCCACCCCATATTCGACCATCGGCTCGTTTATTGTCTCCACTTCTTCACCGCCACCATTGTTCCCTTGCCGGGTTGGGAAGTGATCTCAAACTCGTCCATCAGCCGGCGCACTCCCGGCAGGCCAAGTCCCAGGCTTCCTGAAGTTGAAAAGCCATCGCGTAAAGCCTGGCGAATATCAATGATTCCCGGGCCATCGTCGGAGGCGATGACCATGATCCCGATTCGGCTTGATCCGTGGATTCCCTTCAGTTTGATTTCCCCTGTACGCGCATAGGACACAATGTTGCGCGCCAGCTCTGAGATTGCCGTGGCGATCAGCGTGGCGTCGCCCGAGGAGAATCCAAGCTCACCTGCCAGGATCCGCCCTTTTTGCCGGGCGACGACGATGTCCTGGTCGGAGTTGATTTCCACCCGAATTTCCGCAACCGACACAATCGCTCACTCTCAGTTTGTGATTTTGAACTTCTCGTTCAAGTAAGCCAGACCCTCTTCAAGGTCCAACGCGGTCGCAACACCTTCCAACGTCAAGCCGAGTTGTACCATCGCAAAAGCCACCTCCGGCTGGATCCCCACTATCACCGTTTCCGCGCCGCGCAGCCGGATCATATGGGCAATTTCGCGCAGCGTGCGCGACGCAAACGAGTCCATCACATCCATCGCCGTAACATCGACGATCACCGCCCGCGACCGTAACTTGACAACTTGCTGCACCAAGCCCGTGCGCAGATGATTGAGGTCTGCGTCCGAGAGAGCGGCCTGAAAGGTCGCGATAAGAAACGCGCCCTGTTTGAGAATCGGAACTTCCACGTGGCCCTTTCTCCGTTTCGCCTAGCGCGGCTCCGCTAGTTTCTCAACCTTATATCCCAACAGTCTTTCTGCCTGCTCGATGCCGCCCTGCAAGTCGCCCACCGTATTCATCTTGCCCAGGTCTACGCCGATGGTTACCAACGTCTGGGCAATTTCTGGCGAAAGCCCGGTGACAATGACGGTCGCTCCGAGCAACCGCGACGCCTCAACCGTTTGCACCAAGTTGTTCGCCACCGTGAGGTCCATCGCGGCCACACCAGTGATATCGATCACAACGACTTTGGCGCGGTTGGTGCGAATTCCGCGCAGCAACTGCTCCGTCAACTGGCGCGCACGTTGCGGATCGATCACACCGATGATCGGCAGAATCAGCAGCCGTTCGCGTACCTGCAACACAGGAGTGGAAAGTTCCCGGATCGCTTCCTGCTGCTGGCGAATGACGCGCTCGCGCTCTTGCACGAACCCGACCGCGACCGTGTTTGCGATGCGGTTTGCCGCTGGCTCGTAGGCGTCCAAAATTCGATTCAATTTCTTGAAGTCGTTCTGGTATTTCGCGAAGAGGGAACGCGCAAGCACGTCACGCAATAACAGCACAATCCCAACCACCTCGTGGGTTTCGACGCCTCGGGGAATGATGCGTTCCGAAAGATTTCGCGCGTAGGCCTGAAGCGCTTCGAATGCTTCAGTTTCGAGGGCCTCAACGTAACTGTCGTACACCGATGTTGCTTCCGCGAAGATCTCTTCTTTGGTCATCGCCGTAAGCAGGCGTGTCTCCGTGATGCGCACCACCCATTCCTCGCGCAATTGAGTTCGATTCTGCCGAAGGTGGGCGACAAGTTCGCGCAGCAACTCGGATGGTTCTTCCGTCCGTTTCAGTTCGGGGTCCGGTATGGTGAGATCTCGCTTCGCCATGAAAATCTTCTCCTGGGCGCAAATTGTCCGTCGCCGGGCCAATCCGCTGTGTGAATCCGTGAGGGACTTGATAGTCAATACCATCGGAAACCTAGTTCCTCAATCAAGTAAAATACCCCAAAGTGCCTCAGGTAAACACCTTAGTATTTTGTGGGACTAAAGTACACACTGGACCTATGGTTTCGAGTCAATTTATTTGGTTTCAATAACTTATGGCGCCTTGCTGGGCCGGGAGACAACCATCCTTTTTGGCAGGGTACCCTTACTCCTCTACGCTTCAAATTTCACCAGATTTTCAAATCGAAACATTCTTCGGTCGCTAATCCCCCGGGTTGCGTCCGGCTCCAATACGCCGCGCCGACTTCTCAATCTGGAGCACTTCGCGAAACACCGCTTCTCACGACACCGCGGCTTTCCCCGCCGCCTGCGGCGACTCTTTCCCCCGGTTCGCGGTTGGTCCGGGTCCGGCCCACACGCGGCGCAACTCTTCCGCCCGGCGGATTACGCGCTCCGTCAGATCGCTCGAAGGCTGCACAATCCTCCCCGAATCCTTTTTCGTATTAACGGGAAAAATCTCAAGCAACTCCAGTTTTTCGAACACTTGCTTCATCGCCCGATCGGGATTCCGCAGGAAATCCGTGCCGCGGATCCGCGTGAAAACCCAGCCCATGCGTTCCAGGACCGACTGGCGGTCCATATCTTCGGGTATTTTTTCCAGCGGATGGTAGCGGTCGCCATCGCATTCGATCGCAACCCTTCTCCGTTCGCCTTCGACGACCAGATCGATTCGGAACGCGCCGACGCGCCATTGTGGCTGCACTCGATACCCCGCCGCCATTAGGCGCTTCATGACCTCGCGCTCGAACGGAGATTGCGCGCGGTTTTCTTTTTCTTCCAGCGCATGCATCAGGTGACTCGGGTCCTGGGCATGCTCAATGAGTTGCCGCCGAAGATCGTCGGCCTTCAAATCATTTTGCGGACTGAGCGAATGCACCACCCACATCTGATCCCGTGCGCGGCTTGCGGCCACGTTGAACCGCTGCTTGAACAATTCCTGGTCGCGAAGGGAAAGCGGCCCGCGCTGCGCCGTATCCACCAGCGAGATAAACACCACGTCGCGTTCATCTCCTTGGAATTGCGCGGCATTTCCGCAAAGCAAACGGTGATGTTCGCAAAGATCCGGCGAGATATGCTTGCGGAGCAGGCTATCGATCTCCAGAGCTTGTTCATCACCCACAAGCGAAACCACACCGAAGCTCGTGGGTTGCCCCGCCTCATTTTTGCTGTATTCAGGCTGCTCCATCGCCGCGGTTACTAGCGAGGCTACGCCAACGGCTTCCTGCCGGTTAATCTTGCCGTCACGGCTGGACCCGCTCACGCGGTAAGCCACAGTGTGCGGGCGGAGTTGCACCCGGCTGGCATCACGCAGCGGTTTGATCCGTTGATCGTAGGAAATCATGTTGCTGAACTGGATGATTTCCGGAACGCAGCGGAAATGTTCCACCAGGCAAGTCGTCCCCCCGAAGGATTGCCGCGCCAGATCGTAAATGGAAATCTGCCCGTCATAGAGGTCCGAATTCGGCACGCCCTGCAGGAATTGGAAAATAAGATTCTGGATGATTCCCAGGTCCTGGCCCACGGCAGACGGGCTGACCTGCTCGTGGTCACCAACAACCAGCGCTGTCTTGCCGAGATAAAGGGCAACAAGCGCCATAACGTCGCTCTGGCTCGCTTCATCGATAATCACCACGTCGAACCGCGTACTGCATGGGTCAAAATTTTCCACCACGCGCGACAGCGGCATCACCCACACCGGAACAGCGCTTCGGCATTCCGACATTTTTCTGGCAGCCTCAGCACGTAACAGCGAAACCCGGATGCCATGTCCTTTGCCGATGCGGCGAATGGTGTCCAGCCAGCCGACCAGCGCCTGGCGCTGCCGCGAAGAAGTCCGCCGTGCCTGCGCGGACCATGCGCGTGTGTCAATCAGACCCACAGTCACGCGTCGCAGTTGCTCGCGTAGCTTTTCGCTTTTCGCCTGCAAACTCTCGATGGAAACGCTGGCGCGCCGGTCGAGTTCATCGTTAAGTTGGCGCCACGTCCACGCCGACGCCGGGTCGCGCGGCGGTTCGCCTCGGCCATGCGCTCCGGTACGATTTCGAATGGCCCCGGCCCACGCGGGCGCCGCGCTCTCCAGCTTCGCAAGAAGTGCGCGCCGCAGATCCAGGTCCGCCTGCTGGCTCTTAAGTTCCAGCAGCCGCTCATAGGCCTCACGGTATTCGCTGGAATCCTCGTCGATTACGGACGAAAGCAATTTCGCAGTTGCTTTCGATGATTTCGCCGCACGCCCGGCCAGCTTAAGCCGCGCTTTCAGGTCGCGGAGTTCCTCCTCGAATTGCAATAGCCGTTGCTTCTTGATTCGCGACTCAAGTATGGGAAGCAGAGAATCAGTCACCGCCTTCCCGATCCTCACAAGCTCGCCATGTGCTCCAACAACAGCCGGCTGCTCCGCCAGAAATTTGTCCCACTTAAAATCTAGATCCGTAAGCTGTCTTTGCAAGGGCAGCCATGTGTGTTCGTGCCACCCCAGGCAGTCCTCCAGCGCGTCGCAATACTGCATCAGCGTTTTCTCGACTTCCGCCCCCATTTGTCCGGAAGTCGGTGTCCCCAGCGTCGCCATCTGGCGGTCCCAGCGGCCACAAAGCTCCTGCCGTAATTTCTTGAGGCGCGCCAATTTCAGCAGGGCGATGAAATGTTCGGAATTTCGCGGCTCAGTGTTGTTCACCTTTGCCGATTCGAGGAACTGGCTCCACGTCTTATGCGTGAATAATGTGAACGAGCCCAGCTTCCCGCCCGTCTCCAGATGCGCAAGAATTTCGCCGGCAATCCGCTCTTGGTCCTCATAAGCCGGATTGTCGGGAAGCTCGGGGCCATGCTTGACGAAAGATTCCTGCGCGTTTGCCGCATCGCGGTGAACCAGCCGCACAAACTCGACCAATTGATCCCAAGGCTTCCGGTGAGCGCCTCCATACTTCCCCGCGTACACCGCCTCCAGCTTCCACTTTTCTTTTCCCGTCAGAGGCTCCACGGCTTGCGACAAACTCGCCGCCAGAGTCTCCAATTCCTCCGGGCTGCCTTCCGGAACACCGCTCTTCCATAATTCGGAGCGCAGTTCCAATTCCTCCATGCTCAGACGGTTCCGCTCGTTCAGCGAAGCTTCAAATTCTTCCGGCCTCGGCAGATCGTGAAGCTCCGGCAGGTGTCCCGCAAGCTCAATCTCGTCCTCGCGTGAAAGGGAAGTGTTCGTCCGATAGAGGTCGGCCAGTTCGCCGGGAGTAAGCGGCAGAGGAGCCACCGCAGCCACCGGGCCCGGAATCCATCCCAACGATTCTTTTTCCTTTGCTACACTCCGCGCAGCGTCAGCCGGGGGCCAAGTCTTGCCCGCAATTACGATGTCCCGATATTCGTCCGCCCGCGCCTCCGCAAGTTGCTTTCGAATTTCCTCCAGCTTCTTCAATATCTCGCCGCGTTCCGATTCCAGTTTCTTCGCTTCCAGCTCCAGCGAAACGGCATCGGCACGCGACAGCCTTTCAGCAATTGATCCCACCGCGCTTTCCAACTGCTTCCGGCTCTCCAGATCGCTTTCCAGCAGGCTCACACACAGCGGCCGCAACTCCGGCACGATGTGGTGCCTCACCATCCGCAACGCCTTGGTGGCTTGGCTCGTAACCAGAACGCTCTTGCCCTGCGCAAGTAAATGCCCGATCAGATTTCCAATCGTGTGCGTCTTGCCCGTCCCCGGCGGGCCTTGCACCAGCACTCCGCCGTGCAATTCCAGTTGCTGCGCAATTCGAATCTGCTCCGGGTTTGCGGGCTTGCTCAGCAGCACTTCCCCCCCGGTTTCGGCAGCTTCAATTACTGGCGTCTCCGTTTCACTCGCGGCTCGATTGGGAGACTCCTCGCCGACGATGTTCAAAAGGGACCACGGGAGATCTTCCCGCGTGCGCAGGTCCGCAAGAATGCCCTGAATCGAGGCGGCGAATCCCAGGGTACGCGCGCGCAAAAATACCATCGGGTCGCGGCCGATGCAGGGGTCGTCCTGCTCCTCCGCCGGCGCCCCGTCTTCGATGAACTCCCCCCGCGGCGATAGCTGGATGACCAGGCGCTTCAGAAATCCCGAAGTTGAGCCATTCACCAGCGGATGAAAGCCTTCTTGCTCCAGCTCTTCACGGCACCGTCCGATCGCGCGCCCATCCACGTCGGTCATCGTTTGAAACAGCGCCGAATACAGTTCAACCGGGTGATCCGCTTCGGAAATGGTGAATTCCGGTATCGCGGCATTGAAGTGCAACTGCAAGCGCTGAAGGAGAATCGGATGGCAAATATTTCCCTCGGCGCGCCGCCAGCTCAGTATGCCGTCCCCCAAAACCAATTCGACGCGCTCCGCCTCCCGTTCGATCCGCCCATGGAGCGCGTACAAAGTCTCAAATATCTTCATCGCGGCGCGAGCCGGCCGCTCGCTCTTGGCCCATTCATCGCGCGAAAGTCTCCAGCGTTGCAGGGCTGCGGTTCTTGCCTTGTCTTCCTCAAAGCTTGCGACGCGCGGACTTCCCGATGGATCCGATTCAGCCTGGGATTCCCGGACAACGATTTCCTCGGAAGGGTTATCCCAACCGGCCTCCAGCCAATTGACAATCTCATCCGGTGGCTCAGGAGGGCGAGTCAGCACAGGGCGCTGCACCTTGAGCAGGAAGTCCACCCCGCCGTCCGAGTCGCCGGATGAATTCTCCTTCGACTTGGTTTTCGAGGAGCTGGATTTTGCCGCTCCCCGTTTGATGGTGGGATGGATTGGCAGTCCATGAAGCCAGAGACTCCACGGTTGTTCTCGAATCTGCCGTTTGGCCGGATTGCGGTGTTGGTTGAGCGCTTCCAGATAGCGGAAGACCCGCATGAGTTTGTCACGAGCAGTGCGAAGTTTATCGAAATCCATGTTGGCACGCCTTTTAAACGACACGTGTAGAGGTTGAGGTGGGCTGTGGAGCCCCAGAGTATCAGCGTGCCGTCCACATTCTCAATAGAACCTGAGTAGTACTGCGTTATCTCTGATCTTAAGTCCCAGGAATCATGCGCTTGCGGGAGCCCACCCAGCCATCCCCACCGCCTATATTTTTTCCAATTCCGGACGCCCCTTAGCAATAACCGGGCAGCGTGCTACTGGGAGAGTTGGCTGTTGGAAGCCAGGCCGCTGTCCCGGCATGGTGCACTTATCCCGTGACTTGAGAACGACCCTTATCGCTCTACAGGAGGATCTGGATGCGAGCAGCAATGGTAGCAGCTCTGTTTTTCACCGCGGCCACGGTGGTTCAAGCCAAGGAACCACCCGCCTATGAAAAGGCCGTGCTGATTCAGATGGATTCTTCGGCCTGCGGCTACGCCGAAAAGGATGGCAAAACCATCGCCGGAGAGATTTTCGGAACCGACGGCCAGCACAAAAATACCAAACAACTCTTGTGTCAGGAATACGTCTTGCAAACGGATCGGGTGACGTATCGAATCCAGCCGAAGGATGACAAGCACCCGGTGCTTTTGCCCGTTGGTGAAACTGCTCAATTCCGGATTCACAAAGACAAGATGCTCCTCCGAGTCCCCGAAGCGGACGGCAAGGAGCGGGAGTACATCGTTCTCTCGATGACTCCCCGGACGGATGTCGCCGCGGCCAATCGTCCCACCACCGCGGCGACGGCTGGTTCTCGCTGAACGCTCAAGCGGTGGCGTTCGCCAATTGTCGAAAGCCTGTGATTGGGTCGACAATATTGGCCTAAACTGGATTGCAGGGATTCCACCTTCCTGAATTCCTGCAATCCTCTTTCGAACATCCTCGGCAGTGCCTTACAACCGAACAGAATTACCTTAGAGAATTACCTTTGGTATGCGGACGTTCACGTTCCCCTTGTCCCTCCCCGCTTCCTGCCTCAACATGAATCGCAGTGGGGGTAGGCCGACTGCGGCGGGGCCATGGCGTCTGTTCTTGAAATCCAGAATCTTCACGTTTCCTATCGGTCGCGCGAAGGCGACTCCCGTCCTGTATTGTCCGGCGTCAATTTCACCCTTATGCCGGGTGAAATTCTTGGAGTCCTGGGTGAATCTGGTTCGGGCAAGAGCACGCTCGCGGCCTCGGTCTTGCGGCTTCTCCCGCCGAATGGCCTCATCGGAAAAGGCACCGTCCTTTTTGAAGGCAAGGACCTTCTCCAGGCCGAATCGGAGGAACTCCGGCAAATTCGTGGCGGCAGAATCGCTCTGATTTACCAGGAACCGTCGCTCGCGCTCCATCCCACCATCCGCGTCGGCGAGCAGGTTCGCCAGGTGCTGGCCGCGCACCAATCCTCGCCAAAAAAAGATTTAAACGAACGCACGCGCGAGGTGTTCACCCAGCTTTTCCCGCAAGAGACGGACCGCATCCGGCGTTCCTATCCTCACCAGCTCAGCGGTGGCCAGCGGCAACGCGCCCTGATCGCCCAGGCAATCGCCTGCCATCCCGCTTTGGTGATCGCCGATGAACCGACAGCCGCGCTCGATCCCACAACACAAATGGAAATTCTCGGCGTGTTTCGAACGCTCCGGGAAACGCTGGGTCTCGCGATGATTTTCATTACCCATAACCCGGCCTTGCTCTCCGGCTTCGCCGATCGCGTGCTGGTCCTCTACGCCGGGCAGATTGTCGAATTGGGTCCGTCAGAAACTGTGCTGAGATCGCCGCAGCATCCCTACACCAAGGCGCTCTTCGAATCCATCCCCGCAATTTTCGAGGAAAACGAAAAGATCAGGAAGAAAAGGCTGCCGGTAATCGCTGGCAGTTCGTCATCCCAATCTTTGCTACGGCAAGGTTGTTCCTTCGAACCAAGGTGCGCGGACAGAATGGACATTTGCAGAAAACGTGAGCCCCCATTGGTGAAGTTGAGTCAGACTCACATCGTTTCTTGTCTCAAGTATGAGGAGTGAAGCAACCCCAAACGACTAAAGCATGGAGCTTCTGTTAAAAGTCGAAAATCTCGTGAAGCGCTACGCAAGAAGGAACTTTGCCGGCGCGCGGCAAGAGTTTCTCGCTCTCGATGGCGTGTCCTTCGCTGTTTCCGCCGGCACTACCCTCGCCATTGTCGGCGAATCCGGCTCCGGCAAAAGCACGCTGGCGTCCTGCATTGCCTGTCTCGAAACGCCCACGTCAGGAAACCTCTGGTTTGAAGGCACAAACCTCGTTCAGGCTGCGGAACGCGAACTTCGCAAAATCCGCCCGCGTATCCAACTCATCTTTCCCGATCCCGCAAGTTCTTTGAGCGCCAGATGGCCTGTCTTCGGGATTCTTGTCGAGCCTCTGGTTTTGCAGGGAAAACTAAATCGCAATGAGATGAAGAAGCGCGGGTTTTCCTTGCTTGAACGAGTTGGGCTTTCTCCAGACATCGCCTGGCGGCCCCCTTCCGAATTAAGCGGCGGGCAACGCCAGCGGCTGGCCATCGCGCGCGCGCTGGCGCTCGATCCAGTCCTGCTCATCCTCGATGAGGCACTCTCGGCTCTCGATTGCTCCGTACAGGCGCAGATCGCGAATCTCCTCCTGGAACTCCAAAGCTCGCTCACAATGACTCTCCTTTTTATCACCCACGACCTCACCATGGCCGCTCACCTTGCCGATGAGATTGCAGTGATGAGCCACGGCCGAATCATCGAGCACGGCCCGTCCGCGGAAGTCCTCCGAAATCCCCGCCAGGAAGCCACACGCCAACTCCTCGCAGCGGTGCCCCGGCTCCCTCGCGCACCCTTGCCGGCGGCTCAACAATGATGCGCTATCTCCTCCGCCGATTGGCCCACGCCTTCCTCCTGGTAATCGGCGTCTCAATTCTCGCTTTTCTTTTCACGACCCTCGCGCCCGGCAACTACTTTGACGAAATGCGTCTGAACCCGCAGATTGCGCCCGAAACCCTGGTGGCCCTGCGCACCCAGTATCAACTCAACCGTCCGCTGCCCGTCCGTTACGCCTCCTGGGTAAATTCTGTCCTCCACGGTGAAATGGGCTTTTCGTTTGCTTACAACACTTCGGTTGCGCCTCTCCTGCTGTTGCGCGCGAAAAACACTCTGATACTCACAGTCACCGCGACCCTCCTCGCCTGGGCCATCGCCCTTCCGCTTGGAGTCTGGAGCGCGGAACGCCTCGGGCAATTTCCCGATCGCTTGATTTCCTGGAGTACTGCGGCACTTCTGGTCGTCCCAGATTTGGCGCTGGCACTCGGGCTTCTCGTGTTGGCACTTAGGACTGGCTGGTTTCCCACCGGAGGCATGGCCTCTGTTGATTTCGAATCGCTATCATCGCTCAACAAAATTCGCGACCTGGCTCTGCACATGGCCCTTCCGGTCGCAACGCTCGTTCTCTCCGCCCTTCCGCTCCTTGTTCGCCACGTGCGCGCGGCGGTCGCGGATGTGCTCGATGCGCCATTTCTGCTGGCCGCAGAGGGCCACGGCATTCCCCGTCGCACACTTTTATTTCGGTATGCGTTGCCGGCCGCCAATCCCCTTGTTTCTCTCTTCGGGTTCAGTATCGGCGCATTGTTGAGCGGCTCGCTTCTTGTTGAAGTCGTGATGAGCTGGCCTGGCCTCGGCCCATTCCTTTTGGAGGCAATACTGGCTCGCGACATTTATGTCGTCATCGGCGGCGTCTTGTTCTCCACCATCTTTCTTGTAGCAGGTAATTTCCTCGCGGACATGCTTCTGTATTGGGTGGACCCGCGAATCCGCTCAGCGAGCACCCCTGGATGAGCCGCCGCCGCAAGGTTGCAATCTGGCTGCTTGTCCTTGGCGCCTTGCATGGGGTTGTCCTATGCGCCGGCTTTTTCGCGCCTTACGATCCCGTGGAACAGGACCGCAAGAGCCCCTACTTGCCGCCAATGCGGTTGCATTTTGTCGACATGCGGGGGCAGTTCCACCTTCGTCCCTTCGTCTACGTGCTTCAATTGCGGCCCGCCTCGTTCGACCAATATGTGGAAGACACCACGCGACCCCGTCCACTGAAATTCTTCACCTTTGGAGACCGCTACCGGTTGTTGGGTTTCCTCCCGAGCCGCCTGCACTTTTTCGGAGCCGGTGACGAGCGAATCTACTTGCTCGGCACAGACGCCTTCGGCCGCGACCAACTATCCAGGCTTCTCTTCGGTGGGCAGGTCTCACTGCTCGCCGGTCTCCTCGGCGCAGGCTTCACCCTGCTCATCGGTTGGTGCATTGGCGCCGCGGCCGGCTACTACGGTGGTTGGCGAGACGACTTGCTCATGCGCGTTGCCGAACTTTTTCTTGCCCTGCCGTGGTTATATCTCCTTTTCGCCATCCGGGCCTTCCTCCCGCTGACGGTGAACCCGCTCCAAGCCTTTTTTCTCATCGTTGCGGTCATTGCAGCGGTGGGCTGGGCACGGCCCGCTCGCCTAGTTCGCGGCATCGTCCTCAGCGCGAAGGAACGCGACTTTGTCCGCGCCGCACGCGGTTTCGGAGCCTCCCACCTCTACCTCCTCCGCCGCCACATTCTGCCCGAAACCTCCAGCGTCCTTCTGACCCAGGCCGCGATTCTCATTCCCCAATATGTCCTGGCCGAAATGACCCTCTCTTTCCTCGGTCTCGGTGTCCCAGAACCCGTCCCAAGCTGGGGAAACCTGCTCTCCAACCTCCAGCAGTACAGCGTCCTCGTCTCTTACTGGTGGATGTACCTGCCTGCCCTCATCATGGTGCCGTTCTTCCTTGGATACCTCGGATTAGCGAGTGCGTTGCAGGAACGCGCCGAGGCGTACAAGATACAAAGGAGGAGTTTTGGGAGCTTGGCGTGAGAAACTGCCCCTATATGTTCGGACGCTACCGGATTCTTTTCCGGTTGTTCCTCTGTTTCTTCGCGCTCATTTCGCGCCCTGCCTTTACTAAAGCACAGCAGAACAACGCAAAAGAGGAATTCCTCGTACTTCCTGGGGAAGTCGGCCGCTCCGGCGGGCGTCTTGTCGTCTCGCTCCGAGGCGAGCCAAAGACCTTGAATCCATTAATCGCCGCCGACGCCAGGTCGCGCGAAGTCATCGGCGTCATGCAAGCCGATCTCATCCACATCAATCGTGCCACTCAACTCACGGAGCCCGCCCTGGCCAAATCCTGGAAAGTCTCTCCCGACGGGCTCACCTACACCCTCGTCCTCCGGAACGGTCTGAAATTTTCCGACGGCGAAACCATGGATGCGGAGGATGTCCTCTTCTCGTTCCGCGTCTACCTCGACGAAAATACTCACGCCCCGCAACGCGATCTCTTGATTGTCGGCGGCAAGCCGATTTCCGTCCGAAAAATCGACGCGCAAACCGTCGTCTTTCAAATGCCCAAACCGTATGGTGTCGGCGAGCGGCTCTTCGACGGCCTCGCCATCCTGCCCCGCCATCTGCTCGAAAAGCCTTTCCAAGAAGGCAAACTGGGGCAGATCGGTTCCCTCAGTGCAGTGGCGAATCAATGGGCGGGACTCGGCCCGTTCCGCTTGAAGGAATACATCGCCGGGCAACGCCTCGTCCTCGAACGCAATCCTTATTACTGGAAATCAGACAGCAAGGGCACCCGCCTGCCTTATCTCGGCGAACTCATATTTCTCTTCGTACCCAACGCGGACGCTCAGGTTTTGAAGTTCCAATCGGGCGAAACTGACATGATCAGCCAGTTGGGCGCAGAAAACTTTTCCGTGCTTTCCCGCCAGCAGAATGGCTACACGGTCACCGACGCCGGACCA
>Ga0210403_10000227_pt1 | contig 62591 bp, 47 predicted proteins | sample IncBWC19MmetaG_FD_150863 | JGI IMG/M metagenome (GOLD analysis project Ga0210403, IMG submission 150863) | Forest soil microbial communities from Barre Woods Harvard Forest LTER site, Petersham, Massachusetts, United States - Inc-BW-C-19-M | ecosystem: Environmental > Terrestrial > Soil >...
CGCGCAAAGTGAATGTGCGTCTGGTCGCCGCAACGAACCGCAACCTGGAGAAAATGGTTGCGGACCGTGAGTTTCGCAGTGACCTGTTCTACCGGTTGAATGTCTTTCCGATTCGGATACCCTCCCTAAGGGAGCGCAAGGACGATATTCCCCTACTCGTTAGTTATTTCGTTCAGAAGTTCGCAAAACAGATGCAGAAACAAATTGAATCGGTACCTTCTGCAGTGATGAAGGGACTCACGGCATGGGAATGGCCTGGGAATATCCGCGAATTGGAGAATTTCATCGAACGCGCAGTCATCCTGACGCGCGGCAAGGCACTCGAAGTACCGCTCACAGAACTGCGAAAGACAGAAACCGGGATGGCGGTAGACGCCGTCGTGAACAAGAAGCGAGCGGCTCGCAAAGCATTCAGCTCAGGACCTGATATCAACACCGGCGCTGAGGAGTACGAAAGGAAGCAGCGCGAGGATATCATACAGGCGCTTACGGCATGCAAGGGCCGCGTAGGCGGTGCGGATGGCGCTGCAATCCGATTGGGTATCAGCCGAACTACACTCATGTACCGAATGAGAAGGCTTGGAATCTACGCGAAGCTGTATTCCTGAAAAGTGTCTGCGCTACTCCCGTGGGACCTCTTCGCTAGATCATCTTCGTGGAAATCTTGCTGCCACGGCCTTGAAGTTCCTTCGTTGAATTCAGGTGGGTTAGAGGCACAAGGACAATTGAATCATCGCGGTTTATGGAGCGGGCGATGGGAATCGAATTGACATCCGAAGTTTGGGAACCTACTCTTTGTTGGTCGGTCGGCTGCGTTCATGCGGCCAAGGCGTCGGCGAGGGAGTAGCGAAAAGGCACGGCCAAGATAGCAGTTTCAGTGCATTGCAGCCCCCCGCAACCATTCTTACTGATTCACAAGGGTTTGCTGGACTCCACCAGCAAGCCTTTCTTGTTTTTGGGAAAGATTGGGAGAGAAATCAGTTTTCCCTTTTCCGTTTCCGGCCTGTCTGTACCAAGAAACTTCCAAGTTTGTCGGCCGCCGCGCGTTCATCTTGGGTGAAAGTGTGCGTGTAAATCTCCATCACATTTCCGCCCCGCCCCTAGAAACAGCCGCGCCGGATTAGTTTGCTAGATTGTTTTGTTCCGGGCGGCGAAATGCTAACGCGGATCAACTGCTGGAAGTCAAAGACAGCAATACTACTGCAAGTTCAAACGATGCATCTTGGCTCCGGGGCCAGTCCCGGCACAGCGCGATTAGTTCCGCCGATCATCTTGCACTTTGCCCGCAAGCGCGAACCATGCAAGCTCCTCGGCTAGGAGTTCAACGCCTGCGCCGAAATCAGGCGCCGCTCCTCTGTCCGAATCGCGCGCACGGCCGGCTCCGAAGTCACTATGCGATGAAGCTGCCAGTGCCTCGCATACTTCGTGCCACGTCGCAAGGTGGTCTAGTCGAATCAAGCTTTCCATAAACTTCCCTCCCTGCTCCTCTTCCCGGCAATTTGCAGGAATGCCTGTGGATCGGTTTATATTCGCATTCCGCCAAACAGGTATACGATCAGTGCAATAATGATGACCGTCCCGACGATCCCGAGCCCACCACGGTTTCCCCATCTCGAATATCCGTAATAGCCCCCGCCACCACCGAACAAAAGCAACAACACAACGATGAGCAGTAACATGTGAACCTCCATTCAATTTGACAATCTCATCCAGGTCTTTGTTTCTTCGCTTGTAGCCCGCCGCGCGCCTCGCACAGGTCCGCCGAGTGCCCGCTATATCTCCCGCCCCGGTTACTTGCCGAGAACTCTCTTCACCTGTCCGACTTTGCCTTGGATCTTCCCTGCTATCTCTTCCGCTTGGCCTTCGGCTTCCAGGTCGGGATCGTTGGTCAGTTGCCCCACTTTTTCCTTCACTTTTCCCTTCAAGTCGTGCACCTTGCCCTCAAGTTCGTCTTGTGTGCCGGGTTTCATTGGCATTCTCCCCTCGAATAAGCTTTCACGTTTTCTTAGCCTCGCGTACAACCCAGACTAAATCTGCGATTCTCTTCATGTTCCGTTGCCACACTTCTCTTCCACGATCAGATTCTCTATGCTGAACTCCATGGTGGCGAAGCGACCTCCAAAAAGCTTGTCATCCGAGAACCTGACCGGGGTAAGGATAAGAGAGTCTTCAAACCGTGTCTGTTCACAATGGCGCACGTTGAGACGTCCGCCGTCCATCAAGACTTAGCGCTCAAGAACGAAATGTGTCTAAAACAATCTCCGTTGCCAAAAAGGAAAGCTCTGCCACGGTGAATGATCTCGTCATACTGCGCGAACATGAAGGCGTGCTGTTGTTATTGGTCTCGCGGCCCTCAGCGATGATGGCAAACGGCTTAGGGGTGAGACCGCGCGAAAAACTACTGACGTTTTTCATCCGCAAACCCACACTTGTCCCAAAGTGTACAGACTTCTCGATCCAAAACGCCTAACATCGCGTTGCGTGGTTATCTTCCATCGGCGGCCATCCGCAATATGCGAGAGACAAACTTCTCTTATTTCCACGCTTAGACTCGAGGAGGAAAACATGCTTGGATTTCTTGCGCTGGTTCTAATCGTTCTCTGGTTGCTTGGGTTTCTGGCGTTTCATGTGAGCACGGGACTCATCCACGTCCTGCTGGTCGTGGGCGTGATCATGCTCGTTTTTCATTTCCTAAGGGGCAGTCCGAGAACCGTTTGAGTTTTGTCACCGCTCAGGCCGGTTTATCATTTCTAGTCCAGGGCAGGGGCGGCGATTGCCGTTGCTTTTTACGAAATACTCGACTGCTGAGAAAAGGCAGCGAGACTCCGGCAGCACAGCAGATGGAGCAATCGAACCGGCTCCATTCACAGAATGCTTAGAAACCTCTGAAACGGAGATTGAAACAGACGTCCCGGCCTTTGTCCCGCGAGTACCGCTGTTGAAGACATCGATTTCTACCAAACGAAAAGTTTGGATCGGCGAGGGGATGAAAAGAACTCGGCCCAGCCCTGCTTTCCGGTCCCCGTCAATTCCCCCTCGCCGCTAATTAAAGACACACTACAATTGCCGAAAAAAGGTGTCTGTCCCTATTTGCACAATCCGGAAGGGCTGTTAGAGGAGCAAAAATGGAGCGCAGGATAAAGGTCACGAGCAGGACGGCAAAATGAAGGGGTAAGGATCCGGCACGCTAACTCGCCGACTTCGCGGCCATTTTTTCCATGTAACCGCCCATGGCCTGCTTTAATTGCGAATCCACTTCGTCTGCGATAGTCATCACGTCGAGCAGCACCGTACTGAAATCCACACTTGCCAGATTGTTCTGCAGGGTGTTAAAGATGCTGACCTGCAGGATTCGCGACTCTTCCACTAACATGGGGACGGTGTAGCCTTGCTTGCGCCGCAGAATGCCGTGCTCGCGTGCGGCGCCCGAAAGGGGAGCTCTGTCACCTGGAGCGAGACGCAGGCGGCGCACGAGGTCGCCGAGGAGCAGCGGGAGATGGCCCGTCCGTTCCTGGTATGTCAGCGATATGGCCGTCAACTCTTCGGTGTGCTCCACGCGGGACATCCAATTCTCGATGGTTGCAAACAAATCCCGTTTCAGAATCGCGGCGACCCGCTCTTTCTTCATCGTGAGGTGGGTCGAAGGGTGCAAGAGCTTCTTGTGGATAATTTCCGTAATCTCGGCAGCGTCGCTCGGTTTCAAAAGGACTTGATCAGCCTGCAGGAGCATGGCAGTCATGGCCGCTTGAAGCACGGGGTAGCTGCTGAGCACCAGCGTTACAGCGTCAGGCTGTGAATTGCGCATGGCACTTACGACGGTAATTCCATCGCAAGCATCGGGCAGGTGGAGATCGGACAGCAACACGTCGAACTTCTCCAGAGAAATAAACCTCAGTGCTTCGTTGACGGTGGCGGCTGGTACCACTTCAAAGCCGCGGTTTATCAAGCCTTCCTGGAGCGCGGCGCGGACGTCGTTGCTGTCGTCCACCAACAGAATTTTATGTTTCCTCATCGCGCTGTACACCTTCCCAACGCAGCATGGCAGGCAGAGGTCCAGCAAACTGCTCAATAGCGGACATAAATGCCTTTGAGCCGAGAAAATTGCTAATCTGTGACGTCATTGATGCCGGAAATTTCAAAGGAAGGAATCAAATCAGGCGTTTCGGAAGCGGTGTCCGGGCGCGACGATTCTATGCCTTTGCAAGTAAGAACTGTGCGCACATGGAATGAACTGGAGGCGATTCGTCCTGCGTGGGAGGAGATTTTGCAGGGTGCCACAGGGCTGACTATATTTTCCACACTCGAGTGGCTTGGAGCTTGGTGGAAGGCGTACGGAAAGGACAAAGAACTCATGGCACCCGTTTTCTCGAATTCGCACGATGAGATAGTGGGAGTTTTTCCCCTCTATACAGACTTCGTCAAGCCAGAGCTTCCCTTTCGCGTCAGACGATTGCGTTTCGTAGGGGACGGCTCGGAAGATTCGGACAATCTTGACCTGATCATTCGAGGGGGCCATGAGACCTCCTGCATCCAAGCCCTTCTGTCATGGCTGGGATCGAACCCGCACTGGGACATCTGCGAGCTAAACACCCTTCCTATGGATTCGGCCGCGCTCCCGTCGCTGATTTCAGAACTGAAGACACGCAGGTGGACGCAAAGGCGACTCGAACGGCCGCGCTCGACGATATCGCTGCCGGACACATGGGAGAATTACCTCCAGCAAACAATCTCCAGAAAAGAAGGAAGGAAAATTAGTTATTACTCAAACCGTTTGCAGAAGCGTTTTGAGGTGTCGATTACCAAGTGCGATAACTCGCAAGCGCTTCCTGCATCTCTAGCGGCACTGTTCGAGCTCCACCAAAAACGCTGGCGGATGCGAGGAGGGCCGGGAGCGTTTGCCACCGCGCAACGACGTGAGCTCTATTACAACATGGCAGCCTTATTTTTGGAGCGCGGATGGCTCGAATTCTGGATTCTGCGGCTCGATGGAAGACCGGTCGCCGCGCAGTATGGCTTCCGGTATCGCAATGCTGTCTATTCACTGCAGGAAGGTTTCGATCCCGAGTATTCGGCGGACCGTCTCGGCTATGTGCTCAGGGCTCATGTCCTTCAGATACTGATCGGCCAGGGCGCCCGCCAATATGATTTTCTGGGGGGAGAAGATCCGAGTAAAGATCGATGGGGCGCCCAAGTAGGAAGCTATGCAGATATCCATTTTGCCCGGCCCATGACACAAGGTGCCCTTTACCTGAGAATGGATCAAACCGCGCGCGCTTTGAAGAGCTGGCTTCGAACAAGTCTTCCCTCCCCCCTACTCCGAGTTCTTCGAAAGGGCAAATCATCGGCAACACTGCTTTGAGACACCCTCGAGAAAAGTAAGATGGACAACTCTGGAGCCCAACTGCGGGGACAATGGCCAAAACCTTAACGTGAAGCTCTTTCGGGAACTGCATTCGAAAATCCATACCATGCGCATGTCTACAAGCTTCGCCAATTCAGGATCGACGAAAACTTACGTCTTGGACGTTCCGCAACTTCCATAAGCTTTTGAAACAGAGTCCCGCATCCATACGCTTGCATAAGCTGGACATCGCATTTCTCGCAGTGCTGGCCGTCGGCGTGAATCACCAGCATCACGGCCTCGAGCAGTCCTCTCTGGTTGGGCTGCCGCATTAGTCGGCACTTAGATGCAGCGGCAAACTCGCGAACTGCTTCCGAACAATTCGCGGGGGCGAACGCAAGGTCGGCGGCCCGGAACATATCAAGATCTTGATCGTTATCGCCGATTGCGACAACGGGCTCGCCTTCGAGTCTCAAGTGTTTTTTTGCCCATAACAAGCCAGAACCCTTGCCGATGTTATTAGGGAGGATGGTGGTGTCCGCGTAGGTCGGCAGCGATATCAAGCGATCCATTCCCTCGCGCTCGAGAACTCCGCGAGCCTCTATTTCCGAGAGACCCTGTGTACGATTCCCCTGGTAGCGGAAAGCCCGAACAGCAGTCTGATAATTCGGGTCGATGAACACTCCGGGAAGGGATTGCATCGCCGCTTTACAGCGGCTCAGTTGCTCGCGAGCCTCGGAATCGACAAGCGAAATTTCACTTTGAGCCAAGGCATCGACAAATACGCAGCCGGATTCGGCTACCCCTCCTGGCAAGCCGTAAGCTTCGCAGTATTGCCGGACATCCGTGACGCTGCGCGCGGTGTTGAGAATGACGGAGAATCCGTGGCTCTGCAGCCTCGAGAGAGCGATCAGACTGCTGGTCGTTGCTTGAGGAAAACCTAGGACGTCAGAGTCGAAGACCCCGTCGAGATCGAGAAAGATGAGCCGCCGAGTCCATTGCAAGAGCGGTCGGTCCGGAAGCAGCGACCCCGAGAATCGGTTCATGTGATGGACCAGGAAATTGCGCGCCAGAACGAGGCGTTCGTGCAGTATCTTCCGAGCCTCGCTGCGCGTCTCGACGTCAAGCGCGGCAGCGGTCACCTCCATCTCCACAACACCGCGCACCACCTTCCAAAGCAGAATTCGTTCCGCCGCGGCTGAATCACCACTCCTCTGAACATACTGCGGAATCAGTTCTTGTTCTTCGTTGGGGGAAAGGCGGAATTCGAAGACAGCGCTCGCAAGATCATAGGCGGGATCAACAATATACAACTCTGTGCGGCCGAAATTATGGTGTTCGTAGTCAACTTTGCAAAAACTGTCCCGAGTCTGGAACCAATCGCTGGGCTTCATGTGTCCGTCTATCAGGGCAGGCGTGCGACACACGTATTGCGCAAGATTTCGGTGGAGAGCAGACACTTTCAGACGTCCAACGATGGGGCCGTACGCTCTTCTCAGTGAATCGATCAGCACACTCCAGCCTGTCCAGCCGTAACCGGGGCTGATTGCAAAAGTAGGATCGCTACTGAGGCGCAATTTCTTCGCGCGGGCCGCAACATAGGCTGCGAGATGTTCAACGGGCGGCCTGGTAGGATTGCCGTCAATGCGTTCGAGCCAGTCCATATACAAGAGGCCTTCTCGAAGGCCAAGTAGTGCAGGAACAAACCCCGCAAGCTGCTTACCCGCAAAAAAAGCCTGATAGCCAAGCCAGCCCCAGCCGACGCTCTTCGCAAGAACCCGCCTGACCACAGGCGGCGCGCCATTCTTCACCAAGCGTACATCAAATACGCGCTTGAGGCGGCACTGGAAGCCATCCTTAAAATGTTCTTCGAGGCGCGCATTGAGTTCGCTCGTCTGGCTGCTCTGCACGAGCTGAACGTCGTCCCATCCCAGGTCTTGGAAATAGCTCGCAAGAAGCGGCTGGGCAGAGTTGGGCTCGAGAAGACGGTTCTTGTGGAGAGCGTTCGCTTCCAAACGAATCAATGTAATGCCGCGAGTCTCCTCGGTGTCGGGAAGGCGCCAATCGGGGCGCGCCGGGTGCATCGCCGCAAGAAGGCAAATTCTGTTGGATGACACCCCTCTCTTCCGCAGGAGGTTCACCGTCAGCAGAAAGGTGTTGCCGGTGTTCGGAGACTCGTCGATGACAAGGACCTGCACGTCCGGCAACTGAAGTGCCTTCAGGGCGGATTCCTCCCAGGGCGAAATTCCCTTCTTCGGTCGCAGCGTGCACCAAGACACCGAGGCCCAGCCAAGCTCCAAGAACTTTGCTCTCGCAGCTGGAGCAAAATATGCGCCCATCGAGCGCGGTCCGATGATCAAAAGCGGCGATCGGCGATTGACTTGAGCAGCAGTAAATAGTTTGGCGAGTGAGAATGCATCGTGATGCGCAAGATCCTGGCTGCGGAATCCGGAAGGCAACTGCATCCGGCGGTTGAGGAGCTGCTTCGGCAGCGGAATGGCGATGCAAAACTCGATGGATTTTCTTAGCTCGTCCAATTGCTGCGAGGCGGGCTTTCCCGTTCGAACGAGAAGTTCGCATATCGCATCGAACATAGAGGTCCACTTTCTCCTCCATCTTGCCGCCTGCAGTTTTTGTGGAAAGGTCGCGAGGTGATGGATGACGTTGACTACCTTTTGCGCGAGGAGGAGAGGAATTCGAAGTACGGGAAGTCTACGGGAGATCTTCGAGACACTTGGAGGAGTGTCCCCTAAATAGTCGTCGACGGCGCAGGCGAGAGCGGAAGCGAACAGATAAACGTTGGCTTTGCACTCTTCGATCTGCCAGGGCACGTGGAGCGAGTTTAGCTGGTTCAGGGATTCACGGAGGTGTTCGAATACGTCGCGCACCGAAAGAACAGGATTGAGCGCCCATTCATAGGACGAATAAAAGTGTTCCTCGGAACCGGTGTCTGGACGGACTGCGCCGCGATCCGAAACAAAAACTTGCGGGTTCACGGAATCAACCACCAGTGAATTGCTTGTCATAATCTAGACGCAATCCGGCATTCTTCGAGCGAAGCCTTCGCCCGCGGAAGTAGAGACGAAAGATCACGCGCGTGAAATCGAAGTGGGGCTTGGGGTTTCTTTAACGCTGGACAAAACTCCGCGCGAAGATTTCTTCGAAAAGGGCGGCGATCCAGCACTGATAAGATCCCGAAGAATCCACCAGAATACGCGGGGATTGCGCCGCGCCTGTGTAAGCGAATAAGGCAGCCATCCGTGACCAAACGGTACGTAGACGCGCACAGGTACCCGGCACTCATTCGCGACCTTCAATGCCGGCTTCACTGGAAGACCGTAGAGGAGTTCAAGGGAGCATGGAGTGCCAGCCTGGCGAAGGCGCTGTAGCGCTGTTCGCCCGAGTTCCGGGTCATGGGTCGCGACGGCGACGAAGCGCGCCCGACCCGCCAAGCGGTCAATGACGTTTAGAAATCCTACCCGAGGGTCAATCTCTCGATGATGAGGGTCCGGCCACTCTCCTTTGACCACTCGAACATGCAAACCAAGATCGACGACAAGATCTGCGTCAGCGACGCTTCTCAGCCACCGGCCGGGCAAAGTGCACCCCAGATGAGGATAGCAACGCGTCGCCAGCGCGATGATGGAAAGAGTTCGATCGGCTGTTTCATGCTCCAGGGAATCGAAATGGACAAGAGTATTCGTGCGCCGCGCTTGCTCCAATACCTCATAGAGAAGCGCCAAGTCATATTTCAGCGGGGGAAGCTTGATGGACAGATAACAATCCATCCTCTCACTGGCCAGGATGGCAAGCGCAGAGGTGTAAGCATCCACGATCCGTTTCGGTGGATCGCTTTCGATGTTCCAGAAACAGATCGTGCCACCAAAGCCCTGTCCCAAGAGACGCCGGCAAGTGTTCATAGCATCGTCAAGCTCGGGTCCAGCAATGTAGGCCCTGCCGGCATGCTTCGCGAGGGCTTCCCAAGCGGACCAGATCATCTTGCTGAGACTGCGATTCATTTCTTTCTTCGTTTCAGGGTCTCTTCAAACGTCGGAGCGCTGCCTGGAATGCGTCCGCCGCCAGGGCAGCGATGCCTCTCGCCCCGAAAGGATACGCTCGAATCGTTACGGATTGAATCTCATCCTGCGTCCAGGTGCGTGTCCAGTTCTCAGCGTTGCCCAGGAATTCGTAGGACACCAGCCCCCTCGAAGCTGCGTAGCGGATGGTCTCTGCAATCAGCAACATGCCGGGCGAGCACCGGGCAAACTGGTCGCGGTAGCCAATCTTCAGAAGCCAGAAGCTGCCCGCGCATTCAAGTGCAAACTGCATCGCGACAGCTTTGCCGCCAATTCGCAAAAAACACAGCCGCAAGAGGCCCGCTGCGCACGCTGCCGCAGCGTAGTGGCGGTAGAATTGGCCGCGCAACTTGTCGTACGCGATGGCGCTCCCTTCGCTCCCCTTCCAGTTCGCAGCCTCAACTTCGAGAGCCTCTTCAAAAACCGGCTCGAGTTCCGAGGGAGTCGGGGACAGAATCTGATAACTGAGCGGACCGATTTTTTCGGCGTTTCGAACGGCTCGGCGCAAATCCGAGCGACGCCCGCTATTGAGCTGGCTCTCGGGCTGCCGCCAGCCCTGGTGCAGCAAGATGCGCGGATAGGGTTGAGCAATACGTATAAGTACCAGGCCGCGGCCGCGATAGGCGTCTTGAATCGCGGCAACGGTCGGCGAGTCCGCAGGAATTCTTTCCAGAAAAAGGGGGGAACCCAGTCTAAGGAGAGCGTTGGCAAGATGCTTAAGAGCGACGGGGTCGGAGAACACTAAATCCGCAGGCTCGCGAAGAATTTTGACTCCGAGATATTCCAGCCGGCCAAGAACGCCCTTGGCCCGGACAAGCGGCGCGATGGCCCCTTTCTGCGGTCCCGTTTTGACGACGACGAAACGGAGTTCCCCATCGAGGGGCAATGTGGCGCAGCATGATTTGCTCCAAAGATATTGTTGGATCGGGCTTGTCGTGCCGCCTTCGAGAGCCTGCCAAAAAGGAGCGATATCGTCGAGCTGGCGATAGCTGTCGCTGGGCAAATTCTGGTTCCTATTTTCGTCGTCACGCGTGCTTACGCTGCCCGGAACCCGGGCCAGGGGCGCGGCGCCGATCCCGTATCGTGGAAGCAGCGCGTTGTGAGGGCGAAGCACGTCTGGGCATTCTACTCGGGGTCTGGATGAGAGGTTGCTTGCCAGGCGCTGAAAGAACGGTGTTGTGCGAAAGGGCTGCATCGGAACATTCGCAGAATGGTTAAGCAACGTGAAGCACTACATCAGGTCGGCTAGTGGACTCATATTCTGGTCTTACTATAATCTTTATAGATATATGCGTGGAAAGCGGGAATTGCTAGCGCGAGTGTGCACGTGGGCAGGGCTCACCAGGATGCTGGAAGACATGCCCCAGCGGCGTGCTTTGATCGTTCTGAATTACCATCGCATCGGAAACGCGGATGAGACGCCATTCGACTCGGGCGTATTCTCAGCCACGGCCGAACAACTTGAATCGCAGATCTCTTACTTCAAAAGCCGCTTCCATATGGCCACTTTGGAGGAAGTGTTCGCCATGATCGGGGATGATGTCCCACGGGGGACGAGTGTCCTCATCACCTTTGACGATGGGTACCTGGATAATTACACTCTGGCTTTCCCGATCCTCCGCGCACAGGGTGTGCAGGGCGTGTTCTTCCTGCCTACAGCTTTCATCGGTACAGGGAAGCTGCCCTGGTGGGATGAAATCGCCTACATTGTCAAACACAGTGTCAAGGAACACATCCGCCTGGAATACCCGGAACCTGCGACCTTCGACCGTAAAGGCAATGGAGGAAGGCGTGTAAGTATGCAGATCCTGCGGCTCTTTACGCAGCCTGCCGTGAAGGATCCCGAACGATTCATTAGCGAGCTAGAGAAAGCTTGCGAAGTATCACGTCCTAAAGGGGGCACCGACCGCTGTTTCCTGGACTGGCAGGAAGCCCGCGAGATGCAGGAGCACGGAATGGCGTTCGGTTCACATACGCATAGCCATCAGATTCTCAGCAAACTTTCACCCGAGTTGCAGCAGGAAGAAGCTCGGTGTTCGCGCGAGATCTTGGAACGGGAGCTTAACCGGAAGATTGATACTCTCGCCTATCCAGTTGGACTGCCGCATTGTTTCTCTCCCGATACCGTAAGTGTTTTAGAACAAACGGGTTACAGGGCAGCGTTCTCGTTCTATGGAGGCTCGAATCTCCCAGGAAAGATGCAGCCCTTCGACATCCGTCGTTACGGTGTGGCCGATCTAAGCCACTCCCGTCTCCGCTTGCAAACCGCCTGGGGGGCGGCCACCGGCGCTTCTTGGTTCTGAGGATTCACTGCAGTTCGAGACTACGTTGTAGTGACGCACATCTTGAAGGGTTACTTCCTTTCCAGCTTGGGAAAGTCAAAGAATCGCCCACAACTCTGGAGCTGTCCCGACAAAACCCGTAAGTCTCATGTTGAGTAAGGTTTCATCGACTCAGCATTTCCTCTAGTTGGTGGCCTACTTAGCCAGCTATTTGGGCTGTTTCTGCTGATTGTCCCTTCCTGTTTCCCCCGCACCCTTTTGGCACTATGGACACCTAGGGACGGGACCTGGCCCCCTCCAATTTGGCGCTATGGACACCTAGGGATGGGACCTCGCCCGCTCCAATTTGCCGCTATGGACACTTAAGGACGGGACTCGGCCAGTTCCCTCTTTCTGGCCCCTAGGTCAGATGTATTGGACGTCACGCTCCTGTATTCGTTGTGGGCAGGAGCGCGTGTTGCATTTTGGCACGGAGCTTATGTAGAAGCCGGAGCCAAATGTTGACTGCCAATCGATCCCCGCAGCGTCATAAGATCGGAATATTTTTGCTCGGTGTGCTCTGGGGGATACTCTCCCTTTCGGGATGCGCGGGTTTGACGAACGTCAGCAAGAGTCCCGGCAATCCCACGCCCCCCCTTGGCCAGGTCGTGGTAAAGGTAAGCCCAAACAGCGCGACGGTGGCGGAAGGAACGACGCAGCAGTTTGCGGCAACGGTAACCGGAACTTCAAACACGTCAGTGACCTGGAGCATGGCCGGCGCGGGTTGCAGTGGCGCAGCGTGTGGTACCATTTCGAGTGGTGGCCTTTATACGCCGCCGGCGAATATGCCCTCGCCTGCAAACCTCACCGTGACAGCGACGAGCATGGCGGACCCTACGAAAACAGCTTCGGCGACGGTCACGCTTGTAACGGCAGCCGCAGTTTTGCTGAGCATTAACCCAACGAGTGCCACTGTTCCTACCTCCGGGACGGACTCTTTTACGGCGACATTGACTGGGACCTCGAATGCGGCGGTAGCGTGGAGCTTGAGCGGCGCGGGCTGCAGCGGCTCCTCCTGCGGGACACTCTCAACAAGTTCGTTAACGGCCGTCTATAAGGCGCCAGTTGTGGCGCCCTCACCTGCGAGCGTCAATGTAATTGCGACCAGTACGGCGGCAGCCAACAAATCAGCGTCAGCAAGCGTGACCATTGTGTCTGTTGTAGCTGTCACAGTGACGCCGAGCAGCTTCTCCATCGCGACGGGTGCGACGCAACAATTGGCCGCATCGGTGGTCGGAACGTCGAATACGGCTGTGACATGGACGGTACAAGGGGCCGGCTGTAGTGCTACGTCTTGTGGAACGATAGATTCTGCCGGAATGTACTCGGCGCCTTCGGCGGTTCCCTCGCCTAACACCGTCACCGTCATAGCGACTAGTTCAGCGGATTCATCCAAGATGAGCTCCTCCTCGGTATCCATCTTTAACGCCAGTTCTCCGAGCGGGATTTTCGGCCTTAGTATTCCTAAAGGGCACCCAAGGCTATTCTGGACGCCCGCGCGGATCACCACTGCGCAGGCATGGGTGGCAAGCACGGGTTATGTCGGGCTGAATACGTCGGCTTCTCGTGGGGCACTCGACGATCAAGATATGGCCTTCACCTGTTTCGTCATGAACGCTGCAGGGGCCTGCGCTCAAGTCATCGCGGATGCGACAAACTTCACGGCTACGTGCTCAAGCGGCGCGGGTTGTGACAACATGCGGCGCGACGGCGAGTGGATCACGGGCATGGTTCGCGACTGGCTGGCCCCGGGATGCGGGAAGGCTCAGTGTCTAACACCTGCGCAGGCATCCGGAATTGACGCCAATTGGAGCATTTGGCAGGCGAACCAGGACAACGTGATCCAGACCTGGGGCAACGTCGGGATGCCCGCCAGTAACTACTTCGCCGGGCAGTTCCGCAACGACTTCGACTTCGGGATCGCTACCTACAACGAGAACCCAACCGCAAATGCGAATTTGCAATACGGCATCCAGAACCGGTGGAGCGATCTTTTGAACTTCGTCTCACCTGCGGGGACCGGGAAGAACGGAGCCAAGGGTTATGCGCTCCACAGTCAGGAGGGTGGCGGTGAGTACGGGCGATACTCGCTGGAGTACTATGCGTTCCCCCTGGCGTCGGCTGCGGTTCTCGGGCGCGATTTGTGGACGGAAACGACGGCCTTCAAGTCGGGCGTGTTGCAGACCATCTACAACACCATGCCGACGACTACCACCGGCCGCGGCATGATAGATATGTTCACTTGGGCCGACGACGAACTCTGGGAAAGCGGCGCGAATTGTGGGTACCAGAGCCACAATGGACCTGATGGACACGGCGGATGCGGAGCCTCCAGCCAGTACTACGGCGACTTTATGCAGGCGGCTGCGAACGAGTTTTCCGGCATCGCGGTTGGCAAATTGGCCCGCCAATGGATTTCTACGGTGAATCCTGCCATTGGACCTATTCACAAGTCCGTTGACCCAGGCGGATCATCGCAGGCGTACTCAACTTTGCCGCTCGATTACTACTCGTCCGGTGCTCAGTACATGTATTCCCGAAGTGATTGGACGACGAATGCAACGTCGATGCTCTGGCAAATGGGCATAACGAATGGCACCAATATGGGTACTACCCAATCATGGGCCGGCGGACACGGGCATTGGGACGCGGGAACCTTCCAAGTGTTCCGCAAGGGCGTCAACATTATCCGTGAGACGCCGGGGTACAGCGAATTCGTCGCCGGATACAACGGCGTTGGAACGTCGGACACGTTCGCAGGATTCGCGCATAACATCCCAGTTATAGGCGGTCAGGCAGCTATCAATGTGCAGGGATGCTCGGACGGCCCCGGCGTCGTCAAGCGACTGGAGACGCAGCCCAATTATGCGTTCGCCGTAACTGACCTTACGCTGGTGTACCAAAACAACGGATGCGATTCAGGACATCCGGCCCGGCAAAATCCGCATGTGGTTTCCGTGGTTCGGGAGTTCATCTACTACCGGGGTATCAATGTCCTGGTCATCGTAGACCGCTTGCAAAGCGACGCCTCGACGACGGGCACGACGTTCGTGAGCCACTGCGAAACGAATCCTAAAGTGGCGTCCGCAACCATCGCTTGCATTGACGGCACACAAGAGGCGTTGTACACAGCCTTAGTTCCAGCCGCCCCGTCCATTGCTATCGTCGCTGAGAACGCCAACGGAGCCAATGCAGTCAGCTGGCAATATCGGATTGAGGCGAACAACGGTAATCCAGGGAATACGGTTAGCTACAACATCTACACGATTCAGCTCGGGGATACGTCCGGGTTTAGCGCGCTGACTCCCGGGGTCGTCGATTCGAGTCCTGCGAATCCATTGAGCGGTACGTTTACGATCACCCTGGGTCCGAGCGATAGCCTTGTCATTAATAAGGGGATCGTGTCGTCGGGCGGGACCATCCAGGCGGCTGGCTCGACAAAGGCTCTGGCCACGGCGGTTCAAGGTATGACCATCACCGACGGCGGGCCGGTGTGGCAGTAAGCATTCATAGTAGTTGCCATCGCTCCAATCGATGCCCGGTCAGCAGCACCAAGTGATGAGTCGAGCGGCAATCAAGGTACAGATTGCAGCTGGCGGCGCTGGCAGTCTTGGGCCGACCCATCCGATATCATTTCTCAAGATAGATGACCATGCCACTTGCGAAGTACCTCATGAAAGGCAGAGCGCTAAGTACAGCATGATCCACTCGTTTGACGGCCGGTTGGTTCAGTAACCGAACGCGTCTGCGCAAACGGGAAGCGATGTGGAATGGTCTGGTCACCATCCGGGAGAATTCCGGTCGTATCTCCTGGACCTCTTTCCATGTAACGGGGCGCTCGCCTTTCGTATAGTTCTTCTCCTTCGGACGGAACCATTCGATCAGCTTGGAGTTGCCCATATGCTCGAAGAATAATCCGCGCCCGCCCGGTCTAAGGAGGCGTTTTATTTCCGTCATGCCGGTTTGCAAACCGATATGATGAAGAATTCCAAATCCGTGGACCACATCGAAGGATTCACTGGCAAACTCAGTCGGGTCACAACGCATCAGCATCGCATTGACGCGCTCGCCCACGCCGTTCAGTCTGGCCCGCTCCTTGGTAAGCTCTATGCCAACCTGGGAAATGTCGATCGCAGTCACTTGAGCACCCATCTTGGCGAGATAAGTTGACTCCTCCCCCTGTCCGCAGCCGTAGTCCAGGACACGGCAACCTTTGACAGGCCCCAGGAGCTTGGCACCGTACTGGCGCCAATCCCAATCGTCCCGTGGATCGGCGTACTTCTTAAAGAAGATCTGGTTCATCTGCAAGTTATGTGCGTACCGAGCGTAGGATTGATCCGCAAATCGCGCCTCATCTGCTAGCCTTGCTTGCTCTTGTCCGTCGGAAGTCGCGCGGCTGGCGGTTTCTAGATGCATGGAAGCCTTCGGCATAGTTGCCATTTTGTCCCTCCCTGAAAAACTGGACAGCATCATTTAGCCGCCCAACTTTCTTGTGCAGGTCCAAGAACATTGTTCCCGGAGTGAATGCGCTCGGCCGCCATTGTTTCACGCAGACCGGAAGCGACGCCGACGCGTGGTTGCCAGCCAAGTTCATCTTCTGCCCGAGCGCAATCAAACCGCATGCGAGCCAGCGCCGACTTGACGCGGTAAACGGAGAGTGGGGCCGGGCGGCTGAAAGCTTTGGCCAAGACTTCAAAACCCAGCGCCAGACTATAGACGAGCGCCATCGGCAAGTGTACGACCCTTGCTTTTATTGCGTTCCTCGAAATGCAGTCTCGGACGACTTGATTCTGTGTGATGTGGGTCCGATCTACGATGTGGAAGACACGGCCATCAAATTTGCTTGTTTCGACCGCCAGGACGATGGCGTCGATCACGTCTTCTACGTAAACTAATGGCAATTCGCGGGTGCCATCACCGAGGATGACGAAGAGGTTTCCCATTTTGCGGGCAACTTCAGGTGTTAGCAGTGTCATTCCTGGACCGAAAACCCTTCCCGGGCGAAGGACAACAGCCCGGAGTTTTCGGTCTCGAACCGCGTCGAGCACTATTTTTTCGGCTGCGGTCTTTGCCTGGGTATAGGCGCCCCGTTTTTGTGGAGTTGGTTCTACCGGCCAGTCTTCCTTAATCGTGGCGCCGCGCCCCGAAATGGCTGCGTGTATGCAACTCAGGGAACTGATGTGCACGAGGCGCAGTACATCGTGTCGAATCACACTATTCACAATATTTTGCGTGCCGCAGACAGTGCCGCGTTCATGGTCATGAGCGCTGCCATTCATGGCCGCACCCAGGTGGTAGACAATCTCCGTACCCGCCACGGCTCGGTCTACGGCGGCGGGATCTCCCAGATCGCCTAGGAAAACTTCGATGTTGCGATCGTTCAGGAACTCCGCCGGCGGCGGCCGTCGAACGAAGATGCGAACACGGTTTCCATTTTGCAAGAGTCGTCGCACCAGGGATCGCCCGATCAAGCCGTTTGCCCCAGTCACCAGAACTTTTGCATGTCCCGCACTTTGGAATTGCGCTTGAAACTTGATTTTCGCGGCATCCGCTTCCTGAGCCACGCGGTTTGTCCAGTAGACAGTTGAGCGCGCCTGCCCGACCGGCACCGGCATCGGTGCTCCCGTTTGCAGCGCACGATAAAACGCCGCCACCAAGGAATGCAGGCCATCGTACTGAACGATCTTCTTGGCCGCGAAGCGAGCAATATTGGATGGAACCTGCGCACAGATGCTGAGCCCCTCGCTCATCGCTTGTAACGCACGAGCCGGCGCTTTCGGGAGCGGGAGTTGCGGAGTATGAGTCACCCACATAGCGAAGAGGTTTGCCCGGAGCACGCCTTTTGTTCCTTGGACCACGAACCAGTTCTGCAGCGGCCGAACGTTCCACGAAATCTGGATGTTAGCGGTGCCGCGTTGGCATTGCGCCGCCACTCGCCACTCATCGTAGAGGAGGTTGGAGTCGCCCCCGTAAGTGCCAAAGAAAGGCTTCACATCTTCGATGGGGCCCAAGAAAGATTCAGCGATATATAACGCATGTACGCCCTGGTCCAAGAAAGGGTAACCACCGCCCTGGTAGTGGATCGGCAGCGGTCCGCCGCGGTAAGGAGGATATTCGCTGCTGCGGAAGTAATCGAAACTGAGCGGGACGCCTATTGCGCCCAAACGCACGAGGTGCAGCGCCTTGGATACGAAACGGTCGTACAGCATGGAATGATTGACGCAAACGGATTTTTGCGCGGCAGCGGCTGCTGCGGAGATACGGTCGACCTCTTCCGCATTCATCGCCGCTGGTTTTTCCACCAACACGTGGCAGCCGTTGTTGAGCGCGGCAATCGCCAAAGATGCGTGGGTGTCCGGAGGAGTAAGAATATGAATGACGTCCAATCCCTCGTCCATCATGGCTTCCATCGTTGGAAAGACTCTTGGAACATTGAATCGAGCAGCCAAAGCTGCAGCACGAGATTCTGCAACGTCGGCGATTCCAACAAGCCGGGCGTTCGGAACGCGCTGGAGAGCGCGGGCGTGAAACTCGCTTATGTAACCGGCTCCAACCAATCCAACCCGTAGATCCGTATCTGAAGGCATTCCTGTTCCCTTTCCGATTTAATCGGTGTCGCAATCGAGTTGTTTCATCGGAGCGAATACGCTGGCTGAGTTCTCACCCATGGCCAACTGAACGACGAAGCGGGCATTGGCGGCCCACGTATGCCGCTCGAAGACAACATGTTTTGCCCGGTCACCGACCAGAGTCCGTAAAGCTGAATCTTCAACGAGGCGTAGAAGTGACTTTTCCAGGGCTTTATAGTCCGCGTGCGGGAACATGATCCCCGTCACATTGTCTTCCAGCACGTCGCGCATGGGCCCAAGATCTGGGACAACGCATGCCTTGCCCATGGCCATGAACTCAAAGAGGGCGATCGGAGATCCAAAGGCATTGGAATCTGGCAGCACGCAAATATCCATCGCATCAATGTAGGCAGGCACCTCGTCGCGGTGCACTGCTCCAGAAAACATTACTGTTTTTTCCATTCCCAATCGAAATGCAGTCTGCTTCAAGTGGTCCATCTCAGGCCCGTCACCCACGAGCAATATTTGTATTTCGGGGTGGCGGTTGCGGATGTTGTTCACAACCTTGATCAATATGTCCAGACGGTCCCAGAGATAAAACAAGCCCACATGACCGATCACGGTTGAGCCGTCAAGACCCAGGCGTGCGCGGACCGACTGTCCCTCGTTCGGGGTCCGGAACCGATGAGGATCAATTGCATTGGGCAAGACATGTACGCGTTCACTACTGGCGCCGCGTCGCTGCGCTTCATCCGCGAGAACGCGGGAGACGCAGAGAACGTGATCGACGCGCGAAAACACCCATGCGTCGATCCTTCGGGCCAGACGCTCCATGATCAAGCCTCGGGCTCGCGTGAATCCTGCAAGTTCGTTCACTTCGAGCACGACCGGCCGCTTCAACCATTTCCCCAACAGAACGCCCATGAACATGAAGTAAGCGTGCCTTTCATACAGGGCGGCATCCGGTTGGCGCCACATACTTGGCAACAAGCGAAATGGAAGAAACAAGTTGTAGAGAAGCTCGACAATTTCAAACAGGAACTGCGGGCATTCACAGCTTATATATTTCCAGATGCGTTGAAGGCCAACTGCTCGATCTCCTTTACGCAAAAACGGCATCATCCCAGCGGATCTAAATGGATCGACACCTGGAGGGGATACCACCGTCACTTCGTGCCCATCTGCTTTCAATGCATCCACCAGGCTGCGAATGTGCATGGCTTGGGAACTGCGGCCCATGGTGCGATGGTGGTAGATGAATTGCATGACTCAAGGCCTCGGAACAGGAGCGAGAAAGCGGCCGCGACTACAACGCGCCAAAGAATCGACGTTCGGCAATCATTTGACTGCCGGAGAACTTACGAACCCTCTTATCACTGGTTGAAACAGCGCGGTTTTCTATACGGAGGCTGGCAATTGATTTTTGGAAACACAACCCTGGTAAAGACTCATGTAGTCGTCGAGCATACGTTCCGGCCGGAAATAATGTTCGTAACAGCGGCTCGCCCGCTCCCCCATCTTTGGAAGTTCTAGCGGCCGGGTAACTGCGTCACACAAGGCCGCGGCCATACGTTCGGGATCGGATGAAGGCACAAGTGTGACTGCGCCAGACAAACGTGCGATTTCGCCCATGCCTCCGACGTCGGTGACCACCGCCGGCAGCCCAGCCGACATTGCTTCCAGTAGCGATACGGGCAAGCCTTCGGTTACGGAAGAATTGACAAACAAATCAGCCGCGAGCAGGAATGGCGAAACATCAGCGTGTTCACCGAAAAATGTGACGCATTCAGCAAGCCCGAGTTCACCGGCAAGCTTTCGCAGACTCAACTCAAGTGGCCCATCGCCAACGATCCATAGCTGCACAGCAGGATGATGTGTGCGTGTGAGTGCAACGGCCTGCAACAATGTGGCATGGTCTTTCAGCGGCACCAAACGCCCAACGTAGAGCAGAGTAAAGCCCTTTTTGGGCTGCGGGACGGCGCGAACATCCGCGGGCCAAGCGCCGTTATAGATATGGATGATCTTGTCGCGGGCGGCGAATGGTGCCGCCAACAAATTCGTCCGCGTGCCCTCGCACACCCCGACGATCCAATCACACCATCGTGAAGCGAGCGCAAATTTCAGCTCACGACGTATTTGGTAAGGAGGCGCAACCAAGCCATGCCGGGTTACTATGACCGTCTTCACGCCGGCAAGACGGGCTGGAAGAGCGGCAATGATAGCTGCCGTAGCGTTATGGCAATGTACGACATCGGGGCGGGAACGCCTAAACGATTTGTACAAGCGACGCATCTGATGAAAAAACGCGGGAGGATGATGGAGAATTACCTCAAAGCCTTCGGCCCGCAACTCTTCGCCGAGTACGCCAACCATATAGAGGCAGTGGACTGAGGCGGTATGGCCCCGGTCGCGTTGCAATCGGCAGAGGGTGGCGGTTAGCTTTTCTGCCCCACCCATTTCCATACTGTCAACCACATGAAGGATGTTCAGGGGAACGGCTCGTTCAGCCAACGCGTTGACGTGAGTTGTCGAATTCGGTGCTTCCATGATGCTATCCATTGGAGTAGAGCCTTTTAGAGATTCAGCGGCTGCGGCGGTCAGGCCATACGTGGAGCAACTGATGCCTGCCTAGATTGTTCATCGAGGGGATCCGCTCCAAAGGCGCCGCGCTTGTGAAAGAGCCTATTCTGCCAAGGTGCAATCCACGAAAATGCTCTTACAACCGGATCGGGAATGGGCAGACGCGTCCCCAGCCGTTCTGTAAGCTTCCTTCGCCAGTACTTTGTCACCGGGATTTCTTGCCAGCCGGAAAACAACCGAGAGAATTCCCAAGGGCCAGTGGCCCAAGGGTAACCTGATCTATGGAAATAGTCGCCAAGGAATCTCCGAGAATGATGCTCATGCAGTCGAAGCGGATTGGGGGTCGAAATGAAAACGCAGCCTCCGGGCCGTGTTACTCGTCTTAGCTCCATTATCAAATCCGTGCGGGCCCGCTTGGAAGTTACAAATTCAATCACGGAAGTGCACACTGTCAGATCGAAGTAATCATCCTCGAATGGCAGCCGCTCGCCCGGTAAGCAACCCATAAAGGACGCTGACGATGACGGGAGATCATATCCTGCTGCTCTTAGTTGAGCAGCCTCTACAGCCAAACGGCTGGCATCGACCCCGACGACTTGCTTCGGCCGCAATCGGGGGGACAATGCCATCGCAACACTGAATCCACCCGTTCCACAGCCCACGTCCAGGATTCTATCGGCCTGCCCGACATACTCCTCCAAGAGCCAGCAGGCATTCTTGCGATGATGGTCCACGCGCGCCAGTTCCCTCTGGACAAAATCGTTCTTGGCACCGCGGGTAACCGCATACCCTAGCTCGGCAGGAGAATCATAGATATCTTGGACAGCCGCTCCTTGTTTCAAAAGTTCAACGAATTGCGTTCTGTATTGCTCTTTCATAAATGTCCTCCCTATCATTCCACGGCGCATCGTGCCAAAAGATTCGAATCTTCGCGTCAGCTACCTATTTTTATCGGGAGACTTCCGCGGCCTGCGTTTGCGGAACGAGGAAATCGATCAGGCATTTGAACGACGAGCCGACGGGCGTGGGCAGCAAAGCAGAAAATTGCAGCAAGCGGCGGCGATCATCCTTCTGCAGCACCGCAAACATGCGGCTTGTGACCAGGAAAACAATCGCACCCGCAGGTACAGCAACGCTCAATTTCATGAGAGGGTCGAACGGCATTGCCACAATGCCAAGCACAACGGCCGCCATCGCAAGAGTTGCAGCAGAAAGCCTGAGCACAACAGGCCTATCGATTCGAACGGGATAGCGAACCAGCACCCGGCCCCAGATCGTCAGAGCGGCAAACGTTTGCGCGATGCCATTTGCCCAGGCTGCGCCGAGTGCGCCATGACTTGGAATCAACGCCACATCAAGCAGTACGTTCATCGCCGCGGCAACGCAGCCCCACTTCAGGACAAATCCCAAGTCTTCGGCGGAATACAACAAAGTCTGGGCTGGAGTCAGTATTGCCTTTGGAATACTGAGAAGCGCCACGACGATAAAAACCGGTATCGCGGGGAGGTATTGCGAACCGTACATGACTCGCACAAATGGACCGCCGACGCACGCAATCCCGATCAGAATCGGAAGCGCTCCTAGGAGGATATAAGTCGATGCCTTCGAGGTCATCTTAAAGAGGCGTTCTTTATCGCGGCCGTACTCGGCCATCTGTGAGGGAGAGAGTGCATTGGCAAATGTCTGCGGCACTCGCATGAGCCGATCCGCCACACTGAAGCAAACCGAGAAGAAAGCAAGTTGACGAATATCGGGCTGCAGCAATTTCAAGAAAATGATGTCGGACCGGTCCCAAATCACGATCTGCAAAATCATGAGACCCGTGCTCAGACCGGAGAAGGAAAACATTCGCTTGCGAACTTCTCTCGGCAGCGGGACCCGGGGTACTGATTTCATTGACCTAAGCACCGGAACGGTCTTAACGGCCAACTCCGCAGTGCGATAGAGCAAAACGCCTGCGGCAATGCCAACCAGGTTCCAGCCAAGCCAGAGGCTTACAGCCACCGCTACCACATAAACAAGCGCTCCAACGAAGGCGCCGCGCGTATTGAGCGATGCATCCTCGGCGGCGGAATTCGCCTGCGAGGGCACGAACGTAATCATGTTAGGAATCATGCTCAAAACCAGCAAAATGGAACACAGACGATAGGCGGGGTCCGCTACGGTGAAGACCGCGACCATGCCGATAATCGTCAAGGCGCACGAAATGGCCGCCTGGGCCCAAAGGTTGTAGAAGAATACGGCGCGCGCAAGTTCCTTTTGTCCGCCACCAAGGAATTCGCCCATATATTTAAAGGTTGTGAGCGGGATGCCTAGCGAACCGACCGCGCTCGTGATGGAGGTCAGCCAAAATATCAAATTGAAATAGCCAAGCTTCGTTGGGCCAATGACTCGGGCAATGGCTACGGTCGTCAGCAACGTGCAAACGAGCGTAATCACCAGTTCCAAGCCGATGAAGATGAAATTGCGCCCGATAACCTTGGCATTATTGCGGGCAGATATGGGCGCGGGAATGGTCAAGTTCGTCAAACTAGTTTTCGGATGGGAGAGAGCTGTCAAAATACCACTGGTTTTTAAAGCACGCGAATGAGCAGTTTCGAATCTGACGGAATCAAATCGCAATGGAATGCCATGATCTCTTCACGCTAAGTTCTGTCGGAAATTCAGGCCCGACTCGATATTCAAGTTTTGCGCTCAAGTTCCAACGGGCGGGTAAGCGGCCCCACGCACCTATCTGCCCACGATTGAGCGCGGACGCGCTCTATCGCATTGCGGAGCCGCAAAAAAGGCGTCTCAATCAGCAGATACGAGATCAGTGCCATCGTAACCGCCAAGATGATGTTTAAAGGAAACGCGCAGTACGGGCTGGTCGACGCTCGGTTAAGGAAGATTTGCTGCCACAGGTACAGGGAATAGCTGAGAACACCGATAAAGCTGACTGCGGGCAAGTTTAGGAAGCGGCCTATCGCAGTATCAGGTTTCCGCAGAGTCCAGTCGACCGAGGCCACTATACATAGATTCATGACTGTCTCTGAAACTAACCAGTACACCTTGGTGGACGGTACATAGTTGGCCGCTAGCGCAAGCACTGGGACCAGGAAAAACCACCGCGAAGCCAGGAGGCGGCCGTAGAGCCGATTGGCGGCGAGATCTTCCCGCAGGATTGCGAGCAAGCAGCCCGTCGCCAGTGCATCGGACCAGACAAAGAAATCAAACGCTGGTCCCACATAGGGAGAGGCGAGTCTCAGAAACGGCGCTACTACCAAAAGGACAATCAGGAAACGAGTCGAGCGCACCAGGCCGAGTGTTCGGAGTGTTAGCGGCCACAAAAGATAAAACTGCTCCTCAACCGCGAGCGACCACAGATGCCCGAGCGACCAGCCTCTCGCGTCGTGAAAGTTCATGGTATAGGTGATTGCCGATATCAGATCCCAATGCTCCAAGATAACGAAGTGCTTCGCCGCCAGGACTGCGATCACAAGAATATAAAAGTACGCGGCCGGGAACAATCGGAGCATCCGCCGAAAATAAAATCGGGACAGAGAGATCCAGGCCTTGCGCCGCAGCTCTGAGAGCAGAATCGAAGTTATCAGATACCCCGAGATGACAAAAAATACTCGTACGCCGAACTCTCCCAGTTTGCCCAGAGGAGCCACGGAAAAATAACCACCAGGGGTATGGCGCGAGGTGGTCAGGTGAGCCACGAGTACGAAGGCAATCGAAATCGCTCGCAGACCATCAAGGCTTGGAACCGTGCGTTGAGTGCCAAAGCCGAACTGCCGAAGCGCAACAAAGAAGCGATTGAGCATTACTCTAGTGCTCCACACCAGCTCACGCATTCCGAAGATGGCTCCAGAGACGATCCTCAGTTGCGCGTCGGAAAAGCCATCCTATTTTAATGGAGTCCTTTTAGACGCCATAATCCCTGAATGCGACTCATTTGAAGTTTGGGCGCAAAGAAATGGTTTCACAAAAAGCGCAATTGGTAGATTTTAGAGATGTCGCCGCGCGGGAACTCTATTGCCGAATAAGTTGGGAAATAGTGACAGCCTCTCGCCCCTTGTCTAGCGCCGCTTTGATTACACGCGGCAAAGCTTTTAAAGCGGCTTCGTTGGCACCATGGTAGAGAATGATATCTCCAGAAGAGAAGGAGGTTCGATCCAATTGCTCTTCCACCTCCCCCGTCGAAGCACGATAGTCCTTTAGATCGACGTTCCACATCACCACTTGCTGGCCCGCGGCCCAAGCTGGGATGAGGCTGCGAAGTGACAGTTTGCCGTGGGGCGGGCGGAATAGCTTGCATTCCTCTCCGAGGATGCGATCCAGGACCCATCGGGTCATCCTGATCTCCCGAATAGCACCTGACCAGGAAAGCAGGTGGAAATACGGGTGGCTATAGGAATGGTTACCGACGTCGTGCCCTTCTTCCTTCATGCGCACCACGATATCGGGGTACTGCTCAGCGGCCCCTCCCACTACAAAAAACGTAGCCTTAACTGCGTGATCCCGAAAAATGTCCAGAATCCGCGGAGTATAAACTGGATCTGGCCCGTCATCGACTGTGATGGCAATCTGCGGCCGGTTTCGATTCCCATGCTCGAGCAATTGCCGGTTAGGTACGGCACTAAATAGCGCATTCTTAATTAGAGCGCGCACGTTCGGGGTGGATCCTTTTACGCTTGCCGAAGCTCTTTTATTCCACAAGTAGGTATCGCTGTAGTGCCGTGCGATATTTTCTTCGGGGACTAGACGATGCGGCGGATTTCGCTTCGATTGCTCAGACACCTGCTGCAACGCAGCTTGTAACCCTTTCAAATCGCCATGTCGGATGAACTTGACTGTGGGCTGATTTCGGAGAACTTCGGGAACGCGGACTGCCGTCGTAATGATTGGAATACGCGAAGACATGGCGCGTAGCACCGAGAGCGGGACGCCATCCTGGAGCGAAACCAGAACATCGCATCCTTGAAGCAGGTCAGGCGTGGTCAATTCATCGGGCACCCACTGAAGCTCCACAGGCAGTTCCTGAGTTGCTGCCTTTCCGGCGAGCGGTAGTGGATTGTGTGCGGCAAAGATGACCAGCCTGGCAGCTCGAAAAGTTTCACCCAGATTCGAAAGTGCAGCAAGGAGGCAATTCAAGCCTCCGTTGGATTCTGGCCCCAGCACAACACCTACCACAAACGCTTCTGAACTTCGTCGCAACTCCCCGGTTGAAGCCTGAGCCGGGGTCGTCATCACAGTTGGCAGAACCGGGTTCTTGGCGCTAGCAGCGTTCAGCCCTGCCCTGAACGCGTCAAACGATCGTTGCAAACCTTCGGCTGTGGGCACCAACTGCTTCCACCCAATGGAACGTATCTTGGAGTTATCGAAGCGATTTCCACCCCACTGGCTTGCGGCCTTATAGGGTGTAAGAAATGCCGGCAGCTGGCCCTTCGAATAGCGGTTGTACTTCGCGACGAGGGAGGAAAGTAACTGCACTCCAAAGTAGGGTATGGAAATGGATCGAATCTTCATGACATTCCTGCGGTACGCTCGCAGGTATTGGCGGCAAGTGGGCAGGGCGTCGTCATGGACATTGTAAACCTGGCCAGCGGCGCGCTCATAGGTGCCTGCCAGCACGATGGCCTCCGCGCAGTTGTCGACGTAACTTAACGGAAGCAGATTGCTCCCACCGAAGTGCAACTGCCACTTGCAAATCGTCAACCCAACACGGTTCGAAAAATGACCACCATCAGGACCATAGATAACGCCCGGTCGCAGAACCACGAGTTCGAAGCCATTGCGTTGCTGATATTCCCAGAACAGTTGTTCTTGCCGCAGTTTGGAGGAGGAGTAATGATCGCGCCACTCGGGGTGGGGTTCGAGCACCGTCTGTTCGTTCACCAGTGCTCTACGGCCCAGGCCGGCCACTCCGTAGACACCGAATGAACTAACCAGAACGATGCGCATCGGCTTGCGGCCGGCGACGGCATCCAGCAGATTTCTGGAGGCTACAACGGAATTGAGAAAAAGATCTGCGGCAGTTCCCTTCTTCCCGGCGGCCAGATGGAAGATGAGCTGCACGCCAGCCACGGCCCGCGCGGCGTCCTCTCGATACCTGAGGTCCCCGACGCAATAATCAAGGCGAATGCCCGGCCGCTGGTCCAATAGTGCGTTTAACTTGGGAAGATCTGTCCGTCGGCGCACGTTGCAACGGATATCCTTGTACCCATGAGCAAGCAGGCGCTCGATAAGTGCCGTTCCCAAGAAACCGGCAGCGCCGGTGACAAGTATTCTCATGCCGCGGCCATCGGGTAAACTTGTGCGGAGATCTCATCCATAATTTGCGATACACGCAATATCTCCGCGTAAGGGATCGGAACCGGAGTGTCGTGCAAGATGCTGTCGTAAAACACCGACAATAACCGGTTCATCCCTGCAAAAAACTGAAAACGTGATCCAGTAAACTCGCGGGCATTTTTCGTCGCTTGCCGCAGGAACTGCAAGCTGGACTTGAACGGCGGCACCAAACGGCCTAAGGCGCTCGGAATCGTCTGTTTCTCTTCGACCAGCATGGTGCGGAGCGCGAAATCAATGTGCGCTGTGTTTTTGGTGCCATAGATGCGCATAAAATGGCCGACGGGCCGCGCGTTCGCGGAGAAAGTAACGTACGCGGACGTGCCACCGGCAAGGATCATCACTCGTAGTTCGTCGAGAATGCCATTCATGCGGTCATCCTTCGAATGCCGCCGGCGGTATGCACGGGCGACGATTTCCATCGGTTCGTCGGGAAGGAATGGTGTGATTTTGTTGATAGCGTGATCGATGATGTTTTGAAACAACTTGCCCGGTAACTGGTGGACCCAATGACGGTCGTCAGTGAGCAATGCCTGGCCAAATCCTCCCTCTAAGTCGTATCCGTAATAGCTCTCGATATGGATTGGGTCGCCCAAGTCCCCCTTAGCAACGAATTCCTTCAGCGCCAATGCCGCCGTTTCGAAGTTATACCAATAGTTGATGGTCATCTTTCGAGAGGTATGTTCCAGGCACTCGATCAGGCGCCGTCCATCTATCGCGTTCAAAGCCAGCGGTTTCTCCAGAAAAACATGGCTCCCCGCCTCAGCCGACTTCTTTGCCAGTGTCAAATGAGAGTGCGGCGGAGTCGCAATATGAATTACGTCGAGCCGGTTCTTGGAGAGCATGCGATCGAAATCCGTATACCAGTGCGGCACAGAGTAGCGAAGCGCAAGCTGCTCGGCCAGGATAGGCTCGAGGTCGCAAACCGCCAGCACACGCGCACACCCGAGCTTCTGAATCTCCTCGATGTGGCCGTCAGCGATTTTCCCGCAGCCAACAATGCCAATATTCAGCATCAATTCCTTCCGGTTGCTGCACTGGCCCGATCGAAGTTTCCGGTATGCGCTGCAGCTATGGGGTCGCGGCCTTGCCCAATGGCCTCAATCGCCAGATACATCTGCCACGCGGAGACGAAATGAATCGCGCAACCTCGGCGATCCGCCTCCTCCACCAACAGATTGAATGCCGATTCCAGGACGTCGCGCAATAATGCGGAGGAGTTGCGCTCTTGAGCTCCGTGCGTAAATAACTTGATGAACGTATCGGTCCCAATCCTTGGCGCCAACTCCACCCACCGTCTTACGCGATATGGCGTTGCCACGTTGCCATTTCGAAGTTCGCCCGTTTCGAGTCGGGGGAGCCAGCGGTCTCTCCATCGCATTCCGAGAGGCCCAGATATCATGAGTAGATCGCCTTCGGCGCGACCTCCGGGGGTCACAGGGACGCCAACGTCATACGACTTCGGCCGATCGGGATCACCGTTGCAGTAGTAGATCGTATTCACCAAACGAGCCTGAGTTGGAGAATCGCCGGACGGCATTGTGAAATCGGCATAACAACCCAAGTCCCGCAGCACTCGAATCTCGTCGTTGAGGCCACACCACCGCCCATCTGGCCGCGAGTTGTCCAAGGCCCAATTGCCATGGATAAAACCAAACGTTAGCTGTCCTTTACGTTTGCGAAGCAGGCCGTGCTTATTGTGCAAGACGCTGCAAAAGCTGCTTATGCGGTCGACAAAGTCCTGGCGGCCTTCGCCGTCATGGTGAAGATGGACCTCCACGTCCGCTATTCCATCGCGAACCATTTCCGCCAGAGGATCCATCAGGCTCGGATCATATTCCTCTTCCGGAAAGAAGAAGGTATATCGAGGTGTGTTACCCACAGAGTCTGGCTTACATCGCCTTGCGATCTCCGGCCATGCAGCCCGCCATAGAGCGACGCGCGATTGCGCGGTGCTTAAATCGGCGCGCCGCCACTTAGGTTCGTAATGGTCCGCGATGGTCACCCATATCCGCTCAAGCGGAGACGCGGTGCGCTGCGTAATCTGCCGCAGCCGCTGCCTTACGTAGGAGGGACCCCAGATTTGCGAATTGTGGATGAGCTGCACGGTTGTGGGCTTGACCAGGGGGTATCCACTTACCGGCTCAAGACCGTCTCAGTTTTTGCAGGCAGTTGGCGTTTCGCTGTTCGTTGCTGCACTGCTAATTCACAAATGCGAAGCAATTCGGCTGCAGCTTCATCCCAACTCCTGCGAAATTGTTCCGAGATGGAAGGTTCATCCCAACGCCGGTCCATGGCCTCTTCAATTGCACTAGCAAGCGCACGCGAATCTCGCGGAGCGATCAGAATCCCTGACTCCTCGTTGACCAGTTCGAGGATTCCTCCCACATTCGTCGCAATCACGGGGCGTCCACAACTGAGCGCTTCGACGACGACGTTGGGGTACCCCTCGTTGTAGCTGGGCAGAGCGAGCACATTGGCAGCCGCGAGCCACTCGGCCACGTCCTGCGAAGAACCGGCGCCATTCAGAATAATGCGATCCTCCAGGGCAAGTTGTTTGGCTTTACTTCGCAGATGTGCGCCACCCGGCCCATCCCCGACAAAGGCGAGCCGCAGGTTTGGACGGCGGCTTGCCAGGGACGCAAATGCTTCGAGCAATTCCTCAATGCCCTTCGCGGTGTCCAAACGCCCCACGAACAGCACAAGTTCCGCTTTTTCGTTAACGGCTAGTTGAGCGCGCGCGGCGCTCCGGTCCCTCACGTGAAACACGCTCGGATTGCAGCCATTTTGGATCGTCCGTACCTTAGAGGGGCATATACCCATTTGTATGGCTCGCTGGCGAAGATGTTCGCTTTTGGTGAGTACGAATGTTGCGCGCTTCATGGTGCGCCGCGTCAGCCAGCGGGAGGCCGGGTCGGCAAAGCGATTCAAGTCTGAACCAATGGAGCCGACCACGGCTGGAATTCCCAGCCTGTGAGCCACGGCGACGGTGGCGTAGCCCTCGGGGTAGAGCCAGAAGTTGCAAACCACGTCCGGCACACACTCACGGAGATATGGCTCAAGGTACCTTGCACAAACCAAACCGTTGATGCACCTGGTCACGCCAGGTAACGCCGGATATTCGAAGTAGCGTGTGGACACGCCAGGCGGAGAATAGGACAAGTCGGGACGGCGATGATCGTAGGTCGGCTGGAACCATTTTGGGTAACGCGGGAAAGGACATATAACATTCACTTCGGCACGTTTTGAGAGCGCCAAAATAATCTCGTACTCTGAATGCCCGCGGTACTGTTGGGCCGGGATAGGGAAAATCGGCGTAACTAGGGTCACTTTCAATCTCATCGCGTCATCCCCCGAGCTTGCAGTTGATCTTTTAAGCGCAGACTGAGCATTGTTGCGTTCCGATCGGCTCCTTCTTGGCCATCCGTTGCAAAGGAAGAAGCCGCCCCAGAAGTCCAAATTTTCCACAATGGCCCACGTGTGAACAGGAATTTGTAGAAACCCACTACTACCGCAGCGTTCAGCATACAGAAAGCGCTCGCCGGGGCGGCTATCCGTGTTAAGAGCGGAATTCCCCTTCCGGCACCGAGAGCAGCAAGCAAGTAGAAAACAAACTGCGTCGCGAACGCCACCATGTAGAAGAAAGAATGGGTCGCCAACAGCGCGCTGCTCATTAGCAATATCACCAGCAGGATCGGCACAAGAAGACGCATCAGTTTGTGAGAGATCAACTCAAACCGCAGCCGGTTCTGCCGCGACAGCAACCAAGGGGCGAGTTGTAAGAGTTGAAAGTTGCCTGCGAGCGTTCGGACCTTCCGATGAAATTCCCCGCGCAAACTCTTGGGCCAGATGTCATAGACTCGGGCACGCAAATCCAAGACGGACCGGTAACCTTGGCGGATCACACTCAGAGGCTGCAGCATGTCATCTAGAATGGTTCCTTCCGGCAGGATGCTCGCCAATTTGCGGCGGATCGCATAAAACCCGCCGTATACTCCCAGCGGCGAATCGACCTTTGCTTCGCAATTGCGAATCCACTGTTCGTATCGCCAGTAGAGGCCTCCAACGGCCCGGGCGCCAGCGTTATGGCCATCCTCCCGCAGCACTAGATCTCCGGTAACACATCCCACACGAGGATCGTCAAAGTTGCTGATTAAAAGTTGCAATGCGCGGCTTTCAATCCAGGGGCGAATGTCGAGGAACAACAGGATTTCTCCGCAAGCGCTCTGCATTCCAATATTCAGCGCCGCCGCCTTTCCACAATGCGCGGAACACCGGAAGCACTTGACGCGCGGATCCTGAAACTCTTTGAGGATATCGTCCGTACCGTCCGTCGATCCGTCGGATACGATGTGAATTTCCATTCGATCCTGCGGATACTCCAATGCCAGCAGATGAGCGACTTTCTGCCTGAGCAAGGCTGCGCCGTTGTGGACAGCAAGGATGATGCTGACTGTGGGAAGCGTCGATCCTTGCCGCTGGGGGCGTGGTTGCAGACGGCTGCGTAAGTACATCCACAACGGATATCCAGCATAGGTGTAGAGCATAAGGCATGCGGCAAACCAGAAGGCGTACGCCTGGAAGTGTGTGCCATTCATTTCATCCTCGTTGTCTCTGAAACTCGATGCTGCGGCGGCAGAGCGCTCGAGCCGGGCGGGGCTGCTTGTTCTTGCTTGCCAGTCGATTGAGTGGAATGAACCAGGGCAAATCCAACATCGCGCCGGTCCCTGCGGGTGTGTTTTGTCTAATGGCGAATTTCAGTGTCGAAGACGAACTAGGACGTATATCAGAAGGATGAGCGAAACCTCGGCAGTTATGGTGGAGAGTATCCAACGGCCGCGATAAGGTGACTCGCGGCCACCGCCTTCAAGGGCAATCGTAGCGGTGGCCAATCCCAGAACCAGGTACATTGTTGTCGTGTAGCTGCGCGATAAGAACCACGCGGTCGTCATAAACGACACCAGTGCCACGCGCATCGCCATAACCCACTGCTGCGGCACAATCGGCGAGTGCTCAGCTTCATTCCTTGACTTGAACTCTGTTGCATTGGCGCTAGCCATGGAGGGCAGCGCCTCGCGCGCGAACGTGTATCTCAAAGCGATGGTCCCTTCCGATGGCGCAGGATCTGTGACGAGCGCACCGCCGTTGTTAATCGAACTTTCTTCAAAAAGGCGTAGTAACCCGAAGAATCTGCTCGCCCGCTTTTTCTCTTGCGCCCCAAGGATGCGGTTCAGGCCCGTCGTCGTTGTGACGAGTAGTGCCAGCCACAGCGTGCTTCCCAGTAGGCCGAGCTCAGCAAGACAGAGAACGAAAGAGTTGTGCGCGGTAATCTCATACAAATCCGTGAAGCCACCGAACCCGATTCCAAATATCGGAGCGCTCTTAAACATTTCCAAGCCATTCGCCCAAGCTTCCAGCCGATCGGCGCCGTCTGCCGCTGAAATCCCACGGCCTCCGGTGAAGTCGAGGGCTATCATGCCAAGGATAAACACCGCGGCCAGACCCGTTGACGCAGTTGTTCCAAGTTTCTTCCGGGCTGCCAGGAGGGCCACAGCGGCCAGCGCGATCAATCCACCGCGGGAATGTGTCAGATAAGTGGTCCATAGCAGCAAAGCGGCTGGCACCAGCACGACAAAGAAGTTGGCAACTATACGTCCCCGCCGCCAGGCAATAAACGCCAACGGAAGTGCGATCAATAGAATTTGGGCAAGATCATTCGGATCACTCAAGAACCCCGCGCCGCGTATTCGCGTCAATTGCCCAATCACGTCCTCCTGGGGAGAGGAGATGTTGGTCCGCAGCATAAACATCTCGCCACGAAAGCCCGCATAATACCCGCAGAGCGCCTCCACAGTAACAGCCACGCAGGATGCGACTGCGGCCAGCGTCGCAATTTTTAGCCTTCGAACCGTCGTCACGTTTACCACAATGAAGAAAAAGACCGCAGCGCTCGGCAAGAACACGCGCCAGCCTTCGATAACTCCACCGAGCCATCCGTGAGCCAACTGCGAAAGTGCAATGGCCACAATAAAGGCCACCAGCAGATATGTCTGCACTGATGTTTTCCAATAGCTGTAGGTCGCCATGCTGGGCAAAGAAGCTAAGACAGTAATCCCGGCGAGGTATGCCATTGCGTGATAGCTGGACCACTCCTTTCCGAATTGCTCCGGCGAGAGGATCGTGACTACGATATAAACAATAGTAAGTGCGAATCCCATGATCACGCGGCCGCTGGATTCAGCCTGCTCAGGTTCGCCTAACCTATCGCGGGCTTGTGATTTCTTTCTTTAAGATGCCGAGAATAACTATTACAGCGAAAGCCTAACGGGCGTTACTTGGCACCACGCCCCAAAAGCACGATCTTGATTGTGTTGATGATGATCAGTAGGTCCAGCCCCACCGAAGAGTTTTTGATGTAATAGAGATCGTAGCGGAGTTTTTCTTTGGCGTCCTCGACTGAGCTTCCATACTTATAGAGGATCTGAGCCCAACCGGTAATCCCCGGACGAACGGAGTGCCGCAAGTGGTAGTAAGGGATCTTCTCATTCAACGCCGCTACAAACTCAGGCCGCTCGGGACGCGGACCGACAAGACTCATGTCGCCCTTCAACACATTCCATAACTGCGGGATCTCATCGATGCGCGTGTTGCGCAGCAATCTGCCGACCGGTGTGACTCGAGGGTCGCCGTCTTCCGCCCAAGTTGGCCCGGTGTCCGCCTCGGCATCGGAGCGCATCGTGCGGAATTTGTAGCAGCGAAAAACCCGGTCATCGCGTCCCACGCGATTCTGCCAATACAAAATCCGGCCCGGCGAGCTAAGCTTGATGGCTAGAATGACAAACGGAACCAGCGGCAGGCTGAGTAGCAACCCCACAATCGAAATCACCACGGACGCCAACCGCTTGTAAATCAGAAAAAGGCGTGAGGCATGGGAACCTGGCGAGAATAGCAGCCAGCTCAATCGGATGGATTCAATGGGAACTTTTCCGGTGATGGACTCGTAGACATCATTTCCATCTTGCACTTTCACGCCACGATTCTTCAGCGACAGTAACAAGTCAACCGGCAGCCTCCCGCGGCGTTCCTCCATCGCCACGACGATGCGGTCGATGCCGCGGACAGGACGGCCGATGGCTAGATCCGTGCACACGCTGGCCTGCGAGAGTGTGTTCGGCATTTCACCGATCTCGCGGTTGTCCGCATGGTGTCCGTTTGCGCGTATTTCTGCGCGGCCCTCGACGCGAATGCCCAGCTCTGGCCGCGTTTCGATTTCATGGAGGAGAGATTCCGCGAGCGACCCCTCGCCTAAAATGACCACCCGCTCAGCAAGCCGCTGCGTGTTATTGATGGCGGAAAACAGCCTTCGCCAGAGAAGCAGCACCAATCCAACAAACAGAAAACCAAGATGAAAAATTCCCCGGCCCAATTTCACCGAGGGGTACAGGTAGTAGAGGAGACCCAAAGCGATGTACGCGACGCCCAGCACCTGTATCAGACGAACGATCGCCTCGCGCCGATTGCCTACAATCGCGGAATCATAAAGGTCGAAATAATACATGCAAATCATGAAGGCCACCGAAACGAGCAGGATTTTCAGAGAGCCGTACTGATACGTGAGCATCAAGCTGGCTTGACCGGTCCCCAATCGCGCTAGTGCGGATGCCACAAGAGCGAGCGAGATCAGGCAGGCTTCTGAAACTCCGAGCAGGAGCGTTCGTTTCGGGATGTAGGCATGGAACAGACGGATCAAGGGCCACTCCAGGTGATGGGAGACATGACGGACTCGAGGCTCCTGTGACAAACGGACACAAATGTTCTATTTGTGTCCGCCATTGCGCCGCCGCCGGACAATAGCTCCACCAATCAACAGAGCCGCCCCGAATAACAGCGCCGTGGCCGGCTCCGGAACAGGAGCTGGCCCTTGATCAATCGGGGGCGCGGGCGGGTTAAAAGCTTGGAGTGGATCTTGTTTCGGGCATCCCCAGCCTAAAAGAGCTGCGGCAAGGGAAAAGCCAAGAATCCATTTCCTTGGACTCAGCTTTGCCTTCCGTATTGATGCGGTCCAATCGAGAACTTGAGTCAGTAACCGGCTTATGTTTCTCATGAGCGTACCATCCTTGTATCGATCTGCAATGACTTGGAACTGGTGCTAAACTTTACTTTCCGCCAGCCTCGGGACGTGGCCGAACGTTGCCTCGTCTTGAGAAGAATTTTTTCTAACGATTAATTTGGACGAAATGTCGGCTCACAGGTGCGTTAAGCTCGGCAAGCGGTCAATCTGGCAGGAATTCCTCGATCTGTGGATAGACGCGGCGCGCGAAATCCGCCGCCCGCGCTTGTGCGCTCGCTTCTCCATCCGCGGCGGTTGTCCAGATGCGAACCATTGCTCCGTCGGTTGGTCTGTTCTTCAATCCGTCGGCAATGAGCAAGTACTTAGCCAAATATTCGCTGGCAACGATTCGTCCATGCGACTGATACCAATAGAGGACCATATTTCGCCTCATTCCCTGTGCCACCAGATATCCGTTCACGAGAACGGGAACTCCGTTCTCTGAACCGATCTGGATTCGACTGGAATGGACTGGCTCCCATCCAGAGCCTGGAAGACAATTCTTGGGAGAGTGAATTCTGTCGTCGGAGCGTTGATCTTTGTAATAGCCCACATAGAGCTCAATCGGAGGCGTGCTGCCCAGGTACACTCGGTTGATATAGTCATCCGCACCGACTGCGCGCACGACCTGTGTCTCGAACGGACGATCCTCACTGTGTGAAAGGCCAATGTCGGACGGGAATTCACGCAGCGGCCAATGCGGCGCAGCGGCAACCTTCGGGCTGAAGCTGTGCGTCGCGATGATTCCTCCCAGAAGAACCAGCGCGGCCAAAGAGGCTCGGAGATACGTCATGGACGGCCCTCTGCGAGACTCTTCTGCCTCGAAGGCAATCCGAGAATTTGGTGGGCGAGAAGGATCGAAAGAAAAGCCAGTGTGAAGGAACACAGGCCAAGTGCCAAGTGGACCATTCCGGAATCCACACTCGGTCCGAAGAAGTAGCTCAGCGCCCCCGTCGCGACCAGACGGAGCCCGTTGATCGCGATCGCAATTGGAATGCTAGCCGCAGCCAGCACAATCCGTTTCCATGTGCTCGCCTCAGCCAGGTACCCGTAGGCAACAACTGCGGCCAGCAAGGAAAGCAAAGAGCGAATTCCACTACACGCTTCGACTACATTAAGCGTGCAGTTCGGTAGAAAGAGTAGATTTCCCTGTCGCACGGTGTGAATTCCGAGCGCGACCAGGCCGGTCGCAGCCAAGCGTGATGCCCACAACTGAAGAGGAAGCGTCACCTGGTAATAGACGATTGCCGGTAAGGGGATCATAAACAACAGGTACCCCATCGGAAACGACATTGAACGCAGCGCCTCGCTCCCAGCCAGGAACATCACCAGTCCAGAGATCAGAATCAGCAAGGACAACCGCGCCATAAACAGCTCAGCGCCAAGCATCCCGAGAACTCGCAGACCAATCGCGAATACCATAACCGCAAAACCGAAATTGTTCGGGCGGAATGGCAGCGCCCGCCACCGAGCGCGCTCACTCCACAAAATATAACCGGCAAAAACTGGAACGAAGAATCCGTGACCATAATTTGGATCATTCCACCATTGCCGTGCCAGCGAACTGAGTACTGTCGCATACAAGATCACCACCAACGTTCCTAGCGATAAGGCCGCGAACCATGTAACGGTCCCCAGCATTTCCACGGATGGATTGTTTTCCCAAGTATGGTTGGTAACGCCAGACCTGTTGTTGCCCTGACTTTTGACTTCCAGGGCAATCTTCGGGTCGAGAGGGAGCACACCGCACCATACCGCCAACCACATGAGATACTTAAACAGCGGGAACATCGAGTACGCCATCGAACTTGGTCCAATCAGACCGGCCAAAACGAATCCCAAACAGGTATCTTCTGAGGGATTGAGGACATGCCTTTGAGAAGCTAATTGGAGTGCTTACAAGGCACGAGCGTATCAACTTGCCGCGAAGCAGATCGACCGGTTGGAGGAATGGGCCTTCTCACGATCATCTTTTGCCTGAGCTGGTTTTCCGGAGCCACTAACTCCCTACTTTCGAGCACCGCCATAATACTGCCCCTCGTAGTCCGCCTGATCGAAGTCAGACGCCTCATTGACTACCACACCGATCAACTTCGGGTGGTCCAGGGACTGTAACCCTTTCTTCAAAGCCTTGAGCGGCGCGATGCCCTCCCGTACAACCAGCAGAGTCCCGTCCACGAGTCTCGACCAGAGGTTGGCATCGATCACCGGTAACATCGGTGTGGAATCTATGACGATCCAATCAAATTGGACCGCTAACCGTGAAAACGCTTCCGCAAGTTGCGCCGAGCGTAGGACTTCCGAGGGTCGGTCGCAGGCCTTCCCTGCCGGAAGAAACCATAAACTCGTGCCGGTAAATCGGAGCATGTGGCGCGCCAGATCCACGTTTCGGCCGGTCCACCAGTCGCTTAGTCCTTGCAAATCTTTTAACCCGAACATCGATGCCAACGTCGGTCTGTGCAAATCTCCTTCAATCAGCAGAGTCTTGCATCCGGAGTACTTGGCCAGTGTCACAGCCAGATTCGCAGCCACAAACGACTTACCCTCGTTGATCACGCTGCTGGTTACTTGTATGGATTTCAATTCATTTTGTCTGCGCATGGCGTCCAGCCGGACGGAAAGCGCTCGAAATTTTTCAGCGCCAAGACTGTTGGGAATAGTCCACGCAACTAGACGCGATGTCATCGGAGGCTGCACCATTACCGACCGAGACTTTTCGCGATCGAGCATCTTCTCAACCTCAACCGCTCCGCCGAGACCGCCCGCTTCCGGCATCGCATCGCTCGGCAGTTCTGGCGTTTCGGTAGGCTCAGCTGGAACCAGCTGAGCCGGGGCCATTTCCAGCGGGCCTGCAATCGGCTGCCTCGGTTGAATTCGTGCTCTGCTAAATCCTTCAAATAACTGGCTCATTGGGTTCCATTCCTGATTTTGAGTTGCCTTTCCGGTAAGGAATACCGCAGCTCATGCTGGTGCGCGGGCCGCGCGTATATCCACCGGGAAGGGATGTCGCATTCTGTCCGTAACACTTACTCACCACCGCCACTCATCCGTTGTAGTACGTATAAAGGTTGCCGGTGAAAATCACTAAAGCCATCACCGACGCTGCGCCATATTCCATGTAGCGTGCGACGGCACGAGAACGGTCTTCTTGGGGGGTGCTCAAGCGCGGTATGCCGACCAGCATACGTGCGGGAAGAATTCCTTCCAGATCTTTCTCCTGCCGGAACCGGACGTCGGTTAATTCGAGAAAAGTGGCAAGACCCAAGCCGACAAGCGTTCCAAGACCCAAGCCGACAACACTGATCAGGAAACGATTTGGGGCTGACGGTTTGTCGGGCAACTTTGGCGGATCGATGATATGAAACTGTTGCCCCTGCTGCTGCTGTCCCAGGCTCGTGGCCAGCTGCGACTGCGTTTGCTTCTGAAGAAGCGAGTTGTAATTGGATTTGGCTTCCTCATACCCACGCGAGACGACGGTCAGCTCTTGCTCTGTTTCCGGAGTCAGATTCAGCCGGCCCTGGTACACGGTGGTTTGCGCCTCAAGCTCCCTGGCGTGCTGTTGCTCGTTCTGAATCTCCAGCTGATTGGCCTTAAGCTGGCTCTGCAGCTGCATGATTGCAGTGGGTGAGCCCCGCTGCACTCCTTCTGCGGCGGAGAAGTCTATTGCGTTTGTTGGTTTGCCGGTCTGCTGATTGGAAGCAATTTCCGCTTCGTTTTGCTTCCTTAGAGCCTCCGTCTTGGCGATCTCATCCTCGAGTGCGACGATGTCTGGATGGCCGTTATGATAACGAGTACGCAGATTCTGGAGCTTCAGCCGCAAATCTTGCAACTCCTTATCTAACGCTTGCGTTGAGATTGCGTTTGAGTCTCCGCCCATACTCGCCTGAGCCGATTGATATTGCTGCAACAGCGATTCCAGATAGATCTTCTGTTGCTTCGAACTGTCCAGGGCGTGCTGGGTGCTCGCCAACGCTGCTTGCATGCCGGCTAGGATTTGTACGTTGCTTTGCAACTGGCCGGGCAGGTTTCCAACGTGTTTAGCCTTGAATGCGGAGACCGCGGCTTCCTGCTCCTCCATCTTGGTACGCGCGTCCGCAAGTTCTCCGTCCAAAAAGGCCGTTGTATTCTCGGAAAGCTGTCGTTGGGCCCTCACATTTTCGTTGATGAACAAAGAGGTCAGTTCGGTATTCACCTGCTGTGCGAGCTGGGGTGTATCGGCGGAATAGTGAATCTTGAAGGCGAAGAACTCTCCTCGATATCCTGGCGCCCCCACGAGCTCAATCTTGATGTCGCCCCGCATTTGATCGACTGGATCCTTGGGCTTGAAAAAACCGCTCAGCCGGGGAGCCGCTTCATAAAGCTTAAAGCGGTCGATGATCACCTGAAGACTGGCGTAACTCAAAACCTTTTGCGTCGTGCTTTGCAGACGATTTTGCAGGTTCACATTCACATTCTCCATCACGTAGAGGTCCGACACTTTCTGCTGTTCCGCGGAGATCAGCGCATCGGAAGTATAGGTAGTCGGCAAAGTCCAGCTCATCCCCCATACCCCCAGCCAGCACAGAAACAGTGGAAGCAATATCCACCAGCGTCGTCGAACTACAATGGCCAGATAGTCTTCCCAGGTGTGCGAAACTTCGTACACGACTTTGTTAGACATCGCCTGCCTCTCTATGAACATCTTGTGCTCTGCCTATGGGACAAGGCTTTTGTTCCTGCAGGATCAATTCTCTTGGTAACAGTTCGGACCACGGCATGGAAAACGTCGCGCATCCGTTCCTGTCGTTCGTTTGTCAGTGAGTACTCTGCTTCTCATGCTTCTCGCTCCGCCTATCGGATCGCGATCGGTCGCAGGCCAAAATTGAATCCTGCGGAAATCTGGTGGCTAACAAAGTTGGTTGCACAAGTCGGCGAACTGCAACCGGCGCCATTCGTGGCCTGCAGCCCTGCACCATAGCTCACAAAAAAGTCGGTCCCGGGCCGCATTTGATGATTGAAGCGCACTGCGGCATACCAGGAGTTGTAGTGTTGAATATTCGAACTAGTGGTATTTGATATGAGGCTCCCATTCATTGCGTAACCTAGCGAGCCTGAAAGCTGCCATCTCGAACTCAGTTTTCGCTCCAGCGCCGCCTCTACTTGGCCCGTCTGCGCCCCGACCAGTACTCCGCTCCCCCCCGTTACGAGGTGATCATAACTAAGCAAAAGCGTCGTACGATCCCACTTATAATTCAATGCGCTATCCAGGGCCCATGAAAGATTGTTCGCGTTACCCGTGAATACGCCCCGCAGCATTACTACGCTCGGCCCTGCCGCAAGTTGGAAGCTGAGTCTTCCGGTCACGTATCGCGAATACCCAAGCTTCACCACGTGGTAGTCGATCGTCTGGGGAAACCCGGGATACCGGAAGTCATCGAACGTGTAAATCGCCGCGATCGTGCTCTCCGGACTCAGGGAATAGTTGTAACCGGTCTGAAATAAGGCGTCGGCGCTGTTGATAAAGCCCACACCAAAGAATTTCAGCGTTCCGTAAGACCCGGAAGCAGTCCAAGTTGCACGTGGGCTGAGTTTGTATTCGATCTGCGAGACTAGCCGGTTACTCAATCGGGGCACCATAATGGTCGGAATTGTCTGGTTGGGACCCAAAATCCCATTCAGAAAGCCGCCAGGACCAAACGCAGAATTGCCGGTGAGGAATGCCAGACCTCCGAGGCCCCCAAATCCAAATGGTGATTCGGAAAGGAAACTGACATCCTCCCCCATCAGTAGGGACCAGCGTTGCCATTTGTAAGTGTAGGAGAACTCCAGGTCTTGAATAGCCGAGTTTAAATACGACGAGAACATTCCGCCGCCCGAATAGTGCATAAGCAGTTCGGAGCGATTTGACACGTGGTTCAAATCCAGCGTACCCAGCAGATAGTTAAAGATTGTTGGCTGACCAAAACCCAACCCGCTGGAACTCGTGGCCAGTTGCGAGGTTGCGCTGAAGCTCGGCACAAGGAAATTGCGGGCGCCCGCAATAGGACCGAGGGTCGGTGCCTGCACGCCGCTGAGGGGCTGATCGCTGCCCGCTGACTGGATTTCCTCACCAGCCCATAGCGGCGAGTTCAGGGCCAGTACACTTGTTTTCCCCGCCGGCAAGGGTGCCGGAAGAGGGGCGAGCGGCTGTTCACGCGAATCGTTCTTGGCTGGATCGCCTTCTTGTGCCTGGACGGCCGGCGCACATAGAAACACTGCAAGAAGCACCCACCTGTAAATGCGAATCAGCTTTGCCATGTTTTACCTACGGCACGACGATCGTATCGCCAGGCTTAAGATGAATATTTTGTTCCGGCTTGCGCCCGCGACTCACTTCCTTGTAGTTGAGCGGGAATATCTTCTCCGTGCCATTTTCGGTGCGCATGACGTGGATCTTTTTCACATTCGCGTACGGGGTAAACCCTCCAGCGACCGAAAGAGCCTGCATCACTGTCATGTCGGGCACTAGCGGATAGGCTCCTCCGCGAGTTACTTGACCCAGAACATAAATTCGCAGGCTGCTCATCTGTGCCACGATCACAGTTACTTGGGGATGCACAATGGTCGCGCGTAACCTCTCTACGATCTCAGAACCTAGCTGTGTGGGCGTCAAACCCGCGGCTTGCAAGTCGTTTAGCAATGGCAGAGAAATCTTGCCATCTCTGCGCACCGGCACAGTCCGGGAGATCTCTGGCTCCTTCCATACGTCGATGGTCAGCACGTCCTCGGGAGCGATGGAGTAATTGGGATCATCCGTGGCCGCTTTCGGCGGCTGGGATTTGATGTCTACGGCGCTCATGACATGTGCGCTTTCGCTCTTAATGTCCTTGCGCACCTGTCCTTGGGCCCGCACGGAAATCGAAAACGACACTAGCGAGATTGCTGCCGTTATATGCCACCACTTTTTCATGACGTCCTCTCCTGCAAGTCTCGCTTCCGCTCGGAGGCTCGCATGCCAATCAGCTCCAATTTATTTAGCATTGCAGTTTCGCCTATCTGCAGGGCAGGTCCCAAGATTCAAACCCACAGTTTCTTGCCAGCGCGCATTGAATCCGCAGCGTTCAGGTGAACACTTACCGTTGCGCTGAATGCTCTTGAGCGCGCTATGTGCTCTATTTCCGAACTGTTCTTCTCTCACGCGAGGGCGATTGCTTCAGCGCTTCGCGTCTGCCGCGAACCAGCTTGATGCCCCGCGTTGGAATCTCTGAGCTGCCGTGCGTTTACTGCCTCAACCTGGAAGGCAGCGACTTCGATGGCAGCCGCCGTCCCCAATATCTCCACGGATAACACCAAGCGCGAGAGATTCTTCTTGCGCACCAATATCCCTTCGATTCCCGTCAGGGGCCCGCACTTAACCCTCACCCAGTTTCCACATTTAAGGTAGGGATGTGCCTCCACGCGCACGCCGCTTTCGACCACTCGGCGAATCGCGTCGATCTCGATATCCGGAATCGCCGCAGGTTGGCCCGCGCTTGACACAAGGCCATATATGCCTGGCGTAGTGAGGATCTGAAGCCGGCGCTCTATGCCTCCTTTTAAGAACACGTAACTGGGAAAGAGGGGCAGCGTGAGCGCTTTAGTCCGGTCTTTCCAATTGTGGGTGGTTGCGTAAAGCGGAAGAAAAGTGTTAAATCCCTTATTGCTGAGAATTTGATGCACCATCTTCTCATGTTGATGACGAGTGTAGAGCGCATACCAGGAAGTGTCGAAAACTACGTTCTCACCCGTGGCCATTGACTCGGAAAGCATGAAGCTCCGCCCTGTGACTTACAGTCTAGAGTTCTGTAAGCCTCTAATTATGTTAAACTTACGGTCGGTATAAGCTCCGAATCGCTTGCCTTGCCTTGCGCCGCCCGTAATATCCTTGGCACATGCACGCTGCCAAATTCCTTGAGAGATCTGTTCAGAACTTCCCGTGCGACGATCTCTTCAATATTGAATTGCAAACCCGCCCGTCAGCATTCCCCTCTCAGCGGGGCATTGCTCAACCCGGAGGACTTCACCCTCCACCTCAACGGGGAGGCGTCCGATCTCATCGGGAATTCCTTCCAGATCAATTTTGAGTAAGACACTCGCACCCACCGGCGGGCAGCTTGCCGCAAATACAAACGCACCGTGTTCGCTCACGTCGCGGCTGCGACCTTCTCCTTCTCGGGATTCCCCGTTCCCATTCGCCCACCAAAATGTGACTGCAGTTTGCAGTAGGAACCTGAGGGTCTTTCTCGCTGGCCGTTCACCGTTCAACAGGCACCCCCCGCCACTTTCTCAAGCTGCACATTAGCTACGTAAGCGGGAACGGACAAGAGAAGGAAAGTCATCAACGCATTGCTTGAAACGTCTTGAGACGGAGTCCCTGCAGTATTAGGTACAAAAGTACACCGTTCACTTTTGCACATCGAGGAGCCCCGCACTGCATAGAATCCAGGCGTGGGGCAAAGCGCGCGCGTTCTTTGGACAACCAGCACGATCGTCCTTGTGCTCGATAAAGGTTAACTCGCTGACATGGCGTCGCTTTTAACTTGAGGGAATGGCAGGTCCAACAAAGTCATCGCGAGCGCGATATTTTACGGCCGCTGATACAGTCTCGAGCGTCTATCGAAATTCAGTGCCTGCGATGGTTGAGAATCGGTGGAGATGGACAAAAGAAGCTCGGCCAGTGGGACGAACCGATCAGGCTCGCCTTGAGGAAACGTCCTGATCCGCGCCGGCAGCCACGCTCTCCATGGCAGCCGGTGCATTCTGCTGCTCGAGGGCTTCTCTCCGATCGATCGCGTAAAGAGCCAGCTCAAGTCGATTCGAAGTTCCCACTTTGTTGAAGATTCTGAACAAATAATTCCGGACGGTATGCTCACTCAACTTCAGTTCTTGTGAGATGTCACGATTGGTCATACCTTCAGCCACCAAATGAACGACGCCTTCTTCCCTTTTTGTGAGCAAGCCCGTCGCCCGAAGAGAAATTGATTTGGTCGGCAGAGCCGGGCCCAGTGCTTCGATCACGAAATGCAATTCCTTACTGCTCGCCCACACTTGCCCCTTGTGCACTGCGTGGATGCACTTGCACAGCAGCTCAGACGATTGGTCCCGGGAAAATATGCCGCTTGCACCCGCCCGGAATGCCTCCACGACCATGGTCGGCTTGTTCGAATCGAGTATTATGATGACGCTGGGTTTAGAACGCGAAGCTATTATTTCCCGCGTCACGTCAAAGCCAGCGTAGTCTTCGTTATCTAGACGGGCTCCAATCACTGCAACGTCCGCATCGCTCCCTTCGAGTCCCGCGCGAATTCCAGCCGCGTCAGTCGCATAGCCAACGACCCGGGTCCGATAGCGACCCCGTCGCACGGCCCCCGCTATCAATTGGCAGCTCAGTTGACTGCCGTCAGCGATAAAGACTCTTACTGTGCCTGCGTGCCCCGGGGATTTTGACAACTTGTTTGCTCCTATGTGCTATTCCAGCGGTTCCCGGATTTCCACCAGTTCTACCTTGTTGGAAAGCCTGAATCCGCTACCACACCAGCTGCCTCCGTGCGGCAAATCTTGTCGACGGTCCGCATAATTCACTGACCAGACCGCCTACTCTGCGAGCAACTATCGCTCGTGCTCAGTGTGCAGCAACACATTGTTGGTACTTTCGGGAAATCGCGCTGTCTCTTTTTATACAACTTCGCGCACTGTTCTGTTTTATACAGTTTGGCGGGAATTTTTCCGGGGGTGCCGGACACGGTTGGAGAACGTCCCTACTGAAGTCGTTTTCTACCTGGGTCGGAAGTCGGAGCAACGGAACAATCTACTCATCTAAGCCACGGATAGACTGCCCGGTGCTGGCTCCAGCCCTCGATTTTCGCGCTCAATCTGTTCACTACACTCCGCGATCTGATCATCCAAGATCTTTATCTCCCGGGCGAGACATAGATCATTCGGACTCTTCTCATATCTCTTGAATAGTGGAGTTCTTCTATTCTTGAGATCTTCACGCTTTCGCTTCCAAACGCCGGCGCGGGCCGTCATCAGAGCCTCCGCACCAAGTCTCCACTGACCCGGAATCGATAGTCTGTACAATTTCAAACAGTCTGCTTTGCGCGCTGACTCCTCCAGCGCCGCAGAGTTGCTCCTGTTCTCGATCTTGGAAACAACCGGGAATAAGACTTTTTTATTCAAACTGCTTCCGAAACGCCGCGAACTGTTGCTTGAGATCGGCAATTTCGTCCTTTAGACCGACGACTTCCTTCTCCAATTGAGAAACGCGATCCCCGTCTAAGGACCCAATAGCGACCTGCGGCCCTTTCTCGTGCTTCTCTTCTTTCTCGGCAACGTCACCCGATAAGAGGTGTGCGTAGCGCGCTTCCTTGGTGCCGGGCTGCCGTGCAAGGATCTTGACGAGTGGTGGTTCACGCTTCATCAGGTGCTGCAGACTGGACTGGACTGCGCCCAGGTCATCGAAAGCGTGCATGCGCTCGGTGCGGATGCGAAGCTCGCCGGGCGTTTGCGGACCACGCAGCAGCAAGACGCAAAGAATGGCGATCTCATGGCGGTAGAAATTAAAATCTTCCTGGAGACGATGTTCATACTTGGTCACACGGCTGTCCAACGCGCTGACGGAACGGACCAGGGATTGGCCGTCCAGGGTGTGCAAGGCCTGGCGGACCGCCGCCTCATCGAGGGTCATTACCGGCTCGCGATTCGATTTCTGATTGCATGCGTTGATCAACGCGTTCAATGAAAGTGGATAGTATTCCGGGGTGCTGATCTCTTTTTCGATCAGCGAGCCCAGGACCCGGCATTCGACTTCGTTTAGAAGGAGGTTCACGGGGTGAAATGATACAACGGTTGGCGACGCGGGATGCTTGGGTCAGCTCCGAGTGGAGCGACGGAACATAAAGCCTCCGACCAAGGCTAACGTGGCGGGAACATAACAAAGGCAGAGGTAGCTGTAAAGGTAATTGATTGGGACTTATCTACGTTTGAGTATCTTGGTGTGGAAGAGGTGCGGAGTTAGAGGGCAGGTCGAGGATAAGCCATATCGTCCTTCCAACGCTACTCCTTCAATTGGGGTACGTGACCTGCCGTCGCGTCGGGATGCAAGAGATTTGGCAAATCGGCGGGAGCAACAACTTGGGGCGAGGTGGCAATGAAGAGCAACACGGAGACGGCGGGAAATTCGTGTGCTTGGGTGAGGCGCCACCCTTTGCTCTGCCAAAGAGTCAGATTGGCGGTGAGATCCTTTCTGCCTTCCCCGGTCATGGGAACCGCATGGTGGAAAACGATCCAAAAACGGCGCATGGGCAAGTGCGATTCATGCGAATTGCCCGCCAGGTTGGTTGGAGGGGATGCTGACGCCAGGGCACCAGCAATGGGGGCAATGGGTGTTGGCCAATCCGGAGCTGGTTTCGTATGATCTCTGTAATACTGAAAAGGGATCGAGACATAGTCAGGATATAAGAAAATCCCGTCGCCGGGTTCGGCTTGCTCGAAAACGTAGGAACTGACCGTACGCCAATCCTCGAGGCCGAATGAGAATGTGTAACCGGGAGGAATAGCGGCAAGGCCGAGAAGGGAGATTGCACCGCCAAGGGTCCAGGCTATGGAGCGAGGACGAATGCGTGTGAGGCCTACGCTCACGGCCAGGAGGAATGCGGGCAAACAGAAGAGCAGGTAGCGCGGCACAAACATCGGCCGGACTACGGAAATAGACAGCGCAATGGCAAAGGGCAAGAAAAACCAGAGTAGCACTAGAAGATAGCCCCAGTTCTCGCGCGTGCGGCCATGGCGCCAGGCGGCGCGCCCCGCCACAAAAATCAGTAGCCCAACAGCAATTGCATCCAGCACCAGAAGAAGGGTCCCTCGGTTGCCCGCGGTAAGAACCAGATAGACGAGCACTACAGATGCATCCGTCTTTGGAACCCAATTCAATGGGTCGGCTTTGACCATCAGAACCAGCACGGCCATGGGCAGCGAGAGACAGACAAACCAGGCCGCGCTGCGAGCCAGGCCTTTCCAAGGAATCGTCCCGGGCGGCAGGCAAAGAATGGCCGCACCATGCGCGACGACAACCAGCAGGCTCAGAATATGGCTGCAAATCATTACGGCAAGAAGGACGCCGTAGAGTGTCCACGAGGCGCTTGCGGGCTCTTGAAGATTGCGGACGAGCAGATAAGTCGAGGCCGTGGCAAGGAACACGACCAGCGCATAGGCGCGTGCCTCCTGAGCGTAGTGGATATGAAAGGCATTGATGGCGAGAAGCCAGGCGGCGACCAGCCCGACATTGCGCCCGAAAAGCCGCGAGCCGAGGGCATAGATGAAGGGAACCGTTGCTGCGGAGAATAGGACAGACATGGACCTCATGACATATTCGGAGTCGCCAATCTTCATCCAAAAATGTAACAGCACATGGTAGAGCGCCATGTTTGTGGAGAGCTCCCTAAAACTTTGGAGCAGGTGGAAAAAAGACCGGTGGGAAAGATTGGCACTAAATGCTTCGTCCAGCCACAACCCACGATTGGTTAGCCCGTGGAACCGCAATAACGCCGCAGCCAAAGTGGCCAGTATGGCGAGGAGTGAATAGCCGGGAGCGCGGAGTTTCCAGGATGAGGCGCTCTCCTGTTTGTCAGCACCCAAGAACGCTGGTGGCTGGGCAACTCCCATGGCAGTGTTAGACCTCCACTGGAACCTGAACTGATCATCTTCTACCCTTCGGCAACTCCATTGAAACGCAAGTTTTCCTTTGGTGGACTGATTCGATTACTACTGGACCATTCGACTTCGCATGAGGGGAGGAAGTTTGAAATAGCCAAAAAAGTTGTCCGAACGTGGGACGGGTAATCCCATTTCCGAGCGATTTTTCACCATGGGGAGGAAAGAAATCCGGCTAAACCATTGAAAGCAGGTAGACTTACGGGAGGGAACATGGGGCAGGCGAGTTGCGTTCTAGAAGGTAACAATATATATGGACATCCAGAGACCATCCAACGCACGTGCTAAGAAGATACGGCGCATTATCTATGCCACCATCACCATTCTCCTGGTAGCCGGAGTGAGCTATGGGCTCTCGCGGCTCCGGCCGGCCGCTCCCACCGTGGACCGGGCCACAATTTGGCCCGACGAAGTGAAGCGGGGCCCCATGGTGCGGGAAGTCCGCGGGCTGGGGACGCTTGTTCCTGAAGACATCCGGTGGATTGCCGCGCAGACGGATTCGCGGGTGGACCGCTGGGTGCTGCGACCGGGCGCGATCGTCAAGCCGGATTCCGTGATTATGGAACTGAGCGACCCCATATTGCAGCAGACGGCGCTGGACGCGGAATTCCTGCTCAAAGGCGCGGAAGCGGATTACGCCAACCTGCGAGTGCAGGTTGACAGTGAATTGATGAATCAAAAGGCAGCAGAGGCCGGAGTGCGGAGCGACTACGAGCAAGCCAGGATCCAGCACGAAGTCGATGTGAAACTGCAGAAAGAAGGAATTGCGTCGGACGTTACCGAGCGTTTGTCCAGAGTCAAGGAGCAGCAGCTTGCGATTCGCGTGCAGCTCGAAGGCGAACGGACGAGAATTGCGACCGATTCCGCAAATGCGAGGCTGGCGGCACAGCAGGCAAAAATCGATCAACAGAAGGCTCTCTATCAACTGAAAAAGAGCCAATTAGATGCTCTTCATGTCCGGGCGGGCATCAATGGCGTATTGCAGCTTGTGCCGGTGGACGTTGGCCAGCACATTACCCCGGGGACAAATCTGGCGCGGGTGGCTGATCCGAAGAAACTCAAAGCGGAAATCAAGATTGCGGAGACACAAGCGAAAGACGTGGCGATTGGACAAAAGGCCACGGTTGACACACGCAACGGCATCGTCGGGGGACACGTTTCGCGAATCGATCCATCGGTGGTAAACGGCACGGTCACGGTGGACGTGAGTATCGACGATCCCCTGCCATTGGGGGCGCGGCCGGATTTGAGCGTGGACGGCACAGTGACGCTCGAAAATCTTAGGGATGTGCTTTATGTCGGGAGACCAGTGCACGGCCAGTCCGATAGCACGGTCGGAATTTTTAAGATCGTGGAAGACGGAGCGGAGGCCGTGCGCGTCAATGTAAAGTTGGGGCGCAGTTCGGTGAACACGATTGAAGTCCTGGATGGGTTGAAGGTGGGAGACAAAGTGATCCTGTCCGACATGTCGGCGTGGGACAACTTCGACCGCATCCGGCTGAGGTAGCGACTTTAGCGCGGCATTCGTCGTCAAAGTAAAGAGTCTGCGCCACCGCGCAATTCGAGTTTGTTGAATATTTGGACGCAGGAGGATGAGGATGCACGCGCTCTGGCAGGACGTGCGCTACGGCCTGCGAATGCTGGGGAAAAATCCCGGGTTCACGTTCATTGCGATCCTCACGCTGGGGCTTGGAATCGGCGCGAACACGGCAATCTTCTCCCTGCTCAATCAAGTTCTCCTACGCCGTTTGCCGGTTCGCAATCCCAGTGAGCTGGTGGTGCTAAAGTCGCCGGGACCGAAACACGGGCATGTATGGAGTGATGGCGACGATTCCGAGATTTTTTCCTATCCCCTCTACAAGGCCATGGCGAAGAATACGGCCGTTTTTGACGGAGTGATCGCCCGCTATGAATTTGCCGCCGGTATCGCGAGCCACGGGCAGACGGACCGAGGCTCTGGCGAATTGGTGACCGGAAATTATTTTGAGGTGCTTGGTGTGCGACCGGCGCTGGGCCGGGTACTGTCGCCTGCCGATGACGATGTGCAAGGCGCGCATCCCGTGCTGGTCCTGAGTCACGCCTACTGGACACGGCATTTCGGCGGGGATGCAGGCGTGCTGAATCAGCCGATCCTCGTGAACAGCACGGAAATGACCATCGTCGGCGTTGCGCAAGCGGGATTCAGCGGCATCCAAGTGGGACAAACGCCGGACATTTTTGTCCCGATGACCATGAAGGGGCAGATGACCCCGATTCGAAATGGGCTGGACGATTGGAATGATTCTTTTTTGGCGGTGTTGGCGCGGCTGAAACCCGGGGTTTCTCAGGAACAGGCGCAGGCGGGGATCAACGTTGATTACCCGGGGCTTCTGGAGCAGCAAGCGGCCACCCTGAAGCTGCGCGCAGACGGAAAAGAGAGGAAGGAATTTCTAAGCAAGAAAATCGTGTTGTATCCCGGGGCACAGGGCAGGACAACGGCGCAGAGGGATTCGGGACCACCGCTGAAGGCGCTGTTTGCCTTGGTGGCGCTGGTGCTACTGATTGCATGCACTAATCTGGCGAATCTACTGCTAGCCAAGGCTGCAGCGAGGCAGCGCGAGTTTGCGATTCGTTCGGCCATGGGAGCCACGCCAGGACGGATGATGCGGCAGTTGCTTGTGGAAAGCTTCCTCTGCGCACTGGGAGGAGGGGTTGTGGGGCTGATTTTAGGCGCCTGGATCATGAACATTTTGACGCAAGCAGTCGTTACTGAAGCAGGTGTAAAAGGGATTACGGCGCATGTGGACGGAAATGTATTGGGGTTTGCGGCGGGAGCGACGTTGTTATCGGCGATGCTGTTCGGGTTAGTTCCTGCCTGGCGGGCGACACGAACCGGGGTCTCGCAGATGATGAAGGATCAAGGATCCACGAGCTCCGCGGGGCCGGGGCACGTGCGATTCCGCAAGTTCCTGGTTGCGGGGCAAGTGGCGTTCACGCTGCTATTACTGACAGGGGGCGCGCTGTTTTCCCGAACGCTTTGGAATCTGCGAAATCAGAACCTGGGACTGAACACGGAGAACTTGATCACCTTTTCGATTGCACCGGATCTGAGCGGGTACAACGAGGCGAAAACAGTGGCGCTGGTGGATCAATTGCGGGAGCGTGTGGGAGGGCTGCCGGGAGTTCTGGGGGTGGCGTCATCGCAAATTGCGGTGCTGACAGGAACCGATATGGGGCGAAATATCACGGTGGAGGGCCGTGAAAACCTGGACACGGACGACATGCACGTGAATTTTGACGCGGTGAGCTCGAACTATTTTTCGACCATGAGGATCCCGCTGGTATCGGGACGCGAATTTAACACGGGAGACACGTCGATCAGCACGAAGGTGGCGATCATCAACGAAGCCATGGCCAAGCGCTTTTTTCCGAAGCGCAACCCGATTGGCGTGCACTTCGCGATGGGGTCGGGAAACGACGTGAAACCCGATATCCAGATTGTGGGTGTGGTTAAAGATACGAAGGAGTCGCACGTCCGGGATCCGGAGCGGCCGTTTTTTTATCAGCCCTACTCGCAATTTGGAACACTTTACGGGATGAGTTTCTACGTGCGCAGCCAGCAAGATCCCTTGCTGATGGCCAACACGCTTCGGGAGACGGTTCATGGAACGGACCCCAACTTGCCAGTGTATGAACTGAAGACCGTGCAGCGCGTGGTGGACGAAGACTTATTTGCGGAGCGCGTAGTCGCGGGGCTTTCCGCGGCGTTTGGCGGATTGGCAGCGCTGCTGGCCGCGCTGGGGATTTACGGTGTGCTGGCCTACGTGGTCCTGCAACGGACGCGGGAGATCGGGATTCGCATCGCCCTTGGAGCGGAGGCAGGCGACGTCCGAACGCTTGTTCTCCGCGAAGTGGGATTCATGGTGTTGGCGGGCGCGGTCGTGGGATTGCCGGCGGCATACGGCCTGGCCCGGCTTAGCGAGACGCTGCTGTTCGGCGTGCACGCGGGCGATTTGTCGATTTACACAGCCTCGTTGGGGATCATTTGCCTTGTGGCTCTCGCGGCGTGCTACCTCCCGTCGCGGCGGGCGACGCGGATCGATCCGATTGTGGCGCTGCGCTGCGAATAGCGAGGAACGATTTTGCTTTTTAGGGGTACGAGAAGCTACGGCCAATGAAACGAATTTCATAGTTTGAAAACTCGAAGGAGAAAACATGGCGGACGCAAATGGAACCTTGATCAAGATGGAAGCCGTGAAGAAGGTGTTTCTGACCGATGAGGTGGAGACGCACGCCCTCTCGGAGATTCACCTGGAGATCAAAAAAGGGCAGTACGTTTCGATCGCCGGGCCTTCGGGCTGCGGCAAATCCACGCTGCTCTCCATTCTAGGACTGCTGGATTCTCCGACGGACGGGAACTACTGGCTAAACGGGCAGCCCGTCGCAAAGTTGACGATCAGCGAACGCACGCGCATCCGCAACCGCGAGATTGGTTTTATTTTCCAAGCGTTCAACCTGATCGGCGACCTCACGGTCTACGAGAACGTGGAACTCCCCTTGACGTACCGCGGAACCAGCGCCGCCGAGCGCAAGCAAAAGGTGCAGCATGCGCTCGAACGCGTGGGCATGGCCCACCGCTTGCGTCATTACCCCTCGCAACTTTCTGGAGGTCAACAGCAGCGCGTAGCCGTGGCGCGTGCGTTGGTGGGCGACCCGCTGATTATGATGGCTGACGAGCCGACCGGAAACCTGGACTCGAAGAACGGCGAAGCGGTCATGGAATTGTTGCGCGACCTGCATCGAAACGGCGCAACGATCTGCATGGTTACCCACGATCAGCGCTACGCGAATTTTGCGGAACGCACGATTCATCTTTTCGACGGCCGAATCGTGGAAGAAACGCAGGAAGCTCACGTCGGAGCCTGACCCCCGGAGGCAGTTCATGGAAACGATTTGGCAAGATGTTCGATTCGGGCTGCGAATGTTGATCAAGCACCGGCTCGCAACGATTGTATGCGTGGTCGCGCTGGGGTTGGGAATCGGCGCGAACACTGCTATTTTTAGCCTTGCCGAAGCGTTTCTCGTTCATCCGGTGCCGTTCGAAAATCCTGACCACATTGTCACGCTGGTGGATACACGAGTAAACAGTCAGGGCAACGGTGAGGGGTTCGGCCCGCAAGACTTCAACGCGATTGCGCCCGCGACGTATCTCGATTGGAAAAAAGAAGTGCACTCGTTCGACGACTTGGCGGCGTACGCATGGGATAGCGTGAACCTGACCGGCGACCGCGAGGCACAGAAGGTTCAGGACTTCCAGGTTTCCGCCAATTTTTTCTCGATGATCGGCGTGCAGCCGCTGATGGGACGCACGTTTCTTCCGGAAGAGGAAGAGCCCGGCCGCAATCAGGAAATCATCTTGAGCTACGGGCTATGGGAACAGCGCTATGCGTCCGACCCCAACGTTCTGAACCGCGTCATAAAAGTTGACGGCAAGAGCTACAACATCGTCGGCGTCATGAACAAGGGCTTCGATTTCCCAATGCCAGCAGAAGCGTGGATTCCGCTGACGCTCAGCACCAAAGAACGGCTCCGGCGTGACAATCGCTGGCTGTGGGTGCTCGGGCGACTCAAGCCGGGCGTTTCTTTTTCCGCTGGCGCGGCGGAGATGCGGGCCATCTCGGAACGCGAGGCGCAAGCGTACCCCGATACCAACAAAGCCTGGCGCGTCCATCCGCTGCTGCTGCGGGAGTTCATCACCGGGCCGCTAACCCGGCAATACACGATCCTGCTCATGGGTGCCGTCGCGTTTGTGCTGCTTATTGCGTGCGCCGACGTCGCGAACGTGCAGTTTGCGCGGATCACCGGGCGAACGAACGAATTCGCGGTGCGCACGGCGCTCGGGGGCAGCCGTTGGAGGGTTGTGCGCCAGCTGCTGATCGAGAGTATTCTGCTGTCGTTGGGGGGCGCAGCAGTCGGTTTGTTCCTGGCCCAATTGGATATCCAAATGATACTGGCGCACATGCCGCCGGACGTGGCGCGATTCGTTGCCGGCTGGAAGACGATTCGCCTTGACGGCAATGCATTTCTGTTCGCGCTGGGCATCGCGGTGGTCAGCGGCGTGATTTCGGGGATCGCTCCTTCCCTGCTCGGTTCTCGCGCCAACATTGCGGAAACGCTGAAGGAGGGCGGTCGCGGAGCCTCCCTAAGCCGAACGCGGCATCGTCTGCGCGGCGCTCTGGTCGTTTCCGAGGTGTTTTTGGCGCTGGTTCTTTTGGTCGGCGCGGGCCTGCTCGTGAAAGGCTTCCGGGGATTGCTAAATGTGACCGAGAGCTATGCTCCGCAAACGCTGCTGACGCTCAACTTTTCGCTGCCGGAAACGGAATACGGACAGCCGGCTTCGCGGGTGAGCTTCAACGAACAAATCTTGAAGCGGCTTGGCACCATTCCCGGCGTGCAAGCGGCCTCGCTGGTGACGCATGTGCCCTACTCGGAAGGCGGAGGCATTGGAGAAAGCGATTTCTCGATCGAAGGCCGTCCGTTGGCGCAACGCGGTGAAGTGCGCACCGCAATCATCGAGACAGCCTCGCCGAGTTATTTCAACACGCTGAACATTGCGCTGCGCGATGGCCGGTTGTTGAGCGATACAGACGGAGCCGATGCGCCGGATGCCGCGGTGATCAGCGAGAGCCTGGCGCGGCGCTATTTCCCCGGCGAGAATCCGCTGGGCCGCCATGTCAAGGTGGGCAAAGCGGAAGGCGAAGGTCGCTGGCTGACGGTGATCGGCGTGGTAAACGATGTCCATTACAGCTGGATCGTAAAGGAGCCGGTCCCCACAATTTACCGCTCGTTCCGTCAAACGCCTCCCTACTTCACGGCGGTTGTGCTGCGTACGGAGGGTGATCCACTAAAGTTCGCGTCCGCGGCGCGCGCGGAGATTGCGGCGGTCGATCCAAATTTGCCGCTCTACGATATCAAGCCGATGGACAAAGTGATTACCGAATCGATCGTCGGCATCGCGTATGTTGCGACGATGATGGCGGTGATGGGCGTGATTGCACTGATATTGGCGTCGGTGGGCGTTTTCGGCGTGATGTCCTATTCGGTGAGCGAGAGGGCTCACGAGATCGGAATCCGCATGTCCATGGGCGCGCAGACCCGCGACATCCTTACCTTGGTGCTGCGAAGCGGAATGTTGCTCACGACGCTCGGTCTGGCGATTGGCCTTCCCATTGCTTTCTTGCTGGCGCGGGCTCTCTCGTCGCTACTCTTCGGAGTGGAGGCTGCCGATCCCGCGTCCTTCATCGGGCTGCCCTTGCTGCTGCTCGCCGTGGCCGGGCTGGCGTGCTATCTTCCGGCGAGACGGGCGGCGAACCTTGATCCGCTCAGTGCCTTGCGACACGATTGAAATCCGGCGCGGCACTTTCCGTCGGCGTATTGAATGAACGCCTCGCTTGCGCTACAACAGGTAGATGGGTAAAGACTTTGAGCGACGCTGCCCGGATTCCCTGCCATGAGGTAAGGAGAAATTGTGGAACCTTTGATTCAGCTGCGAAATTTGGAAAAAGTCGTCGAGGCCGGCCCGAACAAATTCTTCCTGCTGCGCAGAATCAATCTGGATATTCAGCCGGGCGAATTCGTGACTATCATGGGGCCATCCGGGGCGGGAAAATCCACGCTACTCAGCATCATCGGAATGCTCGACGGTGCGTGGGGCGGAGAGTTTTACTTCCTGGGCGAAGCCGTACACAAGCTCAACGTCAAGAAACGCAACGAGCTGCACAAAGCCAACATCGGCTTCGTTTTTCAGAGCTATCATTTGATCGACAATCTGACCGTGTTTGAAAATCTTGAAGTGCCGCTGTCCTACAAAAATGTCCCGCACAAAGAACGCGTCAGTTTGGTTTGCGACACGCTCGATCGCTTCCACATCGTGGGAAAGAAGGATCTTTTCCCCAACCAGCTATCCGGTGGCCAGCAGCAATTGGTGGGCGTGGCCCGCGCCGTGATTCTCAGTCCGAAGCTGATTCTCGCCGATGAACCGACGGGGAATCTCCACTCCGCACAAGGCGAGGAGATCATGGAACTGTTCAAGAAACTGAATGAGGGCGGCACGACCATCATTCAGGTCACGCATTCGGAGAGAAATGCGGCGTACGGAAATCGTATTATCCAACTTAAGGACGGCTGGGTGGTGAGCGACGGGATGGCGGCAGCCGCGCGAGCCGACGCGGTGCAACGCTCGTAATGCGGCCATCCTGCCTTCGGCCGCGAGCACCGGCTACCTTTGCTTCTCTCTGTGCCTCGGAAACAACAGTAGGGTAAACTCCGTCTACAGAGTGGAATGAAAACAACTACTGCGCACCCCTTTCGAATCCTCATCGCCGACGACCAAGCGGACATTCGCGACGCCCTCCGCCTGCTGCTGAAGCGTGAAGGATACGAGATTCAAGCAGTCACCTCTCCCTCCGAAACTCTAAGCGCCATCGAAACACGCGAGTTCGACGCGGTCCTGATGGACCTCAATTACACGCGTGACACGACCTCGGGCCAGGAAGGCCTGGACCTGCTCACTCGTATTCAAATGCTCGACAGCACGCTGCCGGTGGTGGTCATGACGGCGTGGAGCAGCATCGAGGTCGCCGTCGAGGCCATGCGCCGCGGCGCGCGCGACTTCGTGCAAAAGCCATGGGAAAACACCCGTCTGCTCTCGATTCTTCGGACGCAGATTGATTTGCGCCAGGCCCTGCGGCAGGCTTCGCGCCTCGAAGCCGAGAACCGCATTCTTCGCGCCGAATCGAGGCCCACGTTTCTCGCGAAGTCGCCGGCCATGGTCCCGGTTCTTGAGTTGATTGGCCGCATCGGTCCTTCGGAAGCAAACGTCTTGATCACGGGAGAACATGGCACCGGCAAGGAAGTGGTCGCTCGAACCCTTCATGCACTCTCCGATCGCGCGTCGAAGCCGATGGTCACCGTCAATGCCGGCGGGCTTTCCGAAGGCGTGTTTGAAAGCGAACTCTTCGGGCATGTCAAAGGTGCTTTTACCGATGCCCGATCCGATCGCGTGGGCCGATTCGAACTCGCCGACGGCAGCACGCTGTTCCTGGATGAAATTGCCAACGTGCCACTCAATCTACAGGCGAAGCTCCTGCGCGTTCTGGAAACTGGTGACCTCGAGCGCGTCGGCTCTTCCACCACGCGGCGGGTCAACGTGCGTGTGCTCGCCGCGACCAACGCGGACGTCAACGCCGAAGCTGCTGCAGGGCGCTTCCGCCAGGATCTGCTTTTTCGCCTCAATACCATTGAGATCCAAATCCCGCCGCTGCGGGACCGCCGCGAAGACGTGGACCTCCTGGCTCACCATTTTCTGCACGGATACTCGCAGCGCTACCGCAAGAATATCTCCGGCTTTGACCCCGCGGCGCTCAAGGCGCTCCACGATCATCCTTGGCCCGGCAACGTCCGCGAACTCGATCATGCGGTCGAACGCGGCGTGCTGCTATCGTCCGGCCCATCAGTGCACGCCGCTGACCTTGGTTTGCGCGTACAATCCGCTGGCGGCCCTGCCAAGCTGGAGGAGATGAGTCTCGATGAAGTGGAACGCTATCTCATCCAGCGCACACTTTCCCGCCACGAAGGAAATGTCAGCCACGCGGCGAAGGCTTTGGGATTGAGCCGAAGCGCAATGTACCGCCGGCTGCAAAAACACGGCCTGGAATGAAGCAACTGACTTATGAGCGCCGCATCCAGCTCCTCGCGCTGGCCGCGGGCTTTCCAGGTTCGCTGCTCGCCCTGATCCTTCTTTGGACGGGAACCTTTTCTTCCAGCACGGTCTGGACATTGACCTTTCTTATTTTTTCTCTCTGGCTGGGTTTTGCACTATCCCTCCAGCACCGCGTCGTCTTCTCCTTGCAAACGCTTTCGAATCTCCTGGCGGCCTTGCGCGAGGAGGATTTCTCGCTGCGCGCCCGGGGCGCACGCACCGACGACGCCATGGGCGAAGTAATGATTGAAGTTAACGCCCTCAGCGAGACGCTGCGGCAACAGCGCCTGGGAGCGCTGGAAGCCACTGCGCTATTGCGCACGGCCATGGAGGAGATTGACCTCGCCATCTTTACGTTTGACAACTGTTCGAAGTTGCGTCTCGTCAATCGCGCGGGCGAACGGTTATTGTCGCGTCCAGCGGAACGCCTGCTGGGTTTCACGGCGGAGGAATTGGGACTGGCGCCCTGCCTACACGGCGACCCGGCGCGCACCATGGAGCTGAACTTCCCCGGCGGTTCGGGGCGTTGGGGATTGCGGCGCGGGACCTTTCGCCAAGGAGGATTGCCGCATCACCTTGTGGTGCTGAGCGATCTGAGCCGCACGTTGAGGGATGAGGAGCGCAAAGCCTGGCAGAGACTGATCCGCGTTTTGGGACACGAGCTGAATAACTCGCTGGCCCCCATTCAGTCCGTGGCCCAGGGCCTTGAAAGCGGACTCATAACGGCTGCGAAGTCGCCTGAATTGCAGAGTGGATCATCGGCGGCCATTCTGGACGATTTGCGGCAGGGCCTCGCTATCATTCGTTCTCGAACGGAAGCGCTGGGCCGCTTCATGGCCGCCTACGCACAGCTCGCGCGTTTGCCGCAACCGAAGCTTTTGCCAGTCAAAGTGTCTGAATGGATCAGCCGAACGATCAAACTCGAAACGCGCGTGAAAGTGGAGCTCGTAATGGGGCCGGAAGTGGTAATTTCCGCGGACGCCGATCAACTGGAGCAATTGTTGATTAATCTCGTGCGCAATGCGGCGGATGCGACCCTTGAAACGGGTGGTGGTGTGCGGGTGGGTTGGTCCCGGCATGGCTCGCAACTTGAAGTGTGGGTTGAGGATGATGGTCTGGGGCTCCCGCAAACGACGAATCTCTTCGTTCCTTTCTTCACCACGAAGCAGGGTGGATCCGGGATTGGCCTCGTCCTCAGCCGCCAGATCACGGAAGCCCATGGCGGCGAACTGACCCTGATCAATCGCAGCGATGCTCGAGGCTGCGAAGCGCGTCTCCGGCTTCCCGTCTAGTCGCGCAAGTCCTCCGCTCTCGATTTTGAGTCCTCTCCAGTACGAACTCCGCGTTTCATTTTGGGAATTCGCTTTTGTTTTTGTTGTGCGCTGACTCCGCCAACCGACAGATTCCCATGCCTTTACGTCATCCCGTCGCGCCATGGGGTTGGCAGCGTTCTTGCCCACTAGCTCGGAATGAACCAATTCGGCATGCCAAAAAGACCCACACCATGGCGCAAAAGAATCTGCATCTTAGGCGCGCTCTCCCTTACCGGTCTGGCAAATGCGAGAGTAACTCCGGCCGAGGCTCAGGACCTTTCGCAGGATTCCCCCCAGAAGGAAATTTCAGGGAGGGCGACATCAGAACGACCAACAAGCCCCACGGCCAACAAGGACAGCGCCCCAGCAATGAAGGCGTCTCACGAAAATGAACTTGGTCTTCAGACCATCCGAAACATTGCGCGCGATCAACGGGAAATCTGGACGAGCCCATCTCATCTGCGGCTCGGGCATGCTGATTGGTTTGTGCCCTTTATGGGGCTCACCGCCGGGCTGCTCGTGACCGACCGCGATGTAAGTCTCCATCTTTCGAACTCTCCAAGCACTCTAAAGAACTATCGCGATTTCTCGAACTATGGAATCGCGGGAATGGCTGGGGCCGCTGGCGGTCTCTACCTTTGGGGTAAAGCCACGCACGACCCACGCAAACGAGAGGCAGGAATCCTCAGCGGGGAAGCGGCCGTAGACGGACTGCTGGTATCCACTGCGCTCCAATATGCCATGGGACGAGAAAGGCCGTACGTGGATTCGGCCCACGGCAAATTCGGCCAAGGCGGCAATTCGTTTCCGTCAGACCACGCTACCGCCGCATGGGCTATTGCCAGCGTCCTTGCGCACGAATATCCCGGGCCCTTCACGAAGTTGCTGGTCTACGGCGCAGCTTCTGCGATTACGGTCGCCAGAATTCAAGGGAAAGAGCATTTCCCAGCGGACGCTCTTGTGGGCAGTGGCATCGGTTGGCTGGTCGGGTGGCAAACGTATCGAGCCCACCACAATCCGGAACTAGGTGGTGGCGTTGCCGGGAATTTATCGGACTCGCCAGTCACCCCGACGGATCGAACTCCTAGTGCCATGGGATCGCCCTACGTTCCACTTGATAGTTGGATCTATCCCCTTTTTGATCGCCTGGTTGCGATGGGAACGATGAACGACGCCATCCTTGGGATGAAGCCGTGGACACGTTTGGAATGCGCACGGTTAGTCAATGAAGCAGAAGAACGGTTTGCCGATGCCGCAGCCGGGGAGGAGGCCTCGAAACTCTATAACTCCTTACGCCAGGAGTTTTTGCCGGAGCTGATTCTGCTGGGCGGAGGAAGCAATCGCGCTATCCACCTCGAATCCGTTTACACGCGCTTCACGCAGATTTCCGGTCCGCCGCTCACCGACGGCTATCACTTCGGCCAGACGCTTTCCAACGACTATGGCCGACCTTACCAAGAGGGCTTTAATGCAGTATCCGGATTCTCCGTCTGGGCCACCGCCGGACGATGGGTTGTCTACTTGCGCGGAGAATATCAGCACGCTCCCTCAGGGCCCACAAATTCGCCTCAGGTACAGGACGCCCTGAACTTCATAGACGACAACGTGGGACTCCCAGCCAGCCCGCAGCCAGCGCGTAACCAAGCGCGGCTCCTCGATACGTACATCGGAATGAATCTCGCCAACTGGCAGCTTTCCTATGGCCAGGAGAGCCTCTGGTGGGGGCCGGGAGAGAGTGGTCCACTGCTCCTCAGCGACAACGCACCACCCGTGCAAATCTTTCACATCAATCGGGTTTCGCCGTTTCGTTTGCCTGGTCCACTCAAATTTTTTGGCCCTATGCGCTGGGATGCCTTTTTCGGCAGGCTGCAAGGACACCAAATCTCCCCAAATCCGTTCTTCCACGGTGAAAGAATCAGTTTCAAACCTACGCCGAACCTGGAATTTGGCTTCACGCGCACGGTCGTCGTCGGAGGCGAGGGCCGTGCGCTGACGCCATACCGGCTCTTTTTGTCCTACTTCAGTGCGACCAGTTACGTTAACAAGCCGGCGGGTAAAGACCCGGGAAAGCGGGACGGAGGTTTCGATTTTAGCTACCGCGTTCCATTGCTGCGAAAATGGCTGACCGTCTATAACGATTCCATCTCAGCCGATGACCCGTCCCCGCTTGCGGCGCCACGGCGCGCGGGAATTGATCCAGGTATATACCTCACGCATTTCCCGGGATTGTCGAAGCTTGATCTGCGCGTCGAGGCACCCCTCACGAATTCCGTCTCGCAAGATGTTCCGGGGCGCTACATCTATTGGGACAACTACTATCACGATCTGTACACCAATCGAAAAGTCCTGATGGGCAATTGGGTTGGCCGAGACGGCTCAGGAATCCAGGCTTGGAGCCGCTACTGGCTGAGCGCCCGCAACTCAGTTCAGTTCGGCTATCGCCACGTTAAAGTCGATCCAAATCTCATTCCCAGCGGGGGTACCATCAATGACGCGTCGGTGCGCGCCGACTTCTGGGTGAAACAGGAGTGGTCGGTTACTGCCTTCGCGCAATACGAACAGTGGAAGTTTCCGCTACTCGCCTCCGGCCTGCAAAAAAATATGACCGCCTCCCTGCAGTTCGAGTATTGGCCCAAGTCCCGCATTCACTGAATCTTACAGGCCCTTACACGGGCGAATTTCCCCTCACAAAATCCTTAGCTACAATTCATCACTTCCTAAGGATATATTCCTTATCGTCGATAGGGAGATAAATGTGAGCGATATCGTTTTTGTGGTGTTGACGGCACTCTTTTTCGGCGTGGCCATCCTCTATCTTCGCGCTTGTGAACGCCTGAAGTAAGACGGAGCACTTCTATGCTGGGGAACATCGTACTCATCGTCATTTGTGTGCTGCTGCTCGGGTATCTGCTGGTGGCGCTGCTGAAGCCGGAGAAATTCTAGTCATGACCGCGAATGGATGGTTTCAGATTGGACTCTTTGTAGCGGTCATTTTTCTCATTACCAAGCCGCTAGGCATTTTCCTGGTTCGTGTGTTTGAACGGCAACGCACATTCCTCGATCCCGTGTTGCGGCCCGTGGAGAAGGTGCTCTACCGCATTTCGGGGGTTGACGAGCAGAAGGAAATGTCCTGGATCGAGTATGGCGTCACGATGCTGCTCTTCAGCGCAGTTTCGATGCTACTGCTTTACTTCCTGGAGCGCCTCCAGCAATGGCTGCCGTTCAATCCCCAGAAACTCGCCAACGTGGCTCCGGATCTAGCGTGGAACACCGCGGCATCCTTCACCACCAACACCAACTGGCAGTCCTACACGCCCGAATCAACGATGAGCTATCTCACGCAAATGGCGGGCCTTGCATATCACAACTTCGCGTCCGCAGCCGTTGGCATTGCGCTGGCCATCGCCTTGATCCGCGGTGTGGCCAGGCACGAATCAAAAACCCTCGGAAATTTCTGGGTGGATCTCACGCGTTGTTTTCTCTGGGTGCTGCTGCCGG